>WNFR01000542.1_pt1 | contig 38240 bp, 34 predicted proteins | sample 5400221 | NCBI WGS metagenome assembly WNFR01 (sample SAMN13153357, study PRJNA577476) | soil metagenome | isolation source: 40 cm soil under Madrone tree | place: USA:California | collected 2016-06-14 | reverse complement strand
AATGGAATGGGTCGGAAAAGACTCTTGGAGGCGAATATGTCCGATACTTCTAACGTTTTAGAGGCGATGCACATGAGCGAAGATAAAGGTTTTTTCGAGCGGTTGATGGATTTCTCGTTTCAGTATTTCATCACCCAGAAGTACGCCAAGCTTCTCTACGGAATTCATCTATTGTTGGGACTGATCGTCGGCACCTGGTATGTTTTCAACGGCTTTCAGACCTCCACATCGCAGGGGCTCCTGACGCTGCTGATCGCGGTTGTCGGGTATTTTCTGTGGATTCTCTACGTGCGCGTGGCTCTCGAGTTTCTCGTGGCCATGTTCCGCACCGCGGAGAACATTGCGCGCGCCAGTGGACGATAGTCTGGCTACCCGCAAAAGTTTGCTGACATCTTCTGTTCGGTAATTTCCTCGGCGCACGCGCAGCTATTTTTCAGAAGGATGCGGACCGTATCCTTTTGCTGCGCTGGGCAATCAAACCTGTGCCTGACGGACGCACTCGTGTCCGCTAAGTCCAGGCTGCCAGAAAGCGCACTGCTTTCTTTTCGAGGAGGAACTTTATGAGTGCCAGAAACCATCGCACCATCGGCAAAACCGACGAGCAACTTGAGGCCGGCTCCGACCGCGCAAGTCCCATCCTGCATCAAAAGGCGCGTGAAATTCAGCCATACGGAAAATTGACGCCCATGCCCATTGCCCTCGACGAAGAAGTACGCGCCGAGAGCGTCGGCAACTTGAACCAAATCCTCGCGGATACCATGACGCTGCGCGACATGTACAAGAAGCATCATTGGCAAGTCGCAGGACACACGTTTTATCAACTCCACTTGCTTTTCGACAAGCACCACGACGAGCAGCGCGAGTTGGTCGATTCCATCGCTGAGCGCATTCAGCTTCTTGGCGGCGTAAGCCTTGCGATGGCGGCCGATATTGCCGAAACTACGATGATTCCCAGGCCGCCGCGCGGCCGCGAGGAAGTGCCCGTGCAGATTTCGCGGTTGCTGGAAGCGCACGAGCTCATCCTCAAAGAAGCGCGCGCTATGGCCAAGAAAGCCGCCGACGCTGGCGACGACGGCACAAACGACTTGCTGGTCAGCAATGTGATTCGTACGAACGAGCTGCAGGCGTGGTTTGTTGCCGAGCACGTCGTCGACGTGCCGCTTGTCCGCGCAGCCGGCGGCGGGTCCGGCGCGTAACACGCAGCCACCAGGCTCACAACTCGATCTTCGTGCCCAGAACCACGAGAAATTTGGCCAGCCAAGCCGGGTGTGCGGGCCACGCAGGTGCCGTGACCAGGTTGCCGTCAGCAATCGCTTCGCTGATTCCAATTTCCGCGAACGTTCCGCCGGCGCCCGTCACGTCCGGTCCGATCGCCGGATACGCGCTGCACTTCCTGCCCTTCAATACGCCGGCCGCGGCCAAAATCTGTGCCGCGTGGCAAATGGCCGCGATGGGCTTTTTTGCCTTGTCGAAGTAGCGCACAATTTCCAGAACGCGCGGATTCAGCCTGATGTATTCGGGAGCGCGTCCGCCGGGCAGCACCAACGCGTCGTACTCCTCCGCTTTGATCTGGTCGAAGGTGGCATTTAGCGAAAAGTTGTGTCCGCGCTTCTCGGAGTACGTTTGATCTCCCTCAAAATCATGAATGGCGGTGCGCACGGATTCGCCCGACTTTTTGCCCGGGCAAACCGCGTGAACCGTATGGCCAACCATCAGCAGCGCCTGAAACGGCACCATCACTTCGTAATCTTCGACGTAGTCGCCGACCAGCATCAGAATCGATTTTTTGGACATCGGTTGTCTCCTGGACCTTCCCAAAGTTAGGTGCGGCAAACTTGCTTTCGTTGACAAAGGCGGCTGTGGCGGGCAAAATTAATTTGCCTCGCAGTGCTGGCTGGCTCCGTTCGAGCCGGCTCAACACACCGCACAAGTGCCCGAGTGGCGGAACTGGCAGACGCGCTAGATTCAGGTTCTAGTTCTCGCAAGGGAGTGGAGGTTCGAGTCCTCTCTCGGGCACCAATTTTCTCAACCCTTAATTGCTGACAAAACATTTTCCGCGTGCAACGCGCCTTCCGGCGTGTCTTCATGCTTGAAGTAAACGAAGACATTTCCATTGCCCGCGAGCTGCCCAATTCGTTGTTCCAATGCTTTGCGTTCCTTTGCCGAATACTCTTCTTTGCGCAGGCGCAGGTACGCGAAATCGGCGGTCTGCACATCCGGCGTTTCCAGCTTTTCGCTTTCCGCGTTGCAGAGCGCGGCGTTGGCGTTTCGCAGCGCGGTGTAGACTTCCTCGCTGAACCAGGAAGCGTGACGAAACTCGAATGCGGCACGCAACGATTTTGGGAGCGCTGCGAGAAAATCCCGCAACAGAGCGATATCGCACTTCAAAAAGGGCGGCAGCTGGAAAAGCACCGGACCCAATTTCTTTTCTTCATCCATCGGCTGGAGCGAGCGCAGGAAATCGGAAGTGAATTCCGCGACGTCGCGCAGCCGGGCGACGTGCGTAATTTTCTGGTGCGCCTTGATGGCGAACTGAAAACCCGCGGGCGTGGCTTCTATCCAGCCGCGCAGCAACTTCTCGGTTGGAAAGCGCCGGAAGGTGTAGTTCACTTCCACAGTGTTGAGGCGCGACGCGTAATGATTCAAGAATTTCGCGGAAGCGAGCTTCGCAGGATAAAAATCCGGCTTCCAGCTTGGATACGCCCATCCCGATGTGCCTGCGTAGATCATTGGACTGTTGTTAGTTCTTAGTTGTTGGTTGTAAGTGAAGACCAACAAGAACTGAAACCTTCTTTGTCATTCCCATTTCTTGCTGCTATCGCTCCGACTGTAGCAATCAGCTATCAGCCTTCAGCCATCAGCTTTCAGCAAAAACATCAGCTCGAGGCTTCTGCTGGTTCTTCTCGTAGCTCTTTTTGTACCTTCTGAACCACTGATTGTTGAATGCTGACGGCTGACAGCCTCTCTTCTTTATAAAAACGATGACAGCCTCTTCACTTTGCGAGAAGAGTTTTCCAGCGCGCCCAGGCTTCGGTGCGCGCTTTGCGGTTTGCGTCGCTGGCGTCCGGTGCTTCTCCGGCGCGCATGAAGCCGTGGCCTGCGCCGGGATAGGTCACCGGATCGAATGTCTTGCGGGCAGCTTTCATGTTTTGAATTGTCTCGGGAAGAGTTGCGTCGATGCGCGCGTCGTCTCCCGCGTAGAAGCCATACACCGGGCCCGCGATGCGCGCCATCGCGTCTTTCTCAGGCGGCGGCCCATAGAACACGAACGCGGCCGCTAGATCTCCGCGATTCGTTGCAAACCGGAAGGATTGCCCGCCACCCCAGCAATATCCCGTTACAAACAGCTTGCCATTACTCGCCGGCAGCTTTTTCCCGTAATCAGCCGCGGCGTTGAGGTCCGCGGTCACCTGATCGGGATTGAGATGGCTCACGGCCTCCATGGCTTTGTCCTGCGGAAAGGCGGTGCTGCGTCCGCCGTTCGGCCCCATGCCGGAGAGCAGATCAGGCGCAACGGCGATGTAGCCGGCTTCGGCGACCTGATCAGCGAGATCCTGAACCCAGTCGGTCATGCCAAAAATTTCGTGGATTACAAGCACGACCGGTGTCTTGCTCTTCGACTCCGGATAGACGACAAACGTCTCCACCGAGCGGCCATCGTGCTTGAGGGTGACCCATTCACGATGCCGCGGCGATTTCTCCAGCTTGGCCTTGGCCCAGTCTTGCGCCGAAGCAACCTGCGCGGCGAACAGCAAAAGAATCAGTGCGAGGTGTTTCATGGCTACCCTGCCTCCGAACAGGAGAGGCCGAATTTAGCACACAGTGCGCGTGGGATGCGCAAAAGAGCAAAAAAAGACTGCAGGAGAGGCGGAGACGCGTGCAGGTCACAAGTGACCCGTACGCGTCACTGTTCCTCATTAGGAAAATTACGCGACAAAAATCGCTGTTTCTCCGCGAAAGATAACGGGCATTGGAGGGGTCGCATCTAATCGTTTGGAGGTAAACATCATGCAGCAGTCAAGGTTGATCGCAACGGCAACAAGCATCATCCTGGCTGCGGCTCTGTCTGCGCCCGCCTTTGGCGCAAACCCAGCACGCCCAGGAAGTTTAAATTACGTCGAAGGACAAGCCTCGATCTCGGGGCAGCCCCTCGACGCCAAAGCGATCGGTACGGCCGAATTGCAGCCGGGCCAATCGCTCGACACGCAGGTTGGCAAAGCGGAGATTCTGCTGACGCCGGGTGCTTTCTTGAGAATCGGCGACAACAGCTCCATCGTTCTGATTTCGCCAAGCTTGACCGACACGGAACTTCGGTTGGACAAAGGCGAAGCGATGGTCGAAATCGCGGAGCTTCATCCGCAGAACAATCTGATGATCGTGCAAAACGGCGACACAGTCCGTCTCGAGAAGCCGGGCCTGTACGAGTTTGACGCGGATAAAAATACGGTTCGCGTGTACGACGGCCAGGCGGTCGTCCGGCACGCAAACCGTGATATCGAAGTCAAAGCCAAGCATCAGGTCGCTCTCGCAGGCGGCGAATCGCCGAAGGCCGACAAATTCAACGTAGAAGAAGTCCAGGACGATCTCTATCGCTGGAGCAGTCTGCGGTCATCATATACCGCGGAAGCCAACGTGGATCGTGCCCAGGTGTATGAGTCGGGCAACTGGTACGGATCTGGTTGGGATTGGGATCCGTATTACGACTGCTACGCGTACCTTCCGGGAGATGGCATCTTCTACAGTTCGTTCGGCTGGGGTTTCTATTCCCCCTTCTACGTGGGTTTTGCTCCGATTGGCTTTTACGGCCATTACTATCATCACTTCGGTTCCGATTGGCATCGCTGGGGTGGCGGTGACCATTACTATGCCCACTTCGACCATGGCTTCTATCACGGCGGGGACTTCGGACATGGCGGCTACTACCATGCCGGAAATTTCCATGCTGGTGAAGGGTTCCATGGCGGCGAAGGGTTCCATAACGGCGAAGGGTTTCATGGTGGTCACGAAGGTGGCTTCCATGGCGGGGGTGGCGGAGGATTCCATGGAGGCGGAGGGTTCGGCGGAGGGTTTCACGGTGGTGGCGGAGGCGGAGGCCATCGCTAAGGCCTGAAGCTTCGCCAAGACAAAGCGGAGGAAACGTGAAGCGGGACGCAAAAGCGTCCCGCTTTTTTTGTGCCCACGCAATTCAGTTAAGCCGACGACCGGCGAAGCAAGCTGGGTATGGCTCGTAATAAACGGGGGAAACAGGGCGTATTAGCCTAGGGAGAGAGAAGCGGCCCGCGAGCACCGGCGGCGATAGACAGATGCGAGAACCAGAGGGATGATGATGCGCATGTTTACCGGCTGGAAGGCGGTGTGGATGGCAGTCGCGCTGGTTATGCCTTCAAGCACCTTTGGGCAGACCCCTGCGCCGCCGGAAAACATGATTCACGTGGAGATTAGCGGGCTGCGGAGCGACAAGGGACAGGTGCTGTGCGCGCTGTTTTCGTCGGCGGAAGCTTTCCCTAACAAAGCTGACAAGGCCGTAGCGCGGCTCACGGCCAAGATTGCGGAGCGTCAGGCGACCTGCGACTTCACCGGGGTCGCCCCCGGGACCTACGCGGTGTCTGTCGTGCACGACGAAAACGCAAATGGCAAGCTGGACACGAATTTCATTGGCATGCCGCGCGAGGGAGTGGGCGCGTCGAACAATGCGAAAGGCCACATGGGGCCGCCCAAGTTTAGCGCGGCCTCGTTTGCGTATGTGGGCGGACGGCTCGATTTAAAGATTCACGTCAACTATTTGTAGCTATTTTCAATGGAGGGCTCGCGCATGTGCTTATGGCTGCTGGCGTCGTTCCCGGCGTGGAATCCGCACTTCAGTTTTCTTGGCGATGCGGCGGCGAATGAGTTGATGGCGCTGCGATGGCTGCATTTCATTTTCGGGATCATTTGGATCGGATTGCTGTACTTCTTTAATTTGGTGGGCACGCCTTCGATGAAGGCGCTCGAGCCGGGAGTGCGGGTAAAGGTGTATCCGGTGTTGATGTCGCGAGCGATGGCGTGGTTCCGATGGTCGGCGCTGGTGACGGTGATAGTGGGCATGCGCTACTTTTTTTCGTTGCTGATTTCGGATGCGCGCAATTCAGGGAATCCGGGACTGGCGCTGCGGTGGTTTGGCTGGTGGGTGCTGGTGTGGACGGTGGCGTACGAGGGGATTTATTTTCTTCAGCTTCCAGCCAAGGGAATTCGCGATTCAGTGTGGGTGCGGGCGATTGGTATTGGCGCGATTGTGATTGCGGCTTCCTGGCTGGTGATGGCGCTGAACGGCGGGGAGCACGTCTCCAACGGGCACTTGGCGATCAGCGTGGGTGGCGGGCTCGGGCTAGTGATGTTGCTGAATACGTGGGGCGTGGTTTGGCGTGTGCAGAAGAGATTGATTGCGTGGACGCGCGCGGCGGCGGAGCAGGGGACGCCTATGCCCCCGGAGGCAGAGAGGATGATGCGGTGGGGATTTCTTACCGCGCGAACGTCTTTGTGGCTTTCGTTTCCGATGCTGTTTTTCATGGGAGCGGCTAGCCACTATCCGTTTTTGAGTACGGTGGCGCGGTAGGACGGAAGAAGATTTAACACAGAGCGCACAGAGAGAAAAGCGCAGAGTTCGCAGAGAAAAAGAGTTTGCAGAAAAAAAGAGAGGCGGGCCAGGTCTTCCCGCCTCTCATGTGTTTTCCCGTTTCCGGGAAAAGTCGGCTGGCCTGACGGAGGGCGGCCAGCCGTATGTTGGCCTGCCCTATGAAACCCAGGCAGGGCCAAAAAGTTTCATGCAGGGCCGAAAAAAGTTGAGTAGAATCGTTTGGAAAATCAGCAGCTGGCCGCTGAACTCTCTCCTATGCCGCGACCCTCACACTTGAGCTCAGATAACATCCTTAGATTTCTGCAGGTTAGAAGAGATCCTGCGTCCACGGACGACATTGCCGCGGGCCTGCACATGCGGCGGGCGGACCGTCACGTCCTCCAGAAAATGCTGGGCACGCTCAAAAAGCGGCGCGCCATTGAAGAATTGCCCGGCGGGCGTTACCGGCTGGCAGGCCGCAAGGATGAGCGGGGCGGCGATGGCGCGGGAAGGACCGCGAGCAGCAGCGCAAGCTCAGCTGCGGGTTCGCAGAGAGCCGCCGCTCCTGAACGTGACAGCGGCGTGGCGAGCCGCAACGAAATCAAGGGCCGGCTGGTGCTGCATCACGACGGCTATGGCTTCCTGGTGCCGGATCCACCGGTCCCCTGGCTGGATCGCGATGTGTTTATTCCGCGCGATGGCATCGAAGACGCGATGCATGGCGATCACGTGCTGGTGAGGATTCAGCGCGTCAGCGGCTCGGGCGATACGCAGCGTGCGGAGGGGCGCGTTATACGCGTGCTCGGGCGCGCGCACCCGACGGTCGTGGGACTGTTTCGTTACGGCGCACGCGGGAATACCGTGCTGCCGTACGACGCGCGCATGCAGCATGAGATCGAAATTCCGCCGGGAATGGAGTTGACCCCGGGACTGGCGAAGAAGCTCGGGTTCAGCGGCGCCGATGAGCGCAGCGCGCGCGGGCGGCGCATTCCGCGGATGGAAGAGCTGGACGGCGCGGTGGTGAACGTCGAAGTTGTGCGCTTTCCGCGCGGGGGCGCGGCGCCTACCGGGCGCGTGATTGAGATTTTGGGGCGGCCGGGCGAGCTGGGCGTCGACACGGAAATTATTATTCGCAAGCACCATTTGCCGCATGTATTTCCCGCGGAGGTGTTGAAGGAAGCGGAGCAGCGCGCGCTGTCGGTAAGCGAGGCGGAGCGCGCGGGGCGCGAGGATTTCCGGCGCTTGCCGATCGTGACCATTGACGGCGAGACGGCGCGGGATTTTGACGATGCGGTGTACGTGGAGCGGCGCGCGGACGGCGGTTGGCACTTGCAGGTGCACATTGCGGACGTGGCGCATTACGTGCGCACGCTGACGGAGTTGGATGGCGAAGCGCGGCTGCGCGGGACGTCCGTGTATTTTCCGGATCGCGCCGTGCCCATGCTGCCGGAGGCGCTTTCGAACGGAATGTGCTCGCTGAAGCCCCGCGAGGACCGGCTGGTGATGAGCGCGCTGATGGAGTTTGACGCGGCGGGGCGCATGCGCAGCGCGCGGATGACGCCGGGGATTATCAAGTCGGCCGAGCGCATGACGTACACCAATGTGAACAAGGTGCTCGAGGGCGATGCGGAGGCGACCGCGCTCTATGCCCCGCTGGCGCACCATTTTCGCGACATGAAGGAGTTGGCCCTGCTGCTGAACGCGCGGCGCAGCGAGCATGGGTCGATCGATTTCGATTTGCCGGAGCCAGTGATCGAATTTGATGAGCAGCAGCGCATGATCAACATCACGCGCAGCGAGCGCAACATTGCGCACCGGCTGATCGAGGAGTTCATGCTGGCGGCGAATCGCGCGGTGGCGGGATATTTGCTCAACCGCGGGATTCCGGCGCTGCATCGCGTGCACGAAAAGCCGGATGCGCGCAAGGTGCTGGAGTTCGAGGAACTAGCGCGCGCGTTTGGATATTCACTGGGCGTAGAGAATTTGCAGCAGCGCGAGATTGCGGTGCGCCATGGGCGCGTGCCTTCTCCCGCGAAGGCGGGGCGGCCGGATTCCTACGGCAAGGGCCGCGAGCGCGGGATGCGCGTGGCGCTGCCGGGCGCCGCGGAGGATTTGCGCATTACGCCGCAGCATTATCAGCGGCTGGTGCGGAAAATCGCGGGAAAGCCGGAGGAGCGCATCATTTCGTACTTGATGCTGCGTTCGCTGAAGCAGGCGCGGTATGCGGCGGACTCACTGGGGCATTTTGCGTTGGGATTTGATGAGTACACGCATTTCACTTCGCCGATTCGGCGGTATCCGGATTTGATTGTGCATCGCGTGTTGAAGTGGGCGCTGGAGCATCCGCAGGGAGCCGCGCCTGGGACGGCGCAGATTCCGCGCGGGGCGGAGGCGGTGGTGTACTCGCACGGCCAGCTCGAGGAAATAGCCGCGGAGACTTCCGAAGCGGAGCGCCGCGCGAATGGGGCAGAGCGCGAGTTGATGGCTTGGAAGACCGCGCAGTTCATGGAGGAGCATCTCGGCGAAGAGTACGATGGGCTGATTATTTCCGTGCAGAAGTACGGATGCTTTGTGGAATTGTTCGAGGTGTTTGTCGAAGGATTGCTGCCGATTAACGCCCTAGAGGAAGCGACGGGCGCGCGTTGCCTGTATCGCGAACGCGATCATGCCATCGTCGCCATGCCGAGCAGCGACAAGCGGCGCGGAGGCGCGGGGCGAGGTCGCGGCGCAAAACCGAAGCAGCTCCTATGGCAGCATGGCGACCGCGTACGAGTGCGTGCGGAGCGCATCGATCCCATGCGCCGGCGCGTCGAATTCGCCCTCGCTGGCGAAGCCTAAGCGCACGAATACGTCACACCATTCGCGCAAAGAAGACAAAATGGATCCCGTGTGGGATCGTCAAGAATTCGGGCCACCTGCCGGGTTCTGTTATTCTTAAGATCCGACCATAGCCCGACGAAGCCATTGTGGGCGCGTCAGGTTTTTGTAGAGAGGAAATGAGATCGTGGGTACTTCTACAGTTGCGGGGCGCGACGTGAAGCGCGTACACAATTTTAATGCGGGGCCGGCGGCGCTGCCTTTGCCGGTGCTGGAGCGGATACGCGAGGAGCTGCTGGATTGGCGCGGGAGCGGCATGTCCGTGATGGAGATGAGCCACCGCTCGCCGGAGTTTGAGGGCATTGCGGCGCGCGCGGAACAAGGATTGCGGAAGCATCTGGCCATTCCCGACGAATACGCCGTGGTGTTTCTGCAGGGCGGCGGCAGCATGCAGTTCACCATGGTGCCGATGAATCTGTGCCTGCCGGGCAAGCCGGTGGATTTGCTGCACACCGGCACGTGGACGGCGAAGGCGCTCGGCGAGCTGAAGAAAGGCGTGCTGCACACTGTGGCAACCTCGACGGAGTCGGAGAAATTTGCTCGCTTGCCGCGCAAAGACGAAATCAAGCTGTCGCCGGACGCTTCGTATGTGCACATGTGCACGAACAACACGATTGAGGGCACGCAGTGGCACACGATGCCGGAAAGCGGCGCCGCACCATTGGTGGCGGATATGTCTTCGGACATTGCTTCGCGGGCGATTGACGTAAAGAAGTTCGGCTTGATTTTCGCAGGCGCGCAGAAAAATCTGGGGCCGAGCGGCGTGACGGTGGTAATCGTGCGCAAAGATTTGGCCGAGCGCGCGGACAAGAGCTTGCCCACGCTCCTGCAATACCGCACGCACATCAAGGAGCGCTCGCTCTACAACACGCCACCGACATTCGCGATTTACATTTTGGGCTTGGTGATGGAGTGGATGGAGGCCGAAGGCGGCATCAGCGCGATCGAAAAGCGCAACGAAGCCAAGGCCAAGCTGCTCTACGACACGATTGACGCGAGCGGGTATTACTCGTGCCCGGTCGAGAAAGCGTCGCGCTCGCGCATGAACGTGGTGTTTCGCGTGGCCGGTGGCGACGAAGCTATCGAGAAGAAATTTGCGGAAGAAGCGGCGGCTGCCGGTTTGGTCGGCACGCCCGGCCATCGCTCCGTCGGCGGCATGCGCGTCTCGCTCTACAACGCGGTCGGACTCGACGCCGTGCAGGCGCTGACCGACTTCATGCGCGAATTCCAGCGTACACGCGGATAGTCCTGCACATTCTTGCTGTGAAATCAGCGACCTCCTCAGAGTAAACAAGTGCCGCAGTCCCGAAGGACAGTGCGAATTCGTCACACTGTCCTTTTTTTCTATTTTGATTGCAAATTTCCGTTGAGAGGATAGAGGGATAGCACGTTTATATCTCACTACCAGGGCCCCAATTACACGCGCGTGGAAATGTGCATCGGGTCAGGAGGCCCGGCTTCCATGAACGAAAACGAATATTTGCAGCAGGTGGCGACTCTAGCAGGCTTGCAGCACTATCCACAGCAAGGCCCATGGGGAAGAAAATCGGGCAGCGCCGTGGGAACCCGGGATGGGTACGTGACGGCGATAGGATTCAGCCGCGACCGCCAAGGCTCCAGGGTAGTGATCCTGCTGCGCTTCAAGAAGGTGGAGCAACCGGAACTGGTGACGTCCACGGTGAAAAGCGCGGCGATCAAGCAGGGCAAACTCGGCGCCGTCGGGAACACGTTTCTGCGCTGGGAATGGAAATACTCCTTCAGCAAGCCCAAAGCCGAAGAAGTAGCCAAGCTGGTCGAGGATCTGCGAACGGCAATTAAACCCGTCACGATCGGCTTCGACGGGCGCTGCGAGCAATGCGCCTCGGCATCAACGCCGGCGTTAACGCTGATGAACGGGCTGCCCACATTTATCTGCCCAGGCTGCCAGGAAAAGGTGCAGCACGAGTTGAATCAGGCCGCCGAGAACTACGACGCGATCACGCCCAATTATCCGAATGGGCTGGCGCTGGGCATGGGCGCTGCGGCGCTGGGCGGACTTGCTTGGGGCCTGGTGGCCTACGCCCTAAATTACATTTTTCTTTATGGAGCCATCCTCATCGGATACCTGGTGGCTGCCGGCGTGTTGAAGGGCACCGGAAAAGTGACGCGCTTCGGCCAAATCATCATTCCCGTCTTGACGGTTGCGAGCGTGCTCTTTGGCGACGCCATTTTCTACACATTGATCGTGATGAAGGCCCAACAGGTGCCGTTCTCCGGCAAATTGCTGAACGCCGTCGTAGTGCACTTGTGGGATATCGAGAGCAAAGGCAACGGCGTGTTGTCACTGATCTTTGCCCTCGTGGGCGCAGGGTACGCGCTCTATTCGGCGCGCAAGCCCAAGTTCAAGGCGGTGTTTCAACCGCTTGGCGCACCCAACGCCTAGTCGATGAGAAGTGCGGGAGCTTGTCAGACAGCTCCCGCACTCTCCACGCTTTTCGATTACGCTAAATCAAACAGAAGGACCTCGGCGTCGTTGACCCCGGTAAGCTCCAGGGACTTTTCCGCCGAGACGGCGGCGCCATCCCCTTCGGCGAGGTCCTTGCCGTTGAGCTTGACGCTTCCGCGCGCAACCTGCACGTAGGCGTGCCGGTCGGGCTTGAGTTCGTGCTTGACCGAATCGCCCTTGCCCAGGACGGTCGCATACAGCTCATTGTCCTGGCGAATCTTCACCGAGCCTTCGCGGCCGTCGGGCGAAGCCACCAGGCGCAGCTTTCCGCGCTTCTCTGCCTCCGTGAAATTCTTCTGGTCGTAGGCAGGCTTCAGTCCCTGTTTTTCCGGGAACATCCAGATTTGATACAGGTGCACCGGTTCGGTTTCCGACGCATTGAATTCGCTATGCGTCACTCCAGTGCCTGCGCTCATATACTGAATGTCGCCGCGCTTGATCACCGAGCCGTTGCCCATGCTGTCGCGATGCTCTAGAGCGCCTTCCAGCACATAGGTGACGATTTCCATGTCGCGGTGCGGGTGCATGGGAAAGCCGCCGCCGCCGGCCACGCGGTCGTCATTCATCACGCGCAGGGTGCGAAAGTGCACGTGCTTGGGGTCGTCGTAGTCGGCGAAAGAAAAGGTGAAATGAGTGTTGAGCCATCCGTGATCGGCGTGGCCGCGTTCGTTGCTTTTGCGAATGTTGATCATGAGGTCCTCTTTGAGAAGCCTGACGCGGTGAGCAACGGCGCCGGGCTTCAGGGCGCAAGGCGGAAGCCCGCGCCACGGCCCAATAATACTCGTTATCACGACTAATGTCAAGAGGCCTATCGCTCGACCCTCCGCGCAAAACCCCAATGCGTGCTACTCCTTTAGATTCATGCTCTTGTCGGGAGCCAGGACTATATGCCCCTCCCATTTCCGCGAATCCACCTTTGGGTGTAAAGTGATAGGGTTGAATTTTGCCGCCGTGTTCCGAGGTTTGCGTAATGGATTCCGCTTCCGCCACTACAACTACGAGAAAAACCGAGGGTACTGCCGCACCTCGCGAAACATTGACCATCACGGATAACCGTACGGGGCGGAGTTATGAGGTGCCGATCACGCACGGCACCATCCGGGCGATGGATTTGCGGCAAATCAAGGTCGATCCCAAAGAATTCGGGATGATGAGCTACGACCCGGCGTTCAACAATACGGCGTCTTGCATCAGCCGGGTCACCTACATCGATGGAGATGCGGGCATTTTGCGGTATCGCGGGTACCCGATCGAGGATCTCGCCGAAAAAAGCACCTACCTGGAGACTGCGTACCTGCTTGTCCACGGCGAGCTGCCCACTGCCGAGCAATTGAAGAATTGGGCCTACAACGTTACGCACCACACGTTCATACACGAAAGCATCAAGAAATTCCTCGACGGTTTTCACTACGATGCTCATCCGATGGGCATGCTGATTTCGACCATCGCGGCGCTTTCGACCTTCTATCACGATGCCAAGGATATCTTTAGCGCGGAATCACGCAAGAAACAGACCTACCGGCTAATCGGAAAGATGCCCACCATCGCGGCATTTTCGTACCGGCATTCACTGGGCATGCCGTTCGTCTACCCGGACAACGAATTGAGCTATGCGGGAAACTTCTTGAACATGCTGTTCCGGACGACGGAGAGCCGCTACCGGCCGAATCCCACTCTGGAGCATGCGCTCGACGTTTTGTTTATTCTGCACGCCGACCACGAGCAGAACTGTTCGACCAGCACGATTCGCAACGTGGGCAGTTCTCATGTCGATCCGTATTCCGCGACAGCGGCCGCCATCGCGGCATTGTATGGGCCGTTGCATGGCGGCGCGAACGAAGAAGTACTGCGCATGCTCATGGAAATCGGCTCGGTGCAGAAAGTGCCGGAATTTATCAAGCGCGTAAAGACGGGCGAAACCAAGCTGATGGGCTTCGGCCATCGCGTGTACAAGAATTACGATCCGCGCGCACGCATCATCAAAAAAGTGGCGTACGAAGTATTTGACCTGATGGGCAAAAATCCGTTGCTGGAGATTGCCCTGGAATGCGAGCGCATCGCGCTGGAAGATGAGTACTTCGTCAAGCGCAAGCTGTATCCCAACGTGGATTTTTACACCGGGTTAATCTATCAATCCATGGGCTTCCCGATGACCATGTTCCCGGTGCTGTTTGCCATTCCGCGCACCTCCGGCTGGATTTCGCAGTGGGAAGAGATGCTGCTCGATCCCGAGCAGAAGATTGCGCGTCCTCGGCAAATTTATTTAGGCCACGACACCCGCCATTACGTAGCTATCGAGGAACGTAGCTAGCATCGACATCGCGAATTAGCGGTAACATTTTTGGATACGTCCGCGCGCAAGTCCCTCGACATTTCCGCAGGGCCCGTTATAGTTGATTGGGAGAGCTTTGGATGGGTCAGACCCCAGATATGTCCATGCGTACGGCGGCACGGCGCCGCAGCCAGCGGGTACTGATGCAAGTAGCCGTACGCATTCGCGGCGAAGATGTTCAGGGCAAGAACATCGAAGAAGAGACGGAAACGCTAGCCATTAACGCCCACGGCGCCCTGGTACTTATGAAGGCGCGGCTTACCAGCGGCAGCAAAGTATTCCTGCAGCACAAACGCACACAAGAGGAGCAGGAGTGCCACGTGGCCTTCCTTGGCCCGGTGCGAGCAGGTAAAGCGGAAATTGGGTTGGAATTTGCCTCGCCGCGGCCGGCATTTTGGCGCGTGGCGTTTCCTCCCGAGGACTGGACGCCGCGGTCCCCGGAAGCACGCACGGTTGCGAGCCACCGCGCGGATAAGTCCCAGCGCTAGGCCCATTCTGCCTGACTTGATCGTCTTTCCGTTCCGCTGAAATTCGCCCGCAGCGTTGACCAAGTTTTCCCAATAGCGCGCCAGTTCCCTAAAACGCGAAATAGTAGCCGTCGCGGCGCGCAATCTCAATATTGGCGCCGAATAGAGCGGACAGCCTCTCGGATGTAAGTATGGTTTGCTTTGGTCCGTCGGCAACGATGCAGCCCTCGCGCAGCAACACGACTCGATCGATCTCCGGAATGATTTCTGAAACGTGATGCGTAACCAGGAGAATGCCCAGGCCATCCCTTGCGAGCGCTCGCATCGTATCGCGCAGTTGCACCTGAGCGCCGATATCGAGCGCGTTGCTGGGCTCGTCGAACAGCAGCGTTTGCGGTTCGTGCACCAGCGCGCGAGCGATTAACGTGCGCTTGGCTTCACCGGAGGACATCTGCGCAAGCGGACGAGCGGCAAGTTGCGCGATCCCCAGGCGGGCCAGCGCCGCATCCGTTTTTTCCAGCAGGCCGCGATTGGGCGCGTGGTGCGGAAAAATGCGCGTGCTGCTGAAAAAGCCGGACAGCACCACGTCGCGGCCGGTCGCATCGGTCGTGCAGGATGCCAGCAGATCGGGAGAGACGATGCCCATCAGCGAGCGCAACTCAAAGACGTTCCAGCGTTCGCGTCCGAGGATTGAGATAGAGGAACCCTCGCTCGCAACCGGATAGCATTCCCGCGTGATGGTCTTGATCAGCGTCGACTTGCCGCAACCATTCGGACCGAGGACGCAAACATGCTCGCCGGCGTCGACTCGCAGGGTGATGTCTCGCAGTGCCGGATGGTCTTCGCGCAGCACGGTGACGTGACGAAGGGCGAGGAGAGGGGGCTGGCCGGGACGTTGTGCCATCAGGGTCTTGGATACCTTCTTAGGAGTTTAGTGCGTAAAGGAAGGAAACAAAAAGGAGGTGAAAACCAGTGGTTCTCACCTCCCGGGGTGGTGGGGTGTTGCAACATTCCCTCGACGGCGAAACAGGCCTGCCCTGCCAGGCAGGTCTGCTATGTCACTCGCGTGATATTGCCGCAATGGTAAGAGACTTACCACCAGAGGGCATGTCTTGGGCGTTTTTGTAGCACCGCGAACCGTGCGTGTCAACGTCAAAAATTGTAGCCAATGACACTACCCTGAGGCTTGGAACGTGCCCGTTACTTAGTCTCCGGCGGCGTATTCAGCAGCAGCCAGGGATGCGAAGCGCCTCGTGGATCGGCGCTCGCATTCCGCATGCATGGGAACCGTCACTCCCTCGCGGTGACCGAGTGTCGGCCGCATTGAGTTCTGAAGTTTTTCTCGCAACCGACGGTGCGCGCGGAACAGCCTCAGCCGGACAGCGACAACCGATATTCCCAGGCGGCTGGCGACCTCCTGCGTCGAATAGTGCAGCACATCGCGAAGCAGGCATGCCTGCCGCAGATCGGGGGGAAGTTGCACGATCGCTTTCGCAAGCATCCGGCCCATCTCGCGGCGCGCGCAGCGTTCTTCGGGATCCTGCTGTTCTGAGGCGATGCCGCAGCCCAGCGTTTCTTCGCCTTGCCCCTTGGGCTCTTCCAGAGAAGCGATTCTTCCCTCGCGGCGCTGCCGCAGCACGTCGATGGAAGCGTTAGTCGCAATGCGCGAGATCCAGGCGCGAAATTCGTCGGTCGACTCCTCGTGCTTTCCCGCGAACTGCTCCAGGCGCGACCAGGCTTTCAAGACCGCTTCTTGGCTGACGTCTTGCGCGTCCGCGGTGTTACCGGTAAGTCCTAGTGCCCGGCGGTACAGCGCCGGCATGTAAGGTGAGACCATCGCGGCGAACGCCTCGGCGTTTCCGCTGCGGGCCTCGGCTAGCAAGCTGCTGGGACATCCCGGCGACCGGCTGCCAAGGGTGAAGGTGATGGGGGCTGTGCTCATGTTGGCAGTTCAGGTGGCAGTCCGAGCACCACCGCCGGTCTATTGGCTATCTAGCTGAAAAGAAGCGGAATACTTGCGTCCGACGCAACGGAAAAATACCGCAATACCGACCGGTTTTGGGACGGCCTGTTGCAAAAGCGGTCACAGTCCTCGTTCGCTTGCGAATACGACATCAGCTTGTGCTGTTCGCTTTTGGTTCCGCAGCGTGGCTTCCGGAGAGGTGCTGATCCAGAGTCTCACGCACCAGCCGTCCCAATGCCGTTGGGCTGTAGGGCTTTTGCAGGTAGCGTGTTCTTCGCCCCTCAGTTGGAACATCGGTGGCATCCGGAGAATAGCCACTGGTGAACACGATGGGTAGGTCCGGAAGGGTCTGCAACAGCCTCGCCGCTGCTGCTGCCCCCCCCAGCTTGGGCATTATGACATCCAGGACGGCCAGCGCGGGCGTTTCGTGCGAGCAAAGTTCCAGCGCCTCCTGGCCGTCGGCGGCGGAAAGTACCCGATAGCCCAGGCTCAAGAGTCCCTGCCGCGCCATCTCTCGAACGGATTCATGGTCTTCGGCAAGAAGGATTGTTTCCGTGCCGCGTATTTGCGCTAACGAAGGAGGCGGCACCTTTTTACCTCCGCCCTCCAACGGCTTGCCCTGCAGCACAGGCAGGTAAACACGAAAAAGACTGCCGTGCCCGGGTTCGCTGTACACATGGATGAAGCCGCCGTGTTGCTTCACGATGCCATATGCCGTGGCCAAGCCCATCCCCGTGCCTTTGCCGCGCTCTTTGGTGGTAAAAAACGGCTCAAAGATGCGGTCGCGGGTCTCTGCATCCATGCCAATGCCCGTATCCGAAACGGAAATCACCGCGTATCGGCCGGTCTGGACATAAGGATAAAAATGGCAGTAGGCGTCGTCCAGCTCCACCATCTCCGTCTCGATCACTAGCCTGCCGCCCTGCGGCATAGCGTCCCGGGCGTTGAGACAGATATTCATCAGGACTTGCTCGATCTGTGTGGGGTCCGCCTTTACCGAGTCGAGCGGAGCGTTCAGGAACTTGAACTCGATGTCCTTACCGATAACCTTGTCCAGAAAACTGACCAGCCCGCCCGCGACGTCATTAAGGTCCACCGCGCGTGGCTGCAGCACCTGGCGGCGCGCGAAGGCCAGCAGCTCGCGCGTCAACGCCGCGGCGCGCTCGGCCTGTTCGCGGATGCGTGTGAAGCGCTCCGCCGCCTGCGGATTCTCGCGGTTCTGCTCAAATCCCAGTTCAGCCCACCCCAAAATCGCGCCCACCACGTTGTTGAAGTCATGCGCGATCCCCCCCGCCAACTGGCCGACGGCCTCAAACTTTTGCGCTTGGCGCAACTGGCGCTCCATCGCACGGAACTCGGTGACGTCTTCCGCAATCACTTCCAGCCCGCCTGCGTGACCGGGCATGGAAAGCTGCCGCACATTCATCCGCACGGTCAGCAAGCCGCCGTCGCGGCGCCGCCATTCGGCCTCGGTCCCGTGAACTTGGCCGTTTTGCCGGCAAGCCCTGGTCAGCTGCGCGTATTGCTCTGGAAATCGGAAAATATCTCGCGCCAAGTTGAGGGCCAGCAGATCCGTGTTCGAGGCGCAGCCCGTAATGCGCAGCAGCGTGGGATTGGCGTCCAGGAATGAACCATCAGCGGCAACCCGAAAAATACCGTAGGCTGAGTTTTCCACCAGATCGCGATTGCGCGCTTCCGAGATCCGCAATGCCTCTTGCGCGCGCGCATTTTCGTCCTGCAGGGCCTTTTCCGCCAGCGCACGCGTCAGCGCGTTCGGCAATCTGGAGAGATTGTCCTTAAGGATGTAATCGGTTGCTCCTCGCTTGATGCACTCGACGGCGGCTTCTTCCCCAAGCGCCTCGGTAACCAAAAGAAAGGGGATGTCCTTACCCATTTTTCGCAGCTCGAGAACGGCTTGCAGCCCGGTCCACGTCGCAACGCGGTATTCCGAGAGCACCACATCAAAATCTCCTGCCTGCAGCGCCGCGCAAAACTCCTTTTCGTTTTCCGCACGTGTATGCTCCACCCGAAACCCGGAGCTTCGCAGTTGCTGCAATGTCAGCTCGAAATCAGCGTCCGAATCCTCCAGGATTAGCGCCCTGAGCAACTTCGTGCTCGCCTGGCGCTGCGCTTCCTCGAGTATTTCCGATTTCACGCCTTCGCTCCCGGTATTTCCGCCTCGGATACCCGCAAACGTGACTCGATCCCGTCCAGGACTTCCGCGAACGCGCGCTGGTCCTGCGGCGTCCACGAACCGATGCTGGTTCGCAAATCGATTGGTCCCCACGGCGAGCGCGTCTGATTGTGCACGGCAAGGTGCTGCTCGAGGCGGTTACGCATCACCGGGGCGCTGGGCGCGACGGCATCCACTCCGAGGATCGCGAACTGCGCCTCGCCAAGCCGCCCCACCACATCGCTTCGCCGGCAACATCCCTTTAGCAGAGCAGCGACATCACACAGCGCGCGATCCGCCGTTCCAGGCCCAAACGCATCCCGCAGCGCCTGCAAGTTCTCAAACAGCACGCAGATCAGCACCAGCGAACTGCCTGCGCGTATCGCCTCTTCCTGCCGCCGGCTCCCTACCGTCAGGAAGCCATCCCGGGTGTATAGTCCAGTTACTCGGTCGCGCAGCAGATCGGTCAGACCCGCTAGCGTGTTGCGCTCCAGCGCCGTTCGCAGCACCCGTTCCAGCGTGTGCGCGTCGATATGCCCTTTCAAAACGTAATCCGTCGCCCCCTCCGCCAGGCTGCGGATGGCCTGCTCCTTTTGGGAGGGGTTGGCGACTACGATCAACGGCACGCCCGGTGCGGTCCGGTGCACCAGGTGCACAGCGTCCATCGGCTCGCGCAAACTCAGCGCCAAGTCCAAAAGAATCACTTCCGGATCCACCACCTTGATGGTGGGCAGCAGTGTGGCGATTGTTGACACCACGGTCAGATCCAAGCCCGGATCATTGCCCGTGAACAGCTCATGCAGCGCTGCGGCAGCCTCGCCAGTGCTTTCTTCCGCCAATATCAGTCGCAATCGACTTTGTGTCATAAGCAAAGCCTAGTGTTTACGCGCGCCGTGGCCCGCCCGTGAGCCTCCCCGCACGCGTTGCGCCTGAAGCGCGGAGTCGCACGCCCGCGCATCCGGCGACGCAGCCATGTTTCGCTGCATTCGTACACTGACCGAGATTACGAGACTGGAGAGGACAGTCCTCTAAACAATGGACTTATAGGAAGGGATTTTCATCTTGAACGCTGCAAACGCCGCCGTCAATAGTCCTGCGTACGCAAGACGCGTATATGCTACGCCATGGCCACTCTGCCCCCTCGGCTGCGGAGCGCCACCGCCATCGCTCCCGCAATTACCCCACCGGGGATCGCTATCACTCATCTCTCCGCTTGAGCCAGCGCGGGCGACAGCAAGCTAAACATGTAGTGATACGCATCGCTATCCGCCACGACTAACCAGCGCCCATCGACGGAGCGCATCAGGTCCAAGTAGCGTACGCGCCGGCCGTCCGGCGGCGGGCCTTCGTTGACCGTCACTTCGACTTTCGCAACCATCACATCTTTCGATCCGTGCGCGCTCACCGATACCAACTCCACCATTGGTATGGGTACTGCGGACGGGGACGGCTCTTCCGCTGCGCCGCTGCCTGCTCTCTGTTTCACATACTCCTGCACCTGTTCTTTCAAGCCCCGGCCCTGGTACTCGCGCGTCAGCGAAACGCCGATCGCGAAGCGTGCCGAGTTGTCCACGGTTTGGATTCGCCGCGCGCATTGATAGGCAACGATTCCAAGAATCGCCACCGCCGCAACAGCGGCTTTCCAGCCTTTTAATTGTTGCCGGTATTCCATCGCGCCTCCGCCGTTCTCATCGCCCAGGACCTGTACGCGGTCCTTCCGGCGTCATTTACATATTGACGGCCAGCGGCTTCGCTCGAAATCAAAGAAAACGCTTGTGCGCTGAAGATATAACTCGGTGAACTCCAATTACAGCTGCTTGGCAAGCATCTGCGCTACGTGCCAAAAATTTCGTCGATCTTTTCCGCCAGCGTAAAATCGTAATCGCTGATGCCCTTCACGCTGTGCGTGTTCAAATCGATCACCACTTTGTTCCAGACATTGAACCATTCCGGATGATGGTTCATCGATTCCGCCACCAGCGCCACCCGCGTCATATTCCCAAACGCCGCCACAAAATCCTTGCATTGAAACTCGCGGTGCAGCTTGCCATCAGCCAAGCTCCATCCCTTCGCTTTCTTCAGCCGCTCCTGCACTTCCTCATCACTCAATTTCTTCGCCGGCATAAACGCCTCCAAGCTCCGCTTTCATCGCGGCAACCATTATGCGACCCCGGACAAATCACCAGCAAGAATAGGGTTGGTGAAAGATAGCAAGTCGCTTCGTCGTCCTCGTCTATTTCATCGCTCAGGCCTTGCATCCCGTAACACTTTCATCGCATCCTTATAGACATCCAAACGACCCTCGGTCGGGTGGGTACAAGCCTGCCATGGGCCGCCAGCCCCAAAATCACAAAGGAGGAACACCGTGACACGCTCCATTCTGACTCTGTTCGTAACTCTGGCGCTCGCCTCTGCGGCGCCGACCTTCGCTCAACGCTCGCATCCGGGCGGCGGTCCTCCCGCGGGACACGGGCCTGGAAGTAACCCCAGCATGACCAACTCGCATGATGCCAGCTCTACGGGACACTCGAACATGTCGCACGGCACGCCGAGCGACGTTCTGAGTCACAACACCGCAATTGCCGGAAAGATCGAAACCCTGACCGGCCAGGATGCGCAGACCGCCTGCAGCGGCTTCAAAAATATGGGGCAATGCGTCGCCGCCGCGCACGTGGCGAAAAACCTGGATATTCCCGGTGGCTTCGACGCCCTCAAAGCAAAAGTAACCGGCAGCGGCTCCGTTAGTCTTGGCAAGGCGATTCAAGCGCTCGCCCCGAACGCCGACGCCAAAGCCGAGACAAAAAAAGCTAAGAGGCAAGCCGACGACGATTTGAACGAAACCACTTCCTGACCTCGCAAGATGGGCGGGACGTTCTCAACAGGGAGCCTGGACTCAGGCTCCCTTTTCTTTTGCGCCTCGCGAGCAACAGCCAGAGCAACGCTTCATGGTGTTGAACTATACTAGGCGGCGCTCAGGAATGCTTCTAACGCAAAGGGGCAAACATGGCAATCGAACGGCGTGAATTTCTTAAGACCACGGGAAAAGCAGTCACTGCGGGCGCAGCTGCCCTCGCGCTGGGTGGCAAGATTCTTGGGGCAAACGATCGTGTCCGCGTCGCAGTTTGCGGAGTGCGCGGTCGCGGCAACGATCACCTCCACGGTTTTGCCCGCGTCCCAGGAACCGAGATCGTTACCCTATGCGATGTGGATGAAAACGTATCGAACCAGCGCCTCGGCGACATGGAGAAGCTGGGTTTGCCCAGGGCAAAATCCTGCGTCGATATTCGCAAGCTGCTCGAGGACAAAGATATTGACGCCGTCTCCATCGCCACGCCCAATCATTGGCATTCGCTCATGGCCATCTGGGCCTGCCAGGCCGGGAAAGACGTGTACGTGGAAAAGCCCTGCTCGCACAATACGTTTGAGGGGCGCCAACTAGTCCGTGCGGTAAAGAAGTACAACCGAATTTGTCAGCACGGCAGCCAGTCGCGCTCCAACCCCGGCATGCTCGAAGCCATTCGGCATGTAAGCGACGGCACGATCGGCGATGTCTACATGGCCCGCGCGATTTGCTACAAATGGCGCCCTTCGATCGGCCGCGCCACTGAAGAGCCTGTTCCCGCCGGCGTGAATTACGACCTGTGGACCGGCCCAGCACCGCTGAAACCGTTCACGCGCAATCGCTTTCACTACAACTGGCACTGGATCTGGGACACAGGGAACGGCGAAGTCGGCAACCAGGCCATCCACGAAATCGATATCGCGCGCTGGGGCCTGGGTGTTGGCTTCCCGGTGTCTGTGTCCGCCATGGGTGGACACTTCATGTTCGACGACGACCAGGAGACGCCGAATACTTTGACCGCCAACTTCGTTTTCGATGGTCCGGATGGCAAACGCAAGATGATCGAACTCGAAGTCCGCCACTGGATCACCAATCACGAGGCGGAGATCGGCGCCGGCGCTTACGGCGCCAGCGGTGTGCCCCCAGCGGGACTCACCGCCAACGCAAGCAAAAAGCCTGCCGGCAACCAACAGTCCCTGGGGCCGAAGGATGCCAAGACCAACACCGTCGGCAACATTTTCTACGGATCAAACGGCTATCTCGCCATCGATGGATACGACGCCTACAAAACGTGGATAACCGATCAAGTCGAACCCGGGCCGTCCGGCAAAGGTTCTGCGGACCACTATGCAAACTTCATTGATTGCGTGCGCAGCCGTCGCGCCCAGGACATTCATTCGCCGATTGAGGAAGCCCACATTTCCACGCCGCTCGTGCACCTCGCCAATGCCTCGTACCGTCTCGGCCGTACGCTGCGATTCGACCCGGCGCAGGAGCAAGTCATCGGCGATGAGGAAGCCAATCGCCTCCTCCGTGGCACGTATCGCGCACCTTACATCGTGCCGGAACAGGTGTGAGCTGTTTTCTTCCACGTTTACTCACGGCAAAAGACGAGCGACTCGCGGAAAGCGCGGAACAATGTTCCTGGAGAAGAATGTTCGATGGAGCAGTTCTTAAGGGCTACGGAGGTTATCGACTGGACGCATCCTGCGGTCTCGTCCAAAGCCAGGGAACTCGCCGAAGGCACGACCGACGCCCACGAAATTGTCAGGCGCTGTTTTGAATGGGTCCGCGATTCAATCCAACACAGCGCCGACTTTCAGCGCAATCCTGTAACCTGTTCCGCGTCTGAAGTTCTCGCGTCCGGCACGGGCTACTGCTACGCGAAGAGCCACCTCTTGGCCGCCCTGCTCAGAGCCAATCGGATTCCTGTGGGGTTTTGTTATCAACGCCTCAGCATGGATGACGCCGGTGCATCCTATTGTTTGCACGGTCTTAACGCGGTTCACCTGCCGGAACTTGGCTGGTATCGAGTAGATTCCAGGGGCAACAAGCCTGGAATCAGCGCGCAGTTTTCCCCGCCCACCGAACAGCTAGCATTTCGGCTGACCTTTTCAGAGGAAAGGGATTTTCCAGAAATATTGCCCGACCCGTTGCCCGCCGTGGTGACCGCGCTGCGAAAATATTCCACCTGGGACGCCCTCTACAAAAACTTGCCCGACTGGGATTTCCCATCACTGCCAGGTTCAGCAGCCAGTTGGCGTGTTACTCAGGCGATGAGCTCTTAATAACGCCGACCGGCGGTCCTCACGGCCACCAGCAAGCGCAACTTCCCCGAAGCGGACTTCTGGCCCGGAATGACTTCCGGTTTGCCGGTCATCCTCTCAGAATTGGCGGCAGCGGCGATGGAGCCTTCCTAAAAGCCCGATTCAGGCCCGTTTCTGCTACTTTGCCTCTTCCAGTTCACGTCGCACGGGAGTTGAGGCGGCTCCTTATCCATGTATTGGCACCGGATTGTCACGGCGCATGCTTGTGGTGATCCGAGCTTGGCCGGGGAACAGTAAATGATAGTAAGCGAATCGCCAAGATAATAAAATTTAGCTACTTAACGCGCTCAATATAAGCTATCATCCACACTCACGAATCCCCTTCTGGAACTAGAATTCTCACAAAAGCGGGAGATCCAATGCTCCTCCAAACTGTGCACTCCATACGAACGGATGCATGTCGCATAGTTGTCCTCTCAGTGTTTCTGTGCACGGCTTTTGTGCCGACCGGGTCGTCGACCGATTCTGAATCCCAACCGCGGACGACGATCACATTCGCACAGTTATCGGACGCGCATATTTTCGACGATGGTTCGAACCTCGCCACAGCTGACGCTCTGCGGCAAGCCGCCGATGATCGGGCGGCCCTGCGCTGGGCCGTTGAGCGGATCAATCAGTTAGTCGTTTCGGGTGTTTCGATTGACTTTGTCGTATTCACGGGCGACTTCGGTCTGCAAAACGTGGACTTCCCGGCCGGCGGTACCTGCAAACCTAAACCTCTAGATGCGAAACTTGAGCCAGGTTTGCCAATGGTGCCCCTCCGGTGGGCGGTAAACGAAGTGGCTACGGAGCTCAATCAACTTGTCGTGCGTAGAGTATTCGTTCTTGCGGGGAACAATGACATCGTAGAGGAGGACGTGCTTGATGCCGGGCGTTTTGATTGTTTTCTCGGCGAACTTCAGATCGTGGTTGGCAACTATTCGCCGCCCTTGCAAATTAGCGCGCTGAATGCCGATAGCGTTGTCGCGATCAATGGCATTCACTTGGCTGGATTGAATAGTGCAAGTTTTAAGAAACTTCTGAAATACGACCATGCATGCTCGAATCCGGCTGCTCCTGCTGACGAGGCAATGCTCCGTGAGGCTTGCCCTGTCAGCCAAATGACTTTATTGCGGCAGTTCAATGCGGCTCGTCCGATCATTATCTTCACCCATGTTCCGGACCTGAAAGACCCATATCGAAAAACCGCGTCGTGGGAAATACAACCCACAGTGCGGCAGAGCTGGGAGAAGGAAATCTGTGGGGCCGGTGTAGCGGCGGTTTTTGCAGGGCATTTTCATGACGCAAACCGCTCGATCTATGCAACGGCCACAGGAACCCGCCATCTTGCGGTGAGCGATTGCGTGGCAGGAAGAACTTGGGTAGCGCCACCGCTCGCGGCAAAAAATCAGGTTGGCAAGAACCCGCAAGCCAGAGGCTTTCTGCTGGCTACTGTGGCAGCCACCGGAGTACAGCAAGCGCAAGCAATTTGGTACGAGCCGCCCACCTCTACTCTCGCGCTCAACCATCTGGACCTGGGTGTCGCCCTAACACTCACATTTGTTCTTATCGGCATAGCTTTTCTCGTTTTTGTTGGATCTATGAAACTGAATCCGCTCGTCCACAATGTCATTTGGCCCGCCGTTGCGGGTAGCATTCTCTGGACATTCCTCCAAGTCGCCGTTGATCCAAACATTACTAGCCCACGTGCGCCTCGGCTCGCTGCGTTGCTCGCTATAGGTGTGTACCTTGCGATTGATTGGATGGACGTGCATGCGGTAGAGGAAACAATCAACGAAAAATACTGGCGGTACGATGTGCCACTTGCGGCATTTCTCGCCACATTCGCAGTCGCCACACAATTCAACGCTTGGTGGGCAGCCTGGCCGCTTGCGGCGGCTTTCGCGGTAGCAATCGTCGGTCACATCTGTGGAGCTTGGGATCTATCGTCGGAGGCATCTTCGCCTAAGAAAAAGAAGCGCTGGGCTCTGGCTGGATGTAACGCGCTTGGGATAGCACTTCTGTGCATTGGAATGTTTCTAGAAGAGCCGTATGCCCTTTGGCTGACACCCGCAGCCATCATCTCGGTCGTTGTTTTGTACCTGAAATTTCGCAAGTGAGTGGCAACTTGGTGACGTCGGATGCCGAACCCTGCGATTCCATTAGACATACAACGGCCTGCAGCCGTCGCACGCGGCTGAGATCCAACGCCGAAATGGCGAGTAGACAATCCTCCACTGTGCGCTCTTCAGCTACCGTAACGAGACTGGGAATTGCGATTTCGCTCTAGGCCGAATCTAAATCGAAGTAGTAGTTCCTACCCAGCCTGAGCACAGAGTCCAACCGATTGGAAATATAACAATGCAATCCGGCTAGAATTCCGTGCGAAGCACAAAGAATTCATGGGAAAGTTCAACGCGAATGGTGCCGGATTCAGATTCAGCCCTCCGGACTGAGTGACAGATTCCCACATCGCTTGGCGATTAGGTGGTGCGCAGTTCAGAAACGGGGTTCTGAGAAAGCTCAAACGGCAACGGCCACCTTCACTCGGACGCGAGGCTCAACGAAATTACCTAATGCTGGCTGCGCATCGAATTGTCACCATCTTGACACCAACCCGCGTCCGTTGTTAACTCCCCGCCTGCGAGGAGGTCTCGTCCCATGAAATTGCTCTTGCGCGCCGCTCTCGGTGTGGCCGCACTATCTTTTCTTGCGTTTCCCGCTTTGATCCGAGCGCAGGATTCTTCCCACAATCTCACGGCCATGGACGAGTTCCAGCTTCAGCTCGCCACCGATCCGCAGATCTCTCCAGACGGCAAGAAAATCGCGTACGTTCGCCGCTTCGCCGATCCCATGACCGATAAGCGCTACTCCAATCTGTGGATTATCAACGCCGACGGCACCGACCATCGGCCGCTTTCCAGCGGCAACCATTCCTACAGCTCGCCACGCTGGTCGCCCGACGGAACGCGCATCGCATTTCTCGCGGACGTGGACGGCAAGCAGCAAATCTACGTTCGCTGGATGGACACCGGCCAAACCGCACGTATCACGAATCTTGAACAATCACCGGACGCCATCGCTTGGTCGCCCGACGGCCGGATGATCTCGTTTTCTTCCTTGGTCGTCGGGAAAGGTCCGCACCTAGCCGACCTGCCCGCACCGCCCTCCGGCGCGAAATGGGCTGACCCGCCAACCGCGTACGATCGCCTCGTCTATCGCTTTAACGGCTCCGGCTACCTCAAGCCCGGCTACATGCAAGTGTTCGTCGTGTCCGCGGAAGGCGGCGCCCAGCGCCAGGTGACCAACGGTAATTTCCCCAACGGCGGCAACGAATTTGGACCTTCGCGCGCCGCATGGTGCACGGACGGGAAATTTCTCCTGGTCGCGGCGAATCGCCACCCGGAATCCGACCACGAATATTTCGACACGGAAGTCTACGAATTTGGTGTCGCCGACGGCGCTTTGCGCGCCCTGACTAACCGCAAAGGCCCGGACGGCGCTCCCAACGTTTCTCCTAACGGCAAATTTATTGCCTATACCGGATTCGACGACCGCTACCAGGGCCACCAAACCACCAAGCTCTATGTGATGAACCGCGATGGCAGCGGTTCGCGCGCCGTCACCGACAAGCTCGACCGCGACATTCAATCTCCGCAGTGGGCGCCCGATAACAGCGGGATCTATTTTCTTTATAACGATCAGGGCGACACGAAAATCGGCTTCTCCACGCCCGATGGCAACTTCAAGAAAGTGGCCGATCACGTTGTTTCCGGCACCAGCGCCTCCGGTGGTGGCTCCTTCTCCGTTTCCCGCACCGGCGCGATAGCCTTCACTTATGGACGCCCCGACAATCCCGGCGACATCGCCGTCTACGCTAACGGCGCGGTGCGAGTTCTCACTGCGATCAACCAGGAGTTGCTGCAACAGAAGGCTCCCGGCCGCGTCGAGGAAATTTGGTACGAATCCTCAAAGGACAAGCGCAAAATTCAAGGCTGGATTGTTCAGCCGCCTGGCTTCGACCCTTCCAAGAAATATCCGCTCATTCTCGAAATTCATGGCGGACCTTTCGGCGATTACGGCGACCGCTTCGATTTCGAAAAGCAAGTGTGGGCTTCCATGGGCTACGTCGTGCTTTATACCAACCCCCGCGGGAGCACCAGTTACGGCGAAGAATTTGCCAACCTCGTCCATCACGCCTATCCCGGCGATGATTTTGACGACCTCAATAGCGGCGTCGACGCCGTGGTCGCCAAGGGCTATATCGATACCAACAATCTCTACGTCACCGGAGGCAGCGGCGGCGGTGTCCTGACTGCCTGGACCATCGAGCACACTACCCGTTTCCGCGCGGCCGCCGCGCTCCATCCCGTCATCAATTGGTACAGCTTCGTCCTCACCAGCGATATTCCTTTCACCGCTAAATATTGGTTTCCCGGCAATCCCTGGGACAACACCGAGCAATACATGAAGCGCTCGCTGACCGACCAAGTCGGCAAAATCAAAACTCCAACCCTGGTCATGACCGGCGAAGAGGACTACCGCACGCCCATCTCCGAGGCGGAGCAGTTTTACTCCGCCCTAAAGCTTCTTAACCTCGACACTGTCCTGGTGCGCGTTCCGGAAGAACCGCACGGCCTCAACCGCCGCCCCAGCCACCACATCGCCAAAATGTTGTACGTAGCCGGCTGGTTCGACCAGCACAAATCCAAGCCGTAAGCGCGCTGTCGAACATCACGCACGGTGTTGTAGGGGCGCGCTTTAGCGCGTCCCAGTCGCCCTCGCCAAATCGCTCTGACGAAGCGGACCGCCGGCATTCACCGCGCCGGCACAGCAAGCCAGTGTCATCCTGAGGTCCCGGCGCATTTCAGCCGGGCCGAAGGATCTCAATCGCTGCGTCAGCAACCAATTAGTGTGCGCGCTCCTGTAATTAAGGTTGGGTCGCCGATTTATCTGCCGTTAATCTTCCCGCCTGTATAACCTAAGGCCGTTCCAACGAACTCAAGCGAAAGAAGAAAAATATGCGCAAACGTCTCACCGTGCTCAGCCTTGCTGCACTCGCAACCGCCGCCCTTTTTTGCGCCGCGCTATTCTCGCACGCCGCTGCCAAGCCCGGCTCCTCCGGTTATCACGTCATCAAAACGGTTTCCGTTCCCGGCGATGAGGGCTGGGATTATGTCTACGTCGATAGCGATGCGCGCCGCGTTTACATCTCGCACGGCTCCCACGTCGTGGTTATGAACGCAGACACCTACGCCATCGAGGGCGACATTCCCGATACGCAAGGCGTACACGGCATTACCGTCGCTCCCGATCTCGGCCGCGGCTTCACCAGCAACGGCCGCGCGAACACCGTCACCATCTTCGATCTCAAAACTTTGAAACCCATCGGCACCGTAAAGACCGACGCCAATCCCGATGCCATCATCTACGACTCCGCCACGAAGCGCGTCTTCACCTTTAACGGCCGCGGAAAGAACGCCACCGTAATCAACGCCGCCGACGGCTCCGTTGTCGGCGCGATTGCCCTTGGCGGCAAGCCCGAATTCGCGGCCACCGACGACAAAGGGAGCGTCTACGTCAACGACGAAGACACCTCGGAGCTTCATCATCTCGATTCGCAAAATCTAAAGGAGCTTCACAAGTGGCCGCTCGCCCCGTGCAAGTCTCCTTCCGGGCTCGCCGGTGATCTCAAGAGCCGCCGCCTGCTTTCGGTCTGCGACGACAAAATTTCCTCAGTAGTCGACGCCGACTCCGGCAAAGTCGTCGCCAACCCTGCCATCTGCGACGGCCCCGATGCCGCCGCTTTCGATCCATCCGCCAACCTGTTCTTCGTTTCCTGCGGAGACGGCCATCTCACCGTGATCCATGAAGATTCCGCCGACAAATACACCGTCGTGGAAAACGTTGCAACGAAAAAGACCGCTCGCACCTTGGGCCTGGATCTGAAAACACACAAGATTTTTCTCCCCAGCGCCGAGTTCGAACCGCCGGCCCCAGGCGAGCGCCGCGGCAAAATGAAGCCCGGCAGCTTCGCCATCCTCGTCGTAGGCAAGTAGCCGTTCCTTTTGGAGTGCGGGAGTCTTGCTCCCGCTTTCACGGTGTACTGTGCTCTGAGATGAAAGGAACGGCCACGGCGTCCTAAACAGGGTTGAAGCTGTCATCCTGAGGCTCGGCGCATTTTGCCGAGCCGAAGGATCTCAACCGACCGCTTTCGAAGCGCGAATGTCAAGCGCGCCAGAATTAAAAACCGTCCCGGCGGGAGGTTGCACCGGGACGGTTTTTTTTGTGCGCTGGCTAAAACCCTTATCGCCAAGTCCGCGTAACGCTCGTCGGCCTTAAATCCTTCTACCTCACCATGCTCATATTGTGGGCGCCGGCGCCAATCGAAAATCCGGAGCCTGCCGCCTGCGGCAGCCACCACATTCTGCGCACCCACCGGTGCTGGCTGACCATCATGCGCTTGCCGAGCAGATCCATCACCGCGGGGCTGACCTGCGTCGCCGCGTACAGCGCGCTGGAATGGGCAAAGGGCCGCAGCAGCGGATTGCCTTCCGTGCCGTAATTGCCGGCCAGAGCGAGCCGCGTCGAGTACGCGTCGAAGGCCGCCGCGCCGTGCCCGGCTACCGCCAGGGTGTACCAGGCGACGCGCTGCCCGCGCGTCTCGCGGGGTCGCGTGTACGCCGGCTTCACCGGCTGAAAGGCTAACGCCACCGGGGCTGGTCGCACCGCCGCGCCCGCCGAGGAACCTGCTACGACGGGAGCGCCTGCGCCAGTCGATGCGGCGCCGGAGCCGCTGCCATTCGCCGCGTAGGCGTCGGCATCGGCATTGACCTTTGGCTTGGGCATTGACGGCAACTCGCGCGCCGCGCTGGAATCCTTCGCCTCAAGCTTCCCGTCAACGGAAAGCGCCACAGGAACGTTCGCCACCGACCTTGCCAGTTCACCACTCTGCGGAAGGGCCCCCAATAGTACGATCGTCGCCAGTAGCATGGGTTCACCTCAGTGATTGCGAGAGCAAATCGGTCCCCACTCGCAACCAGGTGAATGTACTGCCCAAAAGGGCAGGTGACACTGGCCCATCGGTCACATTCGGCTTAGTACCTCGCTCTGGAGCCTCCGTTTGCCGCTTTTCAAACCGCTGTACTAGAAGACTGTAGAGAATGTTTTTCCAGTTAATGGCAGCTTCTTACCTATAATCCCGCGCATTTAGATCCCACTACGTGCCCGCGATGGGCCCGTAAACGGATTGTGGCGGCCACCTTCAGGTGGCCCGCAGGTCTTACCCTCAACGGGGCGCCTCCCCGTTGGCGGCGGCGCATCTATCCGGTTGCCTAAAGTGGCCAGTCGCCTAAAGTGGCCACGACGAATTCCTGCTCTGCTATAATCCCGCGCAACAATTCCTCGACGTGCCCGTTACGATGCCTGGTTACGGTGTTGTAGCGGCCACCTTCCGGTGGCCAGCAGGTCGGCGGGTTGCTGGGCCAGGCATCAAGCCCGGCCTCTACAAAGGCGAAACGCGCAGTCACCCGAATCATGTCGCCCAACGAATCGTCCTCCGCCAAGCGCGCTCCCGTCCCCACGCGGGGACCGCACGCGCCCCGCTTCATCGTCATCGAAGGCCCGCTGCGCGTGGGCAAAAGCACGCTGGCCAAGATCCTTGCCGAGCGGCTGCACGCCCGCCGCGTTTACGACTGCGAAGACAATCCCTTCCTCGCCGACTTCTACAAGGAAAAGCCCGGCTCGGCTTTGCGTGCCCAGATGTATTTCCTGATGGAGCGCCAAAAGCGCCTTCGCGAAGCCCTCGCCATCGACGCCCCCGGCCCGGTCATCTCCGATTTCCTCATGGAGAAGGACCGCATCTTCGCCAATCTCAATCTCGATGACGAAGAGCTGAAGCTTTACGAGCGCTACTACGAAGCTCTCGCCGCGGAGCTGCCCGCCCCCGATCTCGTCATCTACCTCCAGGCCAAGCCGGAAGTGCTGCGCGCGCGCATCGCCAAAAAAGCCTCCCGCGATGAAACGCAAATCTCCCACGAGTACATCCAGGAAGTCGCCCGCGCCTACGAACATTTCTTCTTCCGCTACGCCGCCTCCGACCTCCTCGTAATCAACACCTCCGAAATCGACTTCGTAGAACGCAGCGCCGACCTCCAGCAACTCCTACGCCGCCTCCAAGACCCCGTAAAAGGCACCCAGTATTTCTTGCCGTTAGGCCCCATGTAGCGGCCGCGGACTGTCGCGGGCGCCTTTGCTGTTGACGTTCCGGTCTAGCCTTATCTACGGCCGCGGACCGTCGCGGGCATCTTTGAATTTGCCTTTCGTGCCGCAACCGGTGCTACGCTAACCGCCATCGCCCATGCCGTTTCACCACAAAAACATCCGCCTCGATCATTGGAACTATCTCGGCCAACGTTGGTTCTTCCTCACCCTATGCTGCGCAAATCGCCGCAAACACTTCGCATCATCAAAATTCTGCGATCACTTCCTCGATATTCTCCGCTCCAACGCCGCCACTCACGAATTCGCCATTCATGCCTACTGCCTGATGCCCGATCACGTCCACCTGCTCGCCGAAGGCCTCCAGCCCCAGAGCGATCTCATTCAATTCATGCGCGCCATCAAACTAAAGACGTCAACGCCATTCGAGAGGAAAACAGGAAAAGCTCTCTGGCAGAAAAAATTCTACGATCATATTCTGCGCAACAGCGACTCGCCGGACGACGTCGCCTGGTACATCTGGATGAACCCGGTTCGCGCGAACCTATGCCGGCACCCTGAGGAATACCCGTTTCTGGGCTCTCTAACCGGGAAATGGCCGCAAACGAGCCGGCCGCCCGTCGACTGGCTCCCCCCATGGCGCAAGCCCGGTGTTCCAATGTAGCGGCCGCGGACCGTCGCGGGCGCTTTTCCCCTCCGGCGGCGCAAACCCAAAAGCGCCCCCGAAAGTCCGGGGCCGCTACACAAACGCTAATTCGCCGTCCCATCCCGTCATCCCCAAATGTAGCTAATTCGCCGTCCCATTCCGTCTTCTCCGAATGTAGCGGCCGCGGACCGTCGCGGGCGCTTTTTCGCTCCGGTGGTGCAAACCCCAATGCGCCCCCGAAAGTCCGGGGCCGCTACACAAGCGCTAATTCGCCGTCCCATCCCGCCTTCTCCGAATGTAGCGGCCGCGGACCGTCGCGGGCGCCTTTGCTGTTGACGTTCCGGTTTTGCCACCGAAGCGCCGAACGCGCTATGAGCATCGGGGGGAATAGACGGCATTTGGAGCCCACCCCCTCCCTATGTTTTTCATAAGTGTTGATTCTACAGGAAGATAAAGTTGTTTGTTTTGATACACTTTTGCAAGTGTTGATTCTAAAGGGACTTGCGGAGACGAAGCTGGTATCTTGGGGTTGCCCCGTCCGGGGTGTTCCGCAGATTCGTTCGGGATACCCCACCCCGGGTGTTTTGGTAAAAGAGCCCGGATTTGCTTGATTGCAAAGGAGTTGACTTTTTTGGGGGCGACAAAGAGGCGGCAAGCGATTGAAAAGAAGTGACTTGTGATTTGTGATCTGTGACTCGTGAGCAGCCGAGCAAGAAAGTTGGTAGTGGATGGTGGGTAGTGAGTGGCGAGTAGGAAGTGGGGCGGGCGGAGACACACGGCGTTGGGGAAGAAGGAAGGGACGAAACGGGGACATGTCAGCAGAACCTTGACGTGGAGATTACCGCATCCGTTACTATTTGTCAAGTGAGAAATTAAAGACTGTGGATTGAGTGGGTTGGGGGCTGGCGTCCGGAGTGGATTAAAAAGAGATACCGAAAGGATCCCCGCCCGCTCATAAACGCCAACGGCTGCATATTCTTGACGCTTATGTTTTTGAAGTTAGCCCTAGACTAGGATCCTTCCAAAATCAAGGGTTCGGCACCCAGATTCATCCTTCGCCAAGGGTGGCCGACCCGCCGGAGAAAACAAAGAGGCACAGCGCCACGGCGGGTACTGGCGGATTTTTTGATTGGAGCGCATGCGGTGGTGGGTCGCTGCAAATTGCTGACGCTGTCGCGGGGATCTATCACGCGTCGTTTCCAAAGTTGCAGGTTGCGACCGTGTGATGGTTATCGGAGCCAATTCAGCTCAGGTGCATCTGACCGAGGGGCTAGGTCTCAGTTTGCGGAGCGCCATGTACCCCGTGAAATATTGCTTCGTGCGGATCGAAAGGAATCCAGCCGCGCCTAGCTTCTCTTCGAGCCTCAGCTAGAAACTCGCTGATAGATCGTGAGTGTTGGTCGCTTGGTGCTTCGAGAGTTTCTTCAACTCCATCAAATTCATGGAAGCAGTGATCGTCTGAGGTAGCGTTTCCTCGAACATAGAGGAAAACCTCGGGCACACGAATTTGGTGCGCGACGAATAGACCCTCTTCCGAAAAGATATCTGCGAGAGGCATGGCCACATTCTGAAGAGTGAGCAGCTCAGGATTTGAGAAGACTACGCTAGCAAACTTCTTATAGTTTCCAGCATCGCGGTACAGGTGGTTGAACTTTATGTTACCCATAGTCTTGAGCTCCGACCTCAACTCATGATGATAGAAAGACCTTCTGGTTGTGGTAGCGAAGAAAATCGGCGCTTGGCGCGAATCGACGCGGTAATGAGATCTTAGCACCATCATACTCGTGCAGAAATTGCCGAGCCGCCGTATCGGAGCGAGTCTTTCTTAGCTTCGGAGAGATTTTGACAAGAAACTGCGGCGTGACGGTAAGGAGGCCACAGTCGAATGCGCGATCATGGATGGCGTTCAAACACAGGCCATTTCTTGGATTCGTTCGATTCGCGGCGTCCACCGACCAAGGCACTATATGGCTGGCTGTCAGCAGTTGGGGAGTAGCCAACCCCGTGATGCAACATCGTAGGTCATAGGCTGCCAATACTGCGGCTCTAAAAAAGCCTTGATTGACTCGTACCCGAATTAGCGCCTCTCTGTTGATTCCTTCGGGGAAGCCGGGTTCCGCGTCGGCGAGTAAAGGAGTGCTAGTTATCCGACTCAGTATGCGCTCGCTCTCGAATGCCAACTTCTCCCAGTCATTGCTGAACTCGTTCCAGATCTCGATCTCTGCCCGCGCACCATGTGTGGCGCCAGAGATATTCCGCTTTTGCAGGGTCGGATCAAGTCGCGCAAAATTGGCAAGCTTCCATGATACTGCCGAGGGCGTGCGACTTATTGCTTTTGCTAGCGATATTACCAAGGGATTGCGAATGTGGATACGTCCGAAGGGAATCTTGCAGTAAAGATTGAAGGCAACGATGAGCTCTTCGCGACTCCAATCACGGTTCGGCATGTTGGCGACGGCCGGCCGCCATAATAGCAATTTTCCCTGCCCGTGCAATCTTACTTTCGTTATCCTGCCGGGTGTGCCGCATGTGTGTGCGTTTCAGCGTGCGGGTTTTGACTTATCCACACTGGGGAAGAGCGGGATGGCGAGATGAACCCGCCGCTGCGGGCAGGCTCGCTGCTGCATGGAAGCGCCGGTCTGAAGACCGCCGCTACTTAAGCTAGAGATGCCGTCCTGAAGTACTACAACACGACAGCTGCTTCGGAGAAACTGTCACCCGGTGGCTCGCAAACTGCGCGAATGGGTCTGGGGTGACACGGGATGGCGCCTTGTCGAGCGGCGAACTCAAGCTCGTCAATGAAATGGATGCGGGATGTACCAGCGGGTGTAGGTGGCGAGGCCGAGCAGTAAGACGAGCCACCAGCCGGCTAGGACGGTGCGCATCCAGAGCTTGTAGCGGGTTAGGCGGAGTTTCTTGGGGAGGAGCTGGGTGCCGGCGGCTAGCAAGATGTATAGGGCGGCGCATTCTACGATGCTTCCGAGGGCGGCGTGGGCAGTGGCTAGCGCGTAGTAGGCTTTGCCCAGCTTTAGCGGAATCTTGGGAGCTACATGGTTGCGAAATGACGGGAGCATTACCAGCGCGATGATTGCGGCGTTGAGCAGCACGACGGCTGACTGGCAGACGGCGTGGGCGCGAAACTTGCGCATGCGCGCGAGGAGTGCTCCGACGAGCAGAGCCAGACCCATGGCGATCTCGAGTAGCAGAACCAGGTCGGCGTAGCGGGGAGCTGCGGTTCCGAGGAAGCCTTGGTTCCATGTTTGGTTCAGGGGCATTGTCTCCGGGTCGCTGCGATTTTTGGCTGCTTTGGCGCTTGCTGCAACAAGAGGCGGCGGAGGCCCGCCTCAGAAGGCGGGCGCTACAGGGACTAAAGCCCAAGGCGGTGGGTGCCTAATGTCGGAGCTGAAGCTCCGATCCCCTAAAGGCGACTGCGGCCTATGAAGGCTGCTGATTTGAACGCGCACACTGGCACGGTGCGCGGCAAATCAGGGGGTGGCGGCAGCGCGAGGTTGGGGGAGCCTCGCGCTGCCACCGGAGCGGAGCAACGTTCGCGTTCATTATGTAGACAGATTTGGAGGGAATTTATTCCGGTGTTTGGTGGCGAGAGCGGAGGAAAAGCAGGTCCCTCGCTGCGCTCGGGATGACACGATGTGACACAAGAATGGCGAGGCGCCGGCAGGCGCGGGCAATGGCCCAATCTTGTTGTGCGCGCACGATGAACCAGCCCGCGAGGCGAAAACGAGGTACTGGCAGGCGCCGTCGTGCGCCAAGTCACGCGGCGAAGTCATAAGCGGGACAGGGCTGGGTCTCTTTCGGGACAGTACGAAAACGAGTCTGTACAGCGAGGTGGAACCGTGCGAATTTGATTTCCCCCCTTCAGCACGTCTTCGCGCCATCCCACAACATGCCCCCCCACAGGCGCCGCGAGGAGTCAGCCCATGAATTCGCGTTTACGAACAGACCGCAGATTGGCAGGACGGTACAACGTAAAGACACCTTTGCGCGTGCGCGTCTGGAAATCGGCGGTACCAGAGCAGACCGCGGAGTGCGTAAATCTTTCGCAACGGGGAATTTATTTTGCGACGGATTCGCTGCTATGCGAAGGAGAGACGGTAGAAGTTTTTTTCAACATGCCGGAGGAAATCGTCGGAGAGGCGGGGAGCGAATGGCGATGTACGGGGCACGTGGTACGAGTGGAGGAGATCCACGCCGCCGGCGGGAGGCAGGGAGTGGGAGTGCAATTTGACTGTTACGAGGTATCGAGATCGAAGCCAGTGGAGGTGGCGGCGGGAGCCGGAATGTCATTGAGAATGATGTCCGACGTGCGGCCACCAAAGGAAGATGGAACCCTATCATGGAAAAACGAGCGATTATTGTGGACGATGAATCAGCCACATGCGAATTGATCGAGAAGGTGCTGACCTCGGCGGGGATAGAATCGACGATGGTCACGAAGAGCGAGGAGGCGCCGGAAATTTTGCGGCACGGAAAATTCGACGTGGCCTTCCTGGATTATCAAATGGCATTTCCAGACGGGCTAACGCTGGCGCGGCAGATGCGGGCCTCGGGATCAAACCGGCTAACACCGATAGTGCTGGTCAGCGATGACCAGAGGCCGGCGGCGATGGCGACGGGATTTGAGGCGGGAGCGAGTTTTTTTGTTTACAAGCCGATCGACAGAGAGCGGCTGTTGAGGCTGGTGCGCGCGACACAGGGCGCCATCGACAACGTGCTGCGGCGGACCAGGCGAGTGCCACTGAAGTCCAAGGTACAGATCAAGTTTTGCGGCCAGGAAATCGAAGGCGAGACCCTGAACGTGAGTCTGGAAGGAATGCTGATCCGCACACCACGGATGCTGCCTGTGGGATCGTCCGTGGATGTAAGCCTGCAGTTGAATCAAGCGATGAAGCCGGTGATAGGTGCGGGATCGGTAGTGCGGGTGCTCGGACACGAGCAGATGGGCATTCATCTGGGCAGGTTGACGCTGGAAGAGAGCCGAAGATTGCAGGAGTATTTGCTGCCGCTGCTGCCGGGAGCGTAGAAGGTAATTGCAGAAGGGCTGTTGTTAGTTAGGAAATTCGCGCTGACTTGGCTAATGCAGCGCGTTCTCTAAAACAAAAACGGGCGGGACGCTTGCGCGTGCCGCCCGGAATTTGTGTGTGAAGTAGTGAACCCGGCGAACCGGGCTCACGCCTAATTAGAGGGGTTGGACGTTCGAGGCCTGCAGGCCCTTGGGACCCTTGGTGACTTCGAATTCAACCGCTTGGCCATCATTCAACGACTTGTAGCCATCAGCCACGATCGCGGAGAAATGGACGAAAACGTCCTCTCCACTCT
>WNFR01000541.1_pt1 | contig 38289 bp, 24 predicted proteins | sample 5400221 | NCBI WGS metagenome assembly WNFR01 (sample SAMN13153357, study PRJNA577476) | soil metagenome | isolation source: 40 cm soil under Madrone tree | place: USA:California | collected 2016-06-14 | reverse complement strand
CCGGAGCCGGCGGGCAACGACGGTACAGAGGGCGATCTACCGCTGTGGCTCCTGCGCCGCATCGCCACGGCCATCCGCTCCAGCGCCCGACACTCGGACGCCATCGGTCGCCTGAATCACCACGCGTTTGCGGTCGTAGCCGTCGATATGGACGCCCCGCAGGCGCGACACCTCGCGGAGCGCCTCGCCGCCGCGATTCTCGCGCAACCGGCCGCAACTCCCCCAAATGGCCGCTTTCGACTCCGCGCCGGCTATCATGGGGTCAGCGACTTCCACAGCGCCGAGATCGATTCGGCCGAGTTGATGCTGCGCGCCACCGCGGCGTTACAGCAGGCGCGAACCGATCTGCCCGACGCCTGGCTGCAACCGTACCACTAGCAGCCTAGAGTACGCCCTGCATCCGCCGCCGGGCGACCTGCGTACCACTGCCCTCATCGACGGCGGCGTAGCCGCCCGCGTACGTGTAGCTGTAGTAGCCGTACATCTCGCCTGGCTGGACGTCGTTCAGCAGCACGCCGAGTAACCGGATCGGGAGTTGCTCGAGCATCGCCAGCCTGGTGCGCGCGAGCTCCAGGTTCGTGGTGCCGGTCCGCAGCACCAGCATCATCGCCCCGGTGAGCGTCCCCAGCGTGTACGGGTCCACACCGGCGCCGAGCGGGGGGCTGTCCACCAGGATCACCTGATAATCGCCGCGCAGCCGCACCAGGAGGTCCACCATCGCGGGGGATCCGAGCAGCTCGGGGGATTCGCGCACCCTGCTGCCCGCGCCCAGGAAGTGCAGCGACTTGTAATCGAGGACTTGCTTGACCGCCTCGAGCGGGACGCGGCCGGCGAGGACATCGGTGAGGCCGGGTTTGCGTACACCGCCAAGAACGCGGTGGAGCGCGCCGCGTCGGGTGTCGCCATCGACGAGGAGCGTCCGTTGGCCCGCCTGCGCGCAGGCCAGCGCGAGATTGGTCGAGACAAATGACTTGCCGTCCCCCACACCGGGGCTCGTGATCGTGATGACCATTGGGCCCGCGGTGCCGTAGGCATGGAGCAGGCTGAGGCGCACGCTGCGCATCGTCTCGATCACCTGCATGACCTGCTCGTCGTCGGGGCCGGCCTTCTTGTTCTTGACGTGCGGGAGCGCGCCGAGGATGCGCAGACCCATGCCGTTGGTGACCTGATCGGGATAACGGACGCGCCGGTCGAGACGGTCCATCAGGACGGACCCTACGACGCCGAAGCCCAGGCCGACGAGGAATCCCAGGGCGATGAGCCGGGAGGCGGTGTCCCTGACGGGACGCTGTGGAGCGATCGCCGCATCGAGCACGCGCACGTCGGCGATGCTGCTCGCCTCCGCCAACCGCGCCTCGTTATAGCGCTGCTGGACCGTGGCGAAGAGCTCTTCGGCGATCGTGACGTTGCGCCGCAGGCGAGCCTCTTCGATCGTGCGCTGCGGAATCTGCGTCAGCTCGCGGGCGCCGGCGCCGAGCTGCGACGAGAGCAGCCGCTCGCGCGCCGCGAGGTCGGCCGCGAGGCTGCGCGCCAGTGCAGGAATCGTCTCGTGCTCGAGCGTCGCGATATCACCCACCACGCGCCGGACGGCCGGGTGATCGCTCGTGTACCGGCCGAGCAACGCGCGCTGCTCGGCGCGTTTGCCGGTGAGATCGCGGAACGCCGCGGAGAGATCCGGCGACCGTTGTACGGCCCCGATGCGCGCGAGCGCGTCGATCGACCCGCCGGAGTCGCGCTGCGCCGACAACGCCTGCATGATCGCCGCCCCATCGCTCTGGGCTTCCTCGCGCTCGAAGCGTTGCGCGAAATATTCGCTCACCGCCGTGCGCGTGACCCCACTCGCCACCGTCGCGGCGGCCGTGGGCAGCGAGGGATCGGAGGGCAACGTAATCGTGCGCTCCCGGAATGACGCGAGCGCTCCTTCACTGCGGTGCAGATTGTCCTCGGCGCCCTTGAGCTGCTGTCCCAACAGCTGCGCCAGTGCCGTCAGTTTCGCCCGCCGCAGCTCGGTGGCGACGGCCACGAACCGCTCCACGATGGCGTTCACCGTCGCCGCGGCCGCTTGCCCGTCGGCGTCGGGCAGCGACACGCGCAGGAAATTACCGCTCGGATCGACGCTGACTTTCACAACCTCCGCGAGCTTCTTGGACGCGTCGCGGGATGACAAGACAGTGAACTTGATGTCCCCGGTCGCGGCGAGTGCATCGGCCGCCGGGCGCCAGTCAAAGCCGAGGGCGGCGCCAATGGGGTCGCCCAGGCGGCCCGACTCCAGCCGTCCCTCCGGGTCCGCCTCGAGCGCGTAGCTCGAGTGCTCGCGATCCACCCGCAGCCGGTAGCGTCCCGGCCGGAAGGGATCGCGCACCGCGAAGTGGGCAAACGCCGCGGCATCGCCCCGGCGCCTCTGTAGATAGAGTCCTTGATCACGCACGACTTGGTCGAGCACGACATAGGATTTGACGAGCTCGGCCCACGCCGCGGCGCCGAGCAGCTGACTGGCACCCAGCGGACCACGATCCGGAGCGCCGCGCGTATCCGTCGTCTGCACCCAGATCGTGGCCTCCCCGAGATAGTTCGGTGGCAGGAATCGCGACGCGGCCGCGCCGCCGAGTGTGCCGGCCAGCGCGAGCGCCAGCACCCACCAGCGGTACCGCACCAGCGCGCGGCGATACCCCATCCAGTCGGTCGGCTCCTCGGGGGGCGGACCAGCCAGCGGATGCGCCAGCGCGGGCACCGCTGCACGCGGAGACGGCGCGAGCCTTTTATCAGTCACGCGCGTCGACACCGCAAGGCCGGTACCAAGTGCCGGTGGGTCGCAGGCGCGCTCTCGCGCCGCGCGCGCGCAGATTGTGTCGCACCTTGCTTACAGCTCTGATGTTTGCTAGTTTTTTGTGTCGCGAATCGCTGACACTGCGACTTGACAGCCACTCAAAATCCCGGTAAATGCTCCACGTCCCGATGCCCGTCGGATCAGTTTTCCTCCCGGCCCGATCCGTGCTTTGCATCGTGGCAACCGTGATGGGGTCGATACCGTGATGACAGTCTCATCCTCTGAACCCTCTCGCCCGGCCAAATCGCGCCGCCGCGGGGGCCGTTCCCCTGAGATCATTGGACTGCCGCAGCTCACGCCCGAGCTGAAGGCGAGCATCCGGATCCTGATCGTCGATGACGAAGACACGCTGCGCGACAGCTGCGTCAGCGTGCTCAGGTACGAAGGCTTTCAGGTGACGGCGTGCAGCCGTGGGGACGAAGCTCGTAACCTCCTGAAGCGCAACAAGTTCGACATTGCGATCTTCGACCTGTACCTCCCCGAGGTCTCCGGCCTGACGCTGCTGCGCAAGTGTGTCGACGTGTATCCCGACACCATGGTCATCATGATCACCGGCAATCCCAGCGTCGAGTCGAGCCTGGAAGCGCTGCGCTCGGGCGCGTGGGACTACCTGCCCAAACCGTTTTCCGGCACGCACTTGCAGATCCTGATCGGGCGCGCCGCGCACGCCGTGACCGTCGCGCGCGAATCCCACGCGTTGCAGGCGTCGTTCGACCGCGAGAACGGCAACAGCGATCTCATCACCGTGCTCGGCTCCGCCCCGGGCTTCCGTCGGGCCATGGATATGGCGCGGCGCGTGGCGCCAACCGATGCGTCCGTGTTCATCACGGGCGAAAGCGGCTCGGGCAAAGAGCTGATCGCGCAATTCATCCATCGGCACAGCCGCCGCAGCAGCCGGCCGCTGATTGCGCTCAACTGCGCGGCGCTGCCCGAGTCACTGCTCGAGTCGGAGATGTTCGGGCACTGCAAGGGCGCCTTCACCGGCGCGGTCCGCGACAAGCCCGGCCTGCTCGAGGCGGCCAACGGTGGCACGCTGTTGCTGGATGAGCTCGCCGAAATGTCCAAGCCGATTCAGGCCAAACTGCTGCGGGCCATTCAGGACGGCGTCGTACGCCGCGTGGGCAGCGAGACGACGGACGCGGTCGTCAACGTCCGCTTCATCGCGAGCACGAACCGCAATCCCGAAGAGGCCGTGGCGGCCGGCTTGCTGCGGCATGACCTGTACTACCGGCTGCGCGTCGTGCCCATTCACGTTCCCCCGCTGCGCGAGCGTCCCGGTGACGTGAAGCTGTTGGCGGAGCACTTCCTGGTGCATTACTGGTCACGCCATCGCGGCGCGACCGCCGCGTTGCCGACGTTCTCCGACGCGGCGATCCGTGCCTTACGGGCGCGCCCGTGGGAAGGCAACGTGCGCGAGCTGCAAAACGTGATCGAACATCTCGTCGTGTTACTCGACCCCGGCACGGAGATCCATCCCGACGACATTCCGGCCGTCGGTGACGGAAGCGCCGCACCGGCGACCGGCTACACGATCCCCTGCGAGGTGACGATCGACGAGCCGTACTATCAGGCGCGCGATCGGCTGGTGGCGGAGTTCGAGCTGCAGTACCTCACGCAGCTGATCAATCGGGTGAGCGGCAACATGTCACGCGCGGCACGCGTCGCAAACGTGGATCGCACCAGTCTCTACCGCCTGCTGGAGCGGCACGGCCTGCATCGCCGAGTGCCCACACCGCCAGCGACCAGCGACTAATCGACGCGCGATTGTCGCGGCGGATCGACAAAAAAACGGTCGTTTAACAGCTCCGAGACGCTTCTGCCTGAGCGCGCCGAAGGCACGTGACCTGCATTTGGCGTGAGCATGATCACGTTACGTCGCCCGCTCAACGTCGCGGTCGCCGCGGTTGGGATTGTTGTGACCCTGCCGCTCATGGCGGCCATCGCCCTGCTCGTAAAGATCACGTCCCCCGGCCCTGTGCTGTTCGTCCAGCCGCGCGTGGGCCTCGACCGCCGCAGCCGAGGACATGAGAACGGCAATCACCGCCGCAGCGTGAATCAAGGCGGCAAGCTCTTCAAGATCTACAAGTTCCGCACGATGGCGGCGGACGGAAATGGCGCGCAGGTGTGGGCCACCCCCGATGACCCGCGCGTCACCCGGGTGGGCCGCGTGCTGCGTCTCTTCCGGCTCGACGAGCTGCCGCAGCTCGTCAACGTGCTGCTCGGCGACATGAATGTCGTCGGACCCCGCCCGGAACAGCCGGGCATTTTCGTGCGGTTACGCGAGCAGATCGGGAGCTATGCAGAGCGCCAGCGCGTCCTGCCAGGTATCACCGGCTGGGCACAGGTCAACAACAGCTACGACCGATCGCTGAGCGACGTCGAACGCAAAGTGGCCCTGGACCTCGAATACATCGAACGGCAGTCGGTCCTCGAGGACGTCAAGATTCTGCTGCGCACCTTCCCCGTCGTCGTGGGGAAGCGCGGGGCGTGGTGATCGTTAGCTCGCGGTTCTCGTAACCACGGGCCGTCGCGTCGGCTCCCACGTCGCCGGCCCGGCACCGGTCAGGGCCAACCAGGCGGCGTGCAGTACGGCCAGATTCCCCAGCGTGAAGTAGGCAGGTACGGCGATGACCCGCGGCAGGCGGTTGCCTTCGGGCCACCACCAGGCGGTCGCGGCCGATGCCGTGGCGATACCGACCAGCGCCCATCCTCCTCCCCAGGGCAGCAGGGCGACCGCGACGAGCCCGATGAACGGCAAACCCCAGCGACACGCCTTGTGGCTGAAGAGAATCCACGAGAACAATCCGTAGCGCAGCGGGTTGAGCAGCGCGCGTTTGTACCAGAGAGTGCGAATGCCGCCCGTGATCGTGCGGACCTTGCGCCAGTACTCGCGCCTGAGCGACGGGATCCGCGGGACGTAACACACGGCGTCTCGCACCGACACGGTACGCCAGCCGAGCTCGCGGGCGTGCAGCGCCGCGGCAAAATCGCGGACCAGATCCCGGCGCAGCACCTGGCGTTGTACCGGTAACCGGGCGGCGTAGAGGCAGCCCGCCGCGCCGGAGATCCCTGCAATGCGTGACTCCAGATCGCGCACCCACATGTCGTACTCCACGTACCAGGCTTCTGCGCGGTTGGCGGTCCTGGTCCGGCGCGGCACGCTCACGTTGTGGCTCGACGCGACCCCGACGCTCGGATCAGCAAGGCAGCTCACCAGGCGCTTGAGCGCGTTCGGGTCGACCTGCACCGAGGCATCGGTGTTGACGACGATCTCCCCGCGGAGGAACGGGATCGCCGCGTTCTCCGCCGCGGTCTTGCCGTCGCGCGACGGCATGTGCACCAAGAGGACGCCACGGTTCGCAAAGCTCGACACGATGGCGTCGGTGCGATCGGTGGAGGCATCGGACAACACGAGGATCTGACGCCGATCCGCCGGATAGTCGGCGCGCAGCAGGTTCTCCAGCGTCGCCGCGATTACCGCCTCTTCGTTCCGGGCGGGAAGCAGGATCGTGATCAGCGGCCAATCGTGCAGCGGTGCGCCGGGACGTGCGGCGCGTCGCCGGGCGGCCAACAGCAGGAGCCCGGGATACCCGACGTAGGTGTAGACGGCGAGCGCGACGGCGGTCACAACGGCCCAGAGTCCGAGCATCGCTCCGGACGTCACGCAACTCGACGGCCAGAGTGTCGCGCGGCGCGGCGCGCGCCAGAGCCTGCAAGGTGTCAGTGGACTGCTACAGGTATTGAAGCCCGTTCGCGCTCAGGTGCCCACGTGCGATGGCCCTCGTCTTGCTCCTTGCCTGGTTTTCGTGTGCACTACAGTTGCGTCAGAGACCCTCCCTGGCCTCGAGGTCGAGGTCGTGACAGTGCGTCTGGATGTTTCCCCAGACGCGGCCGCCCTGTCGGACCAGGAGCGATGGCACGCCGGTCGGTTCGCGTTTCCGCGTGATCGCCGGCGCTACGTCGTTGCACGGACGCGCCTGCGGGAGTTGCTCGGCGCACGGCTGGGCGTCCCGGCGGAGTCGGTGGAGTTGGCATACGGCCCGCATGGCAAACCGGCGCTCGGCGGGCGCTTCGCGGGCTCGGACCTGCGGTTCAACACCTCGCATTGCGAGGATATCGCCTCGTATGCGTTCGCATACGGGCAAGAGGTGGGAATCGACATCGAACGGGTGCGTGTGATGAGCGACGCTGACGACCTGGCCTCCCGCTTCTTCTCCGACGCCGAGCGCGCGGACTATCGGGAACTTGAGCCGTCCGGGCGGTCACTGGGATTCTTCAACTGCTGGACGCGCAAGGAGGCGTTCATCAAGGCGCTGGGCGACGGCCTGAATCACCCGCTCCATCGCTTCGACGTCACGCTCGTCCCGGGCGAGCCGGCGAGGCTGCTTCGCGTTGCGGGATGGTCCATGATGAGCTTCTCGCCGGCGTCGGGATTCGTTGGGGCCGTCGTGATCGAGGGGAGGCCGTCGTGACGACGACCATGATGCCGTCCGCCACTTACGAGTCATCGTGGGTGACCGACGACGTGCGGATGTTCCGTGAGAGCGTGCGGCAGTTCGTCCACCGGGAGCTGGTCCCCCACCAGCAGCGCTGGCGCGAGCAACAGGCCCCTGATGCCGCCGCCTGGTTGGCTGCGGGAGAGGCCGGTCTGCTGCTCCCCGACATCCCCGAAGAGTACGGTGGCGGCGGCGGCACCTTTGTCCACCAGGCCGTGGTCCTGGAAGAGCTCGCGCGAGCGGGAGTCCACTTTGGCGCGATCATCCAGAGCGTCGTGGCGCACTACGTCCTCGCCTACGGCACAGACGAGCAAAGACGCAGCTGGTTGCCGCGCCTGGCGCGCGGCGAGTTGGTGGGCGCGATCGGCATGACCGAGTCTGGTGCCGGCTCCGACTTGCAGAGCATCAAAACGACAGCGCGGCGCGAAGGCGATCAGTACGTCATCAACGGCTCGAAAACGTTCATCACGAACGGCCGGCTGGGCACGCTGATCTGCCTTGCCGCGAAGACGAACCCGCAGGTTCCCGCGCGGCGAGGCATTTCGCTGGTCATGGTCGGATCACAGGGTCTTGCGGGCTACCGCATCGGGCGCTCGCTCGACAAAGTCGGCATGCACGCGCAGGACACCTGCGAGCTGTTTTTCGACGACGTGCGCGTTCCGGCGGCGAACCTGCTGGGGTCGGAAGGTCAGGGATTCGGTCAAATGATGGAGCGACTGGCATACGAACGCCTGGCCGTCGGCGTCACCGCGGTCGCCACCAGCGAAGAAGCGGTGGCCCTGACGGCCCGGTACGTGAAGGAGCGCTCGGCGTTCGGCAAGGCCTTACTCGATTTTCAGCATACCCGCTTTGTCCTGGCCGAATGCAAGACCGCGGCGCACGTCGGCCGCGTGTTCCTCGATCATTGCATCGAACAGTTCGTCGCCGGCCAGCTCGACGACACGACGGTCGCCATGGCCAAGTATTGGCTCACCGACTCCCAGTGCCGCATCGTGGACGACTGTCTCCAGCTCCACGGCGGCTACGGCTACATGACGGAGTATCCCATCGCGCGCATGTGGGCCGATAGTCGCGTGCAGCGCATCTATGCCGGCGCCAACGAAATCATGAAGGAGCTGATCGCGTGCTCGCTGTGAACAACGCCGACCGCTGCCTGCACCAGCTCATCGAAGATCAGGCCCAACGCACGCCCGATCAGGTGGCGGTGGTGTTCGAGCAGCAGAGACTGACGTATCGCGAGCTCGACCGTCGCGCCGGCCAGCTCGCGGAGTACTTGCGGCAGCTGCACGTCGGGCCGGACTCGCTGGTGGGGCTCTGTGTCGAGCGCTCGCTCGAAATGGTGATCGGTATCCTCGGCATCCTGAAGGCGGGCGCGGCGTACGTCCCGATGGATGCCACATATCCGCCGGAGCGAATCGCCTACATGCTCGGCGACGCCCAGGTCAAAATCCTTTTGACGCAGCAGAGCCTCGTGGCGGGTCTCCCAAGCGCTGATGCGCAGGTGGTGTGCCTAGATTCGTTCGACTGGACGCAGCCGCTGGGACCCGCGGCTCAGAGCGGCGCTCCGGTCCAACCGGACAACCTGGCCTATGTGATCTATACGAGCGGCTCGACCGGCCGGCCCAAGGGCGTTTGCATCGAGCACCGCAACATCGTCAGCTACGTACTGGGCGTGAGCGAGCGCTTGCGGCTCGAGCCAGGCATGCAGCACGCGACCGTCTCGACGATCGCGGCCGATCTCGGTAATACGGTCGTGTTCCCGGCGCTGGTGACGGGCGGTTGTCTCCACGTCATCGCGCAGGAACGCACCGAGAGCCAGGCGCTCTTGTCCGAATACTTCGTGCGCGAACGGATCGACGTCCTGAAAATCGTGCCGTCCCATCTCGCGGCATTGCAGGTCGGCAAGAACCCGGAGCTGGTCATGCCACGCCGTCGCTTGATCCTGGGCGGCGAGGCCTCACGCCGCGACTGGATCGAGCAACTCCGCGTCCTTGCACCGGACTGTGAGATCTACAACCACTATGGCCCGACCGAGACCACCGTCGGCGTCCTGACGTACCGCGTTGATCGAACGGTACCGGACACGAAGTCGGGCACACTCCCGCTGGGGAAACCGCTGCCCAATGCGCGCGTCTCGATCCTCGACGGCGAGCGGCGGCCGGTAGCGGCCGGCGAGCTCGGCGAGCTGTACATCGGCGGCGCCGGAGTGGCGCGCGGCTATTTGAACCGCCCTGATCTGACCGCGGAGCGATTCGTCTCCGATACGGGCGACCGTCTGTATCGCACCGGTGATCTGGCCCGTGCGCTCTCGGACGGCTCCATCGAGTTCTGCGGGCGGATCGACGACCAGGTGAAGATCCACGGCTATCGCATCGAACCCGGCGAAATCACGAGCGTGCTGCGGGAGCATCGGGGTTTGCGCGAGGCGGTCGTGTTGGCGCGGGAGCCAGAAGGTGGGAACGGTGACAAGCAGCTCGTGGCGTACGTCGTGCCGCAGCGCGCGGAGCAACCGCTCTGGTCAGCGCCATCGGTGCACGTGCTGCCCGACGGCATGGCCGTCGCTCACCTGAACAAGAGCGAGACCGACTACATCTACAACGAGATCTTCGTCCTGCAGGCATATCTCCGTCACGGCATCACGATCCAGGACGGCGATTGCGTGGTGGATGCGGGCGCGAACATCGGACTGTTCACCGTCTTTGCCAGTCGCCTGGCGCCGAACGTACGGATTCATGCGTTCGAGCCGAACCCCACGGTGTTTGCGTGCCTGCAGGCGAATGCCGCCGCCTACGGGGGCGCGGCCGGGGTGACCTGTCATCCAGTGGGATTGTCGCGCGACAATCGCTCCGGTGATCTGACGTTCTTCGAGGGGATGTCGTTGCTCTCCGGCCTCTATGCCGACCCCGCCACGGAGCGCGACGTGGTCAAGAGCTACGTGCGCAATCAGCAGGACGACGGAGCGGGAAGCGAACGCTGGTCCTCGGAGATCGGCGCGTTGATCGATGAGCGACTGCAATCCCAATCGGTGACCGTCCAGCTGCGGACGCTGTCGGACGTCATCGCCGACGAAGCCATCGAGCGGATCGATCTCCTCAAGATCAACGTCGAGAAGAGCGAGCTCGATGTGCTGCTGGGACTCGGGCACGCCGACTGGCCCAAGGTGCGCCAGCTGGTCATTGAGGTGGATCTGCGATCCAATCTCGAGCCGATCACGTCGCTGCTCGAGCAGCAGGGCTTCGAGGTGCTGGTGGAACAGGATCCACTGCTCCGCAGCACCGATCTGTGCTATGTGTACGCGGTTCGGCCCTCAGCGGGCCGCCGTCTGATACGCGAGCAACCAGCCGACGCGCACATCCATCGCTTGCCCGCAGTCGACGACGTGATTCTGACGCCCACAACGCTGCGCAAGTACGTCGGCGCGCGGTTACCGCATTACATGGTTCCCGCCGCGTTCCTCCTGCTGGAGTCGTTGCCGCTGAATGCCAACGGCAAGATCGACCGCCAGGCACTGCCGCTCGTGGCCGCTGACGAGACGCGTGCCGCGCGCGGGACCGTCGCGCCTCGTACCGATACCGAGCGCGCGCTCGCGGCTCTTTGGGCCGAGTTGCTCAACGTCCCGAGCGTCGGAGTAAACGACGATTTCTTCGAGATGGGCGGGCACTCGTTGCTGGCGATCAAAGTGGTATCCCGGGTCCGAGACGTATTCGGCGTGGATTTCCCGCTGCGCAATCTCTTTGACCGTTCCACGGTCGCCACGATGGCCGAGGCCATCGATGCACTCGGGTGGGTGAGCGGGGGGAGGGCACGCTCCACGTCGCGCCCGAGCGGCGCTGGAGACCGCGAGGAGATCGCGGTTTGAGCGTCGCCGCGTTTCTCGCGGAGCTGCGGAACCGCGACATGGAAGTGTGGGCCGACGGTGACCAGCTACGGTTGAACGCGCCGGCGGGCGCGCTCACGCCGGAGCTGCGCGATCACCTGCAGCGGCGCAAGAGCGATATACTCGCGTTTCTGCGAACAGCGGGGGATCTGGGAGCGCAGCAGCGCGCGATCGTGCCGCTGCAGCCCCACGGCACACGCGACCCGGTATTCGCTATTGCCGGCCACAACGGCGACGTTTTCACCTACCGGGCGCTTGTGCAGCGGCTGGGCGACGCGCAGCCGTTCTTCGGGCTCGAGCCGCCCGGCCTCGATGGCCGCAGCGAGCCGCTGACATCCGTCGAGGATCTGGCCGGGTATTTCGCCGACCAGATCACCGCCTTCCGCTCCAGCGGTCCTTCGGTCATTGCGGGCTATTGTGCCGGTGGCACCATCGCGTTTGAGCTGGCGCGGCAGCTCGTCGCGCGCGGTGCCACAGTCAAATGCGTCGCCCTGTTTGCCGGTCCGTGGCCCTTCTGGTATCGGCCGCTCCCGCAACTGGGTGACCGCGCCCGCAATCTGGTAAGGCGCGCGCGCCACCATGGCCGTGCGCTCACGTCGCTCCCAGTCACCGCAGCTCATCGCTATCTCCGGGACTACCTCAGCCACCGGGCGGCGCAACGGGATGCCCGTCTGCGCTCGGCGTCGGATCCGGCGCTGATACCGCGCGCCAAGCTCAAGGAAGTGACATTGGCTGCGGTGCGCCGCTACATCCCGCCCGATTTCGGCGGACGCCTGAGCGTGTTCGTTCCGAACCGCAACTGGCTGCGCTCTGGGTATCTCTCGGAGCGCTGGCGGAGCGTGGTGCGCGACTTCGAAGTCTCGTGCGGACCCGACAATTGTGACGGCGACGACATGCTCCTCGAGCCCCACGCCGCAGTAATCGCGGATCTGTTTACGAGCCGCCTCATACCAACGCACGAGTAAAAGGCTTTAGCGACCGACCCCCGTTGGCGTGACGGGTGTTACAGCCTCCCTGCGCACCCATCCGTACCATCGTAGCCGTAACCAAGCGCCCATAACGCTGCTCAGAGCAAACCCGTCGAAAGACGGCGTCGCAGAGTAACGGGGCTACCGCGAGCATTCGCTCGCCACGCCAGCCGTGCCGCCAGCGAGTCGACCGCATTCGGTCGCACGCAGGCGGCTTTTTCATTTTGTCCACGATTTACCCGAGGCTCTCGCGATGATCTTCATGCACAAGCTGTCGCGGCGACTGGCGATGCTTAAAGATGCTATCTGTATCGTCGCTGCCCTCGCGGCCGTGTCGTGCAAGCTCGAACCGCGCACGGCCCTGACCGACGGGTCACTCGCACGACTCAGCATATCGCCGACGCTCGTAGCACTGCAACTCAATCAAAGCACCGACCTCACCGTTCAGGCAACCAATCGGGCCGGTGACATAGTGCCGCTGTCAATCACCTTCGACGTGCGCAGTACGACGGGTGGCCAGATTACGGGCGTTACGAGCCCCGGCCGCGGCCGTGCGGTCGGCCATTTCAAGGCCGGCCAGACCCCGGGACAAGACAGCGTGTTTGCGGTCGACACGTCCGGCGTTGCGGACACCGCGGTGATCGTTGTGACACCGCCGCCGGTGGCGTCCGTGACCGTTACGCCGCCGACGGCCAGCGTGCTGCTCGGCGCGCCCGCGGCCTTCACGGCGACCCTGTACGACTCGGCGGGCGGCGTTTTAACCGGCCGCTCGGTCTCATGGTCATCCACCAACACCGGCGTCGCCACGATCGATGGGGCGGGCGTCGCCACGAGCGTCGCGCTCGGCTCGACCTCCATCATCGCCACCAGTGAAACGAAGAGCGGCACCGCCACCCTGACCGTCGTGAGCGTGCCGGTCGCCTCGGTGACCATAGCGCCGGCGACGGCGTCGATCTTCGTCGGACAGACCCAGGCCTTCACCGCCACCTTGCGCGATTCCGCCGGTGGCATCCTCACCGGCCGCCTCGTTACCTGGAGCTCGACCGCCACCACGGTCGCGACCGTCAACAGCTCGGGCGTCGTGACCGGCAGAGCTGCCGGCACCGCGTCGATCATCGCGTCGAGCGGCGGGCAGAGCGACACTGCCACCGTGACCGTCGCGATCGTCCCCGTCGCCTCCGTGACGCTGACCCCGGCCAGCGCGTCGATCTACGTCGGCGCGACCCAGGCCTTTACGGCGACCCTGCGTGATTCCGCCGGGGGCATCATGACCGGCCCGGTGGTCACGTGGAGCTCGACCGCCACCGCGGTTGCAACGGTCAGCACGTCCGGCGTCGCGAGCGGCGTGAGCGCCGGCTTGGCGTCCATCATCGCGTCGAGCGGAGGGAAGAGCGACACGTCCGCCCTGACCGTCGTCAATGTGCCGGTCGTCGCCTCGGTGACCATTGCGCCGGCGACGGCGTCGATCTTCGTCGGACAGACCCAGGCCTTCACCGCCACCTTGCGCGATTCCGCCGGTGGCATCCTCACCGGCCGCGTCGTCACCTGGAGCTCCACCGCCACCACGGTCGCGACCGTCAACAGCTCGGGCGTCGTGACCGGCAGAGCTGCCGGCACCGCGTCGATCATCGCGTCGAGCGGCGGGCAGAGCGACACTGCCACCGTGAACGTCGCGATCGTCCCCGTCGCCTCCGTGACGCTGACCCCGGCCAGCGCCTCGATCTACGTCGGCGCGACCCAGGCCTTTACGGCGACCCTGCGTGATTCCGCCGGGGGCATCCTGACGGGCCCGGTGGTCACGTGGAGCGCGACCGCCACCGCGGTTGCAACGGTCAGCACGTCCGGCGTCGCGAGCGGCGTGAGCGCCGGCTCGGCGTCCATCATCGCGTCGAGCGGAGGGAAGAGCGACACGTCCGCCCTGACCGTCGTGAATGTGCCGGTCGTCGCCTCGGTGACCATTGCGCCGGCCACGGCGTCGATCTTCGTCGGTCAGACCCAGGCCTTTACGGCGACCCTGCGTGATTCCGCCGGGGGCATCATGACCGGCCCGACGGTTACGTGGAGCTCGACCGCCACCGCGGTCGCGACGGTCAGCACGTCCGGCGTCGCGAGCGGCGTGAGCGGCGGCTTGGCGTCCATCATCGCGTCGAGCGGAGGCCACAGCGACACGGCGGCCCTGACCGTCGCCATCGTCCCCGTCGCGTCCCTGGTGCTGACGCCTGCGACCGCGTCGATCAACGTCGGCGCCACCCAGGCCTTCACGGCAACGTTGCGTGATTCCGCCGGCGGCGTCCTGACCGGCCGCGTGGTCACGTGGAGCTCGACCGCCACTGCGGTTGCGACGGTAAGCAATTCCGGCCTCGCAACCGGCGTCAGTGCCGGCTCGTCGTCCATCATCGCAGCGAGCGGCGGGCGCGCCGACACGTCGGCCCTCACCGTGACGACGCCGCCGCCACCGCCGCCGCCGCCCCCACCGGGCGCTACGCCGGATCCGACGCTCTTACCGGTAGCGAGTGGACAGGCGCCAAACTACGCGGCCTATAATGCGTTCAACGTTCCCGCGCAGCCCGCAGGCTTCTCATACAACGATCCGGTCACCGGCGTGAGAGTGTGGAAGGTGACGAGCGCGACAATGCCGGCCAGCAATAGCGGCGCTGGACACGACTATCCCGAAGGTGGTGCCCAGGTCAGTCGCGGCTGGGGCGCCAACAACAACACGCACACGATTCTGATCCGTGGCGACGGGATGTCGTATTACATCGTGGACTTCACGCGCGGTGTGGGGTTCAGCAACTACCGGCGCCTCACGACGCAGCCGGCGCGCGATCTCTGCGCGGCGTTCTCGAACGTCGCCGGGCAAGAGCGCATTCTCTACATCCTGAGCGGCGGTCAACTGGTCCGCTACAACACCGCCACCATGGCGGTCGAAAACACCGGCCGCTTCCCGATCAGTTTGAGCTACTACGCCTGGCTCCACCAGGACAAAGACGACATCTGGTTCACCGGCATGGCGTCGGACAACCAGACGGTGTGGGTGTGGAACAGCCAGACCGGCGCCTTCTTCACCGATTTGGAAACCTGGACGAACGAGCCGCACCTGGAACGCGACGGACGGTATGTCGTAATCACCAGCGGCGGGGCGTACACGACGACCAGGGTATGGGATTTGTCGAACAACACGCTCGGCCCGACGCAGGGACCGAGCTTGCAATTCCACGTGTCGCACGGCGCGAGCGCGCGGGGCCATTTCATCATGACCGATGTCAACGCGACTGCGCCGCAGACCCAGGCTCGCTTCGACGTCGCGAGTGGCCAGCTGACGAAGACGGTCATTCTGAACAACAGCCCCGGCCCCGACGAACATGGCTCGGGCAACTGGATTCAGTCGGATGCCGAGCTCGGTGGCAATCTGTTACGCCAGTGGACGTACGTGACCGGCGAATCGGCGCCGGCCTGGTACAGTCAGCTCGTCTGGAAGTACGCCATTGGCGTACAGCGCAGCGACGGCAGCGATCAACGGATCCTGCTGCACCATTACGGCGTGACCCCGATGAATTACTATGACACTCCGTGGGGTCAGCCGAGTCCCGATGGCCGGGTGGTCATCTTCAACTCGAACATGAACGGGTCTGGTCGGTACGACCTGTTCGTCGCCGAGGTACCCCTACGCTAAGAACGTGACGGGGGAATGGGGACAGGGGGCGGGTAATTCGTCCCCTTCCCCCCCCTCGTCCCTCGTCCCTCGCCCTCCTGTCGCAAAGTTGTAACACTTCGCGTATTCTCAGACGCGTAGCACAGCCCCTGCCCTGGGTACACGCCTTGCACCCTCGGGGATCTCATCATGGCAGCTATTAGCCGTAAGCTGTTCCTCACTCTGTTGTCCCTGGCGCTTGTCGGTGCCCTGGCGACGCTGTCGCGTTGCTCGCGGGCCACGACCGCCCCCGGTCCTTCCGACGGCGTGCCTGATCCGACGCTCCTGCCGGTGGCCTCTGGCCAGGCACCTGACTACGCGGCGTGGTCGGCTCTCAATGTGCCCAACCGTCCAGCCGGTTACCGCTACAACGATCCGGTCACAGGCGTGAAGGTGTGGAAGGTGACGAGTGCCACGGTGCCCGCCGCTAACACCGGCGCGGGGCACGACTATGCCGAGGGTGGCGCGCAGGTCAGCAGCGGGTGGGGCCCCGACCACGCCACGCATACCATCGTGATGCGTGGGGACGGGATGGCGTATTACCTGGTGGACTTCACGCGCGGTGTGGGGTTCACCAAGTACCGGCTCCTCACGAAGCAGCCGGGGCGCGATCTCTGTGCCGCTTTTTCCAACGTCCCGGGGCATGAGCAGATTCTTTACCTCCTGAGCGGCGGGCAGCTGGTGCGCTACAACACGGCCACGATGGCGGTCGAAAACACCGGCCACTTCCCGCGGACTCTGAGCTTCTACGCCTGGCTGCACCAGGATAAGAATGACGTCTGGTTTACCGGCATGGCGTCGGACAACAAGACGGTCTGGGTGTGGAACAGTCAGACCGACCAGTTCCTCACGCATCTGGAAACCTGGACGAACGAGCCCCACCTGGAGCGCGACGGGCGGTATCTCGTGCTGACCAGCGGTGGTCCGTATACGACGACCAGGGTGTGGGATTTGGCGAACGACACGCTCGGCCCGGTACAGGATGCGAGCGTGCAGTTTCACGTTTCGCATGGCGCCAGCGCGCGCGGCCATTTCGTGATGACCGATGTCAACGCGTCGGCTCCGCAGACGCAGGTCCGGTTCGACGTCGCGAGCGGGGAGCTGCTGTCGCGTACCATTATTTTTCAAAACAGCCCCGGCCCCGAGGAACACGGCTCCGGTAACTGGATCCAGTCCGATGCCCAGCTGGGCGGCAATTTGTTGAATCAGTGGACGTACGTTTCTGGTGAGTCCGTGCCGGCGTGGTACGATCAGCTCGCATGGAAGTACGCCATTGGGCTACAGAAAAGCGACGGCAGCGACCAACGCCTCCTGGCGCATCATTATGGCGTCGTGCCGATGAGTTACTACCAGACGCCGTGGGCCCAGCCGAGTCCCGATGGCAAGGTGGTGATCTTCAACTCCAACATGAATGGGTCGGGCCGCTACGACCTGTTCGTCGCCGAAGTCCCGCTGCGGGCCCCTTGATGTTGCGCCCGTGATTCGCCTCGCGTTTTGTCTCGACAACTTTCAGATCGGCGGTACTGAGCTCAACGCGGTGCGATGGGTCGAGCATCTGGATCCCGCCCAGTTCGCGCTTACCGTCGTCCACTTCCATGCAGACGGGCCGTTACGCACCCGCTTTGAACAGGCAGGCGCGCGGCTCGTTCATGTGCCGCTGCGCCATCTCTACGGGCCACATGCTCTCATGCAGGGCATCCGTCTCGCCCGGCGCCTCGCGCAAGAGCGGGTCCAGGTATTTCACGCGCAGGAGATCTACAGCAACATCTTCGGAGTCCCGTGGGCGCGCATCGCCGGCGTGCCCGCCGTGATCGCGAGCCGGCGCTGGGGCCCCCGCAACGGGCGCCCGGCGCATCGCATCGCGAACCGTTGGGCAAGCCGCGCCGCGCATCGTGTCGTCGCGAACAGCCCCAGTGTGGCGGCGCTGGTGACGCGCGAAGATGGGATCCCGGCCTCGAGAATCGTCTGCATGCCGAATTGCGTCGCGGAGCGGGCGTTTCAAGACCTCGCGGCCACCGAGCGCGCCGCGTGGCGCGCCACGCTGAACGTGCCCGACAACGCGGCGCTGATCGGCATCGCCGCGCGTTTGGACCGTCTCAAAGATCACGCCACGCTGTTTCGGGCGTTCGCGCAGCTCTCCGCCCTCTTCCCTGATACGCATCTCGTGTGCGTCGGTGACGGTCCCATGCGGCAGGAGCTGACCGATCTGGTTCGGGCCCTGCAGCTCGAGAGCCGGGTGCACCTGGTCGGGACGCTCACCCCGTCATTCAACGTGCATCAGCTGTTCGACGTCTCCGTGCTGTGCTCATCGACGGAGGGATTCCCCAACGCCGTCATCGAGGCGATGGCTGCCGCTCGACCCGTCGTCGCGACCCGGGTGGGCGGAATCGTCGACGCCATCCGCGATCAGGAGACGGGCGTGCTGGTCGAGCCCGGCAATGCCGAGGCGCTCGCCACCGCGCTCACCCAGCTGCTCGCCGCACCGGACCGGGCCCGGGCCCTGGGCGCCGCGGCACGCGCGCATGTCCGCGGCGAGTACCATCAGGACCGGGTCATCGCCCGGCTGAGTGCGTGGTACGCCTCGCTCGCCACGCCGCTGCGGGAGAACTGAGACCGATGTGCGGCATTGCGGGGTTTGCGGGCTGGCCGCTCGCCGGTGATGCGGCGCGTGCGACCGTCCAGACGATGTGTGATGCGATCGTGCACCGCGGGCCCGACGACAGCGGCTACTACGTCGCGCCTGAAGTTGCCCTCGGCATGCGCCGCCTGTCGATCATCGACGTCGCGGGTGGACGCCAGCCGATTGCCAACGAAGACGGGTCCGTGCAGGTGGTGTTCAACGGGGAGATTTACAACCACCACGAGCTGCGCCGCGAGCTCGTGAGTCGCGGCCATCAATTTCGGACGCGGAGCGACACCGAGACCATCGTGCATTTGTATGAAGAGCGGGGCACGGATTTCGTCCGCGCGTTGCGCGGCATGTTCGCGATCGCGCTGTGGGATACGCGCGCCCGGCGGCTTGTGCTCGCCCGCGATCGGCTCGGGATCAAACCGCTCTCGTATTGGCAAGCTCCGGACGGAGGCATCGCGTTTTGCTCGGAGCTGCGCTCGCTGCTGGCGCTGTCCCGCTTCCCCGCTCGCGTCGACGATCGCGCTATCACCTCGTTCCTGAGCCTCGGCTACGTGCCGGATCCCTTGGCGGCGTTCACCGGCGTCGCCAAGCTGCCGCCCGGGCATACCCTCACCTGGTCAGCCGAAACCAAGGGCGCGGCACTGCAGCGCTACTGGAGTCCTGTGGTGGCGGAGCGGCGGCACGGTAACCCCGCGGACGTCGTCGCGGAGCTGCAGGCCCTGCTCGGGAGTGCAGTCGAGAGTCACCTGGAGTCCGACGTGCCCCTTGGCGCCTTCCTCTCGGGTGGCCTCGATTCTTCGAGCGTCGTCGCCCTCATGGCCCGCGCCGGCGGGAAACCACCGCACACCTTTTCCATCGGATTTGCCGAGGCGGAGTTCGATGAGGCACAGCACGCCGCAGCCGTCGCGGGCGCCATCGGCACGACGCACACGGACAGGGTCGTCGCCCCTGAGGCGGATCGTCTGATCGAGGGGCTGGTCGGTGTTTTCGACGAGCCCTTCGCCGACTCGTCGGCGCTTCCGACCTACGAGGTGTCCGCGCTGGCCCGGCGGCACGTCACGGTGAGTCTGTCGGGAGATGGTGGAGACGAGCTATTCGGCGGCTACACGCGCTATGCCCGGCTGTTGCGGCGTCCCGGGGTGCCGACATGGGGCCAGCCCCTGCTTCGCATGCTTGCCCGCGCGTTGCCGCACGTGGCGCCGGGTCGGGGACGGCTGTTGGACTTGGCGCGCACACCCGCGGCGGCGTACGCCGGCAGCGTAGCGCTGCCACTCGCGCCGCGCGATGGCGGGATGGCCGCGGCGCGTCTGGTACCGCGCGATGGCGAGTTTGCGGATGTGCTCGCCGGTGCGTTCGGCGAGGCACGCAGCCGAGACTTTCCGTCGCAGATGATGCTGGTGGACGTGGCGACGTACCTGCCTGGGGACATCCTCACGAAGGTGGACCGGGCGAGCATGGCCGTATCGCTGGAGGCGCGCGTGCCTCTGCTCGATCACCCACTCGTCGAATTCGCGCTGGGATTGCCGGCGGATTTCAAGATCAGGTCTGGGATCGGCAAGCAGATCTTCCGGCGGGCGATTGCGGGTCTTGTTCCCAACATCGTGTTGCAGCATCCGAAGCGCGGCTTCGCGGTGCCGCTCAACGCGTGGTTCAAAGGACCACTGCGCCATCGCGTGGACACGCTGCTGCAGCCGCATAACCCCGTGTACGAGTTTCTCGACCGCCGCGCGCTGCGCCGCCTGGCGCGCGAGCATCTCATGGGCCGTCGCGACCACAGTCCCGCGCTGTGGCGGGCCTTGGTACTCCAGGTGTGGATGGCCCACCTCGACGCGGGCTCGCTGGCTCGTTCCATTCCACGGTCGCTGACGGCGCCGTCCTCGCGCAGCGATCGCGAGCTGAGCCATGCCGGCGCCTGACACCGCCGTCGCACAGTCTCCCGAACCGTGGCGCCTCACGTACACGCCCCTTTTCGTGCTGTTTACGGCGTACACGTTCATGATTCTGACGTATCGCGCCACGGGAGCGACGATCGTCATGATTCTGGCGCTCGTGTGTGTCGTGCTCCAGCGCGCGGTGGTGCGCGCGCCGGCGTTCGTCTGGGTGTTCGCGGCGTGGGTCGGCTGGGCGGGGCTCAGCTACACGCTCAACCCCACCGCCGATGCGGAGCGCTGGGACGCGCTGGTCGAGCATGCAAAGCTCATCCTCGTCGTGCTGGTCGCCGTGAACGCACTGCGCACCCCGACGCAGATCCGGCGTTACCTCCTGTTCGTCGTGGTCAGCTTCATGGTCTTTCCGGCCCGCTCGACATTGCAGAACTACGTCATGGGATACACGGTCTTCGGGCGCGCGGTCGGGCCGTTCATCTACGCCAACTCAAACGATCTCGCGGCGATCTCACTGCTGGTGCTCGGCCCCGCATTCGCGTTGTGGGCATCCGAGAAGTCGCACCGCCGGCTGCGATGGATTGGGTTGGGCGCCGCCGCCGCGTTGATTGTCGTGGTGGTCCTCACCCAATCGCGCGGCGGATTCCTCGGACTCATGACGATGCTGGTTCCATCGGCCCTCGTGCTGGTGCGTCGCCGCCCGCGGACGGCGGTCGCCATGGCCGTGGTGCTGGCGGCGGGACTGTTCGCCGCTCCCGCCAGCTTCTGGCAACGGATGGGGGGCCTGTCCAAGGCAACCAGTGCGGAAACGATCGGCGAGATGGATCCGGAGGGCTCTGCGAGACAGCGCTTCGCGGTGATGCAGAACGCAACGCGCATCATTAGCGATCATCCGCTGCTCGGCGTGGGACTGGGCGGCTATCAGCAGGCGAATGCGGAGTACAGCCCCGCCTTGGGACGGCTGGACACGCATAACACGTATCTCAACGTCGCTGCGGAGACCGGCATTCCTGGTCTACTGATCTTCTTGGCGTTGGTCGGCAACGTGCTCTGGTCCGCGCGCGACACCCTCCCGGGGGAGGGCAAGCGCCGTGGCGAAGCGCGCGACCCAGACGGCGAGCGACAGTACTGGCTACGCTCGGCACTGGCGGGATACCTGGTCGCGGCTCTGTTCGGCTCGTATGCCAGGCTCAGCGTCACCTACATCTTCATCAGTCTTGTATGGGTGGCAGCACGAGCGGCAAAAGCTCAACTGAGAATAGCCCCCATCACGTACCCGACGACCGCGCCGCACCAACCGGCCAGCGGGAGCGCTGCACACCCCGCCATGATCGGCAGCACCGCAAGGTAGATCGCGGCGACGCAGGCGGCCGCGACCAACGACTTCGTCGAGTGCAACCGAGCAAACAGACCAAGTGGGAAGAGCAGTGCGGCGACCCACAGCGCGGTCAACGTCCCCGACCAACGCTCGCGCTGTCGCTCGAAGGGTACGAGCAGTCGCCACTCATCTCCCAGAGAAACGGCGGCGCTCTTGCGGGTGATCGAGGCGCCGTGCCGGACCTCCATACCATATTCAAAGCGGCGCAGTTCAATCCGCACCGACACCGTGTCCCCGGCAACGGCAGGCATGGCGCCGAACACCCACGACGTATTCCCCCGCAGCCGCAGGGCGTCCGCACCGGTGCGCACGTGAACGCGCAAATCGCGGTCGTACTGATCGACCCAGGACCAGGCACGCTTCCCTTCCCGTTCCCCTGGCCAGAACTGACCGACCTCCGCAAGGCCCTCGGGCGGTGGCCCCGCCACTAGGACCACCTCCAGTTGTACCGAATCGCTGGGCGCGACCGGATGCGACTCACGCTCGCTGATGGGAGTTCCGTCCAACCGCACCGAGCGTACTGACCCGCTAAACGGGACGAAGCCCGGACGCACGACACGGGGCCTCGACCAATGCACCGACGGCGGTGGGTGCATCGCTTGCAAGGCCAAGGCAGCGGCCGCCAGTCCGGCGATCATGACGCCGTACGCGACTGTTGCGGCGGCGGCGTGTTTGGTAGAGGCAAGCACCCAGTTCCACGCGGCCGGCATCGCCATTCCGAGCGCCCCTCCCACGGTGTTGGCCATGACGTCCGCGACGCTCGCCGTCCGCCCGCGCACGATTACGTATTGCAGCGTTTCGACGGTGATGGAGGTCAGAGCAATCCAGGCGAGCGCGCGATCCCTTCGCAGGCCTCGGAACGCGAAGGCGCATCCCAACGGTACGAACAGCGCGATGTTGACTAACGCGTCGGCGAGCGCGAAGTCTCCGCAGCCGACACAGAGCGACAGCCGGCGCGCGTGGTCGCCGCCGAGTGGCGTGAGCGTCGCGATCGCGATCAGCCCGAGCGCGATCACAACCACAAGCGATTTCCGCAGTGTGCTACCTCGAGAGTCCGGCGTGATGTGAAGAACTATACCAGCGTGGCGATCCGGCGTGCCGACTCGTGGGCGCGCTCTCCCAGTAGTGGCCGCCCGGTCATGCAGGCCGGAATGGGAACGCCGAGCAGCCGCAGGACCGTCGGCGCGAGCGCGCGCAGCGGAACTTTCTCGTCGGCCACGACGTGCGTGCGGTCCGGCGTGCGGATCCAGCAGAGTCCCCCCGCAGTGAGTAGCACCAGTGTGACATCAGTTCCTGCGAGGCGAAGGAAGCCTCCGACCAGCGCGTCCAGCTCTGGATAATCGTTCTCCACGAAAAACGTTGCGAGGTGCGGCCGCATGCGGCGGTAGTACGAGCGAAACAGGTCCCATCGCTGTTTGACCTGCGTGAGCCGAAGGTACGGCAGCAGATCAACGGGATGTGGAGGGACTGCGCTGGTTGAGGCATCAGGTAATACGCAGCCGTTCAGCGGCAAATGATAGCGCGTCTGCGGGCTGCCGCACACCCACACTCGCAACCCCTGGTCCGACGCCAGGTCCCAAATGCATTTCTGGTTCAACTCGTCCTCGGCGGACGAGAGACCGGTGTGGACTGTCACCCAGTGCGCGCGCGCCTGCTCCCCGGTGGTGACGTACACGCGCGACTCATCGTGGAAACGCCGAAGGTTCGGCGGCTCACGGACCAAGGCGGGTGTGAGGTCGCTGAATTCGAGCAGAATGACGGGTCGGGGCTCCGCGCTCATGCGCACCGGGCTTGCAAGGGGCGTGCTGGCTTGACATTGCGTTTTCAATACCTGTACCCGGCCCCGAAACTGCCACCTGTCTCAGCTGTGTGACACTGTACGGTAAAGTCCGAGGGCCGCGTGCCCGCGCTCCCGCCGTCATAGGGCATGTAACTTGCCCCCCTCCCATCCACGTGAGCCTCAAAGCGATGAAGGTCGCCGTGCTCTCCGGGAGCCGGCGTCTCGGCCTATTCTCGGCGGTGGGCCGAAGCCAATGGCGCACCAATCGCCTGCTGGTGCTGGCGTATCACGGCATCTCCCAACACGACGAGCATCTGTGGAATCCCGCCCTGTACATGTCTCCGGACGCGCTCCGCCGGCGGTTCGAATTATTGTCGCAGAATCAGTGCGCAGTGCTGCCCCTCGCGGAAGCGATGGCGAGACTCGCACGGAACGCACTGCCTTCCCGCGCGGTGGTCATCACGTTCGACGACGGCGCCGCGGACTTTTACACGCAGGCGTATCCCATCGTCAAGGATTGGGGTTACCCGGTCACCGTCTATCAGACGTCGTTCTACAGCCGATTCAACCGCCCGGTGTTCGATGTGGCCTGCTCGTATATCCTGTGGAAGGGACGCGGGCGCGTTGTCGGGACGATGGACCTGCGCACGGAGCGCAGCCGTGCCGACGCCCTCTTTCAGCTCTTGAGTGCCGCGCATCGTGAAGGGATCTCCGCGAGCGATAAGGACCACCTGCTCGACGACCTGGCGACGTCGCTGCAGGTCGATGTGGAACCGCTGCGAGCGCAGCGGCTGCTACACCTCATGACGCCCGAGGAATTGCGCGCGATCATCCGCGACGGCGTGGACGTCCAGCTCCACACCCACCGGCACCGCATGCCGCCGGATCGCGACCTCTTTTTCCGCGAGATTGTCGACAATCGCGCGTTCCTTCGTGAGCTGGGATGCCCGGAGACGCGCCATTTTTGCTACCCCGACGGCCGACACGGCCCGCAGTTCTTGCCGTGGCTTGCCGAGTTAGGGGTCGAAAGCGCCATGACCTGCGTGGGTGGTCTGGCGACCTCCCTCACGACACGACTCCTGTGCCCTCGACTCGTGGATTCGTCGAGCCTGTCCGAAGTGGAGTTCGAGGGATGGCTCCACGGACTGAGCGATGTCCTGCCGCGCCGTCCCGTCGTTGCCCGTGCTCTTCCCTACGACGTGAAAGCATGGTCGTGAGGCCGATCGAAACTGGAGAGGCAGTCGTACAGCCTGGTCTGTTCCTGGGACTCGCGGCGCGGCTCCGTGCTCTCCCGGTCCTCCGCAGAACGGTTTTGGCCATCGGCGGCAATGTCGCCGGGGCAGCGGCATCCTTTCTCACGCAGATGCTGCTCGCGCGCTCGCTCGCGGCCACGCGCTACGGCGTCTACAGCTACGTGCTCGCCTGGGTCAACTTCGCCGTGCTCTTGAGCAAGCTTGAGTTCGACAGCGCGGCGCTGCGATACGTCGCCGCCTACGAGGGGACTGGGCGCGACGGACTGCTCGCGGGCTTCCTGCGATTCGGCTGGCGCGCCGTCGCCTGGACCGCTGGAAGCATCGCGCTGATCGGCGGCTCCGTCGCCTGGCTCTGGCGCGCTCACCTGCCGGCCGGCGCGTCCGACACGATCTTGGCGGCCATGGTGCTAATGCCGCTGACCGCGCTGCTGTCGTACAGCAGCAGCATCCTGCAAGGGCTGCGGCGGGTGCCCCAGGCGCAGCTCCCCCAAGCGGTGCTGCGGCCCGTCCTGTTCGGCGCCGCGCTACTGGTCATGGTGAGCGTGCTAAACCGGCAGCCTAGTGCCGGCAGCGCCGTGGCGCTGAACGCCTTCGCAACCGTGATCGCCTTCGGCCTCAGCCTCTTCTTGGTCGCGCGCGCCGTGCCGAGGGCCGTGAAGAACGCCGCACTGATGTTCGAGCCGAAGGCATGGATGAGCACGGTCCGCGGGCTGATGATCATCGCGCTCGGACAGCTCGTGCTGTCATATCAAACTGACGTTCTCGTGGTGGGAACATTGCTGGGGGCACGCGACGCGGGACTGTACAGCGCCGCCAGCGGGCTGACGGCGGTTCTCGCGCTCGCTGCGAACGGCATTTCCTTCGTCGTTTTCCCGATCATATCGCAACTCTCGGCCCGAGGCAGTCACCACGAACTGCAGCGCCTGGTGGTGCGCACTGTCCAAGGCAGCATGGCCGTCACGATTCCCGCCGCGATTCTGCTGTGCGCCGCGGGTCCCCTCGTGCTGCACTGGTACGGACCGTCGTTCGCCGGCGCGGCTCCTGTGCTGTTCTTGCTGACGGCGGGATGGGTTGCGGGACTCACGGTCGGAGGTCTGGCCTCGTTTCTGCTCATCGCCAGTGGACATGAGCGGATCGCCAGCCGCGTGGCCATCTTCATTGCGGCCTTCAATCTGACGCTGTCCTTGATCCTCACGCCGCTGTTCGGCCTGGTCGGAGCCGCCGTGGCGACGATGGCTGCGGCATGGATACGGGCCGGACTGCTCTACTGGTATGCGAGCCGCACGCTCAACGTGGCGGTGCTGCCCTTCCTCCCACGCGAGCGCAGCACGGCGGCGAAAGCATGAGCTACTCCGCGGTCCTGCTCCCAGCGCTGTCGCAGGAGTACGCGGCCTGCGAGCGCGCGCTAGCGGCCGCAAGCATCCGCCTGCCCCTGCCGCATCGGTCGAGCTGGGGACTGGCGCGCCGCAAGGTCGACTCACATCGCGTGGTGTTGTCCGGGCCTGACGGCATTTGCGTAGGTGCGTTTGGGATCGATATCGCGGCCAGCCGCGCGTTACCCGGATTCCGGCTGTTGCGCGTCGAGCGCTTCGGTCCGGGGTTGCCGCGCGGTGCGTGGGCGGCCGCCGTGCACGCGTTGGCCGAGCTTGCGTACAAGGATGCGCGCATCTTGCGCGTGAACGTGGAAGTGTTTGCGCGGGATGCGGAGGAGCGTGTCGCGCTGGGCGACCTGCTCGCCGCCGTCGGATTCACCCCGGCGATCGAGGCGCGCAATTGGAGCACCACCCTGACGATCGACCTGCGGCCCAGCGAGGCCGAGATTCTGGCGTCGTTCAGCCAGCTGGCGCGCCGCGGCATCCGCTCGGTCGACAAGCTCCCCGTTCAATTGCGGCCGATCGATGATCCGCAGTATGCCCGTCGGATGGAAGACTTGCGACGTGAGACGCTGCGACGCACCGGCGCGCCCTACGAAGCGCTGTACGACTGGAGGGGCGTCATGGAGCTGTCCCGGCGCGTGCCGGACGCCAGCCGCCTGGTGGGCCTGTTCCGCACGGATCGTTCCGGTCCTGACGCGTTAGTTGGCTTTCACTGGGGTTGGTGGAACGGGGACAGCGTCAGCTACTTCTCAGGCGCCTCGGCACGTCCGAGCGATCTGAAACAGGTGAAGATCGGCCACCCGCTGATGTGGGATCTCATTCGCTGGGCCAAACAGCACGGCGCGACGTGGTTCGATCTGGGCGGTGTGAGCGACGTGACGCCGGGTACTGAGGATCCCGTCGCGGGGATTACGCACTTCAAGCACCTGTTCAGCAAACAGACCGCGGAGGTCGCGGCGGACTGGGTCCTCGAGCCGCGGCCACTGCCCGCGCGGCTGGCCACGCTCGTGAACACCGGCGTCGCCTGGGTCTCGCGTATCGCGGGATTATGGTAGGGAGAACGCGTCAGCTGCTGGTCCGGCTGGCCGGAACGGACCTGCTCGCCCCCGCCCTGCGCGTCGTCGGACGCGGGCTGATCAGTATCCTCAAGCTCCATCGCTTCGCGGACCCCGAATCGCGCATCGAAGGGATGAGTCCGGGCGCGCTCCGAGATCAGCTTGGCTACCTCCGCCGCCATCGCTACCGCTTGCTCAGTCTGCCGGAGGTGTGGACGCGCCTGCACGAGAACGATCGGCATGACCGCGTGCCCGCCGTGTGTTTCACCTTCGACGATGGTTACGGCGATTTCGCGCGCATCGCCGCGCCGATCTTCGCCGAGTTCGATTGCCCCGTGACGTTGTTCGTCACTACGGGCTTTGTAGACGGTCAGCTGTGGCAGTGGTGGGACCGCGTGTCGTACGTGATGAGGCACACGGCGCGATCTTCATTCCATCTCGACAACGGGCGCCCGCACACCGCGCACTGGGCCACACTCGAGCAACGAGATCGCGTACGCCACGACCTCGCTCATGCGTTGGAGCGAATCGATGCCCCGGAGCGCGACTCGTTGATCGCGGAGCTCGGCCGTCAACTGGATGTCGAGCTGCCGCAAACCGCGCCGCCCGAGTACGCCGCCGTTACCTGGGACGAGATCCGGCGGATGGCTGCCTCGGGACGGGTGACATTCGGGCCACACACGGTGACCCACAGGATTCTCAACCAGGCACCACCGGACGCCTGTGACTGGGAAATTCAGGAGTCCTACCGCCGGCTCCGCGAACAAACGGATGCCTGCATCCCGTTCTTCTGCTATCCCGCTGGATGCGCTGGGCGGCGGGAATTCGAAGCGGTCCGCCGAGCCGGCTTCGAGGCGGCCCTCTCCACGACGCCCGGCTACGCCGAGCTCAGGCAGCCAGGGGATGTGGGGCGGTTTACGCTGACACGCTTCCCGTGCCCGCCCGACCGGCCTCGACTGGTGAACCTTGTTGCCGGACTGGCACGGATCGAGCGTCCGATTTGGCCCACCCGGATTTGACGGCGGTCAATTCGCGATAGAGACTCAGCCACTTATCGCGAATCTGCGGCCAACGGTAGCGCTCGAGCTCGCGCCGCGCGTTCGTCGTCAACCGCACCACCAGCTCGTCATCCTCCAACAGCCGTAGCGCTTCGGCTGCCAGCCCCTGGTGATCGTCGCACGGCACGAGTAAGCCGGTCTGCCCGTCCGTCACGATGTACGGTATGCCCCCGGCCCGCGTCGCCACGATCGGCAATCCCACCGCGAAGCATTCGAGCAACGATCCCGGCATGCAATCGATGTTCGGACTAGTGAGATAGACATCCGCGGTGTCCAATAACTCGGCCATGCGATCCTGCGGCACACTCCCGATGAAACGGGTGTTCTCGAGCTTCAGCTCTGCGGCCAACCGTTCGAGCGCAGGACGGGACACGCCCTCGTGCGCGATCGTCAGGCTGGCGTCGGGATACCGCTGCTGGATCACAGCAAACGCACGCAGCGTGCACTCGACATTGTACAGCGGCTCGAGCATGCGGTTATGCAGAAACAGCGGTCGAAGACGCCGGCGCTGCCGGTAGGAATAGCGTTCGTCGATGACGTTGAAGATCGAACGTGCGGGCAGGCCGAATTTCGCGAACACGTCCACCAGGAAGCCGGACGGCGCGACAATCACATCGGCCTTGCGAATGACCGGGATCGCGGTCCGCCAGGTGCGCAGGTGATCCTCCGCCCGGCCGTCCCGATAGTTCAGGATCACCTTCCTTCCAAACGCCTTACCGAGCAGAATAGCGGGCGTCGGCGCCCACCAGAACGAGAAGTATCCAGCGGCGAACACGTGCACGATGTCATAGCGTGGCAGCCGAGCCAGCAGTTTGACGACAAACGTCAGGACCGTCGCCGCGGTCCGCACGTACTTGATCCGTTGCAGCACCCTGAGCGGCCCCGGCAGGCGCGGGTTCATCGGGAGAAAGTCGATGACGAGCGAGTCTTCCTTGCGGAGCTGCTCGAGCAGGCGCGCGGCCTGCACCGCCTGCCCTCCGAGAATCTCGAGGGAGGGCGCAATCAACAACACGCGGGGCACGTGCTGTCCGTTACCGGATGACGGCGTCGACATCGATGGCACAGGCGGCACCGGTGCGCGCCGCCTCCAACATGCGCAGGCACCCGATCGTGGCGCGCACGCCGTCACGCACCGAGACCGTGGGCGCCTTGCCCGCGCGCAGGCCGGCGACAAAATCATGGAGCTGCGCCGCGTAGCCCTTCTCGGCCCAGAACCGCCTGCTCGTGCGGCGCAACACACCCTGCACCGTCAGGCGCTTGAAGTCTTCGGTGGCGAGGCCCACACCCGCGGCGAACGCCTCGACGCGCTCGCCGCCGGACGTGCGGCTGCCCACCGTGCAATAGGTGAGATTGCCGATCGAGCCGTCGGCGAAGCGGAAGCTCGCAACCAGATTGTTTTGGCCGATCGGTTCCTGCCGCCCTATCGGTAGCGAGTAGGCCGAAACGCTCACCGGCTCGGCGCCGAGCAGCCAGTACATCAGGTCGACGAAATGGCAAGCGTCACCCAGAATGGCGCCCCCAATCTCGGGGTCGGCCATCCAGTAGTCACCGGAAATCCCCGGCGAATTGACGCGACAGTTCAACACGGCCGGCCCACCGCGGCGCGCGAGCTGCTGTCGCAGCGCCGCGTAGAACGGCGCAAAGCGCCGGTTGAATCCGACGGTGAGCTGCTTCCCCGATTCCGCGACTGCAAGATACAGAAGCCGGCACTCCACTTCCGTCAGCGCTGCCGGCTTCTCCAGGAACACGTGCTTGCCGGACTCGAGCGCTGCCACGGCCTGGCGCGCATGGTGTTGATTGTGGCTGGTAATGACCACCAGATCGACGCGCGGATCACGCAGGATCTCGGCGTAGTCGGTACAGCAGTACTCCGCGCCGAAGCGGCGGGCGATGCTCTTGCCTCGCGCGCCGCTGCTCGAATGAATGGCGCGCAGCATCACGCCCCGCGTTTTCTTGAGGTTGGGCAGATGCGTCCAGCGGGCCAGGCTGCCGGGTCCGATCAACGCGACGCCGAGCTGGCCCGCGCTTGGTGCAGGGGCAGCGAGCTCCACTCTTTTGGCTGGTGTAGCGACGGCGCCGCTCGACGAATACTGGAGCAGCACTGCGAGACTGCCCGACGCTGGATCGAGAACCGTGCGATAGGCCTCCGGCGCCTCGGCGAGCGAAAACTGATGCGAGATCAGCGGCTGCAATCGCAGCTGGCCCAAATCGACCAGCCGGAGAAACTCCTCCATGTTGCGGTTCTCGGTCCAGCGCACGTACGGCAGTGGATAGTCCTGTCCCTGCCGTTCATAGGCGGCGTCGTAGCTGCCCGGTCCGTAGGCCCGCGACATGAGCACGCGCACCTCTTTGCGATACATGTCATTCCAGGGGAAGCTCATGTCGACCGCCCCGACCACCACGATGCGGCCGCGGTCGCGACAAATCTGCAGCGCCTGATGGCACGGCCCGACAGACTTCGCAGCCGCGGCGATGATCACGCAATCCGCGCCGCGCCCGTTGGTCACCGATCCAATGGTATCGGCAAGCCCGCGGCCACCGACGGTGTACGGGGCTCCGAGCTGCGCGGCGAGGTGCGCCCGCTCAGGCTTCAGGTCGACTCCGACGACGACGCCTCCCTGGAGCCGAGCGAGTTGTGCGATCAGCTGTCCGACCAAGCCGAGTCCGATGATCGCGACCGTCTCGCCCAGACTGATGTCGGCGGTGCGCACGGCGTTGAGCGCGATGCTGCCCAGCGTCGCGAAACAGGCATGCTCGAACGGCACGCCGTCGGGGACTCTGGCCGTGAGGTTGCGACCTGCGAGAATCGCTTCCGCGTGGCCGGTGCCCTCCCCGCCGTATGCCACGCGATCGCCGACGGCGAGATCCCACACCGTGTCGTGCCGGTCCACGACGATGCCCGCACCCGAGTACCCCAGCACCGCGTAATCACTCAGCTTCGCGCGCGCCTCGACGAGCGTGCTGATCGGACCGTTCGCTATGGCGCTCGCGAACAGCTTGCGCAGATGTGACGGGTTCTCGGCGACTTCCCTGAGCAGACCGGCCTGGTGAATACTCGCGGACTCGGTCCCGCTGCTGATCAAGGAGGCCACCGGCCGAATCAGGACGTGGTGCGGCGCCACGATGGGGTCGGGTACTTCGTCGACGATGATCTCCTGGACGCCTCTGCGGATGACTTGTCGCATGTTACCAGCAGATCCCTTTGTATTTGCCGTCATCGCTGGTACGCCGGTCGAACATGCGCGCCAGGTCGATGATGACCTGTCCGTTGTGGCGAGCGGTCTCGAGGTGGCGATACTCATCCAGCGTATTCCCGACCACGATGACCTCGGCATGCGCCATCACTTCGTCGAGCGAGCCGCGCATCAGGGACCAGACGTGCGGGATTTCCCGCTCGATGTAGGCGCGGTTCGCACCCATGACGCGTGACGCCTCGACGTAGGGGTCGTAGATCGCGAGCTGGACCCCCTTGCCGATCAACGTTTCGGCCAGCGCGACCAGCGGCGATTCGCGGAGATCGTCGGTGTGCGCCTTGAAACTGAGTCCCAGCAGTCCCACGCGTCGCTTGCCCGTCTGTAAAACCATGTCCACGGCGCGCTCGATCTGCTGGCGATTGCTCTGCAGCACAGCGGCGAGCACCGGCGTCTCCACGTCGACCTGGCGAGCCTGATGCACGAGCGCGCGCAAGTCCTTCGGCAGGCAGGAGCCACCGAAGGCGTACCCTGGTTTCAGGTAATACGCGGAGAGATTGAGCTTCGTATCCTCACAAAAGACCCGCATCACTTCGCGGCTGTCGACGCCCATCGCCCGGCAGATGTTCCCGATTTCATTGGCGAACGTGACCTTCAATCCGTGGAATGCGTTGCACGCATACTTCACCATTTCCGCGGCGGGCGTGTCCACGATGCAGAGCGGCGCTTCAACGTTGGTATACAGCGCGGCGACTTCACAGGCCACATTGCGATCATCGCTGCCGATCAGCGTGAACGGTGGGTTGTAGAAGTCCTTCAGCGACGAGCCTTCGCGCAGGAACTCCGGGTTCACGCACACGGCGATATTCTCACCCAGGGTCTGGCCCGAAGCCCGCTCCAGCGCCGGGGTGACGACGTTCGCCACCGTGCCGGGGAGTACCGTGCTCCGCACCACGACGATGTGCCGCTTCCCCAGCTCCTGCAGTGCCCGGCCGATGTCCTCACACACCCGCGTGATGTACGTGAGGTCGAGCGCGCCATTGTTCTTGCTCGGCGTGCCGACGCAGATCAGGGAGAGCGCCGCCTGTTCGACGGCGGCCTTCACGTCGGTCGTCGCGCGCAGGCGACCGGACGCCACGACATCCTTGATCAACTCGGGCAACCCCGGCTCGAGCACCGGACTGATGCCCTGGTTGATCATGTCCACTTTTGTCTGGTTGACGTCGACGCCGATGACCTGCCACCCCTCCTTGGCAAAGCAGGCGGCTGACACGCACCCGACGTACCCGACCCCGAACACCGCTAGTGTCTTGCTCATGACCGCAACGCACCCTCCCTCACGCCCACCACGCGACGGCAGATCGCATCGAATTCCGTGGCGGCGCGGTCCCACCCGGCACGACTCCGGACCGTGCGCGCTGCCTCGTCGCCGATCGCGCGTGCCCGCGCCGTGTCCCTGAGCAATTGGAGCGCCGCGGCGGCAAAGTCCTCAGGAGAGTCGGCCAGAACGATGTCGTGACCGTCCGTCACCGGCAGACCCTCGGCCCCGATCCGCGTCGACACGACCGGAAGTCCCATCGCCATGGCCTCGAAGATCTTGAGCCGCGTGCCTCCGCCGATGCGCAGGGGCACGAGGTATACCGCGGCTCGCTCCATGTAGGGTCGCACGTCATCGACCCGACCGGTCAGCGTCACGCCCCCCCCTCCCCCGGGTTGCTGCGACCCCAGAGCAACGAGCGCGGGAGACGGCTTGCGGCCGACCACGGTAAACGTCGCGCTCGGGAGCGCCTCCCGGATCCGCGGCCATATCCGCCCGAGACAAAACCGCACGGCATCGTCGTTCGGCATCCAGTCCATCGAGCCCGTAAAGACCATGTTGTGGGCGTCGCGTGCGTGCGTGCCGCTGGGAGAGAAGTAGGCGGTGTCGACACCCGTCGGGACGTCGGAAACCGTGTCGACCTGATATTCACGGGACACCATGGCTCGATCTTCCGGCGAAACGGTGACGACGTGGGCGTAGCGGCGACATTCCCGGGCTTCAAACGCGCGCATCCGCTCCCACTGGGCTCGGAGGTAGGCGCGCGAGAGCGGATCCGCCGCGACTTCGCAGCGCCGTTTCCAGATCAGGGCTTCGACGTTGTGCTCGAACAGCACGGCGGGACACGGCAGGTCGCCGGCGACGTTGACCGACGGCGCGAGGAAGTCGCAGACGACGACGTCCACGTCACCCGCGAGCACTCGCGTGCTGATCGCGCTTCGCAGCGCGCGCGAGCGGTACTTCGCGACCGCGTACGGCAGCGTTGAAAACAGATTGAACCCAAGATCCGCGTAGAACCCCACCGATCGCTGTGCCGGAGGGTGGAACGGAATCGTCACGAGCTCATCGCAATACTCGCCCGCTTGATCGCATGCGTCGCGCCCGGCATCGCCGTCATCCAGCGTGATGTAGGTAATGCGGTGCAGGCGCTTCAGCTCCCGCAGCATATGGAAGGTCCGGAGCTTCCCGCCCTTATCGAGCGGGTGCAGCAACTCGGTCTTCACCCAAAGGATGTTCATGCGAACGCCGCGCGGTACTGCGACTCGGGTGCGCGGACATCCTGCTCACCGTCGATGAAGCGGCGCTGCCACAGCTCCATGTTCATGAGCGTCCACAGGCGATCCGTATGCTCGTCGCGACCGGTGACATGGTCGTCCACGAGACGACGAACCACCGCGGGGTCAAAGATGTCCCGCCGGCGCGCGCGCTCACCCAGCACCAGCTCCGTGACAATGCCCCGCCACGGTCCCCGCAACCAGGAACCGAGTGGGACCGGGAATCCCATCTTGGGACGAGCGAGAATGCCGGCCGGCAGCACGTGCTTCATGCTCTCACGCAGGATGCGCTTGGTCGTGAATCCGCGCAGCTTGAGATCGACGGGAAGCCGTGCGGCGAAATCCACCAGCGCGTTGTCGAGGAATGGTACGCGGCTTTCGATCGACGCGGCCATGCTCATCTGGTCCTGCTTCATCAACAGCTCGTGGAGGTACACTTTGCTGTCGACGTACAACAGTCGATCCAGCAGCGTGCGGGCGTCGGTGCGCTCGAGGTGCGCGCGTGCCAGGCGATACGGATCGGCGGTTGCGAACCGTTCCCTGGCGCCGGGCGAGAACAGCTGGCCCTGCTGCGCACGCGAAAACACGGCGAAGTTGTCGAAGTAGATGCTGTCCAAATCCGGCGGAATGCACAGAAACGTCCGCTCCAGCTTGCGCCGAGCGGCCGATCCGCGCCGCAACCGTCCCACCGCACTGTGTACGGCGCGACGGAGACTCGCCGGCACCATTTGGTGATAGCGCGTGCCGAGGCGGATGTTGTACAGCGTCCTGCTGTAGCGCCCGTATCCACCGAGCAGCTCGTCGCTCCCCTCGCCGGTCAGGACGACCTTCACGTGATCGGCGGCCAGTCGCGCAACGAAGTACAGCGCCACGCTCGACGGATGCGCAATCGGCTCGTCTTCCTGCCAGATCAGGCTGGGCAAGGCCGCGAAAAACTGTTCGGGGCTCACCACGACCTCGTGATGGTCGGTCCGATACGCTCGCGCCGCCATGCGGGCGTAGCGCAGCTCGTTGGCCTCCCGCTCGGCGAACGCAACCGAGAAGGTCTTGATCGGCTCGGTCACAAGCCGGCTCATGACCGCCGCAATCGATGCCGAATCGATACCGCCCGAGAGGAATACGCCCAACGGCACGTCCGACATGAGATGGGTGCGCACGGCGTCGGTGAAGCGTGCGCCGAATTCCGCGACGAGATCCTCGTGGGACCGGGCCGGGGTTTCGGCACGAAAACTCATGTCCCAGTACTGGCGGATCTCGACTTCTCCGTCCCGCCACCGCAGCGTGTGCCCCGGCAGCAGGCGCCGCACGCCCTCAAAGAGCGTGTCCTCCCCGGACGGAGCACGATTCGCCAGGCAATCCGGTAACACCTCGTAGTTCAGCGACGGCCGCGTCGCCCGGGCCGCGAGCAAGGCTTTGATCTCCGACGCGAAGTAGAGCGATCCGTCGTCGGTCAGCACGTAATACAGCGGTTTGATCCCGAGCCGGTCGCGGGCCAGGAACAGCTCCTCCTTGCGGCTGTCCCAAATGGCGAATGCGAACATTCCTCGCAGGTATTCGACTGCCTTGGAGCCCTCTTCCTGGTACAGGTGGAGAATGGTCTCGGTATCGCTGCGCGTGCGATAGCGGTGGCCGCAGCGCTCGAGCGACACGCGGAGGTCGCTGTGGTTATAGATCTCGCCGTTGTAGACGATGTGCAGAGACCCGGTGTCGTCGTGCATGGGCTGATGCCCACTGGCGACGTCGATGATCGCGAGACGGCGGTGGCCCAGGCCGACGCGGCCGTCAGTGAAGACCCCACACCCGTCCGGGCCGCGATGGGTCATGGTATCGCGCATGCGAATCAGCTGCTGCTCATCGACTTGAGCTCGTGAGCGCGGCGCGTAGGCGATCCCACAGATCCCGCACATGGGTCAGCTGACCTCGACCGGCGGCTCCGACCCCTGGACGCGCGCAGCCGTCAAGTCGATCGGATCATCAGCCTGTATGAGACGCCGGCCCCGCCATGCCAGACGAGTGCCGTGCACCAGGACAAACTCGAGCGGCTGCTCGGCGCCACGAAGCCTGCGCACCCACGCCAATGCGGCATCGGTCGAGATGTCGTCGCTCGCGACCTCACCGTCCCACCCGATCAACAGCGTATCCTCGACGCCACGACCGACGATTGTGAACGCGCGGCCATTGCTCGCCGGTCGCTCGTGAATGACCAGCGACTCCTCGTTCTGGGTGCGCGGAACCAGGAACGACACGATTTCCCGCGTCCCCTTGCCGCGCGCCGTGAACACGCACGAGGTCGCGGGACTCAACGCGCCATACGAGCTCGATACCCGACCTTCCTCGCAGCGCAGCGCACCGCGGTGGCCGAAGATCCCGATCTCCAGCAGCTCCGAGGCGTTGGTGCCCCAGCCCCCAACCACACGATCGGCGGACTGCACGTGGACCCTGATGTCTGGCGCGAATTGGAAATGGACTTGGACGTCGTGATCGCCCTCGGTCTCGACGCGGTCGCGTACGATCCAGTAATCGCCTTTGAGAAAGAGCACGGCACGACCGTGCGCGGCTGGCGGCGTGAGGCGAGCGTACCCGTCGTGCTTCCCTTCGATGTAGTCACAGCGTGCCCCCGGCTGCCACGACGTGAGGAAGGTCCGCGCCGTGTGCTGCCAGGTGAATGGTCCGCTCGGGATCGACGACGATTGGCCCGCCACCGTCACGGTGTTGTGGGCACTCGACGACCGAAAATGATCCCGCAAGGCAGCGGGAGCGGTATACGTGTAGGTCCCCGGGTCTACCAGAACCGCCTTGCCGCGCACCACCAGCGTGAGGGCGAGGGCATCGGCATGTGCGTGACCGCAATTGAGGACGCCGTGGGGACCACAATCGATCGTCATGCTGCTGGCGTCTCGTTCCCAGCCGTCGCGCAGCAGGTGGTAGCCGCCGTCCGGAAACGCCCGACTCTGGACCGCGGGAGCCGCCGACTCAACGGCGTCGAACGCGCGTAGCCCTGCGGAGCCGAGCAGCCAAAGCGTTTCCTCCGAAGCTGGGCCCGACACGTAGCGGTAGTCCGGCCGCTCGAAGAGTGCGGCGCCCGTTGCAAGCGTCGCACGAAAGTCATTGGGGGAACGCTCGTCCAACGGCAGAACCCGGCCGCCATCGTCATCACCCACGAGCGGGGTGCGTCCGTCGGGCTGCGACAGGTGCATGAGATGATCGAGCAACAGCCGCAACTTGTCGGACAACACCGCTGGGATCGGACCGCCCTGTACCTGTCCCAGGATCAGGGCGTGGAGGCAGAAGTCCGTCGTGTAGCGGTGGTAGTAGGTCGATTGCTCGAAGTAGGACCCGTCAGGCCGTACATGCTTTTCCAGCTGCTCGAGAAAGACCGTCCAGCCAATCCGGCGCCAACGCTCGGCGCAATCGAGCTCCGGAAGCATCGTGCCGAGATACAGCAGGCCGAGCGCCTCGCCCGTGATATGCGTGTTCGGGCTCGAGTAGGTTGACAGGTACGTCTCGACATGGCGCCCGTGCAGGTAGAGAAACCTGAGCGTACGCAGCAAGACGGTATCGCTCAGGTTCGGCGATGCTTTGAAGAAATACAAACCCCAGATCCACGCGATCGCGCGGAAAGCCACCTCGAGGCTGCTCGCCCAATTCACCCCGATCTTGGGAGGATTGGCGTCCATCCAGGCCATGAGGTGGTCGACGAACGTCGCCGCGTAGCGTTCATCGTTTGTGTACCAGTACGCCTTGCCGAGCGTCACGAAGTACTGATGGCGATTGAGCTCCCAGATAAGCTTGTATTCCCCGGCAACTTTGGGGTCGAGGTGGTCGATCCGACTCCAATGGCGCCGCGCGACTCGTGTCCCCGAGACCGGATCACGGTGCCAATCGATCGGAGCACCACAGTCCAAACGCGAGCGGCCGAGCAAGTCGAATTGCCCGCAGGATATGTGGTCAGCGGATTCGACGACGCGGGCCTCGAGGTCCGGCCAACGCCGGCGCAGGAGCTCGACAACGTCTTCGCGCTCGCCGAACGCGGCAAAGAAGCGCGGAGTCGTGCGCGTACGAAACCGCTCGAGGATGCGCGCAAACCCCCGGTCGTCTGGTAACCGGAGCTGGCTGGAAATCCTCAGCCGCTCCGACCACGCCGCCGACCATTGTCTCGCACGCGCACCGAGCTCGGCGACGCTCGCTCGCCGGAGCTTCGTCCATTGAGAAGACACCCGTGATCCGAAGCT
>WNFR01000540.1_pt1 | contig 38302 bp, 35 predicted proteins | sample 5400221 | NCBI WGS metagenome assembly WNFR01 (sample SAMN13153357, study PRJNA577476) | soil metagenome | isolation source: 40 cm soil under Madrone tree | place: USA:California | collected 2016-06-14 | reverse complement strand
CGGCGTCCGCCTCAAACGGGAAGAGGACGGACGAATGTTTCCGGTAACAGATTCATCGGAAACGATCATCGATTGCTTGATTAGCGAAGCGAAAAACGCCGGCGTTCGGCTTCTCACGCGGAAAAGTATCGAGAGCGCGCGTCCTCGAAGCGAAGGCGGATTCGAACTGAAATTCAGCGATGGCGAATTGACGACCTGCGACCGGTTACTTTTCGCGACCGGTGGCTGCCGCAGCATTGGCGGCGTGGTCGGATTGGTTCGCTCGCTTGGTCACACTGTCGAACCGCCAGTGCCGTCGCTCTTTTCGCTCCACGTCCCGACGCCGTGGCTGCGATCGTTGCCCGGAATTTCGGTCGGCGACGCGGAAGTGTCCGTGGAAAAACTGCGCGAGCGTGGACCTTTGCTGATCACCCACAACGGAATCAGCGGGCCGGCCGTGTTGCGACTTTCGGCGTGGGGCGCTCGGACTCTGCACGAGAAGAACTATCGTTTCACCCTTCGCGTAAATTGGACCCCCGAACTGAATGAAGACGAACTCCGGACCGAGTTTCAATCGCGCCGAAAAACGGAACCGAACCGGCGAGTGAACAATTCGCCCATCGGCAAAATTCCGGCGCGACTTTGGGAGAACCTGGTTTCGAACGCCGGCGTTTCTCCGGAAACGATCTGGACTTCGCTGACACGCCCCGGAATGAACGAGCTCGTTCGGCAATTGCGCGCAACCGAACTCGAAGTCGATGGGAAGTCGCTGAACAAGGAGGAGTTTGTCACTTGCGGTGGCGTGCGATTGCGCGAGATCAATTTCAAAACCATGGAGAGCCGGATTACGCCCAATCTTTATTTTGCGGGCGAGCTGCTCGACATCGACGGCATCACCGGCGGCTTTAATTTCCAAGCCGCCTGGACGACTGGGTGGATTGCGGGACACGCGATCGCTGAAGTTGAACCCAGCGCAAAATGAGCGCTCGAAATTTTCTTCCCCGAAAATTGCCGGCTGCGCTGGCCGAGGTGCGACAAGTTTATGTCGATCTTGCCCGAAGACCGATCGAGCGCAATTGCGTGCGGAGGACGGAATGTTGTCACTTCAAACTGACCGGGCGCACGCCATATCTGACAAAAGGCGAGGCGATCGTCGCGGCCAAAGCATTTCGCGCGACCGGCCGAAAATCGCTCCCGGCAAATGCGGATGGCTCGTGCCCGATGCTGCAACAGGAAACCGGCAACTGTTTGATTTACGAAAATCGACCATTCGGTTGCCGCACGCACTTTTGCGCCGCTGCGGGTGGACCAGTCGAACGTCGCGAAGTCCTCGATCTGATCCGGCGTCTCGAAGATGTCGATCTGGCGCTAAACGGAAACGGTCCGCGTCCTCTTCAAGGCGCTGTTGCCGACACGCTCGAAGAAATGCGATAAACGCCAGAATCGACAAACAACACATTCGCGCCTGACCGTCCAAACTTCTTTGCCGTTCAGAAAATCTTACTTTCGGACGACTGTCGCCGATCGGAATGTGCGACATATTGCTGGTTAAGATGAAGACGTGCTTGTCGATCATGATTGCACTTGCAAGCTTCACCGTGCCGTTGTGTGCGAATTCGTTCCGCGATGATTCGCATTACGTCCGGCTCGGAGCGCGCACCGGTTATTACGTGGTCAGGGATGGATCGGCGCTTTCACATCAGCTTGGCCTCGATGATTCGCCATATATCGATACGAGCGATCCGCTTCGACACGGCTACGGCAAAGACGTTCTCGCGTTTCGTTTCGATAAGACCGGCCGCTTAGCTGCGTCACCGGCTTACATTGCAAACGCGCAGCTGAATGAATTTTATACGCGTCGCATCGGCTCGCTCATTCGCGGCCGCGCCACTATTCGGGATATCGAATCGCTGTTCGGCCACGCGCAGGCCACTTCGCCACGACTTGACGGTATTGTTTATTACTACACCATCGACGTTTACAATCCGTTCGAAGACTTCGGCCGCGACGGTCGCTAGCGAGAGATTACTTCTTCTTCGACTCTTTTTTCGACTTAGATTCTTTCGGCTCTTTGGCCGGCTTTGATTCCTTGGCGGTCTCTTTTTTGGATTCGCCGGGGCGATATTCTTCCTGTTCGGCGGCGGCGAATGCCTTTTCCAAGCCGACCATGTCTTCACCTGGACGGAGCGTGTCGAAAGTTTCCGCTTCCTTGCGCAGTTGTTCTTCAGTGTAGTTCGCGGCTTTGATCGACAATCCGATGCGTCGCTCCAGTTTGTCGACTTTGATGACGCGCGCTTCGACTTCCTGGCCGATCTTGAGGACGTCTTTCACCTTGGCGACGTGGTCCTCGCTCAATTGCGAGATGTGCACGAGCCCATCGATGTCGTCCTGCAATTCAACGAACGCGCCGAAGCTGGCGAGCTTGCTGACTTTACCTTTCACCAAATCGCCGATCTTGTATTTCTGATCGATTATTTTCCACGGATCGTCGCTCAGTTGTTTGATGCCAAGACTGATTCGCTGATTGGTCTTGTCGATGTCGATCACTTCGGCTTCGACTTCGTCGCCCTTCTTAAACATTTCGCTCGGATGATTGATCTTCCGGGTCCAGCTCAAATCCGAAACGTGGATCATTCCATCGATTCCCTCATCGAGCTCAACGAACGCGCCGTACGCGGTCATGTTGCGAATTGTTCCTTTCACGCGGCTGCCGATCGTGAATTTCTTCTCGATCTCGTCCCATGGATTCGCTTCGAGCTGACGCAGGCCCAGCGAAATTTTCTGTTCTTCCTTGTTCACGCCGAGGACAACGGCTTCGACTTCTTGCCCAACGCTCAAAATGTCGGATGGGCGCATGATTCGTTTCGTCCACGAAAGTTCGGAAACGTGAATGAGACCTTCAACGCCTTCCTCCAATTCCACGAACGCGCCGTAGGGAACGAGGTTTGTGATCTTGCCTTTAACTTTTTGTCCCGCTGGGAACCGCTCTTCAATTTGATCCCACGGATTCTTCTGAAGCTGTTTCAGGCCTAACGAAACGCGTTCCTTCTCCTTATTAATGTCGAGAACCTGGACTTCGACCTGCTGACCGACTTTCACCAGCTCGCTCGGATGTCCGAGACGTCCCCAGCTCATGTCGGTGATGTGGAGCAGACCGTCCATGCCATCGAGATCGATGAACGCACCGAAATCGGTGAGATTTTTCACCGTGCCGTTGACGCGATCGCCGACGTTCACGCTGTCCATGAACTTCTGGCGTTTCTCGCTCCGCTCCTGCTCGATCAACTCGCGCCGGCTCAGCACGACGTTGCGGCGGTCGTCGTTAATTTTAACGATCTTGAAATCGTAAGTGTTGCCGACGAACTGCTGCAAATCTTTTGGCGGCACGATGTCGATCTGCGACGCGGGCAAAAACGCTTCCACGCCGATGTTCACCATCAATCCGCCTTTGACGACGGATTTCACTTTGCCTTTGATCAGGCCGTCTTCTTGGAAAACGCTTGCGATCTTGTTCCAGTTCTGGCGATACGCCGCTTTCTCCTTCGAGAGCACGACCATGCCCTCATCGTTCTCGAGCCGCTCGAGCAACACATCGACTTCATCGCCGACCTCCAAATTTTCCACGTCCTCGAATTCCGAGATCGAAATGACGCCTTCCGATTTGTAACCAATATCGACCAACACCTCGCGCGGCCGCACTTCCAAAATTCTTCCTTTCACGATCGAGCCTTCCCGGAAATCCGGCATCGGCTTCGACATGACATCCTGCATTTGCACCATAATTAAATAGAGGCTCCTTGCCTGTAGTGGCGGTCCTCAGACCACCAAAAACTTCCGCGGCGCTAACCGCGAGAAACGGAGCGCCACAGTAGGCGTTTTCATGCACCGGGTCAACTGCCGGACGCGGCAATTCTTGAGCCAGCGGCGCTTTTCTTCATATTAGTAACACGATGTCGATCTTACGAATATTGGCGGCTGCGGCGCTGCTCACATTGCTGGCGAATGCACGTGCTCAGGATGAGCTGGACAGGCGCCTTGTGAACACCTCCGTCGAGCAAAAAATCCGCGACGCGATCAAGTCGCCCGATCTCACCGTTGTTCATCTTTGGGCGCCCTGGTGCCCCAATTGCCAGATGGAATTGAAAAGCGGCGGCTGGTTGAAAATGGTGAAGGCCAATCCGCAGGTGAAATTTTATTTCGTCTCGGTTTGGAACGACGGCGGCAATGGAAGGGCGATGCTGCAACGATTTCAAATCGCCGATCAGCCGAACGTGACGATCCTCGCCGATCCTGGCCCGCGCCTGGGCGATAACAAGATCAAGCAGTTCGCCGGAATGCCGCTTTCCTGGATCCCGACGACGTGGGTTTATAAAGGCGGCGATCTTCGCTACGCGCTGAACTACGGCGAAGTTCGCTTCGACGTCCTGCAACAATTTCTTGAAGACAGCAAATCGGAATGGTCACATAAAGGGGAACCGAAATTGCCGGAATCGTAACATCGACATGATCGAAGTCCCCGCTCCTCCGACAGTCACTCCGAAAAAGCCGCCGGCCATTTTGTCGTTGATCGGCGAGACGCCGCTGGTCGAGATCACGCAATTCGACACAGGTCCGTGTCAGTTGTTTTTGAAATTGGAAAATCAAAATCCGACCGGCTCAATCAAGGACCGTATCGCGTTGTCGATGATCAATGCCGCTGAGGAAGAAGGATTGTTGGAACCCGGCGGCACCGTCATCGAAGCGACTGCCGGCAACACGGGACTTGGACTCGCACTGGTTGCCGGCGCCAAGGGTTATCGCGTTGTGTTGGTGATTCCCGACAAAATGTCGCAGGAGAAAATTTCGCACGTGAGAGCTCTCGGCGCCGAAGTGGTGCTCACGCGCTCCGACGTCACTCGTGGGCACCCGGAATATTATCAAGACGTGGCCGCGAGATTGACGAAAGAAATTCCCGGCGCGTTTTACGTGAACCAATTCGGCAATTCCGCGAATCCGCTGGCGCATGAGCGCACCACTGGTCCGGAAATTTGGGAGCAAATGCGCCACGATGTCGATGCAATCGTCGTCGGCGTTGGCTCGGGGGGAACTTTGACTGGACTCGGTCGATTTTTTAATCGCGTGAAACCTCGACGCGGAATCGAGATGGTCCTGGCCGATCCCACGGGCTCGGTTCTTTACGAATACGTGAAGACAGGCAAGCTCGTCGAATCTGGAAGTTGGGCTGTCGAAGGCATCGGCGAAGATTTTATTCCGGACATCGCCGACATGTCGCTCGTCACCGAGGCCTACGAGATCGACGATGAGGAAAGTTTTCGAACCGTGCGAGAACTTTTGTGCAAGGAAGGAATCTTCGGCGGTTCATCGACCGGAACGCTTCTTGCCGGCGCGCTTCGTTATTGTCGCGAACAAGAAAAGAAAAAGCGCGTCGTCAGTTTGGTGCCCGACACAGGCAACAAATATCTTTCCAAAATGTTCAACGATTTCTGGATGGCCGAGCAGGGATTCATTCACCGGCCGCCGCATGGTGACCTCAGCGATCTGATTACGCATCGCTACGAAGCGGGCGAAGTGATCACGGTCGGTCCGACCGATTCGTTGCTCACAGCTTACAAGCGCATGCGCGATAGCGATGTGTCACAGCTGCCAGTTGTCGATCAAAATGGGCGCGCTGTTGGACTCATCGATGAATCGGACATTCTTGTGAAAGTCCATCGCGATTCCACGCACTTCAACGATCCGGTCGAAAATGCGATGACTGATAAGCTCGAAACCTTGCCGCCGACGGCAAAGATCAACGATTTGTTGGAAGTTTTTGATCGTGGCCGCGTCGCGATTGTCATGCAGGGCGACAAGTTTCTCGGCCTGATCACGCGGACCGACTTGCTCTCCTATTTGCGCCGGCACATGCCCAAGTCAGCGGCGCCAATCGAGCGCGAGTTCAGTTAAGGTGGATCGAGCTCTCCGAGCTCGATTATCAACGCTCGGAGATCGCGTTCCACCCGCTTCGCGTCTAGATTGGGTCCACATGAATAAGCAAAAAGGTTTCGCCACCCGCGCGATTCACGCGGGCCAGGAACCCGATCCGACCACTGGCGCGGTGATGACGCCGATCTACGCGACGTCGACTTACGTCCAGGAAAGCCCAGGCAAACACAAAGGCTTTGATTACGCGCGCTCGATCAATCCTACCCGACTCGCCTACGAAAAATGCGTCGCCGACCTCGAAAGTGGCACGCGCGGTTTTGCATTCGCATCCGGCCTCGCCGCGATGTCGACTGTTCTCGAGCTTCTTGAATCCGGCTCGCACATCGTCGTCAGCGACGATCTTTACGGCGGCACGTTTCGCTTGTTCGACAAAGTTCGAAAACGATCGGCCGGTCTCGAGTTCACTTATATCGATCTTACCAACGCGTCGCGTTTGGAGAAAGCGATCAAGGACAATACGCGAATGGTTTGGATCGAGACTCCGAGCAATCCGTTGCTGAAAATCATCGATCTCGAAGCGATCTCGAAGATCGCGCGCGAGCACAAGATTCTGTCCGTCTCGGACAACACTTTTGCCACGCCATGGATCCAGCGGCCGATCGAAGCGGGGTTCGACATCGTCGTGCACTCGGCGACGAAATATCTAAACGGACATTCCGATCTCGTGAGCGGCGTCGCAGTCGTCGGCGCGAACAAGGAACTCGGCGACAGAATGTGGTTCTTGCAGAACTCCGTCGGCGCAATCGCCGGCGCATTTGATAGCTTTCTCGTTTTGCGAAGTCTGAAAACCCTCGCGTTGCGGATGGAGCGCCACTGTGCGAACGCGCTCGAGCTGGCGCGCTGGCTCGAAGAACAACCGCAAGTCGAAAAGGTGATGTATCCCGGCTTGAAATCGCATCCGCAGCACGATCTCGCCCGCACTCAAATGCGCGGGTTTGGCGGAATGGTCTCGATCGTTTTAAAAACCGATCTCGCCGGAACAAAACGGTTTCTGGAAAACACGCATCTCTTTGCACTCGCCGAGAGTTTGGGCGGCGTCGAAAGCTTGATCAACCATCCCGCGCTGATGACTCACGCTTCGGTGCCGAAGGAAAAACGGGATGAGCTTGGCGTCGGTGACTCGCTCGTCCGATTGTCGGTCGGGGTGGAAGATTTGCGCGATCTTGTCGACGACCTCCAATTCGCTTTTGAAGCGATTTAATTTTCCGCCGAGCAATGGGCAACACTTTCGGACAACTTTTTCGGATCACGACGTTCGGCGAATCGCACGGCGGCGGCATCGGTGTGGTAATCGATGGTTGCCCGCCCAAGATCGACATCTCAGAAGCTGAGATTCAGCGCGAGCTGGATCGACGTCGACCAGGTCAAAGCAAAATCACCACACAGCGAAAAGAAGAAGATCGGTGCGAAATTTTGTCCGGCGTTTTTGAAGGCAAAACTCTCGGTACACCGATCGGCCTTTTGGTTCGCAACAAAGACGCTCGTCCAGAAGATTATGCTGCTGTCGCGAAAACGTTTCGCCCGTCACACGCCGACTTCACTTACGAAGCGAAGTACGGAATTCGAAACTGGCAGGGCGGGGGACGCGCGTCTGCCCGGGAAACGATCGGTCGCGTCGCTGCCGGCGCGATTGCGCGAAAAATTCTGCGAACCTTTTATCCGAAGATCGACATCGTGGCCTATGTTGCCCAAATCCACGAGCTCAGTGCAAAGATCGACCGGTCGAAGGTAAAAATTTCCGATGTCGATTCAAACATTGTCCGCTGCCCGGACAAAGCGGCAGCGAAGAAAATGATTTCGTTGATCGAGAAAACTCGCGCCGACGGCGATTCGTTAGGTGGCGTCATCGAATGTGTCGTCCGAAACGCGCCGATCGGCCTCGGCGAACCCGTTTTCGACAAACTCGAAGCGGACTTGGCGAAAGCGATGCTCAGCTTGCCGGCGACGAAAGGTTTCGAAATCGGTTCAGGATTTTCCGCGACGAGGATGCGCGGCTCGGAACACAACGATCCGTTTGAAATCCGTGGCGGCAAAGTTCGAACGTCGACCAATTTCTCCGGTGGCATTCAGGGTGGAATTTCAAACGGCGAGGACATTTATTTCCACGTCGCGTTCAAGCCGACCGCGACGATCGCGCGCGAACAAAAGAGTGTGACCGAGTCGGGCCAAGCCACGAAACTGGCGGCGCGTGGGCGTCACGACCCTTGCGTATTGCCGCGAGCAGTGCCAATGGTCGAAGCGATGGCTGCGCTTGTCCTTTGCGATCACGCACTGCGGCAGCGGGCGATCAATGTTTCCGAGAAATGATGTCACAAGTTCAAGCCGCGGCGGGTTCGCCGCTTTGGCAAATCGTTTTTGTTTCGTTCGGTGTCGTTCTCATCTTGTTCGAGATTTTGCGCGGCTGGCGGCGCGGTTTGCCTCGACAGGTCGCGCGACTCGGCGCGCTCATTGCCGCTTACTTCGCAGGTTGGTTTGCCAGCAAATTTTTCGGCCCGCTCATCGGCACGTTTTTCAAAATGCCGGACGCGTTGTTGTCGATTGTCGCCGGCGCGGTCTTTGGGCTTCTCATTTACGCGGTTATTAGTGGAATCGGCTCTTCTCTTTTCCGCCGCACCAGTCAGCACAATTCGCTATTTGTCCGAATTCTTTACGGAACCGGAGGCGCCGCGCTGGGGGCGTTCTTCGGATTATTCCTGGTCTGGTTGATGGTTGTCGCAGTGCGATCGATCGGTTCGGTCGCAAATGCCGAAGTTCGCGAGCAAGCGAATGACACCAGCGTGTTGCACGCTGTCGATGTTCGCCGGCGATTTTTGGGCGAGGCCAGTGAAAACGAAGCGCCGCTGACAACTTCGCTCGCTCGCCTCAAGAATTCATTGGAGATGGGCGTGATCGGCGATGCGGTAAAGAAAGTCGATTTCGTTCCGCAAAAAACTTACGACTTCATTGAGAAAGTGGGAGCGATCGCGGCGAATCCGCAATACGCCGAGCGCTTTTTGGAGTATCCCGGCGCGAAAGAATTGAGCGAGCATCCGAAAATCATCGCGTTGCGCAACGATCAGGAGATTTCACAGATGGCGGCCCAAGGACGCATTCTGGAATTAATCCAGGACCCGCGCATCATCGATGCCGCCAACGATCTGGATCTGCGAGCGCGTTTGAAGAAGTTCGACATCAATGCCGCTTTGAATTACGCGACGCAGAAATAATGAAGTACGTCGCCACGATCGGGCTGGAGGTTCATGTCCAGTTAAAGACCCGGTCGAAAATGTTTTGCCGGTGCCGCGTAGAATTCGGCGCTGCGCCGAACTCGCACACCTGCCCGATTTGCTTGGGACTGCCGGGCGCATTGCCGGTGATGAATCACGAAGCGCTGCGCATGACCGTGCTCAGCGGTTTGATGCTCGACTGCGACATTGCGCCGGTCTGCAAGTTCGATCGCAAAAATTATTTCTATCCGGACATGCCGAAGAATTATCAGATTTCGCAATACGACATGCCGCTTTGCGAAAACGGCGCCGTGCCGTTGCACGATCTCGCGTATCCGAAAGACGCGCAGAAAAATATCGCCACGCCCGAGAAGCAGGTTCATCTGGTTCGGATCCATCTCGAGGAAGATGTGGCAAAGAGTTTCCACTTCGAGACTACGACTGGAATCGATTTCAACCGGGCGGGCACACCGTTAATGGAAATCGTGACGGAGCCGGAAATTAGTTCGCCTGAGGAAGCGTTCGCCTTTCTGACCTCGCTCAAACAAGTTCTGATTTATGGCAACGTCAGTGATGCCGACATGGAGAAAGGCCAACTCCGATGCGACTGCAATGTGTCGGTCCGGCCGGAAACGCAAAAAGAGCTCGGCGCGAAGATCGAGATCAAGAACATGAACTCAATCAGCGGCGTTCGGCGCGCTCTCGCCTTTGAAATTCAGCGACAGACGCACGCTTTGGAGCAGGGCGAAAAACTTCAACAGGAAACCCGCGGTTGGGACGATGTGGCCGGCGGAACTTTTCTCATGCGCACGAAAGAATCGGCGCATGATTACCGTTATTTCCCCGATCCCGATTTGGTGCCGGTAAAAACCGAAGTTCTGTTGCCCGAAGCGAGGGCGCGAGTTCCAGAATTGCCGAAACAAAAGCGCGCGCGTTTTGTCGAGCAATATCAAGTAACGCCGTACGACGCGGGCGTTCTCGCGGACGACGTCGATCTCGCGCGCTACTTTGAAATCGCCGCCAAAAATTCGAAGAAGCCGAAGAACATCGCCAATTGGATCCTGAACGATTTGCAGAGCGCGCTGAGCAGCGGCGGCAAGACAATAAACGATTGTCCTATACCGCCGGAAGCTCTCGACGAGCTGGTCAACTTGATCGACAGCGGAAAGATCAGCGGCAAGCAAGGCAAAGAAGTTTTCTCGGAAATGTTTTCGACCGGCAAAGGCGCGGCGGTGATCGTGAAGGAAAAAGGAATCCAACAGTTGAGCGACACCGGCGCGATCGAGAAATTGGTCGAGGAAGTGATCGCTGCGAATCCGAAACCGGCGGCGGATTTCAAAGCCGGCAACGCCGCGTCGCTGAATTTCCTCAAGGGCCAGGTGATGAAACTTTCGAAAGGCAAAGCGAACCCGCAGCTGGCCGGCGAAATCTTGGAAAAGAAGTTAAAGTCGTAACGCGTGCGCATATTAATCGCGCCGGACAAATTTAAGGGCGCGCTGAATGCGCGCGAAGTTGGCGAAGCGATCGCCTCCGGGCTTCGCGACGTTTTGCCCGACGCGAAGATCGACATCGTGCCGATGGCGGACGGCGGTGAGGGAACGGCTGAAGCGATTTCGCAAGCACTCGGCGCGTTGTGGGTAGCATGCGCAGCGCGCGATCCACTCGGTCGCGAAATCGAAGCGCGTTACGGATGGGTTGATAACCGAAAGCTCGGGCTGATGGAAATGAGCGAAGCTGCCGGAATGCGTCGATTGAAACCGAACGAGTCGAATCCGGAAGTCGCGAGCACTTTCGGTGTCGGCGAAATGCTATTTGACGCCAGAAAGCGTGGCGCGGACGAAATCATCATCGGTCTCGGCGGCAGCGCAACGAACGATGGAGGATTTGGAATGGCTCGTGCCCTTGGCTTTCGCTTTCTAAAGAAGGGCCCAGGCAAACTTGAATGCAAAATGCATTCAAGTTTGCCCGAGCTTGCGTCCATTGAAACCCCGGCGGACTTGAAGTTGCCGACGATTATCGCCGCGGCGGATGTGAAGAATCCGTTGCTCGGTGAAAATGGAGCGACGCGAATCTTCGGTCCGCAAAAAGGCGTCACGCCTGACAAGATCGAAAAGTTCGAGCGCGCGCTGGCCAGACTCGCCGATGTCGTCGCGGAGCAATTCGGTTTTGATTATCGAAATGAAGCCGGCGTCGGCGCGGCCGGCGGACTCGGATTTGGTTTGCTCTCTTTCTGCGGGGCAAAAATTCGGCCGGGCTTCGATGTGGTCGCGGAATCAGTTGGGCTCGAATCGAAAATGAAAGATGTCGATCTTGTGATTACCGGCGAGGGAAGTTTGGATCGACAAACGCTCGAAGGAAAAACGCCGGCCGGCGTGGCGGGGGTTGCGCGGAAACTCGGCAAACGCGTGTTCGCCTTTGTTGGTCGCGCGACCGAAGATCGACAAGTTCGCGCGATGTTCGATGGCGTTTATGAAAATGCGCGCCCGGACATGAGCACCGAAGAAAACATGAAGCGCGCAGCGGAATTGCTGCGGGATAACGCCCGACAATTAGCGAAAGAGTTGAACAAAATCTTCGACCCCTAAGTCGAATGGGCGAGCCCAGGTGGACGAAATTCGCCGAAACGGCCCTTTTATTCTTACGTGACTGAGCGAAAATAGGCGGCTCATGCAGGAAATCCCTCCAAGCACACTGACTCCCTTCGTGTTTTCGGATCCGGCCGGGAAACGCTGGCCGCGATTGCGCCTTGTGCTGCTCATTTTCGGAGTTGTCGCGTTTTTGTGCACGGTGTTGTTTGTCCAAACGCTTTTTGTCGCGCCGCAAATGCGGGTGCCGTTTTCGTTGCGGCAGTTGAAGGGACAGCTGAAAGCGTTGCAAAAAGCCAACCCGGCTGGTCAGGTCTCGCCGGCGTCGTTGCTTTGGCAAAAATTTGGCGCCGCGAAGCAAGCGGCGAAAAAAAATCCAGGACCGACTCCGGCACCGCCGGCGAAGCCACGGAAAAAGGCGCCGCCAAACGAAGTGCGTCTGGCGTTCTACACGAACGGCGATCCCTACAGTTACACTTCGCTCGAAGAACACGCGTCATTGATTACGCATTTGTGTCCCGAGTGGATCACCGTCACGAACGGTCTCGGCGACGTCCAGATCGATGCCGATAGCCGATTGCCGAAATTTTGTGCGAGCAAGGGAATCACATTGATGCCGTTGTTGACGAACCTTGCCGGCGACGCGTGGCAACCGGAAGCAGTGGAAAATCTTGCGCACGGTCCGGCGGATCGGCAGGAGCGGTTTTTTGCGAAGGTGATCGCGGCCTTGCGCGACGCGAAAGCGAAAGGCGTGGTGATCGATTGGGAGCAGATCGATCCCGCCTACAAGAAAGATCTCACCACGTTCATCGACAAGTTTTGCGACGCGCTGCACAACGATGACAAAGAACTGTGGCTCACGATTCAGCCAGGCCAGGAGCTTGACTACATCGACTTCGACGAACTGTCCGACAACGTCGATCGATTCGTTGCCTCACTTTTCGATGAAACGTCGGATGTCGATCCGCCGGGGCCGCTCGGGTCGCGCTCCTGGTTCGAAGGTTGGCTACACGTTTTGTTGGAGGGCAGCGACAGCAAACAATGGATCATCGCGCTGGGGAGTTATGGTTACGACTGGACCATCGGCGGAAAAAAAGCGGAGCTGATCAGTTTTCCCGAGGCGATGAGTCGCGCGCACAACGCGGAAATCGAAAGCGCGGAGGTAATCGGTCCAGACTACAATCCATATTTTTATTTTGAAGACGGTGACAAGGAACACGCCGTTTGGTTTCTCGATGTCACGACGTTCCTGAACGAATTGCGCGAGGTGCGCGATCAGAAAATCGGCGGGTTCGCGCTTTACCGGCTTGGAACTGAAGACCCCGCGATTTGGGACGCGCTCGCCGTGCCGCGCGATTTCAAGATCGAGAATCAAACGCGCGGCGCGCTCGAAACATTAAGAAGTACCGACACGATCACGGACGTTGGGGAAGGAGAAATCGTCACTGTGGACGAGAGCCGTGACGACGGGCGACGCAAACTCAGCGTAGATGCCGACGGTTATCTCACGGCGAAGTACACGAAGTTTCCGGAATTCCCGACGCTGTATCATCAGGGCGGTGGTGGCGAACACCAGGTCGCGATCACATTCGACGATGGCCCCGATCCGGACTGGACGCCGGAGATTTTGGACATTCTCAAAGCGGCGAACGTGAAAGCTGCGTTCTTTGTGGTCGGGGTGAACGCGGAAAAATATCCCGGACTCGTGCGGCGGATCGTGAATGAAGGCCATGAGATCGGCAACCACACTTATTACCATCCGAATCTTGCGTTGGCCTGGCCGGAGCACGTGCGGCTTGAATTAAATGCAACGCAGCTCTTGATCGAAACAATTACCGGGCGCGCAACCACATTGTTTCGACCACCATATGCGGCCGACACGCAGCCGTCCCAAATGAGCGAGTTGATGCCGCTACAAATCGCGCAGGAGCTCAACTATCTCGTCGTTCTCGAAAATATTGACCCGCAAGATTGGGCGAAGCCCGGCGCTGACATCATCCTTCAGCGGGTGAAACAGCAGCGCCGCGATGGCAGCATTATTCTGCTGCACGACGCCGGTGGCGACCGCTCGCAAACTGTTGCCGCGTTGCCGCGGATCCTCGATTGGCTTCACACTCGTGGCGACACGGTTGTGCCGTTAAGCACGTTGCTCGGAACGTCACGCGACGCGGTGATGCCGCCATTGCAGGCCGCGAATCCCTCGCTGAATCGCCTGGTCAGCAGCACGGGGTTCCACATTTATCACGCGCTCGAGGAATTTCTTTGGGCATTCATGATCGTAGCGACCGCGCTCGTGGTCGTTCGCACACTCGTCGTGATTTGCCTCGCCTCCCGGTTTCGGCGTTTGCCGAAAAGCGATTTCGCCGAGCCCGTTAGCATAGTGATCGCGGCCTACAACGAAGCAAAACTGATTGCCGGAACCTTGAGGTCGTTGCTCTCGACTGATTACAAAGGTGAACTGGAAATTATCGTGGTCGACGATGGCTCGGTTGATGCAACGAGCGCTGAAGTCGAGCGAGTGGCGGATGGCGATCCTCGCGTGCGGTTGCTGCGGCAGGAAAATCGCGGGAAAGCGCGCGCGTTGCAACGAGCACTGGCGGTGGTTCGGCACGGCGTCGTGGTCTTTGTCGATGCGGACACACATTTCCAAAGCGATACGCTGCGGTTGTTAGTCGAACCGTTTGCTGACAAAAACGTCGGCGCAGTGTCCGGGCACGCGAAGGTTGGTAACTTGCGCACATTTATCGCGCGCTGTCAGTCGCTCGAGTACACCTGCGGATTCAATCTCGATCGTCGCGCCTACACGCGATGGAATTGCATCACGGTTGTGCCCGGCGCCGTCAGCGCGATCCGCAAAAGTGCGATCGACCAAGCCGGCGGTTTGAGTTTGCAAACTCTCGCCGAAGACACCGACTTGACCCTCGCGCTCCATAAAGATCGACAACGGATCGTCTACGTGCCGCAAGCAATCGCGTGGACCGAAGCGCCCGAATCTGTGCGCAGTCTGGCACGGCAGCGTTTTCGCTGGGCCTACGGCACGCTTCAATGTCTTTGGAAACATCGCGACATGGTTTTCAACTGGAATTATCGCGCGCTTGGCTGGTTCAGCCTACCGAGCGTTTGGTTTTTCCAAATCATCCTGGTCGCAATCACGCCAGTCGTCGATTTGCTCCTATTCGCTTCGCTTCCATTCGGCGCATGGAGCGCGGTGCTGCCCTTCGTGATCACGTTTCTAGCGATGGACGTGATCCTCGCCACGTTAGCTTGCATTCTGGAAAAGGAACCAATCACGCGCGCGTGGCGAATTCTTCCGATGCGGCTGATTTATCGGCCAATGTTGAGTTATTGCATCTGGAAAGCGATTTTGCGCGCGATCAAAGGCGCGTGGGTCAGCTGGGGCAAACTTGAACGCACCGCAAGCGTGCCCGTTCGCGCGTGATTCAAAGTCTGGAGTTTGAGGTTTGATGTTTGATTTTCTCCGCTGCCGAATCATCAGCGGATGTCTGACCGCCGGAATTATCCTTGGCGCAGCCGGCTGCAAGCGAGAGCAAGCCCAATCCTCGGTCGATCCAAACGGTCCCGTCGAAGTCGTCATTCCGGAACACGGCGCCTACACCGGCGCGTTCATTGATTTCGGAGATGTAGAAGACACCGTTAACCTCGAAGAGATCGAAGATTTCGAGCAAATGGTCGGCAAACATCAAGCGATCATCGCCTCCTCGAGTTACTGGGGCGAACAAAGTTTTCCGACTGCGAACTTGAACGTGCTGTGGCGGCACGGATCGCTACCGCTCGTTTTCTGGTCGCCCTGGGACCGGCCGTATATTCAAAACCGCGGGCCGGACAAATTCAGTCTGAACGCGATCATCGCCGGGACGTGGGACCCTTACATCGACAAGTGGGCCGACGCGGCGCGTGAATTTGGTCACCCGCTGGTGGTCGTTTTCGGAAACGAGATGAACGGCGAATGGTTTCCGTGGTCAGGAAAATTCTACGGCGGCGACGAATGGGATGATGAAGCGGAAAATTGGAAGGGGCCCGAAACTTATCGGCGCGCATATCGACACGTTGTAGATCGCGTTCGTGCGCGCGGCGCGACGAACATCAAATGGATGTTTCATACCAATAATTATTCGTCTCCGGTCGACACCTGGAATTTCGCGCCGGCGTATTATCCCGGATCGGATTATGTCGATTGGTTGGGCATGAGCGTTTACGGCCAACAATTCAAAGACGAACCGAATCCCGATATTTATTCGCTGGTTGATTGGCCGTACCAGGAATTATGCGGCGTCGACCCGAACAAACCGATGATGATCGCGGAGTGGGCGACGGGCGAATTTCCATTCGAGCCGGGCGAACCTGGAATGCACAAGCCGGAATGGATCAAGCAAGGACTCGAACTTTTTCGGACGCGTTATCCGCGAGTCAAAGCGGCGGTGTATTGGCACGAGCGCTGGCAGAATGTCGATCAAAGCTACAGCAACCTGCGTGTTAATTCGTCGGTGGAATCATTGCAGGCGTATCGGGACGGCGTCGCGAACCCGTATTGGCTGGGCAATCTGATTTTGCGCGCTCTTCCGAAGAATTCGCGCTAGTGCCAGACCGCAAGAATGCCGCCAACTGCGATACAGCCAACGAAGTGGTAACTGCAGTCGATCAACCAGACTTTAAACGGCTTTGATTCCCACAAGTACTGGACAGTGAGAGCTGTGGCGGAAAACCCGAGGCCAACTCCGGCGCCGAGTTTAAGACCGTAACCGAGTTCAGCAATTCCCGTCCGGGCGATCAATCGCGCCATGATCGCCGCGGCCACGAGATTGCAAAGGAAATTGCCGATCATCTTCGCGCCCATGCCACTCGGCTCTAGCTTTACTCCGTGTTGTTGAATTGCCGCGGCCCAGGTTTTTCCAAACAACGCCACGTACCAAATCGCACCGATGATCCAGTAGACTGCGGCCGCGCAAATTACCGCTAACCAGTTCATTGCCATTAGGTTCATGCGGCGGTTGTCGCAACCGGGTCCGCCTAAGGCAAGAAAAAATCGGCGCGATCGTAGACAAAAACAGGATTTGGCGGCGTCTCGATTATAAAAGACCGTGAAAAGGTCATGGAGAATGTCGCCACCGATGAAAATTGGAAGACCTGCTTTTCTAAACTTGCGCCCGGCCTCATGCTTTTCGCCCGGCAGTGGACGCGCTCGGCGGCTGACGCGGAGGACGTTGTTCAGGAAGCCTTCGTCAAATTTTGGCGAAGGAACCACGACGTCGGCAATCGCGGTCTCCTTTACGCAACGGTGCGCTCGGTCGCTCTCGATCTTATCCGCCGCGATAGCCGGCGAGCGCGGCGCGAGGCCACTGCGGTTTCCGGTGTCGATCAATCGGTGCAGCCGGAGTTCGACGTCGAAGACGATTTGCAACGAGCTTTGGTCGCCGCGCTTGACCTTTTGCCCGCCGAACAACGGGAGGTGCTCACTTTGAAAATTTGGAACGAGCTCACGTTCGCGGAGATCGCGACTGCTCTCGGAATTTCACAAAACACCGCGGCCTCGCGATATCGCTATGCGCTCGCCGCGTTGAAAAAGAATTTACCATCGGCATGAACGACTTTTCCGAACTCGAAACTCGACTGCGGAAATTGCGGCCCGCCCAACCGTCGGCTGATCTGGCCGAGCGAATCGAGCGCGCTTTGGCGGAGCCGGAAAGATCGACATCGACCGCCGGTGTGCTTCCGCGCGAGCACCGTTTTCATTTTAACTGGTTCTCGATTGGGCTCGGTCTGGCCGCGGCGACTGCGCTGGTTTTGTTGGCCGTGATTCAATTGAATCGGCCGGCCACGAAAAAATCTACCGTCGCATCCATCACGCCGGCGCCGAGTCTATCAACGTCGAATCCACAGTTCGTCCCCGCGGGTTTGACTCAAGTCCTTTATCACACGCGCGACGAGGGCGTCCATTTCCCAAATAATTCTGAGGAGCCAATGCGCCGCGTGCGGTCCCATACCCGCGAGACTTTGCAATGGCGCAATCCGAAAACGGGCGCCACGCTCCGGATTTCGTATCCCAAAGAACAAGTTTCGTTGCTGCCCGTATCCGGACAATAAATTCCAAAACACAAAGCATGAAAACAAACCTGATCATCACCATCGCGGCCGTTGTGCTCTTGCCGACTGCTGCGTTCGCTCAACCGAATCCGCCGCCGCCGCCGCCCGCTCCTCCCGCTCCTCCTACCGCGCCCGTTGGTCCAAGAAATGACCGAGATCGCGATCGGAACGAGAAAAAAGTGCCGGTCACTTATCTCGGCGTCGAAACTTCCGACGTTCCGCGCGTTGTCAGCGAACAACTCGGATTGCCGCGAGGTTTTGGTTTGGTGGTTGATTACGTCGTGCCCGACGGTCCTGCCGCCGCTGCGGGCGTTCAGCAAAACGACATCTTGCGAATGCTGAACGATCAGATCCTCACCGAGCCGGACCAGCTTTCGAAGCTCGTCCGCAGTTTTTCGGAGGGAACAACTGTTACGCTCACCGTGTTGCGCAAAGGCAAAGAGGAGAAGATCGGGGTGAAGTTGTCGAAGAAAGAAGTGTCGGAACGTTCCGATATGTGGCGAGATCATCGTGGGCCGCGCTTCAATTTCAACTTCGACGGCCATGACTGGGGTAATTTCGGCATGGACGATCTCAAAGAGCAGATGGACCAGTTGAAAGAACAGCTGGGCGACCAAACTCAGGGAGTCATTCATGGCGCGGTCATGGCCGCGCAGGCTGAAGCGCAACGTGTCCGCGACCAAGCGCAGCAGCGACGCGACCTTGCGCAACAGCAGCGCGACTTGGCCCAGCAGATGCGCGATCACGCCCAGCAAGTTCGCGAAGAAGCGCATCGGGCCCGCGACGAAGCTCGTCGGTCCGCCGGAATTACCGTTAATCAAAATCGCGATGGCGGAATGAGCACGACGAAGATCGACATCGGCAAAGCGCAGATCGTTTACTCCGATGACAAAGGCGAGCTGCGCGTCGAAAAAGTGGACGGCAAAAAAGTGCTGACCGCCAAAGATCCGCAGGGGCTGTTGCAATTTAGCGGTCCGGTCGAAACGAAGGAAGATTTAGACAAGGTTCCGGCCGAAGTGCGGCAGCGTTATGAAAAATTGCAGCAGAACGATTTGCCCGCGGTCATTTCAGAGCACGAATCCGAATTGGACAGCGATACCGACGTTGATGATCAAGACAGCGATGAAGCTGAGATACAATCGATGAATCAGGTTTGCACCAAACCTGCCGGCCAACGCGTCAATTACACTTTCATCAAGATTTAGTCGTAGAGCAGGAGAGATTCCGCCAGAACGCTTGGCGGAGTTTCCCTTGTCGATCTTGCCTCAGCGGCTCTATTAACGCTGGCTCGCAAGATCGACATGATCATTCGCGTTTTCATTTTTACCGCGTTCCTGTTGCTGGCGAATTGGTCTCAAGCGCAAAATGCCGGCGCTTCGCCATCGCTTGAACAGCGCGTGGCTGATCTCGAGGCTTACGTGAACAATGCCGCTCGCGGTTCCGATTCCGCAAATGCGAATTCGAGCTCGAACATTTCCGGCCCCGGCCCCGGTCACAACGGCTGGATGATGACCGCGTCTGCGCTAGTGCTTTTCATGACGCTGCCGGGACTGGCGCTGTTTTACGGCGGACTTGTTCGCCAGAAAAATGTGTTGTCGATCCTGGCACAATGTCTCGGCATCGCCGGTTTGGTCGCGATTCTTTGGTGGGCGGTTGGTTACTCGCTCGTGTTCTCACGCGGCTCGCCAGTTCTTGGCGGATTGAAGTTTGCGTTCCTTCTCGGCGTCGATGCGAAACCAAACGGCGATTACTCCTATTGGGTCTCGCAAAACATTTTCGCGATGTATCAGCTCATGTTCGCGATCATTACACCGGCACTGATCATCGGCGCGGTCGCCGAGCGCATCCGGTTCGCAGCGGTGCTCGTTTTCGTCGGCGTCTGGATGTTCGCCGTTTATTTCCCGCTCGCGCATATGGTCTGGGGCATCGACGGGCTCATGAATGGCGTTTGGAACCCGGCCGCAAAAATTCGCGCTATAGATTTCGCCGGTGGCACGGTTGTCCACATGTCATCTGGCTGGTCGGCGCTTGTTTTGTGCGGATTGCTCGGGCCGCGGCTCGGGTTTCGAAAAGAAATCATGGCACCGCATAGCATGGTGCTGTGCATGGTCGGCTCCGGAATGCTCTGGGTCGGTTGGTACGGATTTAATGCCGGCAGCGCGCTTGGCGCCGACGCGATCGCGGCGAATGCGTTCACGACGACGACTCTCGCGACTGCGGTCGCATCGTTTACGTGGGCGATGTTGGAACTGCGTTTGCGCGGCAAAGCCAGTGTGCTCGGGTTTTGCTCAGGCGCCGTCGCAGGTCTGGTCGTCATCACGCCCGCGTGCGGTTTTGTCGATCCGACCGGCGCGATAATCATCGGCGTTGCCGCCGGCATCGTGCCGTTTTTCGCCTGCACGAAATTGAAATCGTGGTTTCACTACGATGATGCTCTGGACACGTTTGGCGTCCACGCCGTCGGCGGCACACTCGGCGCGTTTCTGACTGGATTGCTCGCGACTGCCCACGCAAATCTAAATTTAAGTGGCGAGGCGGCCATGAAGAACGGCCTCGTCAACGTTGTCGGTCGTTGGCTTTGGCTCGAACAGCTGAAAGCGATATGTGTGACGATTTTGCTCGCCGTTGTCGCGAGCGCGGTGATTGGCGTCGTTGTGAAATCGTTCATCGGATTGCGAATAGCACCGGAGGTGGAGCGTCAAGGGCTCGATATCAACGAACACGGCGAAGAAGGCTACATGGTTTCGGGATAAAAATTCCGATCGACCGCGCAGAGTGCAAACAAAAACGCGCGGCGTTTCGGCCGCGCGTTTTTGAAAAACGGTTGTCGCTAAAATTAGTTTCCGCCGGATGAAGATCCGCTGTTGCTCTGGAATGACTTCACCATGTTGCCGTTGCCGCGTTGCAAGTTACCGGTTCCCGCAGTCGCCGCCGGACCGGTTTGGTCGTCAACTTCCACCCAACGACCGCTCAGGTTGCTGCCAGTCTCGGCCGGCACGTAAATCATGTGAGTGTGTTTTTTCTGCTGATTGGCCGCGTAGCTGCCGGTCAGTTTGAAATCCAGTTGCGTCGGCTTATCCGAGGCAATTTTCGCGTTGTTAATCGACGCTTTGACCTTGCCGTTCACAAACAACACCACTTCGTAATCAGTCGCCGGGAGTTTACTGCAACCATAATTTCCGCCGGCATCGGTGCGGATGACTTTCTGAAGCCCACTTCCATCCTTGGCGTTGATGTGGACTTCGGCGCCTGCGATCGGCTGACCTTTGGAATCTTTGACGATGCCCTGGATTCTGCCCGGGCCAACAGGCGTGGAAGCCGAGGCAGCGATGCCAGAAATAAGCAGGGTGGCGATGGAGAGTTGGAGCGATTTGATCATCATAAGGGCGGAACGCTACGCAGTTGCGCAAATCGCGCAAGTAGCGTCAGACAGAATCCGATATTTTCCTTTAGTTTCTGTGAAACCCTTGGTCGCCACTGCCCTGAATGTGTCTGACCAGCACGTTGCCCTGATTGTTCAGGCGTTCCATCATTCCGACTGACATGCCTTTGCCCTCACTCTCGACTTCCACCCAAGCACCGAGGTGACTGCCAGTTTGTTGTGGAACCCAAACGTAATGTTTGCCAGGGGCGAAAGGTGTTGCACGCGAACCTTTGAGAATTTCAAAGTTCAACGTCTGAGTTTCGCCAGCTCTCGTCCTGACATTGCTGATGAATGCTTTTGTCCCTCCATCAACGAGCAAGCTTACGCTGTACTCGCCCGCCTCGAGTTCGGAATAAGTGTACTGACCATTAGCCTTTGTATGGATCTTTCCAATCATGTTTGGATCGCTGCCTTGGATGCGGATTTCCGCGCCCTGGATCGGTTGGCCTTTGGAATCTTTCACGACTCCGCTAAGTCCCGCCTCTCCCGCGTGAGCTCTCAGCATTAAGCACAGTGAAGCAAACACCACTACGACAACACGGATGAGCGTTTTCATGTCCCTAGAATACGACTGCGGCGTTTTTTTGTAAAACACGATCCGACAGGTAGAAATGTGCCGGCGGAGGGACTTGAACCCACACGATCTTGCGATCACTGGATTTTGAGTCCAGCGCGTCTGCCATTCCGCCACGCCGGCTTTGCGCAAACGGAGCGAAAGAATACGAGCTTCGTGCCGAAGCTCAAACGTTTCCCACCAGATCGAGCGGTTGCATACTCCGCGGCGGTCCGAAAATTTCGCGCAGAATAATCGCTTCGCGTAATCCCGCTGTCGATGTTAACAGCGTCGCGAGGTCCTGCGCTTTACCCATCGGCTCCTTCTCGACTGGTTGAAGAGCGGCTTTGACTTCTACTTCGCTGATGGGCGCCAGCGGTGACGGTCCGGGTTGCGTTTCGCGGGGAAATTCCGGCGGCTCGGTCGTCAGCGGCGGCAATGGAGACAAAAATCGACGCGCAATCGGTGGCGGTTCGCGCTTGGGCAAAACACTGGGTTTTTGATAAGTCGGTCTGGACGCCACCGGCGGTGGTGGTTTGGATGTCGTGGGTTGGCCGAGCGCTTCCAGAAATTTTCGGATTCGGTCCTGATCGTCTTCCTCAGTCGCGAGCGGTCGTGACCTTTGCGACGGCGACGTCGATCTTCGCTGACTTTCGCCGCGGCGTTTCCGACTTTTCGCTGCCGCGCTAGTGAGGATTTGAAACAATATCGCGATCGCGAAAAAGAGGAGCACCAGCAGATTGTTAAAATGCGTTGCCGCGATCATCGTCTTCTATTTCCTACTTCTCTTTAGCTCGCTTCCGTTCGTGGTTTGTCCGTGCCGGCGATCGATTCGCGCATCGTCGTGTCGGCTTGAACGTTCTTCATTCGGTAATAATCCATGATGCCGAGATGACCCGCGCGAAACGCTTCCGCCATCGCCATCGGTACCTGCGCTTCCGCTTCCACAACTTTCGCGCGCATCTCCTGCGTCTTGGCCTTCATTTCCTGCTCCACCGCTACGGCCGCGGCGCGGCGTACTTCGGCTTTGGCCTGGGCAATACGCTTGTCGGCATCCGCTTGTTCGCTCTGCAATTTTGCGCCGATATTGTCGCCAACATCCACGTCGGCGATGTCGATCGAAAGAATTTCAAACGCGGTGTTGCTGTCGAGTCCCTTCGCCAAGACTGCTTTTGAAATGCGGTCCGGATTTTCGAGCACGTCCTTGTAAGAATCAGCTGAGCCGATCGCGCTCACGATGCCTTCGCCCACGCGCGCGATGATTGTTTCCTCGGTCGCGCCGCCGACGAATCGATCTAGATGTGAGCGCACCGTGACGCGCGCTTTAACTTTCGCGCCAATCCCGTCCTTGGCCACACCGTCGATGGTCGTCCGGCCCATCGAAGGGTTAGGCACATCGATGACTTTTGGGTTAATGCTCGTGCGGACAGCTTCGAGCACCGTTTTGCCGGTGCCTTTCGTGGCCAAATCGATTGCGCAGGCACGGTTGAAGTCGAGCGAGATGCCGGCCTTGTCGGCAGCAATCAACGCGAGGATGACTTGAGTGACGTCGCCGCCGGCGAGGTAATGTGCTTCCAGCGGATCGCTCGCCACTTCAATTCCCGCTTTCACTGCCGTGATGCGATTGTCCACGATCAATCCAACCGGCACCCGCCGGAGCCGCATTCCGATCATTTTGCCCATGCCTACCGGCGCGTTTGCAATGCGCGCCCGAAGCCAGATTCCGAAAAAATTGAAGAGGATGATGGCGAAAATGAAACCGAAAACCGCGAGAACTCCGATTCCGACAAGGTAAAGAGCGTCCATGGCGAAAATGTAGTCTGTCTGCTCCGCGAAGCGCAACGATGAGTTTGTCACACAGGTTTTCGTTGCAAACCGCGCGAGACGGAATACGCATTGCGCGTTGTGACAATGACGAAACCCAAAGTCGCGATCGTGGGCGCTTCCGGTTACACCGGCGAAGAACTCGTCCGGCTGTTGCTCGGACATCCTGATGTCGATCTTGTCGCCGCAACGTCACGTCAACTTGCGGGAAAAACGTTGGCGGAAGTCTTTCCGCGCTTCGCTCATTTGCCAAAAGCAGCCGCGCTGGCGTTTTCGGATTCGGACGCAATAGCAATCGCGGCTAAGGCGAAGATTGTTTTTCTCGCTTTGCCTCATGGACTTGCAGCGGAATTTGCCAAGCCGCTGCTTTCCGCACGCGCGCGCGTTCTCGATCTCAGCGCGGATTTTCGCGTCAAAAATGCCGACGTTTACCGCGAATTTTACGGCCATGAACATCCCGCGCCCGAGTTGTTGGGCCAATCGGTCTACGGCTTGCCCGAAGTTTATCGCGATCAGATCCGAGGCGCGAAGCTGGTTGCCTGTCCGGGTTGTTATCCAACGAGCATTCTGATTCCGCTTCGGCCGTTGATTCGCCGGAAAGCGATCGATCGAAAACGAATTTTAGTCGCGAGCATGAGCGGGGTGAGTGGCGCGGGCCGGAAAGTCGAGGCCGATTATCTTTTTGGCGAGTGCAACGAAAGCGTGCGTCCTTACGGCGTTCCGAAACATCGACATCTTTCCGAGATTGAACAGGAGCTGTCGTACCTGGCCGAGGAGCGCGTCACGATTCAATTCACGCCGCATCTCGTGCCGATGAATCGCGGCATCGCGACCACGATTTATGCGGACATTGCGGCGAACGTTGTGAACCTGGACCCAGCCGTAATGTTCAGTGGCGCTTACGCCGAGGAACCTTTTGTCCGATTGCTCGGCGATCAGCGTTTACCGGACACGAAACACGTCGCCGGCACGAACTTCATCGACATTGCGTGGAAGATCGACAAGCGCACGAATCGAATCATTCTCATGAGCGCGATCGACAACATCGTCAAAGGCGCGAGCGGCCAAGCCGTTCAATGTATGAATCTAATGCTCGGCCTCCCGGAAACCGCTGGATTGATTTGAACAAAACCTTCCGAAAAATTTCTGGATCAATCTGCGCGCCGCGCGGATTCAAGTGCGCCGCGGTGTTCTGCGACATTAAAAAACTCGGGACTGGTAAAGGTTCGGAGAAAGGCCGCAAAGAGGACCTGGCGATGATCGTGTCGGATGTTCCAGCTGCTGTCGCGGGGATGTTTACGACAAATCAAGTCTGCGCTGCACCGGTGAAGATCAGTCGAAAAGTGGCGGGAAAAGACTTTGCGCGTGCAATCGTGGTGAATTCCGGGAACGCGAACGCGGCGACCGGCGCACAAGGAATTCGCGACGCTGAGGCGATGACCCGACTTACTGCAGCCGCTCTGACAAAACTTGACCGAAAAAATCGGTCAAGTTTCCAAAACATGTCGGCGCGAGATATTCTCGTTTGTTCGACGGGACGAATCGGCGTGGCGATGCCGATGAAAAATGTCGAGCGCGGCATTCGGGCATGCGCGCCGCAAATTGGAAGATCGATATCGAACGCGCGCAACGTTAGCGAAGCGATCATGACGACTGACACGCGCCGCAAAGAAATCGCTGTGGAATTGAAGATCGGAAGTTCAACTTTGCGGATCGGCGGGATTTGCAAAGGCGCAGGAATGATTGAGCCGGGAATGGCCACGATGCTCGCGTTTATCACCACCGACGCGGCAATTGAATCCGCTGCGCTCAAACGCGCATTGAAAGTCGCAGTCGAACAAACCTTCAATCGCATCACCGTCGACGGCGACATGAGCACGAATGATTCGGTGATTGCGCTGTCCAACGGTCTCGCCGGCAATTCGAAATCGGCAATTCGCAATTCACAATTTCAAGAAGCGCTGAATTTTATCTGTCTCGAGTTGGCGAAGATGATCGTGCGTGACGGCGAAGGAACTTCGCGTGTTGTGACGCTGCACGTTCGTGGCGCGCGCAATGATCGCGAGGCGGCTGCGGCCGCGCGTGCGATCGGCAACAGTTCGCTCGTTCGCGCAAGTTGGTGCGGCGGCGATCCGAACTGGGGGCGAATTCTTTGCGCGCTTGGTTATTCAAAAGCCCGGATTGATGAGACAAAAATCGATGTCGGTTACGCTCCGACAGACAGCCGCAAAATTCTTTTTGCTTTTCGGCGCGGGCGTCCGACAAATGTCGCTTTGAAAACCTTCGCCAAAATTACGGCGGCGCCCGAATTCGAAGTGCATATCGATCTTCATCACGGTCGCGGCGAATTTCTCCTTTACGCCGCGGACCTGACCGAGGATTACGTGGCCTTTAACAAGGGCAACATCAACGATCCGGCGACGCTCGGCGGTTGAAATGGAAGAAATTATTTCCAAAGCTGCGACGCTGGTCGAAGCGCTGCCCTACATCCAACGCTTCCGCAGTCAGATTTTTGTCGTGAAATACGGGGGTAGCTTCATGGATTCGCCCGATCCGGAAGAACGGCACCGGGTCGCGCGCGACGTCGTCTTTCTCGAGGCGGTTGGCATTAATCCGGTCGTGGTCCATGGCGGTGGCAAAGCGATCACGCGCGCGCTGGAGGATGCGGGCGTGAAATCCGAATTTGTCCGCGGTTATCGAGTCACCGACCAGGAGAGCGCGAAAGTCGTCGATCGCGTGTTGTCGCGCGAGATCAACGCCGAAATCGTGAAAGCGATTCAGGATTTCGGCGGCAAAGCACGCGGGTTCGCCGGGCCGGATATTTTTCGCTGCCGAAAATTTTTAGCCAAGGACGACAAGGGCCATGATGTCGATCTTGGCTTCGTCGGCGAAGTTTCCGGCGTGCATGTGGAGCCGTTACGCGAATCGATTCGCCGAAGCGTGACGCCGGTAATCAGTCCGACCGCGCTCGGCGAGGACGGGAAGATTTACAACTGCAATGCCGATATCGCCGCGGCGAAAACGGCGGTTGCCCTGAAAGCGCGCCGCTTGGTTTTTATGAGCGACGTGCCGGGTTTGCTGCGCGATCCAAAAAATGAAAGCAGCCTGCTCAGACATTTGGCGGTCGCCGAAGTTCCCAAACTGCAAAAGAGTGGGGTGATTGCCGAAGGAATGGTTCCGAAAGTCGACAGCGCCATCGCGGCGATCGAGAGTGGCGTCGAGAAAGTGCAATTTGTCGACGGCCGGATCCCGCATTCCGTCTTGCTGGAGATTTTCACGGACGCCGGAGTTGGAACTGAGGTCGTGTTGTGAAAGAAATACTGTCAGCGCCGACACCGGCAATTGTGCAAAACGAAACGAAACGCGTCCGTGAGTTGTTTGAACGCAATGTCGTTCCGTCGTACACACGATTCGATGTGGTGTTGGAGCGGGGCGAGGGGAGTTACGTTTGGGACATCGACGGCAAACGCTATCTCGATCTTGCCGGGGGCATTGCGGTTTGCTCGTTAGGCCACGGCCATCCTGAGATCGCGAAGGCGCTCACTGAGCAATCGCGAAAACTGATCCACGTTTCGAACCTCTATTATAATGAGCTGCAGGGGAGCCTGGCCAAACGCATTGTCGATCTGATCGCGCCGGGGCGCGTGTTTTTCTGCAACAGTGGTGCGGAAGCGAACGAGGGCTTGTTCAAGTTGGCGCGCAAATTCGGCAATGAGATTGGTCGCTACGAGATCATCACAACTTTGGAATCGTTCCACGGCCGCACGCTTGCGGGAATCGCGGCGACCGGTCAGGAGAAAGTTAAGAAGGGATTCGGACCCGCGGTTCAAGGATTCGAACAGGTCCCGTTCAACGATCTCGAAGCAATGCGCGCCGCGATTTCCTCGAAGACGGCCGCGATTTTGGTCGAGCCGGTTCAAGGCGAAAGTGGAATCACGATCGCGACCGCGGAGTATCTGATTGGCCTGCGCAAACTTTGCGACGAACACAATTTGCTGCTGATGTTCGATGAAGTGCAGGCCGGACATTTTCGGACGGGAAAATTTCAAAGCTGGCAGCGCATTCTTGAAAACAGTGATGTCGATCTTGTGCCCGACGCGGTTTCGATGGCCAAATCCCTTGGCGGCGGATTTCCGATCGGCGCGTTCTGGGTGCGCGAGAAATTCGCGAATGTTCTTTCTGCCGGCACGCACGCGAGCACGTTCGGCGGGACGCCACTGGCCTCTGCGGTTGCGCTAAAGATCTTCGAAGTCATCGAACGCGAAAAGCTCCGCGAGAATGTGCGCCGAGTCGGCGATTTTCTGCTGAGTGAATTGCGAACGGTTCAGCAAGAATTTCCCAATGTCGTCAAAGTTACGCGCGGGTTTGGTTTGATGATCGGCATTGAATTTCAACCGCGGTTTAAGGCAATCGAAGTCGTGAGGGAGTTGCACAAACGTAATTTGCTGACTGTTCCCGCCGGGAATTCCGTAATTCGGTTGCTGCCGGCGTTGAATCTTTCGCGTTCCGAAGCAGAGGAAGGATTGCGAGTAATCGAACAGTTGGTTGTCGATCTTGCGAAGAAGGAATGACGACGAGGTTGAAACACCTACTTAGCATCGAGCAGCTTTCAAAGGCTGACATCGAACGGATTTTGCAGCGGACAGCCGAACTTAAAACCAATCGCGGGAAAATTTCGGCGCAGCCGCTGGCCGGCCAAACCTGGGCGCTGATTTTTTCCAAACCATCCACGCGCACGCGCGTTTCGTTCGAAGTAGGAATTCGCGAGCTTGGCGGTCAGACGATTTACTTGAACGCCGCTGACGCGCAGCTCGGTCGCGGGGAATTGATTAAAGACACCGCCCGCGTGCTGGCGCGAATGATTCACGGTGCGGTGATTCGCACCTATGCGCAGAGCGACATCGAAGAATTCGCGGAATTTTCAGGCGTGCCAACGATCAACGCACTGACTGATGACGAACATCCCTGCCAAATCCTCGGCGACATTTTCACGATCATGGAGAAGCACGGCAAGGTCGGCAACGTGACCGTCGCGTACATTGGCGATGGCGTTTCGAACACCGCGCGCTCATGGCTCTTCGCGGCCGGAAAACTCGGATTCGAACTGCGGATCGCGTCGCACAAAAAATATTTGCCGAAAAAGAAACTGCTCGAGCGCGCCGGCGGCCGAGTCACATGTACCGACGATGTTTCGGCGGCGGCGAAGGATGCGGACGTTCTCTACACGGATATTTGGGTTTCTATGGGAAAAGAAGCGGAAGAAGCGCGGCGAGAGGCGGAGCTGGGCCCCTACTGGATCAACGAATCAGTCGTGAAACTGGCGAAGCCGGACGCGCTGGTGATGCATTGTCTACCGGCGCACCGCGGTCAGGAAATCGACGAGAAGACTTTTGAAAGCCACGCGCAGACGATTTTTGATCAGGCGGAGAATCGGTTGCATGTGCAGAAAGCGATTCTCGTCGAGCTAGCTCAGTGAGGCTGTCGATCCGGGATTGCGATGCGGCAAGCGTTTGCAGGAGGTGCAAATGCTGAAGATAACCGGCGCCGGCGAACCGTGCCCGGCCTGAATCACACGCCCGCACAGCGCGCAGACAGTATTGCTGTTTTCTTCTCTTGCGGCGGCGCCGCCACCATTTGGCGCCCGCGTCTTGCGTTTTCGTTGACGTGGCATCGACAACGGGATCGGATGCCGCCGCAGGAACGGTTTCTTCAATTTTCACGCCTCCGATCAAGACCGACCTAACTGGCTTTTCGCGAGCGGGTTGATCTTTCAAGATTATTTTGGTGCTCGGGGCGGGACTTGAACCCGCATGCCTTTCGGCATACGCCCCTCAAACGTACGTGTCTGCCATTCCACCACCCGAGCAGGTGAGCGTTGAGCTGCGAAATTTGCCGCCGAACCCGGGGCGTGGCAAGTGCTTTGCCGAATTCATTCCGCATGAGCACGGTAGAGAAAGCCGATTGGATTAAGGTCGATCTGCACATCCACACCCTGGATGATCCGAAGGACGTGATCGATTATTCGGCGCACCAACTACTCGAGCGCGCGAAACAGCTCGGCTTCGGCGTGCTTGCAATAACGTTGCACGACGCGGTGTTTGATCGCGCGGAAGTTTTCGCCGATGCCGCAGCGATGGGCATCCTCTTGATTCCGGCGGCGGAAGTGCGCTTGCAAGGCGCCGACATTATTCTGCTCAACGTGACCTCATCGGAAATCGCGCAGCTAAAAACATTCGATGATGTGCGCGATCTCCGTGCCCGCCGCGGATTGTCGATCTTCACCCTCGCGCCGCACCCGTTTTACGTGCTCGGTGGTTCGATTGGGGAACGGCTCCTGGCTGAGATCGATTGCTTCGATGCCATCGAGCTCTGTCATTTTCACAAGGGTTTGTTCAACCTGAATCGCCGCGCCATGAAAGTGGCCGCCGAGTTCAACAAGCCGCTCATCGCCACATCCGATGCGCATCAACTGCATGCCTTTGGCCGCCACTACACCAGCATTCCGCGTCCACGCGAGCTAAGCATCGAAAATATTTTCGCTGCGTTGCGAGACGGACCGCGCCGCGTGACGAGTCCGGCGGCATCGATTGTCGATCTTGCCAGCATGATTTATTTCTTCTTTGTGGCACACCCTGCCCGGATTCGCCGCGCGCGTTCGTGAGCGTCCACCCTTGAATCCAACGCGCAAACGTGACACACGTTTAGGCGATGAGGAAACTGCTGACTGCTCTCCTGCTGACCGCGTTCGTTTTCACCGCCTGCCAAACGCCGGAGCAGAAGAAAGAAAAAGCGAGAAAGGAAGCGCTCAAGAAAAAGGCGAAGGCCGAGCTGCGCAAACCTCAGGATGTCGATTTTCAGGCGTTTGTGGGCCGTCTTCGCAAAGCTGTCGCCAACCGCGATGCGGAAACACTGAAGTCGATGATGACGGAGGACTTTGGTTACAGGCTTGAGCCGCCAATGTCCGGCGGCGGCGTGTTTCAATACTGGGACCAGGAAAACCTCTGGCCCGAACTGGAAGGCATTTTGTCGGAACGATTCGTGAAGAAGGGTGCATTTATGGTCTCGCCGCCGCAGTTTGCGGATCCGTCATTGAACTATGATGGCTATCGCGCCGGCATCACGCGAATGCGGGGTAGCTGGAAGTTTGCCTACTTTGTTAACGGGTGATCACTGATCACTTCCTCAACGGTCTGCCGCATCGGCCGCCGTTTGTTTTCGTGCGAAAGGTCCTTACGCGCGAGCCCGGTGTTTCGGCAGAATGCGAAACACAGTTTTCGCGCGACGATCCGATGTTCGCTGGTCATTTTCCCGGCGATCCGCTCGTTCCAGGCGTGATCCTCACCGAAGCACTTGCTCAAACCGCGGGAATTGCGGCGCACGACGAGAATTCGAAGTCGCGATTCTTACTTTCCGCAATTCGACAGATGAAGTTTTTCCAAGCGGTCCGGCCGGAAGAGAAAATTGTTTTGCGCGCGAGAAAGATGGGCGAAGTCGACGAACTCTTGCAATTCGAAGTGGAAGCTTTGATCGACAATACGTTGGTCGCGGCCGGCCAACTGGTGTTGAGCGCGCGCTAACCGATTAGTGGGGCATTGCAGGTGTAGGCCCTGTGACGGGCGACGCTGGTTGCTCCAAATCGTAAATGGAGCCCCACGTCCCCGATGCGGCGACCGCTGCCGTTTTTTCCCACGGTCGCGAGCTCGCCGCGTAATTCGCTTTTTCCTCCCGGCCCCAGAAGACATAGCGGACGTGCAAAGTTTGCGCGAGCTCACGCCAATTCGGCGCGCCTTGCATGAATTTCGCGAGCGTCTCGTTGGTCTCGCCGTATTTATCGAAGCCTTGCGTCCAAAGATGACCCGGATAACCCATCACGACTTTGCGACCGCTCAGTAACAATGGATGATTATAGGTCGGCCACGCCGCGAAACGTGCTTCGATCGGCATTTTGAGTGTCGCGTAATAGACGGCGTCGACTTCGCCGCGACTTGCGAAACCGAAGCCGCCTTTGCCGGCGGCGAGTCCACCCCAAAGACTGATGAATCCCGACGCGAACAGCGCAAAACACACCGCCCATCGAATGGGCCGCTCCCACTGCACGATCAAATCGCGCCATAAATAAGGGAGCACAATGAAGTACGCCCAAATCATGATCTTGAGATTGTCCCAGCCCCATGGCGCCGTCTTCACGAAAAAGGTGAACACAAAAATGGCGGCGGCCCCGAACGCGAACGCGCTTTCTTCCGATAACTTTCCGTCCCAAGAATAGCCTTTGAGGCCGATGAGGGCTCCGGCGCCGAAGAGAACGATCAATCCCAGAACCAGAAAACCGAGTGGAATGAGCGCGAAGCCGTTTTGCCAAAGGCGCCAAGTTGCGAGCACGACCGCGGCCAGTCCAATCGCAGCTACGACTTCAAGATTGCGACTCGATCCGGCTTTCGCTGCCTTTGCCGCAAGCAAGCCAACCAGCGTCAGGACGAGGGGCACCAGGATTCCGAAATTGAAAAACCAAAACCGAAAGAACGGCAATTTGAATTCGCCGTCGTTTTGCACCCAACCCGAATGGAATTCGATGACTGAGTGAGCGCCGAAATAGTCGGTCGTTAGAAAGACAAGAAATGTGGCGGGAAGTAATGCGCTAAGCACGAGAAGCAAAACGTGGCCGCGAATTTGCGGATCGCCCGCAACAAACAGGCAGACGAGCAAGATACTGAGCGCCATGAAAGTGTGGATGTGGAAGAGGGGCATCGTCGCATAAAGCGAAAGCTCAACCCAAAATGGCAGCGGTCCGCGATGTCGATCTTGCACAGCGCTGCCGTAAAATTTCTCGCGCCAGTGCCAGAGCAAAACCAAGCCCGCGGGAATGGCGTAGAGTAAACCGCGCTGCGTCACGAACATCGTCAGCGGAATGCATTTCCACGCGACGTTGTTGACGTCCTGGTAATCGTTAACTTCGAAACCCCGGAGGAATTGAAAACCGGCGATGCCGCCGTTGAAAAGAAAACCGGCGACGGCAAACGTGCCACCCCAGCGATAAAACGCGTAAAACGTGGCGACTGACGCAAACAGCCCGACCCAAACCAGGCCGGGAATCAAACTGAAGTCGATCTTCAACAGGAGCGCGTTGAAGAAGTCAATCCCGGCTGGGTAACGAAGATGTTCGCTGCCGACGTAAATGGGATTCGACGGCCACAAGTGAACACCGTTCGCGAAGAATCGGATGTGAGTCAGGTGCAGGCCAAGATCGCCAAGATTTACCGGCGACTGAATTTTGAGATCAGACCCGTCGACATAAAGCAGCCAACAAAACGAGCGCACGGCGAAGACGGTAAAGATCGCGGCGAGGATCCAGAGTGGAAGATTTCGATATCGCCGAGGCGGCGATTCCGGACTTGAACTTGGCGCGGTGTCGTTTGTTTTCGAAAATGCCAAAGCCGCGAGCCCTGCAGCGAGGATGCAGGCAAGAACTGCCACCCATGTGCCGAGTCCGCCGAACAACATTCCGATCAGCAGTGCGCAAATCGTTGCGAAATTGACGAAGGTTAATCCAGCCGAGAGCAGCTTCATTGGGTCGACTTCGGAGGCGGAGTTCCAATCGGAGACGCGGCGGGTGAAGACGCGGGCGGCGGGGAAGGCCCAGGCGTCGCGCCGGTGAAGTCTGGCCATTTTCCAGGGAAAAATCCCCGGAAAAGTTTCGCGTTGAAATACGCTTTCGACGGATCCTGATACGGGCGAATCGTTACCGGCGCGGTGTAATAGGAGTCATGAAGCTTCGATTCCACGGTTTTGATTTTGTCCTCTTGGACTAGGAGAAAATCGCCGTCCAATTGGTCCGGCATATTGTCTTTTTCGTAATAACCGACGCGGCCGAATTCGCCGAGGATCCAAGGCAGCGGGTAAGGGCTCGCGCGAATGATGTGGCCCACGAGTTGATATGCGCGCGGATCGGCATGCGCCAAACGAATCAGCGGATCGGTGAATTTATAAATGTCGTTGTAAGTCTGGACGTAGACGTAGGGCTCAGTGTCGGTGGTGCAGCGGAAGTAGTTCAACCAAATGCAATGACCGAGCGACCAAAGCAGGAGAAGCGCTGCGAAGATTTCCGTCATCGCGCGATCGATCAGCACAAGCAGCAACAATCCCAAACCGCCGGCTAACCAGTACGGCCATACATGGTCCCATGTCGACGGCCAGTCCGCCGTCACAGAATACAGAACTGCGGCCAACATGCCGCCGATCAGAATCAGCCCGGACCATCGGTAAGTGACGCCTTTGAATCGCAGCGGCGCGATCTTCACCATCGCGCCAAACGTGAACACGAACGGCCAGATAAAACTGATGATGCACCACGGCGTTTTGTATTTGACGATGCTGTAGGCCATCAATGTTCCGACGCCGTAAATCGCAAGATACCGCAGCGTCACCGTTTTGAAGCGGAGCGCGAACACGCAGACGAGCAATCCGACGAACGCGGGGAATTCGTAACGCGCGATAAGAGCGATCCAGTAATACCACGCCTTTTCGTGGCCATGACCTTTGCTGCCGGTTTCAAACCACGGCGCGTAGGCTTGGTAGAGACCTTTCACTCCGGCCCAGTGGAAAAAGAAACCAGAATAGAAGACAACGAGCAGGACGACGCCGGTGCCGACGACAACGGCAAGATCGACATAATCCCACGTTTGTTTCGCGGGGCGACGATCCTCGATTTCGCTCAAGTAATTCGAGATCGCGCAGACTGGCACGGCGATGATCGCGCAAAGGACATGAAGGATGTACGTCTCCTTCGATAAAATCATGCCGGTTAGTCCCATTCCCGCGCACCAGAGATAATTCCTATCGCCGAATTTCCACAGCCCGAACAGTCCGAAGAGGAACAGCATTGTGAAAAACAGAATCCACACTTCGTGGATCGAGTAGCGCCCGTAAAAAACGAAGCCCGGCGACACGGCCATCGCCAGCGCGGCCAGTCTGCTGATGGTGCGGCCGACGAACGGTTCGAATTTCAGCGTCAGCCAAACGCACCCGATGCTGACGAGCACGACCGGTAATCGAAGCGCCCAGAGATTGCGGCCGAACAATGTCTGCGACAGCATCAGCGCGTAAAAATGCAGCGGCCCGTGATAGTTCGTCGGGTCGTAACGGTAGAAGCCGGTCTTGACTAGCTGATCGACGAACCAGCCGTTGATCCCTTCGTCGAAGTGCGGTGGCTTGATGCCGAGCAAAAAAAATCGCAGGAATGCCGCCAGCCCGACGATTATCCATGGCGTCCATCCGGTTTCGGCGAATGCGCGTCTCCAAGTTTCGATCGAGTCGCCAAGGAGCGGAAAATCCGCTAGCGCGCTTGCCTGTGCGCTGCTAGCTGTCGCTGTGCGAATTCTCGTGACCGGCGGCTGCGGCTTCATTGGGAGCAATTTTATTCGCTACATTTTGCAACATTACAAGCCGGCGTCGGTCACGAACGTGGATGCACTGACCTACGCCGGCAACCTCGCCAATCTTGACGGCGTCGTCGAAGAACATGGCGAACGCTACGAGTTTTTCAAAGCCGACATCGCGAACGCGGACGCGATGGACGAGCTGATGCTCGAGCGTCGGTTTTACGCCGTCGTTAATTTCGCGGCGGAGTCGCATGTCGATCGTAGCATCAATTCGCCGGAGAATTTCATTCACACGAACGTGATCGGCACGAGCGTGCTGTTGAACAACGCGCGCAAACATGGCGTCCAGCGGTTTGTCCAAATTTCCACCGACGAAGTTTATGGTTCGTTAGGCAAGACGGGAAAATTCACCGAGCAATCGCCGATCGACCCGAGCTCGCCATATTCCTCTAGCAAAGCCGGCGCCGATTTGCTCGTGCTCGCCCACCACAAAACCTACCGGCAGGAAGTTGTCGTCACGCGCTGTTCGAACAATTACGGGCCGTATCAATTTCCGGAGAAATTGATTCCGCTAATGATCATCAAGGCGCTGCGCGACGAGCCGTTGCCAGTCTACGGCGACGGCATGAACGTGCGCGATTGGATTCATGTTCAAGATCATTGCGCAGCCGTCGTCGCGGCGCTTTTCGAAGGGAAACCGGGCATGGTTTACAATTTTGGCGGCGGCAATGAGATGCCGAATCTCGAGCTGGTGAAGATGATCCTAAAGAAACTCGGCAAACCAGAGAGCTTGATCTCGTTCGTCACCGATCGGCTTGGTCACGACCGCCGCTATGCCATCGATTCGTCTTTCGCCGAGAAAGAATTGAAATGGAAGGCGCGCAAAGACTTCAAGGAAGGACTCGACGCGACGGTGCAGTGGTACATCGACAACACATCGTGGTGGCAACCGCTGCTCGAACGCGCCGGAAGATATTGAGCGATGCGAATCGTTATCTTAGGCGCCGGCGGACGCCTTGGCGCTGCGCTGCTGCGCGAATATCAGAACAAATTCGACGTTGTCGGATTTACTCACTCGCAGCTTGATCTCGCGAAGCCTGACCAGATTCACGCGAAGATCGATGATCTCGCATTCGACGTTCTCATCAACGCGGCCGCGTTTACCAATGTCGATCTTAGCGAGTCAAAATCGGACGAAGCGTTCGTGATCAACGCCGAAGCGCCGAAGGTGCTCGCGGAAATCTGTCGCGATAAAGGCGCGAAGCTGATTCACGTCAGCACCGATTACGTTTTCGACGGCGAGAAACGCCAGCCTTATGTTGAAGACGACGCCGCGAATCCGATCGGCGCTTATGGCGAATCGAAACGTGCCGGCGAAAAATTTGTCCTCGCTTCGAGCGATCGCCATCTCGTCGTGCGTGTCTCGTGGGTATTCGGTCCGGACCGCCCTAGCTTTGTCGATGCGATGATCAAGCGCGCGCGCGAAGAGGAGAAGATCGATGCGATTGCCGACAAATGGTCGACCCCGACCTACACGCACGACATCGCCGAGATGTTGCCGCGGCTGTTCGATGTCGATGCAGGCGTTGTCCACCTGACGAATTCCGGCAAATGCACGTGGCAGGAATATGCGCAGTACGCGCTCGATTGCTGCCGGAAGATTGGCCTTTCCCTCAAAGCAAAAACCGTTGGCGCGTTGAAGCTTGCCGATATGAAACAATGGGTCGCGCGCCGACCGGTTCATTCCGTTCTCTCGACCGCCAAGTATCAGGCGTTAACCGGCATCGCACCGCGCTCTTGGCGAGACGCGGTGAGCGATTATATTGAGCGCTCCTATTCGAAAAAATGAAAACCCGCATTCTGACTTTTACATTGTCGATCTTGCTCGTGGCCGGCGCACAGGCGCAGTTGAAATGGGAACAAAGCACGGTCGATGTGCGTCCAGGCATTAACGACAAACAAGCGGTCGCGCATTTCAAATACGAGAACATCGGCAAGACGGCGGTTCGTTTTAAATCGGTGAAGGCATCGTGCGGTTGCACGACAACGCAGACGCAGAAGGAAGTCGTTAATCCTGGCGAGAAGGGCGAAATTATCGCTAGCTTGAACATTGGCGATCGCACCGGCATGCAGGTGAAGACCGTGACGGTGCAAACGGACGATCCAAATCCCGCGCAGGCGACGGCGATCTTGACCTTGAAGGCGAACATCACGGCGCCATTGGAGATCAAACCGGCGTTCGTTTACTGGACGAGCGGCGAACAGCCGAAGTCGAAAAAGGTTTCGGTGAAAGCAGCAAGGGATTTCCCGGTAAAAGAGATCACGGTTAAACCGAACAATCAGGGTTTCGACACCAAAGTTGAAGCCGGTAAAGCGCCCGGCGAATGGACGATTGAAGTAACGCCGAAGGACACCAGCCATCCAACCGCGACAGCGTTGTTAGTTGAGACAGATTATCCGAAGGACGCGCCGAAAAAGTTTTACGTGAACGCCCAGATTACGCAGCCGCAGCCGCCGGCGTTGTTGAGAGCGCCGGCGAGTCAGGCGGCCGTTCCTCCAGCGCCGAAATCAACGCCGCCGGCCGTCCCGTCAGCGCCGCCGACGGCGCATTGATCAGTGAAACTCGGCGCTGTTCGCGAAGCGCTCATTCTCATCGCGCTCGCGTGTTTGCCGGCGATCGGCCAGGGGTTTTATTTTCGCGACAAAGTTTCGTGGGAATCGCCGATTCCAGCTTCGGAATTAGTGACTGTCGATCAAGCGAAAGCGTGGGGCGATGGCGCGGTTTGGGTGGACGCGCGGCCGGACGATGACTTCTCAAAAGATCACGTTCCCGGCGCGTTTTCGTTAAACGAAGATCGCTGGAACGAATTGCTGCAGCAGTTTTTGCCAAAGTGGTCGCCCGACAAAAAAGTAGTCGTCTATTGCAGTGCGCAAAGCTGCAACACCGCCCGCGAAGTCGCGAAACGTTTGCGAGACGAAGCGCAACTAAAAGACGTTTTCGTTCTCAAAGGCGGCTGGGAGGAGTGGCTGAAGAAGAATCGTTGAGAGGTTGAGCCGTTGAGCCGTTGAGAAAATGAAATTTGCGTGGCGAATCCTGGATCTGATTGTCGGCGGAGTTTTCGTTTACGCCGGCGTGCTCAAAGTCCTCGATCCCGTGCAATTCGGCATCGACATCGATAATTACAAAGCGCTGCCGTGGTTCATCAGCGTCCGGCTCGCGTTTTATTTGCCGTGGCTCGAGATATTGTGCGGACTAGTGCTGATTTTTC
>WNFR01000547.1_pt1 | contig 38374 bp, 39 predicted proteins | sample 5400221 | NCBI WGS metagenome assembly WNFR01 (sample SAMN13153357, study PRJNA577476) | soil metagenome | isolation source: 40 cm soil under Madrone tree | place: USA:California | collected 2016-06-14 | reverse complement strand
GGATTCGCCGTAGAATTCGGCTGGGGGCATCGACGTCTCGACGACGCCACGCATCAGCCGATGATCTATCCAATCGGCAGCCCCGTCGATATCTGGGGCGGTGACATCCAGAGTCCTGAATTCGAGCTTGGCTAGCAACCGTACGGTTTATTCACCACGCACTTCGCGCCCGGTGCTCGACTGGTTAGGCTGCGCGCTCGCGGGAAACCGGCATCCAACCCTCGATCATCTTCTCGCGGTGCTGCAGGAGGCGGGCGGCAAGTCGCAGGCCACGGTTTTCGGCCACGGCTTGAAACTGGGATTTCTCGATGCGCCGATCGACAACGGTCAGGCCGGGCACGTACTCGATTACGACGACACACATATGGGCGGCACGCTGCTGCATGCAAGCTCGCCTACGCTTGCCGCGCTGTTTGCGCTTGCGGAGCGAGAGTTGATGACTGGCGCAGAGTTTTTGCTTGCCTACGCGGTGGGATTCGAAGCGGGCGTGCGCACCGGCCAGTCGGCACCGGGACATCACAAAGGCGGCTGGCACCTGACCGGCACGCTTGGCAGCATCGCCGCCGGCGTCGCGGCGGGGAAGCTCCTCGGGCTCGACGGCAAGCGGCTGGCCCACGCGATGGCGATTGCCGCAACCCAGTCGGCAGGGATGCAACAGAATCGCGGCACGATGTGCAAGTCATTTCATGCCGGCAAGGCGGCATCGAGCGGCGTGCTGGCGGCGCTCCTCGCCGAACGCGGTTTTGACGGCTCGTTGGAAATCATCGAAGGCAAGCGCGGCTACTGCCGCATCTACAGCGACGTGGCGGCGCCGCAAGCGCTCACCGATGAGTTGGGCTCCCGCTGGGAGATCACGCGCAACGGCCACAAGCCCTACGCCTGCGGCGTCGTGCTGCATCCGGTGATCGATGCGATGATTGCGATCCGCTCTCAGGCCAACATCGATTGCGCAAGGGTCGAGGCCATTGACGTGCGCGTCAATCCCCTGGTCATCTCGATCACGGGCGTCGAGGAGCCCGCGACGGGTCTTCAATCCAAGTTTAGCGTCTATCACAGCGCCGCCGTGGCGCTGATCGACGGTGCGGCGCGCATCCCGCAGTACACGGATGAACGCGCAAGCGATCCGGCAGTGATCGCGATGCGGCGCAAGGTCAAGGCGACCGCCGATAAGTCTCTTGGCATCGACCAGGCCGAAGCGGTCATCACCGTCGATGGTTCGCGGCATCGCACTTTTATCGAGCATGCAACCGGTACCGTGGCCAATCCGATGAGCGAGATGGCGCTCGATGCGAAATTCATGGCGAATGCCGAGCCAGTCATCGGACGTGACCGCGCCCAGCGGGTGCGCGATCTCGTGCGCGGGCTCGATCGCTTGGCCGATGTAAGAGAACTGATCGGCTTGTGCGCGTAGCGCTTACGTTGCGTGAGGCCGGTCGGAAATTTGGATCACAGGAGCAACGCGAGCTCTTGCAATCACGCCTTGTCGACGGGGAAACTAACGCATGCTGAATCGAACGTGGCAATGAGGAGGTCGTGATGGCGGAGGCGAAGGGCTATCGAATTGAAGTCGAGATTTTCACTGACACCTACAAAATCAGAGGGACCTTGTTCGTGCCGCTGGCGGGCGTGGGCGGATACAGCGTACGGCTATCTGACTTCCTAAACAATCCTGACAAACACTTTCTCCCCCTGACGAACGTCAAAGTCGAAGCGCTGCCGGACCCGAATGAAAAGTTTGAAGCGCCGTTTCTCGCCGTCAACAAAAGTGTCGTGACGATGGTGCGGGCAATCGAGGAGGCGTGAAGCGTGAGCACCGCGCATCCCATAGGCCAACGGTCAAGCGCGACAGTAAATCCGGCTACCGGATCGCAGAAAATTCCTCAGGCTTTTTCCGATTGACCCACGGTAGCTTCGAAAAGCGTCCGCCAAGAGACGTCAGATGATACGTAGGCGACGTCGCACCGGATACGAGAAAAATCAGCTTGGGTCGAGTCGTAGACGAGACCGGGCGGCTGCCTGCCGGCTTGGAAATCCCTAAGCGCTTTGAACAAAAATCGTCGTACTTGAATGATATACGAGTCGCTCACTCCGAGGTGCTCTCTGGTTCTGTCGACGATGGATCCCATGCTCTCGGTCGCGCATGCGTCCTGGTTTAGGAATTCCTCAATCCCCGTGAAATTGACGGTCTTCTGAGCTTGCCGGTCCTGGAGATAGTTGTTGCGGATGTTGCGCAGCTTGCGGTAATCGGCGCCGACGAAATCGCGCTTCGATGAATCCTCCTTGGTCATCGGTTTGGCCCATTTGAAAAAGAAGTCGTACCTCCACGTGCTCTGGTCGTCCGCGGGAACCTGGTAGACGGCTTTGAAGCCGTCGAGTTTGCCGGCGACCTCGCGGCCCACCGGCACGCAGCCGATAAACGGCATGACAAATTGTGAGATGCGAACGTAACTCTTGTCGGGTCCGATTTTCCTGATCGCGGCGACCCTGAAGCCGAAGTCCATCTCGTCGATCTCGAAGGCCGGTGACTGATCTTCGTGCCTGAGAAAACCGTGCCGCCCGTCCGGCTTGAATATTTTATGCAGGTAATTCAAGTGAGAGGAATCGCAGTCGCCGTCCAAGGCTTGAAGATAGTTACACTCCAAAAGACTCTTGGCGATGTAAATCTGATTCTGCGGTACGCCGAGCCAAGCGTAGGTGGGAAACACCGGCACTGCTTCTCGTGGTCCCATGTACGCGAACACCATGCCGCCCGCCTCGACGCAGGGATATGCGGTATGATGGACTTTGTTTTTCAGCTGACTGCCGGCAGGTTCCGCGGGTGTTTCAAGGACGTTGCCCTCGACGTCGTATTTCCAGCCATGATAGATGCATCTCAGGCCGCACTCTTCGTTGCGGCCGTAAAACAGCGAAGTGCCGCGATGGGAACAGTGCTCAGCCAAAAGACCAATCTTTCCCTGAGTATCGCGAAACGCGACCAGGTCTTCGCCGAGCAGCCGCACCCGCGCGGGAGGACCATCGGGATCGGGAATTTCCTCCGAGAGCAGCGCGGGAATCCAGTAGCGCCGGAACAGACCGCCCATCGGCGTGCCGGGATGCACGCGGGTCAACAGCTCGTTTTCTTCTTTCGAGAGCATGATTCCGGTTCTCCTACGGTCGCTTTGCGAGAATGCCTTTGAGCAGCTTGGTGGCTTCGGCGGTTTCTTGATCGACGTTTGGACCATTTTCCCAGAAAACCGCGTCGTCCTTTAACCGATATTCCGGCGCAATGACGTCCTTGGGGATATCGGTGCGGCGAGAGTTGGCGTTGCGCTGCCCCGATTTAACCGACTGTTCCTGGAACAGGCTTTGTCCTTCGCGCGAAAGAAACCAGTTGAGAAAGATTTGCGCTGCGTGCGGATGGGGCGCCGGAGTGATCAAGCTGATCACGCCCTGTCCGCCGGCGATATAGTCGCCCTCCTTCAGTGTTTGCGTGACCGAGTCTACGGGAAGGCGCTGCTCCTTGGCGCTGGCCAATTCCGCGTCGTCGCAGGGAACGCAGACCGCCGCCTTCCCCGCAGCCAGCCAATCCACGAGCTGGCGATGATCGCGGCTCAGAGTTATTTGCATATCGCCATACAGTTTGCTGATGAATTCCGCACCCAGCGCCTTATTCATATACAGATACCAAAGAACGTTGCGGGCAACCCCGGCGATCGTCGGATCGTAGCCGATAATTTTTCCTTTCCATTTCGGATTTAGGAGATCCCACCACGATTTGATTTCGTCCGCTCTAGCTTGCTGTGTGTTGTAGGAGACGTAGAGGCCTCGATGTCCCTGAAAGACGAACGAGTGACGAGTTTCGGGGTCGACAAAACGATGTTTTCCCTTGAACCATCTTGATTCGTCTTTCACCTCCGGCAAGATGAATGCGGGCGGCATGGGAGCTAAAGCTTTTGCCGGATACAAAACCGAAACATGCGTCCCTTGTCCGGCAATATAGAGATCGGCCTGATATTTTCCCGCCCTCCGCTCGGCCATGAGTCGAGAGGCCAGCGCGGGGCCGCTCGGCCCGTCTACCTGGTTGAGTCGGATCTTGGGAAACGCTTTCTGAAACTGGCTGACGGTTAACCTGGGATAATCTACGACGTAGACGGTGACCTCGTCCTCCGTCTCAGCCCCCTTCATCGTTTTCTCCCACTCGACTTGCCAGGCGGGTCTGGATTCAGCGCCTCGCGCCGACCCGCTCCCAACCAGAAGGTAGAGTAAGATGAGACTTACATTGACAAGGAATAGGCGTTTTACTGTTGAGCAGATCACCGATGTTTCCTTTATGGCGGAAAGCCGAATAATACGTAGGTTAAAATTCCTTTACAATAAATGCCGAGGAAATGGCAAAGCATGAACTCTTGAACCTTGAACGATCAAGCGATTGGAATTATTGAACGATTCACACGACTGGCGGACTCTGACTGTTACCTCTGACTTCGTTCTTGATAGGAGTGACGTATGACTCAAATCGTGTTCATTCATGGCCCCGGCGCCGGAGGATGCCCCGATTCGTTCGTTTATCAGTTGGAATATTATCCGGGTAGTCTCGCGCCAACGTTGCCCGGTCATCCGGACGGAGCGCCCTGCGCCAATGTGGAACGATATGCCGAATGGTTGCGAGGGTGGTTGTGGTCCAAAGGCAAGCAGAAAGACCTGGTGCTCGTCGGTTACACCTTGGGCGGTTGTATCGCGCTCCGGTATGGCCTCGACTATCCGGATGAGGTCAAAGCGCTTGTCTTGATGACCACGGGCATGCGGCCACGAGAGCGGCGGCCAGGCACTTTGGAGTTTCGTCTGAAGGCTGCGGCAGATCCCCAAACGCACCGGGAATGGCTGGAAACCATGCGGCACCAATTCTTGTTTATGAAGCCAGAGTTGCGCGACCATCTCGTGGAGTGTCACCGCAGGGTAGGTCCGTTATCGCAACACGGTGATTTCGTGGCGATAGACCATTTCGACGTACGCGAGCAAATTCACACGCTCGAGCCAGCGCTGCTCCTGATACGCGGAGTCGACGATCCCGCTTCGAGTCCGGAGTACGAGCTTGAGATACACAACGCGGTTCCCGGTTCGCAATACCTAAAACTCAAAAATGCCGGTCATTTCCCTTTTGCGGAGCAACCCGAGGAAGTCAATCGAGCGATCGATGACTTCCTAGCATCCCGGACGCGAGACGCGTGAATTAGACTCTTCCGTTCGAAGAAATCGCCACGACATCGGCGGTGGTCGTATTTCAATATACGTGGAAAACGTATCAACCTTGTCCATTGGTCCGACTCGGTGATCCGCACTTCACGCTGCAAACAACCCGCGGCTGGGGTAATGGAGGTTTCATTTTGCAGCCGAGCGCGTCCTCATTGGGTCTTATTTCCGCGCGGTATAAGATTGTAATCGTGGAGCGACATCGTCTTCACGTTTATGCAGGCGGGTTGTCACGCCACCACCTTGACAAGAGAGACTTACAGAGTCTATATTCAATTTGTGAGGCAATCGTGAATCGCGCGAAGGTCAAGGGCGTACGCAGTTCTTTAATGAACGTCGGTCGGCGCGTGGACTATGCGGTCCGGGCGTTGTCTTATCTCGCCGGACAACCGGCGGGCAAGATCATTAGCCGATCCGACATCGAGAAGAGCCAGGATATCCCGTCCTTCTACCTATCAAAAATCATGAAGGATTTAGTCGCCGGCGGATTGGTCCAATCGCACATCGGCTCCAAAGGCGGCTTTACCTTGGCCAAAGGCGCGGAGGCGATCTCGATCAAGGATGTCTACGAGACGGTTGAGCGACCACTGGTGCTAATGGAGTGTCTCGAACAGGGCGCCAATTATTGTTCCTTCTGCGCGGTATGCTCGCAAAAATCGGTTTGGGAAAAGGCGCAGATCGTGCTTGCCGAATTCCTCGCCGGCGTTTCGATCGCGGCGATTGCCGATCGACAAGGACTCAAAGGGCGATTGATTAAGGCGCCGCTGCAAAAGGCTGTTTGAACGGCAGAGCGTTTCGAAAGGTATTGGCATGTTGGATATTCGCGGCCTTAGGGCAAATGTTGGAAACACGGAAATCTTGCGTGGCATCGATCTTCATATAGGTGCCGGCGAAGTGCATGCGATCATGGGACCGAATGGTTCGGGGAAGAGCACGCTCGCGCATGTTTTGTCGGGACGGGAAAATTACGAAGTTACCGGCGGGGAAGTGTTTTACCGCGGCAAAGATCTCTTGGCCATGAGCCCGGAGCTGCGCGCGCGCGAGGGAATCTTTCTTGCGTTCCAATACCCCGTCGAGATTCCCGGCGTCAGCACCACCTATTTTCTCAAAGCCGCGCTCAACGCGGTGCGGAAACACAACGGTCTCGAAGAGCTGGACGCGATGGAGTTTCTCACTCTGATCAAAGAAAAACTGAAACTGGTAGAAATGGATCAGGCGCTGATCAATCGGCCGCTGAACGAAGGCTTTTCCGGCGGCGAAAAAAAACGCAACGAGATTTTACAAATGGCGGTGTTGGATCCCATGCTGGCATTGCTCGACGAAACGGATTCGGGACTCGATATCGACGCGCTGCGCGTGGTCGCTAGCGGAGTCAATGCGCTACGGCGACCGGACCGCGCCATGATCGTCATTACCCATTATCAACGTTTGTTGAATTACATTGTGCCCGATTTCATCCATGTGTTGCACGACGGCCGAATTGTAAAATCCGGCACGAAAGAATTGGCGCTCGAGCTGGAGAGTAAGGGCTATGATTGGCTCAAGGGCGAAGCGGCTGCCGTGCAATAAGTCACACGTCCATTATAGTTATAGTCGGAAAGAAATATGATCGCCGCGGAGAGTAAAGAGCGATATGTGGCTGCCTTCGAGCAGTGGCAGTCGAACGGAAACGCCAACGCTCCGGCGTGGCTCAAGGAACTGCGCCGGGCGGGGATCGCGAGCTTCGCGGCACAGGGATTTCCGACGACGAAAAACGAAGACTGGAAGTACACCAACGTCGGGCCGATCACGTCGTTGCCTTTCGCGCAGGTAAACGGGGCCGCGACGGGCATCGATGCCGCGGAAGTGATCGAGCGAGGATTTGCCGATCCCGCTTGTCCTCGCTTGGTTTTCGTCAACGGCGCGTGGGCGCGCGAAATGTCTTCGGTGCGAGATCTGCCTCAGGGAGTGGGGCTCGGAAGCCTGGCCGATCTGGTCAAGCGCGACGACCCGCTTTTGCCGGCGCAACTCGGCCATCATGCCAGCTATAAAACTCAGGCTTTCGTGGCGCTCAATACCGCATTTATGGGCGACGGCGCGGTTGTTGTAATCCCACCGGGTTGTCATTTAGCGCAGCCGATCTACTTGATTTACGCGTCGAGCGGCGGCGCGGGACAGTTGGTTTCGCAACCGCGCACGCTCATCTTTCTCGGCGCCGGCAGCGAAGCGAAAATTGTCGAGAGTTATGTCGGTGTGAACGCTGGAACTTATTTTTGTAATGCAGTCACCGAATTGATCGCTGACGCGGATTCGTCAGTCGAGCATTATCGCTTGCAGCGGGAGGGGCAAGCCGCTTTTCACGTGGGCGCGCTGGAGGCCGATTTAAATCGCGGAGCACGTCTCACGGCCCACGCTGTGACGCTGAGCGGATCCTTGGTTCGCAACAACGTCCATGTCGCTTTGAATGGCGAGGGTGCAGAATGCGTGCTCAATGGTCTTTACCTGGCCGACGACAAGCAGCATGTCGATAACTTTACGGAAATCGATCACCTGAAGCCGCACGCCACTAGCTTCGAGCTCTATAAGGGGATTTTGGACGGCGCCGCGCACGGAGTATTCAACGGCAAGATCGTCGTGCACAAAGACGCGCAAAAATCCAACGCGCGGCAGGTCAATAAGAATTTGCTGCTGTCCGAAAACGCTGTGGTGAATACTAAGCCGCAATTGGAAATTTACGCCGACGACGTTAAATGCAGCCATGGCTCGACCATCGGCCAGTTGGATGACGACGCATTGTTCTATCTCCGTTCGCGCGGGCTCGGACGGGATGAAGCTCGGAGCCTCTTGAGCTTCGCGTTCGCCGGCGACGTTGTGGCAAGGATCAAAATCGATTCCTTGCGCCGGCAATTGGACGATTACCTGGTAGCGAAATTTCGTAGGGTTTGAGTGTTAGCATGAAAGCAGTGTCTCACTTGGCTGAATCGCGTGCTCAATCCGGCGGCTTCGACGTCATGCGTCTGCGCGAGGATTTTCCCATCCTCAAGCAGAAAGTCCACGGCAAGCCGCTGGTTTACTTGGACAACGGCGCGACCAGTCAAAAGCCGCAAAGCGTGATCGACGCGCTCAATCACTATTACACCGCGGAGAATTCCAATATTCACCGCGGTGTGCATCATCTGAGTGAGCGGGCGACAGCGGCCTACGAAGCGGCGCGAGAGAAAATCCGGCGCTATATCAACGCCCGGTCCGACAGGGAAATTATTTACGTTCGCGGCACCACCGAAGGCATCAATCTGGTCACGCAAAGCTACGGACGTAGCTTCTTAAAGTCCGGCGACGAAATCATCGTGTCGGCGATGGAGCACCACTCAAACATCGTGCCGTGGCAGATCTTGTGCGAGCAGGTCGGCGCGAAGCTGCGCGTCATTCCGATCAACCACGACGGCGAGATCGTGATGGAAGAGTACCATCGTTTGCTCACCGACAAGACCAAGTTCGTTTCGGTCACGCATGTTTCCAATGCACTCGGCACGATCGTTCCGGTTAAAGAGATGGTTGCGTCGGCGCATGCGCGCGGAGTGCCAGTGTTGCTCGATGGCGCCCAGGCGGTGCCCCATTTAAGGGTCGACGTACAAGATCTCGACTGTGATTTTTACGCGTTTTCCGGGCACAAGATGTTTGGGCCGACCGGAGTCGGCGTGCTGTATGGACGGGCCGAACTGCTCGAAAAAATGCCGCCTTATCAAGGCGGCGGCGACATGATCAGTCTGGTGACCTTCGAGAAAACCCATTACAACGTTTTGCCCTATAAGTTCGAAGCAGGCACGCCACATATTGCCGGCGGGATCGGCTTGGGCGCCGCCATTGATTATTTGCTCGCGCTCGATTGGAACGCGCTCGCGGCGCACGAGCATCGACTGCTCAGTTACGCTACGGACTTACTCACAGATATAGACGGCGTGCGCATTATCGGCACGGCGAAAGAAAAAGCCGGCGTGCTGTCATTTGTCTTGGATCACGTGCATGCTCACGATGTCGGCACGATTCTCGACCAGGAAGGTGTCGCTGTGCGCGCGGGACACCATTGCGCGATGCCGGTAATGCAACGCTTCGGTGTGCCGGCGACGACGCGCGCTTCATTCGCTTTTTACAACACAACCGAGGAAATCGATGTGCTGGCGCAAGCCATCCATCGGGTCCGGAAAGTTTTTGGCTGATGTCGGAATTGGACGAGCTATACCAGGAAGTCATCCTGGATCATAATAAGAGTCCGCGAAACTATCGGATCATGAACGACGCCAACCGCAAGGCGGAGGGTTACAATCCGCTGTGCGGCGACCATGTTACGGTATATCTGCATCTCAAGGACGGCATTATTCAGGATGTGAGTTTTCAAGGCTCGGGCTGTGCGATCTCCAAGGCTTCCGCTTCGATGATGACGGCCGAGCTGAAGGGTAAGACCGAAGCCGCGGCGCAAGAGCTTTTTGAAAGCGTGCACAAAATGCTGACCGGTGAGGCCAGCGCCAACGCCGCAACCGAGAAAGTGGGCAAACTCAAGATTCTTTCCGGCGTGTGCAAGTTTCCGGCGCGAGTTAAGTGCGCCAGCTTGGCATGGCACACGGTCAACGCGGCGCTGCACGGCGATAGCCAGCCGGCAAGTACGGAATGATTGGCTCGATCGCAGCGCAAAGGGGGTACGCCATGACCACGGATAAGCCGATTGAGCTCAAGCGCGACTGCGACGCCGTGATGGTTCCTAGCGGCGAGCGGCTCTCCTTATTAGCCGGCAGCACGGTGTGGTTAACGCAAACGCTCGGCGGAACCTACACGGTGATGACCGAGCGCGGCTACAGCGCGCGTATTGACGGCAAAGACGGCGACGCGCTCGGCTTTGCTCCCCTGGTCAATGAAAGTCGGTTGGAAGCGGCAGACAAAAGATCATTTGGTTCCATCGATGAGCTTGTTTGGAATGAGCTGCGCTCCTGCTTTGATCCGGAAATTCCAGTCAATATCGTCGATCTCGGTTTGATCTATGACTGCGGCGTGCGGTCACTTCCGGATGGCGGCCACAAAGCGGTGGTGCGCTTTACATTGACCGCGCAGGGCTGCGGCATGGGACAATTTCTCAAAGAAGATATTAAAAAGAGATTGCTCGCCGTGCCCGGCGTGCGCGAAGTCGATATCGAGTTGGTATGGGATCCGCCGTGGAATCAAAGCATGATCTCGACCAGCGCGAAACAGCAACTGGGCATCGAATAACCCACAAGGTGATTGTTAAAAATGGAAAGTATCAACGAAACCATTATCGAAGCTCAGGTCATCGAAGCTCTGCGCTCTTGTTTCGATCCTGAAATTCCCGTCAATATTTATGAGCTGGGATTGGTTTATGACGTGAAAGTGGGCGCGGAAGGCACGGTGACGATACAAATGACGCTCACCTCACCCCATTGCCCGGCGGTACAATCTCTACCGGCCGAGATCGAAGGGAAGGTGAAGACGGTCGCTGGCGTCACGGACGTGAAAATAGATCTCGTTTGGGATCCGCCTTGGGACCCAAGCAAGATGTCGGAAGCCGCGCGCTTGCAGCTCGGAATGATGTAGCCGTCGGAAACGCATCAACCCTTCGTTTGAAGGTTCCTATGAGCGCAAGTCTTTTTGAAAAAATCGGCGGCGAAAGCCGGCTGCGCCTGATTATCAGCGCGTTTATCGATCGTGTCTTTGAAGATCGCATGATCGGATTTTTTTTTCGCAACGCGGACCGCCAACGGATTAAGGAGTTGGAATACCAGCTGGCTGCGGAATTTCTCGGCGCCGGTATTGAATATCAGGGTCGGCCGCTCGGCAAAGTGCACGCCAATCATCCGATCATGGGCGGTCATTTCGCGCGTCGCCGCCAAATATTTAAGGAAACATTGGAATTTTATCAGGTGGACGAAAGTATTAAAGCAGCACTGCTAAACCATACAGACTCCTTACGCCCTCTTATAACGCCCGAAGCCGGTTCCAATTGCGATCCACTTGCTGCCCGTGAGCGAGTTAACAGGCGGTAACGTCAGATAAAATCCTTTATTTCTTGGCCCGTGCCAATTGTCCGGCGCAAAACATTGTGCTACTAATAGCGCTACGCCGAAGGTAGTCATCTAGGACTTTTGTGAAGTTAGCCGACCTGTATGCCCGGCCCGGGCTGACCCTATCGGTCGAGTTCTTTCCTCCAAAGACGGAAAAAGGCGAGGAAAACCTCTTTAGCGAAATTGAAACGATCAAGAGGCTCAATCCTGGCTTTTGTTCTGTTACGTACGGGGCGGGCGGAAGCACGCGCGAAAAAACCATCGATCTGGTTGAAACCATTCACGACGGCTGCGGTCTGGAGGTTATGTGTCATTTGACCGTGGTCGGACAGTCGAAAGCCGAAGCACGCGCGATTTTGCACCGGCTGAAAGGTAAGGGAATTGAAAACCTGCTCGCGCTGGGCGGCGACCCACCGCAAGGAATGGCGGATTGGCAGCCCCACGAGGATGGTTTTCAACACGCCATCGAGTTGGTGCGCGAGGCCGTCGCCGTCGGCGGATTTTCCGTCGGCGTGGCAGGTTTTCCCGAGGTCCATCCACGCGCTGAAAGTCGGCCGTCGGATATGAAGTTCCTAAAGGAAAAGGTCGAGGCCGGCGCGGCCGTGGTTATCACCCAGTTATTTTTTGACAACGACGATTATTATCGGTTTGTCGAGGATCTGAGAAAACTTGGCGTGCGCGCGCCCATTGTACCCGGGGTGTTGCCGATTTTGTCAGCACCGCAAGTGCGCCGGTTTACTGCGCTGTGCGGTGCAAAAATTCCGGCAAGGCTAGAACGGGAGTTGGCCAAAGTTGAGCATGACGATGAAGCCGCGATCGAGATGGGAATCGAATATGCGACTCGCCAGTGCGCGGAATTGATCAAGTTCGGTATCTCGGGACTGCACTTCTATTCATTGAATAAGTCCTATTCTGTTAAAGCCATCTGCAAAAATCTCGGTTTGTAATCCCTCGGCGAAGTTCAACCCAGCACAAATCAGGGCGCTTGTGTGGGTGGCGGACGAATGTGGGAGCACCATGGCATCTAATGACGCAAATTTAAGCGAAGATAATAGCGAGCAAGTCGAAGTCCGAAAACAGAAGCTCGCGAAACTCAAGACGACCGGGGCGATCGTATATCCCAACGACTTCAAGCCGACCCACACGCCGGCGGAAATCTTTAATAATTTCGCCTCTGCCAATGCGGAAGAACTGGCTGCGGCGCCGAAGGATATTCGAATCGCTGGCCGTATTATGGCCATTCGGCGCATGGGCAAAGCTTCGTTCTTTCATATTCAGGACCGCCGTGGACGCCTGCAGATCTACATCCAGCAGAATAGGGTCGGCGAAGACGTTTACGGATTGTTTCGGACGCTGGACATGGGCGATATCATCGGTGTTGCAGGCCATTTGTTTCGCACACGAACCAACGAGCTAACCCTCGAGGCAGAAGGTTTGCGCCTATTGACGAAATGTCTGCGTCCGCTGCCGGAAAAGTGGCACGGCTTGGCCGATGTAGAGGCGCGCTATCGTCAACGTTATCTCGACCTTATGGTCAATCCGGACGTGCGCCAGGTTTTCGAGGCGCGTTCGCGAATCGTCAGAACGCTGCGTCGTTTTTTCGAGGAGCGCGACTTCCTCGAAGTTGAAACTCCGATGATGCAGCCGATCCCCGGCGGCGCCGCCGCGCGGCCGTTTATCACGCACCACAACACCCTCGACATGGAGCTCTATTTGCGGGTGGCGCCGGAGCTTTTTCTGAAGCGCCTGCTGGTCGGCGGTTTTGACCGGGTCTTCGAATTGAACCGCAACTTTCGCAACGAAGGCATCTCGGTGCGCCACAATCCTGAATTTACCATGCTCGAATTTTATCAGGCCTATGCTACTTTCGAAGACTTGATGCAACTGACCGAAGAACTCTTCCAGACATTAGCAAAAGAAGTGATCGGTTCGCTGCAAGTCACCTATGGCGATCATGTCATCGATCTATCGCCGCCATGGCGCCGGCTAACAATTCGCGAAGCGATCATGACTCACGGTGGCGCGGTAAATGAGGATGTCGATACTTTGGACGGGCTGCATCGATATGCCGTGAAAAAGGGAATTCATGTCGATTCGAGCGCGCCCTACGGCAATGCTTTGGTGGAAGTTTTCGAAGAAGTCGCCGAGGCGCAATTGATCCAGCCGACGTTTATTACCGGCTATCCGATCGAGGTATCGCCTTTGGCGCGCAAAAGCGACGCGAACCCGGCGATGGTGGATCGGTTCGAGCTCTATATCGGCGGCCGCGAATTGGCCAATGCGTTTTCCGAACTCAACGATCCGGCCGATCAGCGCGAGCGGTTTTTAGAACAGATGGCGGCGCGGGAGGCAGGCGACGACACGGCAAATCCGATCGACGACGACTACGTGCGTGCGCTCGAATACGGCATGCCGCCCGCTGCCGGCGAGGGCATCGGCATCGATCGCTTGGTGATGCTGTTCACCAATTCCGCTTCCATTCGAGACGTTATTTTCTTTCCGTTGCTCCGTCCGCAACGCTAGGTTGGATTACTTCACCCCATGAAATACGAATTGTTCATCGGTCTGCGCTATCTGCAGGCGCGTCGCCAAGAAACCTTCATTTCGCTCATCACGGTGATTTCGGTGCTCGGCGTCATGATCGGCGTGATGACGCTCAACGTCGTGATGGCTGTGATGACCGGGTTCGAGGAAACTTTGCGCGACCGCCTGCTTGGGATCAATGCGCATATCGCGCTGGTCAAGTCAGGTGATCAGCTGCAAGATTACGAGCCACTGATTCAACAGGTGGTCAAGGAAAATGGCGTGGTCGCCGCCACACCGACGATCTATGGCCAGGTCATGCTGACCGCGGGTTCGCGAGTCTCTGGCGTCGTGGTTCGCGGGGTCGATCCGGACCGAGTCAACAGGGTCGTCAATTTACAGAGCTTCATCAAGCAAGGGAGTCTGGAGGGGTTCAAAACGCCGCAGCCCATCCGAGTCGAGGAGCGAACCGTTTTGCTTCCGGGAATTATCCTCGGCGAACGGCTGGCCAATCAGTTGGGAGTTTTTCTCGGCAGTCCGGTGCAGGTCGTATCGCCTTTGGGGAGCCCGACGGCGATCGGCGTGATTCCGAAAGTACGCCGCTTCGTCGTAACGGGCATCCTCAAAACCGGCATGAGTGAGATCGATTCTACGTTGGTAATCATGTCGCTTGCCGATGCGCAAAAGTTTTTCGAGCTTGGCAATGCCGTCACGAATATCGAGATTCGAATTCGCGACGTCAATCAATCGCGCCAGATCGCGGATCAGATTCAAAGGCGATTAGGCTTTCCGTATTTTGCCGAGGATTGGACACGGCTTTGGCCGAACCTGTTTTCCGCGCTCAAACTCGAAAAGACCGTGTATTTTTTGGTGCTGCTGCTGATGGTTTTGATCGGCGCGTTCAATATCGTATCCACTCTGGTCATGGTCGTGATGGAGAAGAAAAAAGACATCGCGATATTGCGCTCGATGGGCGCTACACAAAAGAGCATTCGAAAAATATTTTTGCTCAAAGGATGCATTATCGGCGTGGTCGGAACTACGCTGGGCGTGATCCTTGGACTGCTGGTGTGCGGTCTGATCTCTGAGTACGGGTTCCAACTGCCGGACGGCGTGTTTCTTATTTCCACGGTGCCGGTGCGAATTTATTTAAGCAACTTCGTCTTGGTCGCTTTTACATCGTTTGCGGTGTGCTTGATCGCAAGTATCTATCCTGCGCGCCAAGCGGCCAAACTCGATCCCGTGGAAATCATCCGCTATGAGTAATCTTCTCGCCGTCCGCGACCTGCGCAAATCTTTTAACGAGGGGGGCAACGAGATCCATGTCTTGCGGAGCGTGAATCTCGACTTGGCTGAAGGTGAACGCCTCGCTATTGTCGGCGCATCGGGGGTCGGCAAGAGCACGTTGTTGCATATCCTGGGCACTCTGGACCGTCCAACCGGCGGCAAGATCCTATTTGGCGGCAAGGAGGTGCCGATTGGCGACGAGACTGCGTTGTGTGAGTTTCGCAACCAGCAAATCGGCTTTGTCTTTCAGTTTCATTACCTGCTGCCCGATTTTTCGGCTTTAGAAAATGTGATGTTTCCCGCGCTCATACGGGGGGCTGATCCCAGTCAAGCCAAAAGCGACGCGGCCGGATTACTGGACCTGGTCGGATTAAAGGACCGTGTAAGCCATCGCCCGGGAAAGCTATCGGGAGGTGAGCAGCAACGTGTGGCGGTGGCGCGAGCAGTGATTTTAAAGCCCAAGCTGGTATTGGCGGACGAGCCCACGGGATCGCTGGATTTCAGGATCGGCGAGGAAGTACAGAATTTATTGTTTCGCCTTAATGAAGAGCATGGGATCGGCTTGATCGTTGCTACTCATAATCGTCAATTCGCCGCGAAAATCGGCCGTCAAACGGAACTGAAGGATGGCCAGCTCATGGCGATCCCGTGAAGGGAATTTCGCTTTACAAAAGTATCCGTTTTTGCTAGATTTTTAGAAATCTTTTGGTATTTTAGGTTGTCTGTTTTGCAGGCCTTGATGGAATTCTTCAAAAGCGCACGAAGCGCCGCCATTATTTGTTTCCTGCTCTTGTCGTTTTTCGCCGCCAGCACGTTTCCCGCTGAAGATCCAAACCGAGAAAGAGTCACACTAAAGGATATCCGCATTAGCGGCAATGTGAGGGTCGAAGACGACGGTATTCGGCTGCACCTGAAAAGCCGGGCGGGAGAAACCTTTGATCCTGCGGTAGTCGATCAAGATGTGAAAGCGATTTTTCGCATGGGTTTTTTCGACGACGTGCAGGCCGAGCTCTCACCGGACGGCGTTTTGACCTATGCCGTGAAAGAAAAACCATATATTCGCGAGGTCAAGATCCAGGGTGCATCGCAAGTGTCGAAAGAGAAGATCGAAACCGCTTTAGGCGTGGGCGCGCGCACAATCCTAGATCGGACGAAAGTCGCCGAGGGCGTCGATAAAGTTCGTAAGCTATATAATGAACAAGGTTACGTGAACGCGGCCGTCGATTACTCCGTGTCGGTGGAGTCGAGCAACCAAGCTGTTGTCACCTTGGATATTAGTGAAGGCAATCGGCTTTTGATCAAAAGAGTGGCCTTCGAGGGCAACAAGGCCTTTTCGGAAAGTGACCTCAAAGGATTGATTGCCACGAAAGAGGAGTGGATTTTTTCTTTCATAACGAATCGGGGCGTGCTCGATCGCGACATGCTGACCAACGATGTCGCGATCTTATCGAACCATTACAACGACAACGGCTACGTCGAACACAAAATTGACGACCCGGTGATTTTGCGGGCACGCGACGGTCTAGAAGTGGTTTTCCGCATCAGTGAAGGGCCGCAGTATCGGGTCGGCAAAGTTGAACTGGGCGGGGAATTGATCGCCGACGGGAAGCAGATGCTCAAATCGGTCAAGCTCACCACCGGCCAGATCTTTAGAGGTAGCCGTTTGCGCGAGGACGTGACGACGCTCACGGATATGTACTCGAACAAGGGCTTTGCGTTTGCTCAAGTGGATCCGATAACTAAGGTAGACTCGAACGCAAAGAGCGTCGACGTGGCGCTGGTGATCAGCAAAGGACCGCCGGTGTATTTTAATCGTGTGCTGGTCGCTGGCAACACGAAAACACGCGACAAAGTCGTCCGTCGCGAATTGCTCATGAACGAACAGGAGCTTTTTTCGGGCACGAAGATTACCCAGAGCCGCAATGCGCTGCAGAGAACCGGCTATTTCGAGGACGTGCAAGTCACCACAAAGAAAACGGATCAAGCGGATGCCGTCGACCTCTTGGTTGACGTCAAAGAGGGTCCCACGGGGACATTTCAAGTGGGCGGTGGATATAGTAGCGGCGATGGATTTCTTTTTAACGCAAATGTTTCTGAAAAGAATCTCTTCGGAAAAGGCCAAGGGGTAAGCGGCAATTTCAGTATCGGGTCCAAACGGCAAGATTATATCGTGAGTCTCACCGACCCGTATTTTAATGACACGAAAGTTGCGATGGGTGTCGACCTATTCAATACGAAACGAGAATTTACCGATTTTAACGAGCACAAGATCGGCTTTGGGGTAAACAGCAACTATCCTCTGAAGGACTTTACCGTGCCATTTTTCGGTCTCGGTCGAAAAGACAAAGAAAAGGGATCGGATGAATTGGCAAGTGATGCGGCTCCGAGTATCTGGGATTACATGCGCGGAGGAGTGGCCTACGACCTTACCCGAGAAACGATCAATGGCATCGACCCGGCCGCTAGCCAGGCGATTAAAGATTCAGAGGGTACTTCACTGACCAGCAGCGTCACTCCCGGCATTACTTACGACAGCCGAGATCATTTTTTTGCTCCCACCGAGGGAACGAAGTCTGCTTTCTCGGTGAAATTGGCTGGGCTCGGCGGTGATTCCCGTTTCATCAAGTCCGATTTGAGCGGCCGCTGGCATTATCCATTGCTCAAGGATCCCAACTGGGGCGGCAATTATGTCTTGGCACTAGGCGGACAGCTCGGTTACGGAATCGGTTTCACGAAGACCAATGACGGGAAGAATGATCTGCCGCTTTTCGAGCGTTATTTTATCGGTGGGATCAATTCTGTGCGCGGCTTTTCTGATCGGAGCTTGGGTCCGAGAGAGCCGTCGTGCGTAACTGATACATCCACCGTTCCTTCTACCGTCACTTGCCACGGCAGCGACGTTGTAGGAGGCAATACGGCGGCGGTGATGAACGCCGAGCTTTTGTTTCCCATTATGGAACAATACGGAGTGCGAGGCGTCGCGTTCTTCGATATGGGCAATGCGTTCGCCAACGGTATTAATTTCGGTGATCTGAGAAGGTCCGTGGGAGCCGGAGTGCGTTGGATGTCGCCCTTTGGTCCGCTTCGTGTCGAGCTTGGTTTTCCTCTGAATAAGAAGCCGGGTGATGAGACGTCGGTACTCGGCTTCTCCATCGGCAGTCAACCCTGAAGGCGCTGCTATTCTAATCGTTTCACAAAGTTCGCGGAGGTTTGAGTGAAGTACTGGCTGGCAGTCGGGGTGCTGTTACTTTGTTGCTCAGAGACGTTTGCGCAGGAAAGGATAAAAATTGGCTTTATCGATATCCAGCGTGTGATTGCCGAGTCGCAGGCCGGGAAGAGGGCCAAAGATCGATTCCAGGCTCAAGTCAAGAAGGCTGAAGCCGACATCGTGAAAGAACGACAAGAGCTCGACCGCATGAAGAGTGACATTGATAAAAAAGGTCCGCTGCTAAAGGACGAGGAGCGCCGCAATCTCGAGGGAGAATTTCAAAAACGCTCGGTCAGCCTGCAGCGCACCATGTCCGATTACCAACAGGAACTACAGCAGAAGAACAACGAGATGATGGCGGATATTCTTAAGGAGCTGGAGCAGATCGTTAACGAAGTCGGCAAGGCGGAAAAATTCACCCTGATCCTAGAACGCTCGCAGATTCTTTACAGTGACCAAGGGATCGATATCACGGGCAAGGTGATCGAAACTTATAATAGCCGGGCTAAGAAGTAAGTGGCGATTAGTAAAACGCTCATTGAACTCGCCAATCATGTCGCAGGGAACGTTATCGGAGACGGCACCGTTATTATCAACAGAGTCGCGGCCATCGACGAAGCCGGCCAAGGCGATATCACTTTTCTCAGCAATCCGCGCTATCAACGTTTCTTGTCGCAGTGCCGCGCCAGCGCCGTAATCGTCGGTCCCGGCGCTGTCGACGAAAGCCAAAGTACCGAGACACTAAATTTCATCGAGACCGCCGACCCCTATGTCGCCTTCGCAAAAATTTTCAATCTTTTCTGTCCAGCGCCGCAATTCAGCGGCGAAGTGAGCTCGAGAGCTTTCGTCGATCCTACCGCGGTGATCGGCGAAGCCGTCACTGTTCTTCCTAATGCATATGTGGGTCCGCGCGTGCGAATTGGCCGGGCAACCGTTGTGTTCCCGGGCGTGTTTCTTGGTGAGGATTCGCAAATCGGTAGCAGTTGCATGCTTTATCCCAATGTCGTGGTGCGTGAGGGCTGCAGGTTAGGAGATCGGGTCATCCTGCACGCGGGCGTAGTGATCGGCAGCGACGGATTTGGTTACGCCGGCGCCGGCGGACATCGTCTCAAAATTCCCCAGGCCGGAATTGTTGTGATCGAAGACGACGTCGAAATCGGCGCCAATACCACGGTTGATAGGGCGACACTCGGCCGAACCGTGATTGCTCGCGGCGCCAAGATCGACAACCTCGTCCAGATTGCCCACAACGTGGTTGTGGGCGAGTTTTCGGTGATCGCGGCACAGGCGGGAGTCGCCGGCAGCACGCGGTTAGGAAAGAACGTCACGTTGGCCGGACAGGTGGGTATCATCAATCACATTGAGATCGGCGACGGCGCGACTATTGGTCCACAATCGGGAATTCCGCAGTCTGTTGCGCCGGGCGCCGTACTCTCAGGGGGCATTGCAGCCGCGCCGCACCATGAGTGGTTAAAAGTGATGACTCTGCTGCCCCAACTTCCGAAGCTTTGGAGCACGGTGCGCCGTCTAGAGAGGCAGTGCGCGCGACTGCTGAGCCGGGCAGAAAAGGAGTTCGATCGCGATGCTGAACGTTAATGACATATTCAAATTCATCCCGCATCGTTATCCGTTCTTGCTGGTCGACCGAATCGTGGAGATCCAAGGCGACGAAAAAATCGTCGGTATTAAAAACGTTTCGATCAATGAGCATTTTTTTCTCGGTCATTTTCCTCACCGGCCGGTGATGCCAGGAGTGTTGATCTGTGAAGCGATGGCGCAAGTGGGTGCGATTTTCGCCCACAATGCGCGCGGCGGAATGTCGAATAACAAGGTATTTGTCCTCACCGGACTCGATAAGGTGAAGTTTAAACACCCGGTGGAGCCCGGGGATCAATTGCGCATGGAATTGACATGCATCAGGCGGCGCGGCTCCTATTGGAAAATGCAGGGAGTCGCTTCAGTGGAGGGTAACGTGGTCGCGCAGGCGGAAATCTCGGCGATGGAAGTAGAGCTGACGTGAGGAGTATCTGGTGAAATGAGCCGGGTGCATCCCTCCGCGATCGTCGATCCGTGTGCTGAAATGGACAGCGACGTTGAGATTGGCTCTCATTGCGTTATCGGCGCGGCAGTGAAGATCGGCAAAGGAACTCGAGTTCATTCTCATGCGGTCATTGAAGGACGGACGACGTTGGGCGAAGGAAACGTAATATTTCCGTTCGCGACCGTGGGCACCGTGCCGCAGGATCTCAAGTATAAGGGGGAACCGAGCGAGCTATTCATTGGCAATCGCAACACGATTCGTGAGTACGTGTCACTCAACCCGGGAACCACGGCCGGCGGTATGGTTACGCGCGTGGGCGATCAAAATCTCTTGATGATGCACTGTCACATTGCCCACGACTGTATCATCGGCAATCGCAATGTCATCGCCAATGGAGCGACGTTGGGGGGTCACGTCGTGATTGAGGACTTTGTGATCGTTGGAGGGCTGGTCGGTATTCATCAGTTCGTGCGGATCGGCACGGGAGCCATCGTGGGCGCCGGGTCGATGGTTTCGAAAGACGTTCCACCGTATTGCAATGCCACCGGCGACCGCGCCAAGCTTCATGGGCTCAACATCGAGGGACTCAAACGCAGGGGCTTTGACAAAGCCGTTATTGACCTGATTCGCAGGGCGTACCGCATCGCCTTTAGTTCAAAACTCAGAACCGAGGACGCGCTGAATAGAATCCGCAAGGAAATACCTTCTACCCCCGAAATTGAAACATTCGTAACTTTCATCGCTCATTCGCAGCGGGGGGTTTGCCGCTAAGTTGATGCCATTTTCTCAATGCCTCGGTGATCTGAGTAATTCACCTATTCCATGAAGAAATTAGGCTTAATTGCGGGCAACGGCAAGTTTCCACTCCTGTTTGCCGACGAGGCGAAGCGCCAAGGCTATCGCGTTATCGCTGTCGCGCATCACGGCGAGACAGAGAAAGCGATTGATCAGGCCGCTGACGATGTTACCTGGATATACGTCGGCCAACTGGGCAAAATTATTCGTACTTTTCAACGCGCCGGTGTCACCGAAGCCGTGATGGCGGGCGGCATCCGCAAAGTAAAATTATTCGGCAATTTTCGGCCAGATTTCCATGGCGCGAAGTTTTTAGCGAAGTTGAAAAGCCGCGAGGATGACGCATTGTTGCGCGGCATCGCCGATGAGCTAGGGGTGGAGGGAATTCGGATCTTGGAATCGACTTTCTGTTTGTCCCACATTATTCCCAACGCGGGGGTCTTGACCCAACGAGAGCCGCGCCGACAGGAGTGGAACGATATCGAGTTGGGTGTTCGAATCGCAAAGGAAATCGGCCGATTGGGGATCGGTCAAACCGTTGTTGTGAAGAATCAAGTCGTGGTCGCGGTGGAAGCGGTGGAAGGAACGGATGCGGCGATCCAACGGGGTGCAAACTTGGCAAAGTCGGGCTGCGTGGTGGTCAAAGTAAGCAAGCCGCATCAAGACTTGCGATTTGACGTGCCGGCGGTGGGCGTCGACACCATCGATTTGCTGCACCACGTCGGCGGCGTAGTCTTGGCCGTCGAAGCCGGCAAGACAATCTTACTGGAAAAAGAAGACCTCTTGAGGCACGCGGACTCTTACGGGATCTCAGTGGTCGGCGTCAGCGTTTAGGATCTCATTGACCGTGGCAGAAAATAAAATCACGAGCGCGGTGGTCGGCGTTGGATATCTGGGCAGGTTCCACGCCGAGAAATATGCCTCGTCAGCGAAAGCAACACTGATCGGAGTTGTCGATATTGATGAGGCGCGGGCCACGGAAATCGCGGCTTCGGTGGGCGTCGAAGCATTTACTGACTACCGGGAACTTTTTGGCCGCGTACGGTGCGTCAGTATCGCGGTGCCAACTGGCTTTCATTATCGCGTAGCCCGGGATTTCATCGATGCGGGGATCGATGTTCTAGTTGAAAAACCACTTACTGCCGACATTACCGAAGCGCGAGAATTGGTCCGAGCGGCGAAAGCGAATAACGTGCTTCTCCAGGTCGGTCATCTTGAGCGGTTTAATCCTGCGATTCGCCGCCTCGAAGGTGTTATCAAAGACCCCAAGTTTGTCGAGTGCCACCGCCTAGCGCCCTTTGTCGAGCGTGGCACTGACGTCGACGTGGTCTTGGATCTCATGATTCACGACATCGACGTGATTGCGAGTTTGGTCCGCGCTCCCGTTGAGCGCGTCGAGGCGGTGGGAGTACCCGTGCTGACCGACAAGCCGGACATCGCCAACGCGCGCATCAAATTTGCCAACGGTTGTATCGCCAACGTGACGTCGAGCCGCGTTTCGCTCAAACGGGAGCGAAAAATAAGATTTTTTCAACCTGACGCGTATATCTCGATCGATTACGACCAGCGCAAGGCGCAGATCTTTTACAAGCCGGCGCCGGGCGCCGGCTGGCTGGATATTCGCCACGAGACCGTGGAAATCAAAGAAGGCGACGCTCTCGCCGATGAAATCGAATCCTTTTTAGATTGCGTAGGGAGTCGGAATTTGCCGCTGGTCGGAGGCGCGGAAGCTTTGCGAGCTCTTGAGATCGCTTCGACGATATCTTCCCAGCTTTGATGTTTTGGTCGATTTTGTTCGTGGTGACGGTGCGAACGGATATCATGTTGGTCGTCGGCGAAGCGTCGGGCGATGCGTACGGCGCTCAACTCGTCAATGCCCTTCACAAACGAGACTCGGCGTTGAAGATCTACGGTGTTGCCGGGGAGCAATTGCAACAGACCCAATTTGAAGCGCTCTTCACTGTTGCAAAGCTAACCGGCATGGGATTGGTGGAATTAGCCGGAAACCTCAAGAATGTCGGGTGTGCGTATTGGATTCTCAAGCGAGCCTTGAAAGAACGCCGGCCCAACCTATTGGTGCTGATCGACTTCCCGGAATTTAATTTGCGGCTGGCGCGGTTTGCCAAATCATTGCGCATACCGGTGCTATACTACGTCAGTCCGCAAATCTGGGCGTGGCGCAAAGGCCGGGTTCGCCAGATCGCTCGCTGGGTTGACCACATGGCAGTGATTTTTCCATTCGAGGCGACTTTTTATCAGCGCCACGGCGTCAAATCCACGTTCGTCGGACATCCCCTATTGGAAGACGTCAGGGCGAATGCCGGCCGCGATGAAACTCTCGTCAAGATCGGGCTCGACCCCAAAAAGCCTGTTATCGCGCTGCTCCCCGGGAGTCGACGTGGCGAAGTCATTCGCCACTTGCCAGTGATGCGAGACGCGGCAGTTCGGCTACACCAGGAGCGTAAGGTGCAGTTTTTTTGCGTGCGCGCGACTACTATTGACACGCGCGAAATTCGCGCGCTGCTTGATCCTAGCAGCTTGAAGATTCCGGTGATTGAAGTTGATCGGTATAATGCGATTCATGCCGCCGATCTGGCGTGGACGGCTTCGGGCACGGCAACGATTGAACTCGCGTTGCTCGGCACTCCGATGATCATCGTTTACCGTATGTCGTGGTTGACTTCCCTAATCGCCCGTTGGCTCGTGCGCGTGGATCATATTGGAATGGTTAATTTGGTCGCTAATGAAAGACTTATGCCGGAGTTGTTCCAATCCGAAGTCAATGCGGAGCGTCTCGCGGCGGAAACGCGTCTTTTGTTGGACAACAGAAATATGGCCTCGAGCCTGGAGGAGAAGCTCTCCCGGTTGCGCGCTCGTTTGGGCACGCCGGGTGCGGCGGAGAGAGTCGCGGATATCGCTTTTTCAATGATGACTGAGAAAGCACTGGCGTCGTGAAGTATTACCTTCGATTATTGGTTTACTTAAAGCCTTATGTTTGGCCTTATTTTGTATTGGGACTGGTTTGCATGGTTGCGTTCGGAGCCACGGACGGAACGATTCCGTTTTTGGTCCAGCGCATCATGGACGACGTTTTTGCGCGCAAGGACGAGACCGCCTTAAATTACCTGCCGCTTCTAGTGATCGGATTATTTGCCTTCCGCGGTTTAATGAATTTCGGTCAAAGTTATCTCAACGACTACGTGGGGCTGCGGATTATCAATGATGTCCGCAATCAGCTCAACCGTCATTTCCAATCGCTGTCGCTTTCTTTTTTTCATCGAAATGCGACGGGAATGCTGCTGGCCAGAGTTAACAGCGACGTTCAACTGGTGCGATTCGCGATCACCGACGCGCTCGCGTCTTTTCTAAAGGACACGACGTCCCTCGTGGTACTGATGATCGTGGCTTTCTTGAAGGATTGGGTGCTCGCGTCCATCGCTTTTTTTGCGTTTCCCGCGTCCGTGCTGCCGATCATGCGATTGAGCAAGCGTATTAAACGATTCACGCGCCGCGGCCAGGTCAGCACCGGGGCGCTGACCTCGCTCTTGCAGGAAAGTATTCAGGGCAATCGAATCGTCAAAGCCTTCGGAATGGAAGACTACGAGGACCACCGCTTCACGGCGGAAAACTGGAAACTCTTCAAGCAGTCATTGCGCGCAAGCAGGATGAAGTCGATCGTTTCACCGTCGATGGAGCTGCTGGCGTCGTTCGCGATAGGCGGCGTGGTTTGGTACGGCGGTTGGAGTGTGATCGCCGGAGGACGCACGCAAGGCGAATTTATGGCTTTCATGGCTGCGATGTTTTTAATGTACGGGCCGTTCAAAGGATTAAGCCGAACTTACACATCCGTGCATCAGGGCCTTGCCGGCGCCGAGCGCGTTTTCGAAATGTTGGATGAAAAACCGACAATTGCCGATAAGCCGGATGCGAAGGAGGCCGCGCCGTTTAGGCACAGGATTGAGTTTCACAATGTCAATTTCGCCTATGGCGAGGCGCCTGTCTTGAAGGACATTCATTTGACCGTCGAAGCCGGACAGAGGGTGGCGTTAGTCGGGATGAGCGGAGTGGGGAAAAGCACGCTGGTCGACTTGATCCCGAGGTTTTACGACGTCGGCGCAGGTCGGATCACGCTCGACGGCGTTGACGTACGTGACCTGACGGTTCGATCGCTGCGCGCGCAAATCGGCATCGTCACCCAACACACGTTTCTCTTCAACGACACGGTGAGAAATAACATCGCCTATGGCACTCCGGATCGGGATTTGAATGCTGTTATCGCGGCGGCGAAGGCCGCGCACGCGCATGAGTTTATCGTGGCCATGCCTAAAGGCTATGATTCACAGATTGGGGAAATGGGCATGCAGCTTTCCGGCGGGCAGCGCCAGCGTTTGGCCATCGCGCGAGCGCTGTTCAAGAACGCGCCGATTCTGATTCTTGACGAGGCGACCTCGGCGCTGGACACGGATTCGGAGCGTTTGGTCCAGGATGCGCTCGAAAATTTGATGGCCACCAGAACCACGATCGTCATCGCCCATCGATTGTCGACGGTGCGCCGAGCGGACCGGATCGTCGTCATGGTCAATGGCGCCATCGCGGAAGAGGGAACTCATGAGGAACTACTCGCGAGAAACGGCGAGTATAGCCGGCTCTATTCGATCCAGGGCCTTGAAGATCGAGAAACTGAAGAGCGGGAAATATTGCATTAGGTTCGGAAATACTCGTGTGGTACTTGCTCTATAACATCACCCTGATGATCGTGTTCGTGACTGCGCTACCGTTTCTGCCGCTCATGCTAATGCTGGGACCGCGTTATCGAGAGGGTTTCAGCCAACGATTCGGGTTTTATCCTCAAGATCGGCTTGCCGGTTTGGCGGCCGCCAGACCCGTATGGATACATGCAGCGTCGGTCGGTGAGGTCCGCGCCGCCGGCGCGCTGGTGCGGGCGTTTAAGGTTGCAAGTCCGGAGCGAAAAGTCCTGATCTCCACATTCACCGCGACGGGCAATCGAATCGCGCGACAAATGGAGGGCGTTGATGCGGCGATTTTTCTGCCTTTGGACTTCTACTGGATCGTGCGCGGCACGTTGGCGAGAATCCATCCATCACTGCTGGTGTTCATCGAGACGGAAATTTGGCCGAATCTGCTGCGTGAAGCGTATCGACACGGCATCCCGACTTTACTGCTGAGTGGACGTCTTTCAGCGAAAGCGTTTTCACGCTATTTCCTCTGGCGACGTTTTTTTCGGCAGGTACTCGGGTATTTCACGTTCTTTGGCATGCAGTCGCCGGAGGACGCGTTGCGGATCCAAAAACTCGGTGCCGACGAAACCAAAGTCGCTGTCACTGGAAGTCTAAAATTTGCGTCGGAGCGTGTCGGCGAGAGGTGCCAAAGCATCATCTCGGCTCGAGACCCACGCAGGCAATTGCTTGTGGCCGGGAGCTCCCATCGCGGCGAAGAGGAAATATTGCTCCAGGTGCTGACGTTAGCGCGAGAGCAGTTTCCGGCACTTACAATGGTTTTGGCGCCGCGTCATCCTGAACGCTTCGCTGAAGTGGAAAAGTTACTGAGAAACAGTCCGTTTGCATTTCATCGGAAAAGCCAAGTTCAGGCTGAGAAATACTTTGAAAAAGATATCTTATTGCTCGATACGGTCGGCGAATTGCCCGACTTTTTCGCGGCCGCGGATGTTACTTTTGTCGGCGGCAGTTTAGTTGACATAGGGGGGCACAACGTTCTAGAGCCGGCGCGTTTTCAAAAGCCGGTGTTGTTCGGCCCCTATATGAGCAATTTCAAAAGTATCGCCGAAGAGATGAAGCAGAGCGGCGCGGCCATCGAGGTCCACGACGCAGGCGAATTGGCCCGCGTATTGATGGGCCTCTTGGCCGATGCAGACGCGCGTGTCCAGATGGGTAGGCGCGCTTCCCAATTCGCCGGCGCGAACCGCAACGCTTTCACGCGCAACTTTTCGTTGGCGCAGCGTTATCTATGACGGGGCTAAGCCGGAACGGACCAAAGAGCTATCGCCATGCAATGAACAATTATGATGACTTTGTCGGCGCGTGAGGTGTGGGGGCGGAAAGGATTCCGCGGAGGTCTGTCATGGTTTTTGCTATTGCCGATTTCGCTTTTGTACATGATCCTTGTGCAGTTGCGCAACGCGCTGTTTTCCCTTGGCTGCATGAAATCCGTTCGGTTACCCAAACCGGTGATCAGCGTGGGCAATCTCACGGTGGGGGGCACAGGAAAAACGCCGACCTGCCTGTGGATCGCTCAAGAATTGAAAGAGAGGGGATTGAGCGTCGGAATTTTAAGCCGAGGGTATCACCGTCAAGCGACCGAAGCGGTCGTCTTGCTGCCGCAAAGCGCAGATTTTTCCACTGAAAGGGACGCGGGTATGTCCAAAGCTGGCGATGAGCCGTCGATGATGGCTGCACTCTATGGTCAAACCGTCGGCATCGGCGCAGACCGCAGCGCCGCTGCGGCCGAGGTGTTGCGGAATACGGATGTTGATGTTTTTATTCTAGACGACGGGTTTCAACATCGGCGTGTGAAGAGGAATGTCGATTTACTGCTCTTAGGCTCCGATAGTTGTGGCTGGACGCTCCCGGCGGGGCCCTTTCGCGAGGCCAGACGGAATCATCGCCGGGCCGATTTTTTGCTCGTTACCGCGGCAAATGAAGAGTGGAGTTTGATTCTGCCGCGCAATCGGGGGAATGTTACCTTTGTCGGTTCGTTGAGACCGGTCTCGTTATTGAGCCTGGGGTCGGGACGGCGCAAGGAATTCCCGTTGACTCTTCTCTATCGCAGCAAAATCTTGACCGTCTCGGGTGTTGCTGATCCCACGGGGCTGTATCGACTTATTCATGAGTGGGAGGGGGAGATCGTCGAGACCCTCGAATTCCCTGACCACCACTCGTACACAGCCCGCGATTGGCAACAAATCAACCGCGCGGGTCGATTGGTGGATTTGATCGTCACAACCGAGAAGGATATTCTAAAGCTGGTCCGTTTTCCTTTTGCAAAAGACAAGCTCATGGCGCTACGCGTAGCTATGAGCGTGGATAACGGCTCGGCGTTGCTCGATGCCATTGTTGAAAAGATTAAGACATCGCGAAGCAACGCTTCAGGATGAATTGAGTTTGGCGACAACGGCTTCTTTGGATGGGAGCGGTTCAGCAATGCACGATGCGGATACAACGTTTCGGAGCGGAATCGAGTCGGTAAAAATTCTAGAAGAAGTTACAGCGCCGCTCACTATTTTCCGTAACTGCTCATTCGAGCTCTTAGAGTTACCCGATCATGATCGGAGGGAGCGATCTTCCGGTCTTATATACTAGGGAAAGAAGGCTATCGGTGAAATCGCTGATTACCGGAGTCGCCGGTTTTATAGGGTCGCATCTCGCGGAACGGCTGCTGGCGGCGGGCCACGAGGTGATCGGGGTTGACAATTTCCTCGATAACTATCCGCGCCAGTTCAAAGAAAAAAATCTCGCTGATTTTGCCCATCGTGAGAAATTTAGGTTTGTCAGCGAGAACCTGTTGCAAATGAATTTGTCGCACCTGTTAGGCGACGTCACCTATGTCTTTCATCTCGCGGGCCAGCCCGGGGTTCGCGCCAGTTGGGGCAAAGAATTTACGCGATATACAGAGAATAATATCATGGTGACCCAGCTTCTGCTGGAAGCGGCAAAAGACGTTCGGCTCGCCAAGTTTGTCTATTCGTCGACGTCGTCCGTTTATGGCGATACTGATGACCTGCCGATGCGCGAGGAGGGCTTGACGAGACCGGTATCGCCCTACGGCGCATCGAAACTCGCCGCCGAGCATTTGTGTCATCTTTACTGGAAGGCTTTTGCCGTGCCGACCGTCTCGCTGCGTTTCTTTACTGTTTATGGTCCGCGCCAAAGACCGGATATGTTCTTTCATCTCTTTATGCGCGCGTTGTTGCGCGGTGACGAAGTTCCTTTATTTGACGACGGCGGGCAGACGCGCGATTTTACCTATTGTCAGGACATCGTCGATGGGGTAATCGCGGCGGCGATGTATCCCGGTGCGGGTGAGGTCTTTAATCTGGGAGGTGGATCAGAAGTCGGTCTTTTGGATGCCATCGCGCTCGCCGAGAAAATTTCCGGGCGCCAGGCAAAGCTGAAGCCATATGATCGCCAGAAAGGCGACGTACGTCACACAAACGCCCGTATCGAACAGGCGAAAAATAAGCTTGGTTACTCACCAAAGGTTGGGTTGGAGCAAGGATTGGCAAATCAATGGAATTGGATCTGCGCGACTCAGGATTAGGCGAGATTTCATTAGGATTAGATTTGAGTGGGAAAGAACGCTGAAATCAAGTTGGATTTCGGTGATCTCGAGGTGATCCATGAATGATTATGCAGACGAAGATATCGGCAATATCATTAGTCTCGAACATGTCAATGTCCAGATTCCCGACCAATCGCGTGCGACGCTCTTCTACGTCGTAGGCTTAGGCTTAACGCGCGATCCCTATTTGAATGTAGGTCTGAACAATATGTGGGTAAACGTCGGCGAGCAGCAGTTTCACTTACCGACCCGGAACCCGCAAATAATCGAGGGTCACGTCGGCATCGTTGTGCCGGATCTGGACGCCCTTGAAGCACGCTTAAAGGCCGTCGCGGAAGGATTAAAGGACAGCAAGTTCTCATTCTCACGAAGCGCCGAAGCCATCGCGGTTACCTGTCCATGGGGCAACCGTTATCGATGCTATGCCAGCCAAGCGGCATTCGGCGATATGACGCTCGGATTCCCCTACGTGGAGTTTTTGGTGCCCGTGGGTGCGATGGGAGGGATATTGCGTTTTTACGACGCAGCGCTCGGCGCGCCGGTAACGACGGAGCGTGACCGCGAGGGTCCGTTCGGCCGTGTCAGGATCGGACGTCATCAGTCGCTGTTGTTCCGTGAGACGGAAAAACCTCTCGCGCCTTATGATGGTCATCATATTGCGATTTACGTTGCCAACTTTTCCAAGCCTTATGTTTACCTCAAGAGCTGCGGTCTGATTTCCGAAGATGTGCGCAACCACCAATTTCGTTTCAAGGACATCGTCGATCCAGAGAGCGGTTTACAAAAATTCACGTTGGAACATGAGGTGAGAAGTCTCAAGCATCCGATGTATCACCGACCATTCGTGAACCGAGACCCCGGCCAGTCCCAACGCGGTTATCGCCGAGGCTGGGACGCGTTAACGCCGTTTCAACGCTGACGGAGTTTTCCGACCAAGGGGGGTTGTCCGCGCTGGATGCCCATTCGAATGTTTCTAGCTACTTAGGAGATACGCACATGACGATCAGCAAAGAATTATTGGATATTCTGGCTTGCCCAAAATGCAAAGGGGATATTCATTTAAACCCGACGAACGATGGCCTGATCTGCGACGCTTGTCGGCTGATGTACCCCATCAAAGATGACATTCCGGTGATGTTGATAGATGAAGCGATCCATCTATAGATCTGAGGCCGAGCCCAGTTGGGATAACGTCCTTGTGCTGCAAACGAGTTTTCTCGGTGATACGGTATTGACTGTCCCGCTGATTGCCGAGCTTAAGCGCCGCTTCCCCGTAAAGAAACTGACCGTACTCTGTCAGCCTGCGAGCCGGGAGCTTTTGCTCGATCATCCGGCCATCGATGAAATCATCGTTGACGACAAAAACCAGTCGGATCGCGGAGTCCGCGGTCTGCGCGTCAAGGCGGCGGTCCTCAGAGCAAAGCGTTTCACGGTTGCGCTAACGCCGCACAAATCTCTTCGGAGCGCGTTGCTGCTTTACCTCGCGGAAATACCGTGCCGGGTTGGTTTTCGCCAGAGTCGTGGCTGGTTTTTATTTCACCACCGCGTCGAGCGCGATCCGCGCCGCCATGACGTCGAACGGAATCTTTCGATTTTACAAGCTTTCGGTGTGCGCATCGAGGAGTGCCATCGCGCCCTCGATCTACCTGTGAATGCGACTGTTCAAGATACGGTGAATCAAAAACTGCGGGCGCTCGGTATCAACGAGGCTCACAAGGTTGTAGGCATCAACCCGGGCTCCGTGTGGTCGACCAAGCGCTGGTCGAGCGCGGGATTTGCCGAATTGATAGCGCTCCTGAAGAAAGAGTTCGCTTGTCAAGTTTTGCTTTTTGGGGGACCCGAGGATGCGGCTGTCGTCGAAGACGTGCAAAGACGATGCGGCGCAGCCGCAATTAATTTGGTCGGTCAGGTCAGCTTGCATGAGCTCGCGGCGGCGATAAGCCGCTGCACGGTGTTTGTGTCGAACGATAGCGCTCCCATGCATGTCGCGGTAGCGCGAAGGGTGCCCACAGTGGCGATTTTTTGCGCCACAACTCCTGAACTGGGGTTTTTCCCGTACACCTTCGATGCGATCGTTATCGGACGCGGTATCTCTTGCCGCCCTTGCGCCGCGCACGGCGGGCGCCGTTGTCCGTTGGGCGGAGCCGAATGTATCCACGAAATTGGCGCCCTCGGAGTGTTCGAATGCGTGCGCAAACTGTTGAGCGCTAAACAGCGCAGCGCTCCGTCAGCCCGCCGTTCTTTTGAACCTGACCGAGTGACAATTTGAAACCTCAGCTCGAACGGGGAAAGGTCGCCGCACCAGGGATGCGGCGAACCTCCGATCACGGCATGTGGATCGAAAAATTGGCGTGGGGCGCAATTCCCGACGGCTTTAAAAGGATTGTCGATGCCCGAGGCTGTCGGTTGGTTGTCCGCCAAGACCAAGCGGCGCATATTGATTTTTCCATATGCCGAGATGATCCAAATGCCGTTGCCGACGCCAGTCGTTATCAGGGACGCGGCGTCTTGCAGTCGGTTAAGCTAGCGCACGGAGAGACGGCACTTATTCGTCTGTATCGCCACGGCGGTTTTTTTCGCGGCGTCACGGGCGAGACATTTTTCACCTGGCCGCCGCGGCCGTTTCGTGAGCTCGCGATCACCGAGGAGTTGCGCCGGCGTGGGCTGCGCACGGTCGAAGTGTACGCGGCCTGCGTAAGCCGGCCGGTGGGACCGTTTTACCGGGGTTGGCTGATAACAAAACAATTGGTCGGCGCGGAAGATCTTTGGTCGGCATTTCAAAGTGGAATGATTCAACGCGTTGGTTTAGAGGTAGCCTTGCGCGCCGTCGCCGAGAGCATTCGCGCGATGCATCGGGAAGGCATCTATCACGCTGATCTCAATTTGAAAAATTTACTCTTACGCGTCGAGGAGCACGGCGTAGCGTGCTACGTCATCGATTATGACAAGGCCAGGTTCTTTTTGGGCAGGTTGCCTGATGCGATGGCCAACAGGAATCTCACTCGCTTAGGGCGTTCCGTCGGTCGGCTCGATCCCGAGCAGAAGTTTTTTCCGCCGGTGGCTTGGCGCGAGTTTGTCAGTTTTTACCATGCAGCCTAAGACGCTCAAGTTTGACCCGAAAAAGATCCTTATAATTTTGCACGGATCGATCGGCGACGTCACCCGGGCTTTGCCCTTGGCCGACTCCTTGCGTCAAGGGTTTCCCCGCGCTTTTCTGGCTTGGTCGGTCGAACCGCTATCGCTGCCCTTGCTTAAGGACAATCCCACCATCGACGAGATCATCGTCTTCGACCGCTCGCGCTGGTGGACGACGTTTGGACGCTTTCTCGCGCGTATTCGGGCTGAGCAATTTGATCTCGTGCTCGATCTGCAGCGACATTTTAAGAGCGGTTTTATCAGTCGGTGGTCCGGTGCGGGTCAACGTATAGGCTTTGGCCGCCGCGATGGTAAGGAATTGAATTGGCTTTTTAATAATCGACACATCGACACGCAGGGTGACACGTTCTCAAAGCTTGATCACTATATGCAATTTGCCGACTATCTCGGCGTACTGCGCGCGCCGCTGGAATGGAATTTTTATCTAAGCGCAGCAGAATGGAGCGCCGTCGAAAACCACCTCTCCGGCGTTCGCCCGCGATTTGCGGTCCTGTTTGTCGGCACCCGCTGGGAAAGCAAAAATTGGTTTGCGACTCAAATGGCTCGGTGCGTCGAAATCCTCAATCACGATCATCGCCTTGATGTTGTTCTGCTCGGCGGGAAAGAAGATCAAGCGTTGGCCTTGGAGGCGGTAACCAAGGCGCGCGTCGTTGTCACCAACCTGGTAGGACGCACCTCGCTTCGCGAAGCGATTGGGATAATCGATAAGGCCCAGCTGGCCGTGGGTCCGGACACCGGGCTAATGCACATCGCCGCGGCCGTGCGAACTCCGGTGATTTCACTTTGGGGAGCAACCAACCCTCAACGCACGGGCCCGTACGGCTTTGGCGATCTGGTGATCCAAGGGCAAGCGCCCTGCGTGCCGTGCAATCGTAGACGATGCAGCATCGGGCGTGTTTGTATGAAGTCTATTTCAGTCGAACAAATCGCCGATAAGGTAGACCTTGCGATCGGCGGTGTTAGCGTACGGCAGGTTCACGGTGCTCCGCGCCTCTAACTATCAATCGCTGAGAGACGGCGACTGGCGGCTGGTCGTCTTGCCGGACGCGTGGAGTGAGGAATTGCAATCGAAGGTGCTGGCGCTGGTCAGTGAGCAAGCTCCTTCGAAGCATCCACTGACCCTCGCACTTGACTGGCCAGCGCCTGAAAACAAAAATCAGTATTATCTCAAAGTATTTCACCCCATAACGGCCAGCGGCGCGGTTAAGGACCTATTTCGCTCGTCGAAGGCGTTGCGCTTCTGGCGTCAAGGCTTGGCATTGTCAGCCGCGGGGTTCAATGTTCCACAAACGGTTGCAGCCGGTGAACTGCGTTCATTTCGATTCGTCCAACAGGGGTTCATTTTGACGGCGAAAGTGGACGGCGATCCACTGCCGGTATTCTTGGCGCAATCGGCAAACGACGGCGATCGTAAAAGATTAATCACGACAAAAACCAATGGTGTGACGAGTATAGCGGAGCTGGTCCGGCAATTTCACCGGCTTGGCTTCGTACACGGCGACCTGGTGGCATCGAATTTATTGATCGCGAGCACCCCCCCGCGAGGACTGACGGTCTATTTCATGGATAATGATCGGACCCGTCGATATCCGCGTTGGTTCCCGCAATCTTTATGGAAGCGTAATTTGATTCAACTTAATCGGATGCCGCTGCCGAGCATCACCTTGCAGGATCGCGTACGGTTTTTACGTGCCTATTTGGGCCGAAGACAGCTATCGCGCTCCGATCGTCAATTCGCGCGCTGGATCGAAAATCAAACGCGCAAACGCCGACATGAGTGCGACGGTGTGGACCCGACAATGAGCTTTCGTAAATTGATGCACTGGAATTCAGACGTTGGCGTGAATAATGATCGGCAAGCGCAGGTCTAGGTTCGCCACGGGGGTTCGACGCTAGCTCGATTATGGCGAATTCAGCGATTTTAACTTCGGTCGCGACGGCCTGGTCGAGCAAGCCGGGTCCTGGCAAGAAGATGTTAGATTTGAGTTGCGGCGATGGCGATACCGCGCAACTATTAGCTCGGTTGGGCTATCATGTCGTGGCAACGGATTATGGTCCACCGCCGCCGATGCCGAATAGTATCGATCGGGTTGGTGGTGTGGATCTTAACCGGTTTTTGCCGTTTCGGCGCAACAGCTTTGATGCCGTCGACCTCGTCGAGGTGATCGAACATATCGAGAATCAACCTCAGCTCATTCGAGAGATCGCGCGTGTTCTTAGGCCCGGAGGAGCGCTCGTCATCACGACGCCGAATATCTTAAACGTATTTTCTCGTCTTCGCTTCTTGTTTACCGGGTTTTTGCGTGGACGGGTTCGGCCGGCGCATTACACGAGTAAGCCCGGTCAGGCGCCTAATATTTATCTGCTGCACTTTTACGAGCTGTATTATTTGTTGTTTCATTACGGTTTTGAGATCATGGAGTTGCGTCGGACTCGAGTCAAATTTGCGGCGCGAGTTTCAACTTATTTATTTTGGCCGTTCATGTGGGTGTGCAGTTTTATTGCGGTCATTCGAGCTGAAAAGGACCCGATGCAACGACGTTACAATTGGCAGATCCTCTCTTATTTCTTTGATCCCGCCTTGTTATTGTCCGACAATATCGTTGTGATGGCCCGAAAAACTCTGGCGGTTGGTGAAAATAGCGCTGGTTCATAAACGCCTCGATTTGAACGGAGGAACCGAAAGGGATCTTTTCAAGACGACCGAGGGTCTGCGAGACCTAGGGCACGAAGTCCATTTGTTTTGTAGCGAATATGGAAAGAGCGTGCCGCGGGGCGTGGTCGCCCATCGGGTTCCGGTGCCTCCGTTCGGTCGCACCGTCACCTTGTGGAGCTTTGCGTTGGCTGCGCAAAAAGCGATACGGGACAGCCGTTGCGATATCGTGGTAAACTTTGGACGGCTATTTGCGGCAGATGTTATACGCTGCGGCGGGGGCACGCACCGAGGGTTTTTGCTGGAGATGGGAAGAGCAGGCGGAGCCGGACGACGTATTTGGCAAGCGACGAGTTTCTATCATCGAAGCCTGCTCGCGGTGGAGAAGCGGCAATTTAGCGCTGAGCGGTTCAAAAAAATCATTGCTGTCTCGGAAGTTGTGAAAAAGGACATCATGTCCAACTACGGCGTGACGGAGGACAAAATAAGCGTTCTGTATAATGGTGTGGACCCGCATCTATTTAATCCCTCCAGGCGGGTTGAATACCGAAGCTTGATTCGTCAACGCTGCAAGATTCCACCGGATGCGCCGCTTGTGTTATTCGTTGGCAGCGGTTTCCGCCGCAAAGGTCTAGACCGAGTCATTTCGCTCTGGAGCTCAAAAAAATTGGCAGCGTTCTATCTCCTCGTTGTTGGCACCGATGGCAGGCTCGGCCGTTATCGGGCGTGGGCCGATTCGTTTGCACCGGGAAGGATCATTTTTACCGGACGACAAGATGACGTTGAAAATTATTACGCGGCCGCCGACCTCGTTGCCTTGTTATCTTTCCAGGAAGCGTTCGGTAACGTGGTTTTGGAGGGCCTGGCCGCTGGATTGCCGGTTATCGTTAGCCGCGAGGTCGGCGCTTCCGAAATCTTGACGGGGACTTTGGCCGAAGGGATCATTGAGAGGCGAAATGAGCCGGAGGAAGTCGTAGCGAAAGTGATTTCGCTTGTGGATAAATCTAGAAATCCAACTTTGACGCGAGACGCTCGACGGATCGGCGAAGAACACTCGTGGGACAAGCATTTTCGAAAGCTCGAAGCGATTTTGCGTGAAACTTGCAAAATGCCGTCATTGACCTGTGTTTCCTGAGTTCATTCATTATAGGCGAGGAGCGGCTTCGATTTGGATCGACCCCCGACTTGCCGATCGGTCTTTTATTGATCGGTTGGCAGACGCGGATCAACTTTTTGACAATCCGCTGTGTCAAATCATAAAAGATCAAGAAAAAATCAAAGTCGGGCGCTTCACCATGGATATTGCGGGAGCGCCGCATGCAATTTATATCAAACGATACAATGCCTTTTCCCTGCGTCACAGACTTGCGTCGCCGTTTGTGCATTCGGGCGCGTTCCGGGCGCTGCGAGGCGCCGCAATCCTTCGTGCGGCAAGTATTCCCATTGCGGTCCCCATCGCAGCCGTTGAAAACCGCGTAGGGGGCGCGATAACTAAAAGCTTCTTCATTGCTGAAGAAATTGCCAATGGCAAGACCCTAGACGCTTACTGGCGTGATGAGCTTGTGACCTCAATCGGCGGTGACGGAATCGCACGAAGGCGTGGTTTCTTGAAGGGTTTGGCGCAACTTTTTCTGAGCCTTCACGGCCAGGGTATTTACCATAATGATCTAAAGGATGCGAATATTTTGGCGGTCGATGGATCTGAAGGCGCCGTCTGGTTTTTTCTACTCGATCTTGAGGGCGTAAAACGTTATGCGCCGTTGAGTGAGAAACGTCGGGTCAAAAACCTTGTCCAACTATACCGTACCCTGGGACGATATCTCCGACGAACCGATAGATTGATTTTTTTGAAATGTTACCTCGGTGCTACTTTTGTACGACGGAAAGTGCGCCGCCAACTGATTAAAAAATTGCTTCGAGAGTCAAGGCGCCTAGATTCAATGAAAGCAGGACAAATGCGCGGCGAATCCGTTTTGACAACGGTGAGTCATGGTTGAGTCACTTGTTTTTTCGCGGCCTGCCAAACATTGGTTTTTAGCATCTCTGACCGCGGCCGCGAGCATTCGGCTCTACTTGTTGTGGCAGTATTACTGCATCAGCTCGGACGGAGTCGTGTACTTGCGAGCGGCGCAAGATTTTTACCGCGGAGACCTCAATACCGCTATGTCATCGGTTTATCCTCCTGGTTATCCGTTGCTTGTTGCCGCAGTTTATCCGTTGTTCGGCGACTGGGAGTTGGCGGGGCAGAGCTTGTCATTGCTTTTGGGTGTTTTGTTATTGTTTCCCTTATACGGGATATTCACCGATCTATTCGATGAAAATATTGCCATCCTAGCATGCTTTCTTGCCGCTATGAGCCCTTATTTGGCTCTCTATTCGGTTCACGTGCGAAGCGAAAGCACATATATTTTCCTTTCCGCTGCCGCTCTCTACCTGTTTCTTACCGGCATCGAACGAGAGCGCGCCGGGCGTTTATTTTGGGGCGGGGTGGTTGTTGGTTACGCCTATTTGGTGCGCCCCGAAGCCATCGGGTTCTTGGTGATCGTTCCGGCATATGCGTTGTTCCGCTGGTTTTTGCGCGGACGAACTGGTTTTACGCGGCTGGTGCCTTCTTTGGGACTGCTGGGTATAGGTTTCCTGTTGTTTTCGCTTCCGTATATCGTTTACTTGAGTGAAGATACGGGACGCTTCGGGGCGATCAGCCGCAAGGCAGGGATCACTCTCGCAATTAACTTAAAAGAATCAGGAGCGCTGGAAGACGGAGATCTCCAGCAAGACGGCGACCTTGGCTCGTTTGTGTTTACCGATTACATTCGCCGGCATCCCTTTCGATACTTAAAGCAGTCAGGATCGGACATGATTCCCGCCGTGGGCGTATTCTTTGCGGCGTTGTACTATTCATATGTGCCATTTCTGCTACTTGGCATGTTTGTCGGTTTACGGAACAGGTTCTGGACAAAGCCGGAGCTGTTACTGGTTGCGTTTGTGCTATTTTACGTGTTCGGATTTGCGCTCATCTATGTAAAGCGACGATATGCCTTGCAGGCGGTAGCGATCTCCCTGGGATGGGTGGCATTAGGGATCGGGTATGCATGGAATAAATTGCGAATGACGATTTC
>WNFR01002348.1_pt1 | contig 38408 bp, 29 predicted proteins | sample 5400221 | NCBI WGS metagenome assembly WNFR01 (sample SAMN13153357, study PRJNA577476) | soil metagenome | isolation source: 40 cm soil under Madrone tree | place: USA:California | collected 2016-06-14 | reverse complement strand
GAACAATATGAGGCCGACAGGCGAGGCCTCGCGCAGAAACGCGCGTTCTTCCCCGGTGATTGCCGTACCCTTCAGTCCGGTAATGAAAGCGCGATCCGCCATGACGGCGGCTTAGCCCGCGCCGCCCAAGACGGCAAGCACTTAAGACGGCAAGCACTTGGGCAAGCGCACCCGTCAATTCTTCTGGACGAAACAGGCTCCGCCCGCTGTTTTGAGCGTCTCGCACAACTGGTCCGCATCGCTCTTGACGCCGAACGGACCAACCTGGGCCGCAAAGAAGATGCCCTTTTCGCCCAGATCCTTGCGACGAATCAGGGGGTCACGGCCGCTCAGCACCGCATATTTCGCCTGCAGCGTTCGAAACGCCGCTTGGGCCTCTGCTTCGCTTCGCTGGGCCGAAAGCTGGACCACGAACCCGCCTGCCTCGATGGCGCGCGACGCGGCCGCTTCGGGTGCAGTGGCGACCCCGCCTCCCATCCTACTCTCCCCCGCGGGCGGGGGGGAGTAGGATGGGGGCGGCGACACGACAGCCTGACGCGCCGCCACCGGAGGCTGGGATGTCGGTGCGGACAGCAGTGGCGGCTGGGATTGCGGGGGCGGCGATGCGGCAGCCTGACGCGTCGGCGCCGGCACCGGAGGCTGGGATGCCGGTGCGGACAGCGGAGGCTGGGATTGAGACGGCGGCGCCGCACGCGAAGCCGTGCGATCGGAAGGCGCCGTGCGATCAGAAGGCGCGCTCTGGTCCACCCGGATCGGGACGGTGCGCACACGCTTCGGATCGGCCGACGGGGCAGGACCGACCGTCGCCGGAACGATCTCCGGGGGAGGAAACCCGGCCATACCGGCGTTGACGGCTCCGGAGCGGTATGTTGACGCGACATCGACCGGTTCTTCGTCGCGACGAACCAATTGCTCGCCCGAGCGGTCAGCGAACGGTCCATTGGCCGGCCTCGCGTTAACCACCGGCGCTACCTTGGTGGGCGAGTTGTCGGCTCGTATGATCGGCGTGGGGCCTGACGGGGCAGCTTTGAAGACAGTACGATAGCCGAATGCGGCCGCGCTGCCGAAAACCGCAAGCCCAAGCACCGCAATGGCCACCTTGGTCGTACTGCGGCGCTTGGTGCCCGATTCGGCACCGTCTGGATCCTCGTGCTCCCCCTCGTATTCGCGGTCCGCGTCCTGCCCGTACTCGTCCTCACTGTGTTCGTCGGCATATTCTTCGTCTTGCCGCCCATATGCCGGCTGTCGCCGCGGCGCGAGCGAACTCTCGCGATGGTCGCCAAGGTCATAATCGTCGCCTTCAGGCAATGCGTGCCGGGGTGCGACCGCATAGTCATCGCGGTCGGGCAATTGCAAAAAGTCGAAATCTTCGGGAGCGCGCGGTGTCTCGGAATGGTCGGTGTCCGCCTCCGCAACACGTGGCCGGCTGAAATCGGAGTCGCGACGAACGCCCCTGTCCAACGATGAACGACGGGACCAATCTTCCGATGAGCGATCTTCGTTTGGTCGATCTTGCGATTGCGCCGGCTCTCGGGCCGGCGGTCGAGTGGACGAGGCGCGTGCCGCAGCGGTCGGCGAAGACGCACCGCGTAACACATCCGTAAGGCGTCCACCAGGAGCGTCGCTGAGGCGCCCTGGGATCGCGTGGGGATCGCTGATCAGCCGCGCCAACTCCGACAGGGCATCCGTTCCAGGATCGCGCCGCACCGTCGCGCCTTGGTCAGGCGTGTAAGACTGATCCGCAAAATCCCGGCCGTGCTCATCGGGCTGGCGGGGTTCAATCTGGCGACGGGGGCGGTTGAAGATGCTGTCGGACATTTTGTTATTACAACCTCATCCACCCCCTCCCTACGCTCCCCGCATGCGGGAAAAGGTGGGGGCCCGGCAACGCCGGAAAATCATCTCATTTCATCAGGCGCGCCGACTCCTAACACGGCGAGCCCAGAAGCAAGCACCGTCACCACGCCCTGCACGAGCGCAAGGCGCGCCAAGGTCAGTTCTGGATCATTCTGCATAATGAAGCGTAAATGTGGCGCATCCTTTCCCTTGGTCCAAAGGGCATGGAAATCGCTCGCAAGTTCATACAGATAGAAGGCAATTCTATGAGGCTCGTGGGACATTGCGGCGGCCTCAACGAGGCGCGGATAAAAGGCAATGCGCCGCATCAGCGCGAGTTCCGCGGAATCATCAAGTGCGTCATCAAGCCGCGCGGCTCGCGAGAGCACCTGCCGGCGTTCCCGATCGGCCTCGGGCAGGGTCGGGATCACTTCGCGGGCGTTGCGAAAAATCGATTGTCCCCGGGCGTGGCCGTACTGGACATAGAAGACCGGATTGTCGCGTGACTGCTCGATCACCTTGGCGAGGTCGAAATCGAGCGGCGCATCGTTCTTGCGGTAGAGCATCATGAAACGGACGGCGTCGACGCCGACCTCGTCCACGACCTCTCGCAGAGTGACGAAGTCGCCGGACCGTTTGGACATTTTTACCGGTGCGCCGCCGCGCAACAGGTTTACCATCTGAACAACTTTAACATCGAGGACTACAGCGTCCAGGTTGGCCTGGCTGCTACTGACCGCGTTGACCGCGGCCTTCATTCGCTTGATGTAACCGCCATGATCGGCGCCCCAGACGTCGATCATGTTGCGGAAGCCACGTTCAAACTTCGATTTGTGATACGCAATATCGGTAGCGAAGTAAGTATAGCTGCCATCCGACTTCTTTAGCGGCCGGTCGACATCGTCGCCGAAGTCTGTGGTGCGGAACAGGGTCTGCTCGCGGTCTTCCCAGTCCTCCTGTGCGCCGCCTTTTGGCGGCGGCAGCCGTCCCTCATAGATCTCGCCCTTAGCCCGCAGCTCTGCGATGGTCTCTGCCACCGCGTTCTTCTTGCCCTCGATAAGCGAGCGCTCAGAAAAAAAGACATCGTGGCGCACGTTTAGGGTGGCCAAGTCGTCTCGTATCTCGGCCATCATCATGTCGATGGCCTTCGCCCGCACTATCGGAAGCCACGCTTCCTCGGGCATTTGGTTAAGGGACCGGCCGTGCTCCGCGGCCAACGCCTCGCCAACTGGCTTGAGATAATCGCCCGGGTAGAGCCCCTCGGGGATTGGCCCGATGTTCTCCCCGAGCGCTTCCCGGTAGCGCAGATAAGCAGAGCGGGCGAGCACATCGACCTGGGCGCCGGCGTCGTTGATGTAGTATTCCCGGGTCACCGCGTAGCCCGCAAAGGCTAAGAGATTGGCGAGCGCATCCCCGAACACGGCGCCGCGGCAATGGCCCACGTGCATCGGTCCGGTCGGGTTGGCCGAGACATACTCGACGTCGACGGCCTCGGACTTGCCGATATCGCTGCGGCCAAAATCCGGCCCGGCCAGTATGGCGGCGCGCAAAGCCTGCCGCCACACCGACGGATCGAGCGTCATATTGATGAAGCCCGGTCCTGCGACCTCGACCTTGGCGATCTGCGGGAGCTTGCCAAGCTCGGCCGCAAGCCGCTCGGCGAGATCGCGCGGTTTCAGGCCCGCGTCCTTGGCAAGCGCCATGGCGGCATTGGTGGCGAGGTCGCCATGGGCGGCATCCCGCGGCGGTTCTACCACAACGCGCTCGAGGTCTGGCGGACACGGAAACGCCCCTGCGGCAGCGAGAGCTTCGATGGCCGAGCGGACGTGCGCGGTGAAGAGCGTGAACACGTTCATGCGTCAATTTTGCGTTTTTCTTCTCCCCTCCCCCTTGTGGGGAGGGGTCGGGGGTGGGGGTCGAGGAGTTGGGGAAGACTGTGCCCCGCGGCACGACCCCCCACCCCGACCCTCCCCCACAAGGGGGGAGGGAGAAGAGGCACCGCGCGCATGCGATTGCCGCCTGGAGGAAATGTCAATCATTGCCGTAGGCGCCTAACGCAGTTCCGGGGTCGAGTCAAAAAGCCTGGCATGCTCGGACAGCGCATAGCGGTCGGTCATCCCGGCGATGAAGTCAGCAATCTGGCGCGGCCCCATCGGTGCTTCGGCTGGCGCATCACGCAACGGCAGATCATGGGGAGCGCATATATAGCGCGCAAACAGGTCGGTCACCACCGACTGAGCGTCGCTCATGATGCGCACGATGCGCGGGTGGCGATACATGCGCGGGAACAGGAACGCCTTGATGGCGCGGTCGGCCTCCGCCATTGCGGGCGAGAACGACACCACCGGCGCGCCGGCGCGGCGGATATCCTCGACCGAGCTGGGCGCGCGCTGCCCGATCAGGTGTTTTGAATGGCCGATCACGTTCTCGATCATGCGGGCGATCAGCCGCCGCACCAACTCATGGACGCGCCGGGCCGGCTCAAGGCCCCCCTCCCTGCTCCCCCCTTGCCCCCACCCCCCACCCTTCCCTCCCCCGCTCGCAGGGGAGGGTTGGGGAGGGGGGCGGGGGAGGGTCAGGGAGGGGGCCGGGGGAGAAGGGCGCGAGCCCTTCTCGATTTCCGCCAGAATGTCGCCGATCAGCGGCAGCGCGGCGAGTTCGTCGATGGCAAACATCCGTGCTCGCAGGCCGTCGTCAATGTCGTGCGCGTCATATGCGATGTCGTCCGCGATCGCCCCGGCCTGGGCTTCGGCGCTCGGGTAGAGGGCGAGTTCGAGGTCCTGCAAGGCGTTGTAGTCGAGGATGGCCTGGGCGCCGCCGTCGGCGGCGTGGCGACCTGTTGCGCGGCCGCTTGCATCCGTCAGGGGGCCGTTGTGCTTTACGAGACCCTCGAGGGTCTCATAGGTCAGGTTGAGACCGTCGAAACCGGCGTACCGGCGCTCCAGACGGGTCACCACCGACAGCGTCTGGGCGTTGTGGTCGAATCCGCCGTGGAGCGCGAGGCACTGATCGAGAGCGCGCTCGCCCGAATGACCGAACGGCGGGTGGCCGAGATCGTGGGCGAGAGCGCACGCCTCGGCGAGGTCCTCGTCGAGGCCGAGGGCGCGGGCAAGCGAGCGGGCGATCTGAGTAACCTCAAGGGTGTGGGTCAGGCGCGTGCGATAGTGGTCGCCTTCGTGATAGACGAAAACCTGGGTTTTGTGAGCGAGCCGGCGGAACGCCGTGCAATGGATGATGCGGTCGCAATCGCGGCGGAAATCGTTGCGCGTCGCACTCGGCGGCTCCTCATGGAGGCGGCCGCGACTCGCAGCCGGATCCGCCGCGAAGGGCGCCCGTGTCCGGCCCGCATTCACTGCCACGTTCTCGCCATGCTGCCCCTCGCGTCCAGGTCCTCGCGTCCAGGTCCTCGCGTCCAGGTCGGCCGTTGACTGCATCCCGGCTCGTACCTAATTATCCAGTACTCAAATAGGTAGCGGCAGGCGATGGCAAGTTCAGTGGAATTGACGGAACGGGCGGCGCGGAGAATTCGCGAGATTCTCAAGTCCGAGCCGCCGGGCTCGATGCTGCGCGTCAGCGTCGCGGGCGGCGGCTGCTCCGGATTCCAGTACAAGTTCGATTGCGTCACCGCCCAAGCGGAAGACGACCTCGTGCTTGCCCACGACGGCGCCACTGTGCTGGTCGACCCGGTTTCCGTGCAATACATGGCGGGCGCTGAGATCGATTTTGTCGACGACCTGATCGGGTCTTCGTTCCGAATCAACAATCCGCTGGCGACTGCATCCTGTGGGTGCGGGACGAGCTTTTCGCTGTGACCGGGGCTGACGAATCCCTGCGCGGTCGCTAATCAGGTCTCTCAGCCATAAATTCTGATTGCACGGCACTGCTGCCGAGACGATCGACCCCCGGGCAATGCCCGGGGATTTCATGTGTTTTGGCCGTTGTGTTGTAAATCGGCTACGGACGTTGCGGTAAAGCCAGGTATGTCGCCCACCGTACGGATATGCCGCAAGAACTGGCTATTATTGCCCCCGAGATCGCCAGCGACCGATCCCGAATTTTATTGTCCTGTAACCTTGGGGGTAATATGAGGACACTTGCTCTCGCAGCTGCCGCTTTGGTGTTTATGGGATCGGCCTATGCGGCGGACAGGCCGCTCACGGCAGCGCCGCTCAAGGCACCGCCGCTCATGCCCCCTCCATTTAATTGGGGTGGTTGGTACATCGGCCTCAATGCTGGTGCCGGATGGACGCGAGAATCCTTTGCCACCGCCCCTCAGGCGACATTAGTCACCAGTCCCTTCGATAGCTCCACGCAATGGGGAACGTCATTGAATGGGTCGTCGACCACCGGTTTCACCGGCGGCGGCCAAGTGGGTTATAATTGGCCATCTACCGGCCCGGTCGTTGTCGGCGTCGAGGCGGACATCGAGTCTTTTGGCGGGAAGGCCAGTAACAACTCGACGTTCCTTGCGTTGCCGATACCGCCACCGTCCGCAACGGTCACCAATTCGATCAGCAGCAAGACGCCATGGGTGGCAACGTTGCGGGGCCGGCTCGGCACCACATCCATCATCAACCCGACCGTTCTCGTCTACGCCACCGCTGGTCTTGCCATGGGACAGCAGGATGTCACCGGCGTCGTCAACACGTCGGTGGGTGCCACACAGATCGAGTCCTTCCTGTTCTCAATCTCTGATACGAGGTTTGGCTGGACGGCCGGTGCTGGTATCGAGTGGGCGTTGACCAACAATTGGTCGATCGGAGCCGAGTGGCTGTATATCAACCTCACGTCGAGCGGCCAGACCTCGCTCACCACCTTCCTCGGGCCTGGTGCGCGCGCCACCGACGCGATGTCGCTCACGCCTTCGTCAGAACAGCTGAGTATCATCCGCGCCCGGGTGAACTATAAGTTCTGACCGCGAGTGAGGCGATCGTCCCCGCGGAAGGGCGATACGCCGCGCGACGGCTTAGCCGCACCGGCGGTAGCGACGCAACGCAATCCACCGGACATCGGGCCGGATCAAGGTCCCCGTCAAGTTCGAGCCGTGCCCGGAATCGGGCACCAGTTCGAACGACGTAATCCGACCGCGCTATTTACTCCCGCGACCGCTTGCGGCCGGTGTTCGAATTCTTGCATCTTCCCCCAGGGCGCAGTGGTAGCTGCGCTTTCTTGGTGATATCGGTTGGAGGCGTGCGCCCCCGGTAGGGGACCGCCGGTTGACAACCACAAATTGCCAACTAGATTAGCTAGTGTTAGCTAAGGCCAGCACATGGCGATTGTAACTGTCCATCAGGCGAAGACGCAATTATCCAAACTCATCGCCCGGGCAGAGGCGGGGGAGGAAATTGTTATTGCCCGTGGTCGTGAGCCCGCAGTCAAGCTCACGCCGGTCGGAAAGCAAGCTCCCAAACGTCAGTTCGGGGCGATGAAGCACCTTCCGGACATTCCCGATGCTTTTTTCTTCGACCCCTTGCCCGAAGAAGAGTTAAAGCTCTGGGAGGGCGGGGATGATAAGGATCTTGCTCGATAGCCACACCTTTTTTTGGTTCATCCATGCCGACGCGCGACTTTCTCAATCAGCTCGCAATGCAATCGAAGCCGCCGACGCGGCGGTTTATGTGAGCGCCATAACCGCGTTGGAAATCGCCTACAAATTCAGCACCGGCAAATGGCCTCAAGCCGAAATCTTGACGAGAGACTTCGTCGCCATCATGTTCGCCCTCGGCTTCGAGCCGCTACCGCTCAGCCTTGAGCACGCGCGCCACGCGGGAGCGTTACGCAGCCCGCATCGCGATCCATTCGACCGCATGCTCGTGGCACAGGCTGAAATCGAAGACATTCCCCTGGTATCCGCCGATCCGGCGTTCCGTCACTTCAAAGTGCAGACGTTGTGGTAGCCCGCTGCGGGCCATATGTTGCGAGGCAACTGGCCGGGCCGTCTACCGGACGTAGCAAATGGATGAAGGGTAAGTGCTAAGTTAGAACCGGTGCCCGGAATCGGGCACCAGTTCGAACCACGTGATCCGACCTCGCTATTTACTCCGCTGCAACCGCTTGCGGCCGGTGCTCGTACTCTTGATCTTCCCCCAAATCGTCCGGCGGCTCGAGGCGACGCCGGAGCAGGAGATCGACCTTGTCGAGATAGAGATAGACCACCGGAGTGATGTACAGCGTCAGCAGCTGGGATACGAGCAGGCCGCCGACTACCGCAACGCCAAGCGGTTGGCGCAGTTCGGCACCGGCGCCGGCGCCAAGCGCGATCGGCAGCGCGCCGAAGATCGCCGCGAGGCTCGTCATCATGATGGGCCGGAACCGCAGCAGGCAGGCCTCGCGTATCGCCTCCTCGGCAGAGAGCCCCACCGCACGGCGCTGGAGGGCGAAATCGATCATCATGATGGCGTTCTTCTTGACGATACCGACCAGCATCACGATGCCGATCATGGCGATGACCGTGAGATCCATCTTGAACATGATCAACACGATCAGCGCGCCGACACCCGCCGACGGCAGGCCGGAGATGATGGTGATCGGGTGGATGAAGCTCTCATAGAGGATGCCGAGCACCACGAATGAGGCAAACACCGCCGCCAGCACCAGGACGCCCTGCCCTTTCAGCGAATCCTGGAACACCTGGGCGGCGCCCTGGAAACCGGACACGACTGAGGCCGGCAGGTGAGTCTCCTGCTCAATCTGACGAATGGCGTCGACTGCGGCGCCGAGCGCATAACCGGGCGCGAGATTGAACGAAATCGTCATCGAGGGCTGCTGCCCCTGATGATTGACCTGCAGGGCGCCGACCGTCGGCGTGAGCTTGGTGACTCCAGAGATCGGGATCACCGGGCCGGTCGGCGTGGTAGAGCCGTTGATGCCCGAACCGGCGGCGGGAGCGACGAGGCCGCCGCCCGTCGCTTGTCCGTTGAGATTGGTCTTCAGATAGATCTTGCCGAGACCGGTCGGATCGTCCTGGATTCTCTTATCGCACTCCAGGATCACCTGGTAATCGTTCGATGCCGTATAGATCGTTGCAACCTGCCTGGCGCCAAAGCAGTTATAGAGCTCCTGGCGAACCTGATCGATCGACACCCCATAGACCGCGGCTGCTTCGCGGTCGATCTCCATCGTCATCTGCGGATTCTTGATATAGAGATCGCCCGTGACGTCTCGCAGTCCCGGCAGCCGGGAGATTTTCTCCAGCATTTCCGGCCCGATGCGATAGAGCGTCTCGGTATCACTGGACTGCAGCGTGTATTGGAACTCGCTCTTCGAAATGCGGCCCGTGATGTTGATGTTCTGCACGTTCTGGAAATAGGTCGCCATGCCGGTGACCGTGTTGGTAGTGGCACGCAGACGCTGAATTACGGCGGTCGAGTTTTCGCCGCGCTCGTGGCGCGGCTTGAGAGCAACAAAAAAACGTCCATAGTTGTTGGTCGGGTTGGGACCGCCGGCGCCCACGGTGGAATTAATGTAAGACACCGCCCGATCCCGATGCAGAATGTCGGCGATCTCCAACTGGCGATCATACATCGCCTTGAATGATATATCAGACGGACCTTCGGTCGTGACGTTGATGAACCCGGTATCCTCGACCGGAAAAAAGCCCTTCGGAATGACGATATAGAGCCACGCGGTTCCGATCAGCGTGCCGATCATCGCCAGCATGACCACGGATCGGTGCTTCAGCACCAAGTCGAGGGTCACTTCGTAGCCGCGCAGCCATGCCTTGAACATGGCCTCGAAGATGCGCAGAACGACGTTCTGGGTCTCGCCTTCATGGCTCCCAAGCACCCGCGCGCACAACATCGGCGTCAACGTCAGGGACACGAAGGCGGACAGGAGGATCGCGACCGTGATGGTCACGGCGAATTCGCGGAACACGCGCCCGACCATGCCGCCCATCAGCAGCACCGGGATGAACACTGCGATCAACGCGAAGGTGATCGATATGATCGTGAAGCCGATTTCGCGCGAGCCCTTGAGCGCCGCCTCGAACGGCCGCATGCCGCCCTCGATGTGACGGATGATGTTCTCCAGCATCACGATGGCGTCGTCGACCACGAACCCGACCGACAGCGTCAGCGCCAGCAGCGTCATGTTGTTGATCGAATATCCGAAGCCATACATCGCCGCGCAGGTCGCGATCAGCGAGATCGGCACCGCCAGCGCCGGAATGACCGTGGCGGCTATCGAACGAAGGAACAGGAAGATGACGAGGATGACCAGCCCGATGGCAATCGCGAGCGTCACCTGCACATCTTCGACCGAATCGCGAATCGAAACCGACCGATCAGCCAGGAGTTCCATCTTGACCGAGGCCGGGATCTGCGCGCGATAGATCGGAAGCCGCTCATAGATAGAATCGACGATTTTGACCGTGTTGGCGTCCGGCTGCTTGAAAATCGCCAATACAATCGACCGCTCGTTGTTGTACAAATTGGCGGTTTTGTCGTTCTCGACGCCATCGACGACGTTGGCAATTTCCTTGAGTCTGACCGGCTGGCCGCTGCGGTAAGCCACGATCAGTTCGCGATATTCGGCAGCGCTACGCATCGCCGCGGTAGCCGTCAGGATGGTGTTTTGCTTGGCCCCGGCAACAGTGCCAACAGGTGTATTGGAATTGGTCTTGGCAACGAAGGTCTTGACATCGTCGAGTGAAATACCGCGAGACGCTGCCGCGACTGGATCAACCTGCACCCGTACGGCGAATTTCTGAGAGCCGAACACCTGGACCTGCGCGATGCCGGGCAATTGCGAAATCTGCTGCGCCAGCGTGATCTGGCCGTAGTCGTCGACCGCCGACAACGGCAGCGTCGCCGAGACCAGGCTGAACATGATGATCGGCGAATCGCCGGGATTGACCTTGCGAAAGGACGGTGGAACCGTCATTTCGATGGGCAGCTTTCGGGCCGCCACGGTCAGCGCCGTCTGAACGTCGAGCGCAGCGCCGTCGATATTCCGGTTGAGATCGAACTGGATGATGATCGAGGTCAGGCCAAGCGAAGAAACAGAGGTCAGCGAGGTAATGCCGGCAATTGTTGAAAGCTGCCGCTCGATCGGACCCGCAACCGAGGCGCCCATTGTTTCGGGGCTCGCCCCGGGCAGAGTGGCTGTGATCTGGATGGTGGGGAAATCCACCGCCGGCAGCGCCGCCACCGACAGCAGCCGGTAGCCGAAGATACCAAACACGATCAACGACGCCGTGATCAGCGTCGTCATTACGGGACGGCGAATGCAGGTTTCGGAGATATTCACGTCATGCTCCTGCTTTGCGTTCGCGCACCGTCACCCGCACCCCGTTCACCAGCAGCAGATGTCCGTCGGTCACCACGACATCGCCGTCGCCGAGACCGGATTCGATCACCGTCTCCTCACCGAGCAGCCGCGCCACTTTGACGGGCGTGACGGTGGCGACGTTGTCCTTCACCACGTACACGAAATTGCCTTGCTGGCTGACCTGCACGGCAGCCGTCGGCACCACGATGGCATCCTCGGCCCGTAGCGTAACCTGCACCGAAACCAGGGTGCCCGGCCACAACAGCTCATCCGCGTTTGGAATATTGGCGCGCACCGTGGCCATTCCGGTGGTGGCGTCGACCGCGTTTTCGATCATCGCGACGACGCCGCGGGCTCTACGCTTCTCACCCGGAATGGTCACATCGACGGACGCCCCGGTCTCCGCCATGGCGACGCGCAGCTCCGGCAACAGGCGCTGCGCCACCGCGAACGTGACGTAAATGGGCGCGAGCTGATTGATGGTGGCGATCGGCGCCGTGTCGGCCTGACGGACGAAGTTGCCGACCTTTACGGCTGCTTGGCTGATCCGCCCGCTGATCGGCGCCCTGATGCTGCAAAAGCTGAGCTGGACCTTGAGATTTTCCAATGCGGCGACATCCGCCTTGACGGCGGCGCTAAACGAGTCGACCTGCGTCTTGGTATTCTCGACGTTAAGTTGGGTTCCTGCGCCTTTGGCAAACAGTTCTGAACCGCGCCGCAGGTCGCGCTCTGCGCCTGCCAACTGCGCGTTGTCGCGGGCGAGATTGCCCTCGGCCTGGGCGATTTGTGCCTCAATCGCCCGGCTATCGAGAGTGATGAGAAGGTCGCCGCGCTTCACAAAGGCGCCATCGGCAAAATGGATGCCGACGATTTCGCTGTCGATACGCGGCTTGACCGCGACGCTCGCCATCGTCGTCACGTTGCCGAGCGACTCGAGTATCACCGGGGTTTTCTTCTTAACCGCCTTGGCGACCTCGACTGCGACGGTGCGTTGAGGCGGGCCGCCTTGCGGTGACTGCGCCACCGCCTTGTCGGCGAACCACTTTAGGGGCGGAAACCATTTGGCCAGTTCTTCGGTGCTGCCTAATCTCCCGGAAGCCGCCGCCCAACCCGCCACCGCGACGACCAACAGTCCAAAGAAGACCTTGCTCCTGCTCATCTACGTGTCCTACCGCGGCACGTCTCCGCCCCACGGATCCCTGGCTAGCGTTCACTCCGCCGAAAATTCGGCACACCTGGCGCACTGCTCTGATCTCGCCGTTGGGTACCTAGCCGTTCGAGCCTTATAAATGTACCGCCGACAATGATTTTTGCTATTTTGGTAACACATTCTGCCTCTTTTTGCATCCAACCGAAATAGCCGTGGGGCATAAAATTATGGATATACGGCCACTCACAGTGTTGGTTTCACACTATGTTTGTTAAAGCGAAAGTTGCACGGCCGCTTCGACGACAGCGGTACCATGACACGGACGCAAGATCCGAACTCGCCGGAAGAGTGCAATGCGAATAGCGACCTGGAACGTCAATTCGATCAAGCAGCGGCTCGACAATGTCCTGGCCTGGCTTGAGGAACGTGAGCCGGACGTGGCCTGCCTGCAGGAGACCAAATGCATCGACAAGGCCTTCCCTCGCGAGGCCATCGAGGCGCTGGGATACAACGTTACGGTGCACGGTCAGAAGACATTCAACGGCGTAGCGGTCGTCTCCAAGTTGCGCTTCGATGAGGTGACCGCGCGGTTGCCCGGGGACGATGAAGACGACCACGCGCGTTTTCTCGAAGTCGTCGTAACGTCAGGCGCCCGGGCGGTGCGCATCGCGTCGATCTATCTGCCAAACGGCAATCCGCCCGAGACCGACAAATATATCTACAAGCTGAGATGGATGGATCGGCTGCTGCATTATGCCGATGCCCGATTGCGTCTTGAGGAACCGCTGGTGCTGGCCGGAGACTATAACGTTATCCCGGCACCAGCAGATGTGCACGACCCGGCCGCCTGGGCCGGCGACGCACTATTCCTGCCGCACACCCGGGCGAAATTCCGCGCCCTTCTGCACCTCGGCCTCGTCGAAGCCGTGCGGGCGACCACCGATGCCGAGGGCATCTATACGTTTTGGGACTACCAAGCCGGCGCCTGGCAGAAGAATGCAGGCATCCGAATCGACCATTTGCTGCTGTCGCCGCCGGCCGCCGACCGCTTAACGGCGGTCGGCATCGACAAGCACGCGCGCGGCTGGGAAAAACCGTCCGACCACGTGCCAGTCTGGATCGAACTGGATTTGTGAGGTCCAGGATGCCCTAGAGCATGATCCCGAAAAGTGGAACCGGTTTTCGGAAAGATCATGCTCCAACAACAAGCTAGAGTGGGATGACGATTCGAAGAAAAGTCATCCCGCTCTACGGCGTCCGCTGTCCGCTGCGGGATTGCTCGATCCATTGCTCCACATGGACCAGCGCCACGTTACGCTCGACCTCGCTCGCCTGCTTCACCGCGGCGTTGTAGAGGTCCGTAATCCAGGTCTCCTTCGGAGTAGCCGCATCCCTGGCGAGAATGAGCCACATCAGGCCTCGCGCAGCGTCGCGAGGGACGGACTGGCCCCGAAACAGCATGGCGCCGAGCACGGCCTGAGCCTCATATTGCCCCTTGCCGGCGGCGGTGAACAACCACCGCCTTGCCTGCTTCGGATCCTTGGCCGTGCCTTGGCCGTCGAGATACATGCGGCCGAGACGGTACTGGGCGTCGGAGTCCCCAAAGTAGGACGCCGCGTACCAGAACATTTCCCGGGCGTGGACCGCATCCGGCTTGACCTCCGAATTAGGGATGCCGGCGAGATAATAGCCACCGATTGCCACGAAGGCTTTGGCAACGAACACTGCCGGCCTGGTGCCCGGCGTCTCATCGGCGTGGGAATCGGCAAGTGTACGGAAATAGCCGAAGGCGCGCAGATCGTCCTGCTTCACTCCGTCCCCGTCGGCATACATGCGACCGAGCTTCCAGAGCGCCATGACCTCGCCGTTGCGGGCCGCGTATTCAAGCGCCTCCACTGCAGCCTTGGTATCGCCGGCCCGTAGCGCCTGGGCGGCCGTTTGAAACGCCTGGAACGCCGCCGGGTTCCCGGCGCCCACGCCCGTACTCGGTGCCCCTTGCGGCGCGACCGCGACGCCGCCGACGACCGGAGGAGTTTTATCGGCGGGACTTTTGGTGCCGTCAAAGGCGTAGGCCGCAGTAAGCCCAAGGCCGAAGCCAAACAACGCAACCGACAAAATATGTTCAGATATCCGCATAGCACGCCTTCTCGGCCGCCCCGCCCGGGTGGGTGACGGCGCCGTGGCGCGCCGACCCGACCTGCTGGGCATATTTCCAAAGATACCCGGACCCAAACGCCGATCCCCGCGGTTGCCACGCCGCACGGCGTTTCTCAAACTCGACATCACTCAATTGCACGTCCAAACTGCCGCGATCCGCATCGATGGCGATGATGTCGCCGTCGCGTACCAATCCGATCGGCCCGCCAACTGCGGCTTCGGGGCCGACATGGCCGACACAGAAACCTCGGGTGGCGCCCGAGAATCGACCGTCCGTGACCAGGGCGACCTTGCCGCCCGTACCTTGGCCGTAGAGCGCGGCCGGGGTGGCCAGCATCTCCCGCATGCCGGGGCCGCCCTTGGGGCCTTCGTAGCGAATGACGAGCACGTCGCCTTCGCGGTACCGGCGATTCTTCACCGCTTCGAAGCACGCTTCCTCGGCGTCGAAGCAGCGGGCCGGACCGGTGAATTGCAAATTGTCCATTCCGGCCACTTTGACGATCGCCCCCTCGGGCGCGAGGTTGCCGCGCAACCCGACCACGCCGCCGGTCGCCGTCAGCGGGCGGTCGGCCGGACGAACAACCTCCTGGTCGGCGTTCCAGGCCACCCGTTTCAAGTTTTCGGCCATGCTATACCCGGTCACGGTCATGCAGTCGCCGTGCATAAAACCGTTGTCCAGCAATGTCTTCATCAGCAGTGGAACGCCGCCAGCTTCGAATAAATCTTTGGCGACAAAACGACCGGCTGGTTTCAAATCTGCGATGTAAGGTGTCCGTTTGAAGACTTCGGCGACATCGAACAGATCGAAGGCGATTCCACATTCATGAGCAATCGCAGGCAGATGCAACGCAGCATTGGTGGAGCCGCCGGACGCCGCTACCACGGCCGCCGCGTTCTCCAGCGCCTTGCGGGTCACGATCATGCGCGGACGCAAGTTCAGCTTGACGAGTTCGAGCACCTGCTCGCCGGCCGTCATGCAGAAGCGGTCGCGAAATTCATAAGGCGCTGGCGCGCCGGCCGAGTATGGCAGCGCAAGGCCGATCGCCTCCGATACGGTCGCCATGGTGTTGGCGGTAAACTGGGCCCCGCAAGCGCCAGCCGACGGACACGCGTGCTGCTCAAGGGTTTCCAGGTCATCGTCGGACATCTGCCCGACCGAGTGCTTGCCGACCGCCTCGAATACGTCCTGGACCGTGACGGCCTTGCCCTTGAAGGTGCCGGGCAGGATCGACCCGCCGTAGATGAAGATGGACGGTACGTTGAGCCGGCACATCGCCATCATCATGCCGGGCAGCGACTTGTCGCAGCCGGCGATGCCGACCAAAGCGTCATAGCCGTGGCCCCGCATGGTGAGTTCTACCGAATCAGCGATCACCTCGCGGGACGGCAGCGACGACCGCATGCCGTCGTGCCCCATGGCAATGCCATCGGTGACCGTGATGGTACAGAATTCGCGCGGCGTTCCGCCTGCCGCCGCGACGCCCTTCTTGACAGCCTGGGCCTGGCGCATCAGCGCGATGTTGCAAGGCGCCGCTTCGTTCCAGCAGCTGGCAACCCCGACGAACGGCTGGTGGATCTGCTCGTCGGTCAGCCCCATGGCGTAGTAGTAGGATCGATGCGGTGCACGCGCCGGACCCTCGGTCACATGGCGGCTGGGCAGCCTGCTCTTGAGATTTGTCTTGGCTTCCATGGAAGGCGAGCACCGCATCTCGATGCGCACCGGTCGGCACCGGGTTTTGCGCACCGTAATTAACCGTGTATGGAGATCGTGGACCGCTGTGGCGGAAAAGCGGCGACGGGGCCTGGGATCGCAAATGTTGTCAACCTGTGTCGGAAAAGCAACAGATGTTGCTCCACCGAAAAAACCGCGGAAGCAGCGGCAGTTAGCGACCGGCTTCTTTGCCCGCAGCGTCCACGAGGTGGCGCCGGATCTGATCGGCGCAACATTTTTCGTCGATGGTATCGGGGGACCGATCGTCGAAGTTGAAGCCTATCACCAAAGCGACCCGGCCGCGCACAGCTATGGCGGCCCCACCGGGCGCAACGCCGTGATGTTCGGACCACCGGGCCGCGTGTATGTCTACCGTTCTTACGGCATCCATTGGTGTGTCAATTTCGTCTGCGAAGCCGCGGACTGCGCCAGCGCGGTCCTGATCCGCGCCCTCATGCCGACCACAGGCCTCGCCGCGATGCGCCGCCGCCGCGGCGTGCGCGACGAGCGGCAGCTCTGTGCCGGACCCGGCCGGCTGTGCCAGGCGCTCGCCATCACGGGAGCGCATAACGGCACGGCGCTCGACATGGCGCCGTTTGCGCTGTTTGCGCGGACCGCGCCGGTGGAGATCGTAGCCGGTCCGCGGATCGGCATCTCCAAGGCGGTCGATCTGCCGTGGCGTTATGGGTGGGCGGGGTCTCGGTTCTTGAGCCGGCCGTTCAAGGCGGCGACGAAATCCTGAAGCCGGAGCAGATCCGAATTTCGGAGGCCCCTTGCCTCTTTGAACCCGCTCCGCGATCGTCGCAACTAATGCGATGTACGGCACCTCAATTCCATTCACGACCGTCAGCGCTCAGCCGCACGAACCGCGGCATCCATTCGATCGAGGAGCACCTCATGGCGACACTGCGGGAAATCCAGGCGGCAATGAGCGGTTTTCCACGCAATCTGAGCTGGAACGATTTTCGTCCTGTGGCGAACTCACTGTCTCCACCGGCGCAGGCGCAAACCGGCGCGCGATGGTCGACAACTGGCTGGTCCGTGAGGGTGGTGAACGGCGAATACCGCGTGCACGGCGCCCGCGTGAACGTGAGCCTCAACCCGCACAACACCTGGGCGGTGCCGGGCGCGCGAACGAGCGCCACTCTTTTGCGGCACGAGCAGGGACACTACGACATCACCGGCCTGATTGCCCGCGACCTCATTCGCAAGATTCTTGATCTGTCGCTCGACGTGGTCGTCATCGGAGCGATGCAGGCCGCTGGCAATACGCCGCACCAGCATCAGAATTTCGCCGTTCAGCGGTTCCAGAGCTACATCAACACCTATGTGCAGGAAGCGACCGCGCTCGGCGCGAAACTGCAAACAGATCCGACCACGCGTGCGGACGGCATCTACGACGTCCAGACCAATCACAGCCAGAATACGAACGGCCAGGCGGCGTGGAACGCTCGCCTGCAGCGCATGAAGGCCGGGGATGAAAACTTCGAGCTTAACTTGGCGATGGAAGGCATTGTCACATAAGCAGATACTGTTAGGTAGAACCACACATGCGGTGTCCCATGCGCGGCGCTGCGCGAGCGAAGCAAGTGGCGCCCCGCAACGCCCGGACCGCAGGAAATCAGCCCTGTCGATAAAACAGACGCCGAGCTCGACGCCCGGCGCAGCCACGCCTCGTGCGCGGCAGGCTGCCTCACTCCGCCCTCATGTTCGACTCGCGAATGGCGCGGCCGTAGTCGTCATATTGTTTACACGGTGTTACCATCGGGTTGTTTACACGGTGTTACCATCGGGGGCAGCGCGGGCTACGGCTTCGGACCCGACGGTCGTGGCGACGCCAGAGGGGAAACAACAGCCATGTTCTATCGAAGCTTGATCGCCGCAGCAGCGGTCTTGGGGGCTCTGTGCGTCGCAAGCGGCGACGCGCGGGCCTGGGACGACTCGAAGTATCCTGATTTCAGCGGCCAGTGGCGCCCGATCGGCGGCCCTGGCCGATTTGACATCAGCAAGCCTGCCGGTCGCGGACAGCAGGCGCCGCTGACGCCGGAGTATCAGGCCATCTTCGAGGCCAACGCCAAGGAGCAGGCCGCGGGCGGACAAGGCACCACCAAGACTTATCGGTGCTTCTCGCCGGGGATGCCGCGCGTCACCAACGGCTATGGTGAGATAGAATTCGTCGTGACGCCGAAAACGACCCACATTCTGGTCGATCACATCTACGACAACCGCCGCATCTTCACGGACGGGCGCCCCTGGCCGGTCGAAATCGTACCGACTCTCCTCGGCTATTCCATGGGCCAATGGATCGATACCGACGGGGATGGCCGCTACGATGTTCTCGAAGTGGAGACGCGCGGCCTCCGAGGTCCACGGTCTTTCGACGCCAGCGGCCTTCCCCTGCATGCCGACAATCAGACCGTCGTCAAGGAAAGGATTTACATAGACAAGAATGATCTCAACATTGCCCACGACGAGGTCACGGTGATCGACAATGCGCTGACGCGTCCCTGGACCGTCACGAAGAACTACCGGCGCAGTCCCGATCCCTATCCCGCATGGAGCGAGGAGTCGGGACATGGAGCAAGAATAATCGGGGTGGCCGGGACAAGCGCGGCCACGACCAGAGACGCTGCGTGCTGCCGTGGCGTGACCTCGTGACCAATAATCGCGTTCACCGGCGCCGCATGACTGACACAAAAAACCCGTCGGTCCCGGTGCGGCGGGGCGTCATCAACAGGCCTTCGGCCGACACCTCGACGGCCGCGAGGAATTGCGCCCTTTCCGCCCCAAGGGCGCCCGCTACCTCGTCCGCCGGCACCACGGCAAACTCCGGATGCCGGCCCGTAAAAGCCCGAATCCGCGCGCCGTTCTCATCGTCCAAGAGCGAACAGGTGACGTAGGCGATCCGCCCGCCCGGTCTTACCAGTCGCGCCGAGCGATCGAGCGCTGTGTCCTGAGCCTTGATGCGCTGCTCCAGTGCGCCGGGGCGCACGCGCCACTTGGCGTCCGGATTGCGCCGCCATGCCCCAACCCCGGTGCATGGCGCATCGATCAGCACCAGGTCAGCAGCGCCTGACAGGTCGTCCAGCAATTCGCCGTCGCCCCGCGGCGTGCGCACCTCGACGTTGCGCACGCCCGCCCGCGCGATCCGGGCATGGATCGGCGCCAGACGCCGAATGTCCGTATCGGTTGCGACGATGCGGCCGGAATTCGCCATCAGCGCCGCCAGCGCCAGCGTCTTGCCGCCGCCCCCGGCACAGAGGTCGACCACCGTCTCGCCCGGCCGCACGCCCGACAGCAGCGTGGCGAGCTGGGAGCCCTCGTCCTGGATTTCGATGAGCCCGTCAATGTAGGCCGGCTCGGCATGAAGCGGCGGGCTCTTGGCATCCGCGGACAACGCGATGCGCAGGCCGGCCGGCGACCACGGCGTCGGCGTGGCCCCAAGATGCGCCAGCGCCGCCAGCGCCGCATCGCGGTCAGCCTTGAGGGCGTTGACCCGCAGATCGACAGGCGCGCGCCGCGACAGCGCCGCCCCCTCGTCGGCCCGTTCCTCGCCGAATACCGCCGCAAAATAGGGATCGAGCCACTCCGGATAGTCGCCGCGCACATAGGCGGGCGCATCATCGCGCAGGGCGGCCGCCGCCAGCGCGTCCGCCTCGGCATGATCGGGAGGCGGTGGCGCATGTCGGACCCCATCTGCGAGCCGCGCAATAGAATCGACCGACATGCCGCGCTCGAGCCGCAATGCGCCAAGGAGGATCGCGCGCGGCGTTGACGCCCCCATCAGGTAGGCCGCCGAGCTGCGCCGGCGCAACGCGTCGAACACCAATCCCCCAATGGCGGCGCGGTCGCCGGAACCGGCAAACCGATGGGCAAGCCCCCAGTCCTTCAAAGCGTCGGCCGCCGGCCGGCGGCGATCCTCGATATCGGCCAGCACCTCGATGGCGGCGGAAAGACGTGCGCCAGGGGTCATTGCGGGCCGATCAAGATTCGCACGGCAAACATGATCCACATCACGACCAGCACAGCAAATCCGGCCGCAAAGGCATTGAATCTCCGGCCCACGTGATTAGAGGTGACATGGATATAGGCGTGGCCAAGACGTGTCGCCACGAATAGCCACGACAGCACCACGAACAGGAGATCGGCCGTGCGCAGCACATAGGCAAGGATCACCACCACATAGAAAAGCACCGGAAGCTGGAATTGACTGTTGTAACTGTTGCCGATCTTGGTGGTGTGCTCCGGCCAATTGAGCTGGCCGAGCGCAATGTCTCGAACCTTGGTTTCGCCGCGCCGAACCGACGCCACCCGCGAATGCCCGGTCAGCCCGAGGAGTGCGAGGGTGAGCACGACTTGAGCGAGGAGCGGCAGTAAAATGGCTTGAACCGTCATCTCCACTATCCCGCTGTACGAGGGACCTTATGGTCGTAGGGTGGGTTGAGCCACCGGGTCCGGCCTTTGGTCGGCCCGATGGTAAACTCCGCGAAACCCACCTTCGCAGCACGACGCAGCGCGACTGTCGATGGGTTTCGCAAGAGCTCAACCCATCCTACGACCGGCTCGGGTAATTCGGGCTCTCGCGTGTCACGACCACATCGTGGATATGGCTTTCGCGCAGGCCGGCACTCGAGATGCGCACGAATTCGGCTTTGCGATGAAACTCGCCGACTGTGTGGGCGCCGACGTAGCCCATGGCGGCGCGCAAGCCGCCGGTCAATTGGTGCAGCACGTTCGCCACCGGGCCCTTGTAAGGCACTTGCCCCTCAATGCCTTCCGGCACCAGCTTCAAGTTATCCTTGATATCCTGCTGGAAGTAGCGGTCCGCCGAACCGCGCGCCATGGCGGCGACCGAGCCCATGCCGCGATAAGCCTTGTAGGAGCGGCCCTGATAGAGGAATACTTCTCCCGGCGTCTCATCGGTGCCGGCGAGCAGCGAGCCCACCATGGCGCAATCGGCGCCGGCCGCGATGGCCTTGGCGAGATCGCCCGAATATTTGATGCCGCCGTCCGCGATCACCGGCGTGTCGGTTTGCCGGGCCGCCTCGACCGCATCCATGATGGCGGTCAACTGCGGCACCCCGACGCCGGCGACGACGCGCGTGGTGCAGATCGAGCCTGGACCGATTCCAACCTTGATGGCGTCGGCGCCGGCGTGGATCAGCGCTTTCGCGCCCTCCTCAGTCGCCACGTTGCCGGCCACCACCTGCACGGCGTTGGAGAGCCGCTTGATGCGTCCGACGGCCTCAAGCACGCGGGTCGAATGGCCGTGGGCGGTATCCACGATCACCAGGTCGACGCCCGCCTCGATCAACCGCTCGGTCCGCTCGAAGCCTTGGTCCCCGACCGTCGTCGCCGCCGCCACCAGCAGGCGGCCCTGCTCGTCCTTGGAGGCACTCGGATGGGCCACTGCCTTTTCGATGTCCTTGACGGTGATGAGCCCGACGCAGCGATAGTGGTCGTCCACCACCAGGAGCTTTTCGATGCGGTGCTGATGCAGCAGGCGCTTGGCTTCATCCTGGCTGACGCCTTCGCGCACCGTGACGAGGCCGTCCTTGGTCATCAGGTCGGCGATCTTCTGGCGCGGGTCGGTGGCGAAGCGCACGTCGCGATTGGTAAGAATGCCGACCAGGCGGCTTGGCGCCTTGTCGCCTGCCACCACCGGGACGCCGGAAATCCGGTTCTCCTGCATCAGCGCCAGCGCGTCCGCAAGCGTCGCTTCCGGATGAATGGTGAGCGGGTTTACCACCATGCCGGATTCGAATTTCTTGACTTGCCGGACCTGGCCGGCCTGCACCTCCGGCTCCATGTTACGGTGAATGACGCCGATGCCGCCGGCCTGCGCCATGGCGATCGCCATGGTGGCTTCGGTGACGGTATCCATGGCGGAGGCGACGATCGGAATATTGAGCGCAATATCGCGCGTAATTCGCGACCGAATATCGACCTCGGAGGGCAATACGTCGGACAGACCGGGTCTCAGCAGCACGTCGTCGAAGGTATAGGCTTCCCGGAGACTGCCATTTGCCATTGCCGCCATGCCAAACTCCCTGCCGCCCCCGGGGCGACGCAACTTGCGATAAAGATAATGCCCGCCGCGGCAGATGGAACCATCGGCCGGCGAATCAGGTCTCTCCGTTGAGGTTGACGAGGGTCGATATCACGGCGCGCGCGCGTTGGAAAGCTGGTCGCAAACGTGATTCTTGTGTTATGCGCTAGCGACGAGGCGCACGGACATCGATTTCATGACAGCCACTGAAGACGAGACTGCGGCCTGCGGCAAAGCGCCGGAGCTGCACCCCTGCACGCACGATGAAGCGCTTGCGGCCTTTGGGGGCGCGCTTGAGTTCGACCCCAACCGGGCACAGGTCTACGCGCGGCGCGCGGCCGCGTGGCGGGACAAAGGCGATACGCAGCATGCGGCTGCCGATTGCGACGCCGCGATCAGCCTTGACCCTAAAAATGCGGCCTACTATCGCATGCGTGGGAAACTGCGGCACATGCAAGCCGATCTCGACGGCGCGTTGGCGGATTTTGGCGCCGCGATCGCCCTCGATCCGGCCTTCGCGGCCGCCTATATGGACCGCGCAGCCGCGCGGTTTCTCAAGACCGATGTCGCCGGTGCGCTCGCCGATTATGACATGGGGGCGCGCCTCGACCCACGACAACCCAACCTCCACCACATGCGTGCGCTGGCACGGCGCGCCGCAGGCGACCTCGCCGGCGCCTATGACGACCTCTGTGCGGCGCTCCACGTCGACGGCGAGACCGCCGATATCTACAATGACCGCGGCCGGGTGAGCATGGAGTCGGGCGATTTCGCCGGCGCCTGCGCCGACTATGAGAGAGCCGCCCGCTTGCGGCCCCATTGGTCGCAGCCCCACTCAAATCGCGGCTGGGCTCTGGTCCTCGCGGGCGAACTCGACCAGGCACTGCGGGCTTTTTCAAGCGCGCTCGCGCTTGAACCCGGCGATGCCCTGGCACTCTACGGACGGCAGGCCGTCGCAACACGGCGCAATGAGGCGGCGAACGGCGAGGTCGACGTCGGCACCGCCCTTTTCAACGATCCCGACATTGCCCGCATGATGGCGGCCAGCGGCATTTCGCCGGTCGCCGACTTGGCCGAGGTCACATCGCTCGAGCCGTAGAGCCGTAGGGCGCAATAAGCGTAGCGCATTGCGCCGCTCCGGCTCAAACACGCTAGCCGAGGTTCGCCGCCGTCGAGACGTCGCCCGCCTGTCGCGCGGGAACGGCGCAATGCGCTACGCTTATTGCGCCCTACGGCCTACGGTGCTACCGCCGCCATCCGGGCGGCGGTCCGTGGCGTTCGATGGCATCGACGATCTCGCGATGGCGCCGTTGCTCGCGCTTCATGTAAACCGAAATGACGGCGTGAAGCGACGGCACCAGCCACAGCACATGGAAAATAAGCCCCAGCAGCACGCATGGAACGATCAGCGCCACATTGAGGACGGCCGCCAACGGCTGCCCGTTCAGCAAGAGACCCAGCGGGGGCACGAAGATCGCCAGAAGATAGATCATTGGGGCGCCGCGGTTCGAGGAATTCCATTCTAATGTAGATAATGACGGCGCTGGCGCAATGCAGGCCAGCGGCTCAAGGATCGTCGCGCTGGTATTCTTCTTTACCAATGTCTATGAATTGCCCAATGCTGCATCGAGCCCTTCACCCATGACCCGTGAGCGCCTTGTCCCGCTGATCGTCGCGGTGGCAATGTTCATGGAGAACATGGACTCAACCGTCATTGCCACGTCGCTGCCGGCCATTGCCGCGGATATCGGCTCGAGCCCCCTGGAGCTCAAGCTCGCCATCACTTCGTACCTGCTGGCGCTCGCAATCTTCATTCCGGCCAGCGGCTGGATGGCGGACCGGTTTGGCGCCCGCACCATATTTCGCACCGCCATTGCGGTGTTCATGATCGGATCGATCGGCTGCGCGCTGTCGCATTCGCTGTGGCATTTCGTGATCGCGCGCTTCCTCCAGGGCACAGGGGGCGCCATGATGTCGCCGGTGGGACGCCTCGTGCTCATCCGCACCGTGGGCAAACACAAGCTGATCGGCGCCATGGCGCTGCTGACCATGCCGGCGCTGGTCGGACCGATGCTCGGGCCGGCGCTCGGCGGCTTCATCACCACCTATGCGAGCTGGCACTGGATCTTTCTCATCAACATTCCGATCGGCCTTCTCGGCATCACGCTGGTGAGTGTCTTTTTCGAGAACTTGCGCGCTGAAATCAGCGAGCCGTTCGATCTCTTAGGCCTGGTCCTGATCGGGCTCGGCGTCGGCGGGCTTGCCTTCGGGTTGACGGTGATTGGCATCAAGCTGGTTCCGGCCAGCGTCACCGTGGGCCTCGTGGCAGGCGGCGCGATGGCCACCCTCGCGTATGTCGTGCGCGCCCGCGGCATGGCGGCGCCGGTCATCGACCTGACGTTGTTCCGGCTTGCGACCTTCCGGGCCGGCGTCGCGGGCGGGTTCATCTTCCGGGTCGGCGCCGGTGCGCTGCCGTTCCTGCTGCCGCTGCTGATGCAGCTGGGCTTCGGCATGACGCCGTTCCAATCTGGCCTTGTCACGCTGTCGACGGCGGTCGGCGCCATGATGATGAAATCCGCGGTGCCGCCGATCTTGCGGCGGGCGGGATTCCGCAATGTGCTGACCTGGAACGCGCTGGTCGCCGCGGTGATGCTGGCCGCCTGCGCAGCCTTCACCCACGCTACTCCGGTGCCGGTCATGATCGCCGTGCTGCTCGCCGGCGGATTTTTCCGCTCGCTGCAGTTCACCAGCGTCAATGTCATCGCCTACGCGGAGGTCGAGCCCGCCCGCATGAGCCGCGCGACCTCGCTCGTCGCGGTGGCGCAGCAGCTCTCCCAATCGGTGGGTGTCGCGCTCGGCGCGCTCGTGCTCGAAACCGTGTTGCGCATCAAGGGACAGACGGGGCTTAGCGCAGAAGATTTCCCGCCCGCCTTCCTGCTGGTGGGGTTAGTGTCGGCAAGCTCGATCCTGCTGTTCGCCAGGATGCCGGCCGATGCCGGCGCCGAGATGGCCGACCGCAGGCCGGCGGTGTCCGGCCCGCACGAGGAGCAAAAGGCGGCATAGCCGGGACGGAACGACCGCAGCGCGGACGTGCCGCCCGCGCGCGACTACAGTTATCCCTCGTACTTCTCGACGATCTGGGCTGGCCGAAGATGAGCGTCGGCAGGATCGCGGCCGAATTCTTCCAGGGCGCGGCGCTGGCGCAGCAGGTCCCAATATTGGTCGAGCTCGATCTTGACTTTTTGCAGCCGCTCCTGATCGGCATCGGTCGGGGCACGATGCTGATAGAGGCGCTGCTCTTCAGCCACCAGTTCCCGAATGTGGTCGAGCACCGACCGGTCGGACGCCTCTACCTTCCCGGCGGCATGTTCGTTGGCCATTTGCAATTCTCCAAGCACATGCCCGTTCAAATGAGCGCTGACGGTCACGACCACAAGATGGTCATTAGTGTCATTCCGCAGCCGCCCCTCCCTACCCTCCCCCGCGCGCGGGGGAGGGTAGGGAGGGGGCACGGCGGCAAGCTCTTCCTCGTGGATGCGCTCCAGAATGCGGCGCGCCTGGATCAGGCCGGCATCGGCATTGATGTCGATCTGCGGCGCGTTCGGCAGGATCGTCATGTTGCGCTGCTGCGCCTCGAACACCGCCACATCCTCGAGAAACGCAGTGGTAATCTGCCCGACCAGCATGTCGGTGAGCGCCTTGTTGGCGACGTCCCAGTCGTGGGCTTGGCCCCAGAAATAGTGGCTGGTGGTCTCGGTCTCCGGCGTGATGGCGTTGAGGTTGCGCATGTTGATGCCGCCGACGCGCCGGCCTTGCGGCGCGCCGGTCCCGGTCGGCGTGCAACCGACGTCGAGCCGCAGGAAGGCCGGGGGCGCGAAATCGATGATCTGCCAGCGATCGACCGGCGTCGTGAAGCCGCCGGCCCTCACGAAGGTGGGCGGCGCCGGTGCGTCGATGATCCAGCGGGTCACCACCACGTTATTCGGTGCGCGCGTCACCTTGACGGCCGCGTTCTCGACCAGCGCCGCGTTGCCGATGGTGGATTCGTGTACGAAGGCCAGATGGGTCAGGTCGAGCAGATTGTCGACGATGAGCTGCCAGTTGGCCGTGACGTGGAGATAGCAGCTTTTGGCCCCCCAGTTGGGGTCATCGAGCCAATGGAAATCGGTGATCTTGTCCGCATCGGCGAGCGCCGGATCGCCCATCCATATCCACAGCCAGCGATACCGCTCGACCACCGGATAGCTTTTGACCTGCGCAGACGGCGGTATGGTGTTCTGGCCCGGCACCTTCACGCATCGGCCGGTGCGGTCATATCGCAGGCCATGGTAGTGGCATTGCAGATGATCGCCGACGAGCTTTCCCATGGAAAGCGGCAGGTGGCGGTGGACGCAGCGGTCCTCGAGCGCGGCGGGCGTGCCGTCCTCTTTGCGGAAAAACACGATCGGCTCGCCGAGGATCATCCGCCCGAACGGCTTGCGTGCAACCTCGTGCTCAGAGGCGGCGACGTACCAGAAATTTTTCAGGAACATGGGCGTACCTCCTTGACGGAGAATTGTATTGTCCGCGGTGGGATTTTCAATGCAACGATCCTGCTGGGACCGCGGGCGTCCCGCCCGCCCACGAAAGAGCGGGCGGGACGCCCGGTCCCAGGCGGGAAATCACGCCAATGACCAAGACCGCGAAGGCCAAATCCATCCGGCGCCAGCGCCGCAAAACCAAGACCGTGGGGCGTCCCGTCAAACGCATGGTCAAAGCATCCGACAAGCCCGTGAAGCGCCCGCGTGGCCGCCAATCGACCGTAGCTGCGCTCGCCGAACTCAAACGCCGGCTCCTGGAGATCAGCGATCTCAATTTCGCCGGCGCCGTGCTGAGCTGGGATCAGGCCACCTACATGCCGCCTGGCGGCGCGGCGGCGCGCGGGCGCCAGGGCGCGCTCTTGAGCAAGCTTGCGCACGAAAGATCGACCGACGCGGCGCTCGGCAGGCTGCTTGACGCTCTCGAGCCGCATGGCGAGGAGCTGCCCTATGATTGCGATGAGGCGAGCCTGATCCGCGTCGCGCGGCGCGACTTCGAGAAAGCTATCCGGCTGCCGAGCGATTATGTGGAGCGGGCGAGTGCCCACAGCTCGGCCTCCTTTACGGCCTGGACCAAGGCACGGCCGGCCAACGACTTCGCCGCAATGCGGCCCTTCCTCGAAAAGAACGTGGACCTGAGCCGCGAATACGCCGGCTATTTCGCCCCCTATCGGCGCGTGACCGATCCGATGATCGACGACTACGATGCCGGCATGACGACCGCATCGGTGCAGGAGCTGTTCACCGCACTGCGGCGTGAGCTGGTGCCCATCGTCGGCGCCATATGCGACCAGCCTGCAGCGGACGACGACTGCCTGCGCGGCATCTTTGCGGAGGCGAGGCAACTGGATTTCAACGTCGCGGTGGTCAAGCGGCTCGGATACGACTTCGAGCGCGGCCGCATCGACAAGACCCATCATCCGTTCTGCACCAAGTTCTCCGCCGGCGATGTGCGCATCACCACGCGGGTCAACGCGGCCGACATCGGCGAGGCACTGTTCTCGACGGTCCACGAAAGCGGCCATGCGATGTATGAGCAAGGCGTCGCCGCCGCGCTCGCAGGTACGCCGTTAGGCTCCGGCACTTCGGCAGGCGTGCATGAAAGCCAGTCGCGGCTGTGGGAAAACGTAGTCGCGCGCGGCCGCGGATTTTGGCAGCACTTCTATCCGCAGCTGCGGTCTTCCTTTCCGGAGCCGTTCCGCAATGTCCCCTTGGACGCGTTTTATCGCGCCATCAACAAGGTGCAGCGCTCCCTGATACGGACCGACGCCGATGAGGTGACCTACAATCTCCATGTCATGATGCGGTTCGACCTGGAGCTCGACCTGCTCGAAGGCCGCTTGGCCGTCAAGGACCTGCCGGAAGCATGGCGCGCCCGCATCGCGGCCGACCTCGGCATCGCGCCGGATGATGATCGCGACGGCTGCCTTCAGGACGTGCACTGGTTTTCCGGCGGCATCGGCGGCGCCTTCCAGGGCTACACCATCGGCAATATTCTCAGCGCCCAGTTCTATGCGGCCGCCATCAAGGCGCATCCGGAAATCCCGCACGAGATTGCGCGCGGGGAGTTCGATACGCTGCATCGGTGGCTCGTTTCTCACGTCTACCGACATGGGCGCAAGTTCGAGCCGAACGAGTTGATCGCGCGCGCCACCGGCGCCCCGATGACGATCGGGCCATATCTGGAGTATCTGCGCGGCAAGTATGGGGAGCTTTACCGATTGCCGGCTACCTTGTAGCCCGGATGGAGCGTAGCGTAATCCGGGATAGGTTGACCCCGGATTGCGCTGCGCTCCATCCGGGCTACGGTCTAAGAACCGCCACGACTTTTGCCCCTCTTACAAGAAGGAGCGGGCGAGACGCCCGCGGTCCCCAGTCGCCCGCGATCCCAGCCTCACAGCCCCGCATACCACTGGTACCCGCGGTCCTCCCAGAAGCCGCCCTTGCCGCGGGCGATGTGGCTGAGGCGGTCCACCGCCTCGATGCGGTTGACGTATTTGGCGTGCTTGTAGCCGACATGACGCTCCACCCGCAGCCGCAGCGGCGCACCGTGGGCGACCGGCAGGGCTTTGCCGTTCATCCCGTAGGCCACAATGGTCTGCGGATGGAGGGCGTCGAACAGGTCGATGCTTTCGTAATAGAACCCGCTGTTGTCGGGGGTGCGCACCATCTCGTCCATGCAGTGGAACACGATGTAGCGTGCCTCCGGCAACAGTTCTGCGGTCCCAAGGAGACGGCCCAGCGGAACGCCCGTCCATTGGCCGATCGCCGACCAGCCTTCATCGCAATTGTGCATGGTGATCTGGGTGCGCGACGGCATCGCCTTGACCTCATCGAGCGTGAGCGACAGCGGCTTCTTCACCATGCCGTCGACGGTCAGACGGAAGTCCGCAAAGTTCGACATCATGTGCCGGAAATACGCCATGCCGTTCGGCCGTTCGGTGCCGTTGGGCGGGAATTCCGGCGAGATGTCGGCCTCCGTGAACTCACGCACGAGCGGCTGGCCTGCCAGCAAGAGGCGCTGCGCATGCATCGACATGACCTGACCGAGGTCGAGGATCGGGCGCAGCCACGCCACGTCGGAAATCGCAACAGGGTCGCAGGCGGACACCAGCGTTGCGGCGGCCGCCGAACCGCCGGCGATCAGCGAGCGGCGCGTGATGAGACTCATTTTCTGATCTCCGGCAGGATCGCGTAGCGCCCGGTGATCATGGAGCGCATGTTGTTGAACAGTCCGGTCACGACGACTTGGGTGATGTGAACGAACACGAACAGCACCAGTAGATTGGCGACCACGAAGTGGATCGTCCGCGCCGACTGCCGCCCTCCGAACATGTCGAACAGGAACGGCATTGCGGCCGTCACGGCAGGCGACATGGTGAGCCCGCTCAGCACCATCACGGGCAGCAAGGCGAATATCACGATCACGTAGGCGAGCTTCTGGAGCACATTATAGCGGCGCGCAGCCGCGCCGCGCGCCCGGCGCAGGCGGATGTGGCTTAAGATGTCCGCCAACATGTGGCGCGGGCGGAGCTCGGCCGCATCCGGCATGAGATCGCGCCGGAAGTGGCCGGTGAACAGGCCGAACAGGAGATAGGCGAGGCCGTTGATCACGAGCAGCCAGGCCGCTGCAAAATGCACGTCGCGCGCCCCCGCCAGCGTGTCCGACAACGTCAGCCAGTTCGGAAATGCTGCCGAGACGGGCTCACCGCTGGCGTCGTAGGAAACACCCAATACGCCGGTGGTGATGAAGTTGTGCCCCATGATGGTGGTCACGCCGACCGGCTCGTCGGTGTCGATATCCTCCAGCGCCGCAATAGCGAGGAGGGGCGGCACGCCGCGATAGCCGTAATTCCCCCAATACAGCGCCGGATGATAGTTGAAGAGGCGCAGTCCGCTTATCAGCAGCAGGACGAGGATCAATGCGTTGATCCAGTGTGTCAGGCGGACCGCGACGGTGTGCCGATACATGACCTCGCGTCGGGGGACCACGTCCGGCTGGGCCGCGGCTTTCGTTTCGGCATTTGGTTCGCTCGAAGCCACCATGCGCTATTTTACGGGAACATGTAATACGCCGTTATGGATGCAGAGCCACTATCTGAGAGTTATTTCAACTTCTTAATGAGTCGATGTGAGGGACATGTCAGCGCCCTGTAAGCACCAAGACCAAAAATCCGGACGACGAGCAGTGATCCGAAACCCTTCCGTGCGTCCTGTCAAGGGCAGCGCTTCGCTGCTTCTTGCCGGGCAGCGGACTGGGCGCTTGCCGCAGTCAGCGTAAGCGCTTCTCGGTAAAATCATTCGTGTACATTGGGCCGACATTGATGGCGATATTGGTGGGTTTTCGGCCCATTCGACGATACTGGCGGCCCGTCGCCTCAAGCGCCGTCATGTTGGTTTGCGCGCTCGATATGAGGAAGAAGGCGGACAAGGCGCGGTCGTCGCAGCTCACGGGTGGCGAAGGTTTCACCTATGAGGACGTTGTCGCGGCCTATTTCCTTGCGGCATTACTTCGAGAAGAAGCTGCTCTCGGTCAACCGGGGTATGTGGCGCGTGTGGCAGTCCAGCAAAATCGTCAAGGCGAGCCGATGGATGATGTCATCGTCGACAGCGAGGCTGCCGGCGAGCGCAATCGACTTAGCGTTCAGGTCAAGCGCAGCGTCACGATCAGTAAGGCCAATGACGATTTCAATCAGATCATCGCGAACGCTGTCGCAACGCGTGCGAAGACGGAGTTTCGGCCCAGTCTGGATCGTTACGGCTTTATCGCCCGCGCTGTCACGGACGGCCGCTTTCAGTCTCTGCTGCGGATAATCGACCGCGCGAAGGCAAGCCCTACCGGGGCGGAGTTCGCCAATCGCTTCAGGCCGGCTAGCGAAAGTAGCAAAGAGGACATCGTGCTGCGGGATGAACTGCGCACGCTCATTCATCCTGCCGATGCCGACGCGGAGGCCGACTTTTATCGTCACTTCGTTGCGCACCGTCTTGACGGCTTCGAGCCCGGCGGCGATCGCTTCGCCGACCTTTCCAACCGGCTCGGAGCGATCTCGGCGAATGGGGAGGGACCCGGCCTGGCCGAGATTCTTTGCCGCCAGGTCCGCATCGGCGAAGGAGCCGCAAAGGTCTGGACGCGGCCTTCACTGATCGCGGACCTAAGGTCGCTGCACGCGCTCGTGGTTGCTCCGTCCTACGTCGAGGACATTCGCATTGTCGTTGAGTTGGCGCGCGACGCCGTAGCCGACATCAGGTCGGATATCGGCGGTGTAACGATTCCTCGCGATGGGCTGGTTGAGCGGGCCGAGCAAACGGCTACGGCAAATGTCTTCTCCAACATCAGCGGCCTACCCGGATGCGGGAAATCCGTTGTCCTGAAGCGCTGCGTCGAGCGCGCCATGGAGAAGGGCCCGGTCCTCTTCCTAAAATCGGATCGGCTTGAAGGAACGTCGTGGCGACCTTTGCCAATGCCCTTGGCCTCCGGCATCAGTCCGCGGTCGACCTCCTTGCCCAGATTAGCGCGAGCGGGTCTGCGATCCTCTATGTGGATGGCATTGACCGGATCAAGTCGGAGCACCGGGGCATCGTCACCGATCTCCTGCACGCGATCGAACGCGATGCAGCACTTCGGCACTGGCGGGTGGTGGTCACGTCGCGCGACCAAGGGCTGGAGGTTTTACGGTCGTGGATTCCGGCAAGCCTTTACGCAAAGACCGGCGTTGGCGATGTCGCCATCGAGACCTTGAATGACGCCGAGGCAGAAGACCTAGCCACTCATCGGCCGGAGCTTCGGCCGTTGCTCTTTGGCACGGAGGCCGTGCAGGAGATTGCCCGCAGGCCGTTCTTTGCAGCCGTGCTCGCCGACCAAGTGGCGGCCATGGGTCTCGACATCAAGGCTCCTCCCCAGACCGAGAGCGAGCTTATTGAAGCGTGGTGGGCCGTTGGCGGCTACAACGTGCCGAGCGAAGCCGCTGACGGTCGACAGCGTGCGTTGCTCGACCTTGCGGAGATCGGTGCGCCTTCCTTGGGAAAGGGCATCGGCGGTCGGAATTTGAAGCCCGAAACGATCGGACAGCTCGAAAACCTGAGGCGAGACAAAATCGTCGACGCTTCTGTTCCTGGCTCCGTCTACAAGTTTACGCACGATATCTTCTTTGAGTGGGTGTTCTTTCGCTTGCTAATCGATCGGGGCGATGACTGGCCGAAGGCATTGACCGCGGCCGGCGAGCCTCCGCTGCTGGCGCGGATCGTGAGCCTGCACTCCCAATTCATGTTCGAGGGCGCCGGCGACTGGTCCGGCAACCTCGACGCGCTTTCAAGCCAGCCACTCCGTCCGCAATGGCGGCGCGCGTGGCTACTTGGCCCCTCTGCCAGTTCGCACTTCCGGGAGCACCGGCCGACGTTCGAAGGGGTACTTTTTGCCGATGGAGCTGCGCTCCTCGCAAAGTTCCTCGTATGGTTTCAAGCGGAGCGGACTATCCCCAATCCTTTGCTTCTTCAAAACCCGAGCACGGCTTTGGAAGGGGCGGCGCTTATCCGGGCGGCCGACCAGTGGGGCTGGCCCTCGGATGTTGCGGCGTGGAGACGCGTCCTCGGGTGGGTGTTTGCTCGTCACGGACAGTTCCCGGCGGCTGCGCTGCCGCTAGTGGTCGAGCTGTTCGCCGTTTGGCAGAATATGCTCAGCAACCTGCAGAACCCGTTTTCTGAGCGGATCGTCGGCCTTGCGGAGGCGTGGCTAGCAGAGCTTGAGGGCGAAGAACCGGGGCGCTGGCAGGGTCTTCGGGCCGACACGCGCGAATCGGTTGAGAAGACGCTTCGAAACCTGATTCTGGGGTCCGCCCTGGCATACCCGGACCCAGCGCAGCGGATGGTCGATCGTGTGATTGGCGTCGAGCGGCGGGGTAAGCTGTTCGAGCTGATCGTAGCCTTCTCTCCGATCCTCGCGCAGATTTCTCCCGACAAACTGGCGCAATTGGTCTTAGCCGAAGTCATCGAGCCGCTGCCTAGTGAAGAGCTGGAGAAGGAGCGCCGGTCCCGCGACCAAGGGAACGCCCACAGGGCAGCCATTCGTGCGAAGCCGCAAGCGGAACGCACGGAACACGAAAAGCGCATCCTCCGCGGTTTGTTCATGTCGCTGGGGATGAAGACCTACGATTTCAATGACACCGGCATCGATCGTATGCACGGGTCTTTCTATCCGCCCTCGCCCGCCCACGAGCCATTCGCGAGCCTCTTTCAGTATGCGCCCGACGTTGCGCGCGCCGTCGTTCGTACCCTGTCCAATCGTGCAACCGAGGCGTGGTTGCAGGTCCATGACATCAACGCCCCGAGGTACGGGACCCCGCTTCCACTCGATATCGACTTCCCTTGGGGCCGCCAGCGCTTCTGGGGCGGCCAGCGGACATACGCTTGGTATTTCGGCGAGGGCGGACCCCAGCCGTTGGACGCGGCGTTTCTGACGATGACCCACTGGGCTCACAAGAGGTTGGAGGAAGGCCGGGAGCTTGAAGAATTGATCCACGAAGTTGTCGAGGGCCACGACAATGTGGCGGCGCTGGGCCTTGCTGTTTCGCTCGCCCTCGAAAAGGTCGAGCGATTGCCCGCAGTTTTCTCGCTCATCAGTTCCCAGCGTCTTTGGCATCTGGATTTCAGACGACAGATCGAGGAAAGCGCCCGCGAGATCAACTTCTTTGGGCTCGATCCCAGAAACCAGATGACTTCTGTCCAGAAGACCGCCGACGCCTACCTCAAGGCGCGGCACTATCGCCAGCGATCCCTCAAAGACCTGTCCTATGTGTTCGCCCTGAGTAAGGACGAACCTGATAAGACCAAGTTCCGTGAGGCCCTGCAGCGCTTCCCCGCTGAACTGCCGTACGAATACGAAGAGCAGAAGGAGGATGACACGGCCGCCGCCGGGCTAGCGGAGACAGCGCAGGCCTGGTCGAATTTCTGGAGGACCGAGAATTACGGGCTTGAGCCGATCCCAGATCAGCCGGGGATGGCTGCGCTGACCTACAGCGATCCGGAACCCGTCTCGCCGGCGGTCCAGAGACGACGGGAAGACAGTGCGAACTCTCTGCGCGACACCAGCGTGGTGACGTGGGCCACGAAATCCTTTCAGCAAGGCAAAGTCGAAGAGCGGATTTCGCTGTCGCACGCAATCGGCTTCGCGCAGTCACGGGATTCTACCCAGTTGTTCGATGCCGTGGCGGAGGCCGGAGCCGGAATGATGCAGAACTGCGTCGTCGCCGCAGCCGCCATGGCGATCCGCTTCAGTGATGACGCCAAGGATCGTGAATGGGGCTGGTCAATCATGGATCGCGTCGACGGCATAACCGAGCGTCAGAGCTACTGGCGCTACGGCAACAATCCGTATGACCCGCGCTTGTTCTATATGGCGGTTCTGAAGGGCGACCTTGCCGGCGGGCGGCCTAGGGCAGATTCCGCGGCTCGTCTGTTAACGCTCGCCGGAAACCCGAACCCGTATATCGCCCAATTCGCGCTCGCTGCCTTGCTCGATGCAAAAGCTCTGCAGCCGGCGCTCGTTTGGAATGCCGCAGCTCTGGCGACCGAACTGTTTATTGCCCATCAGGCGTTTCAAAAAGACGGCACTCGCGACGGATCAGTGCAGGAAGCCTACCTCGCTGAGGCGACAGGCCGCGCCGTGGCACGGTTAGGTGGCCAAGGCAAACCGCTCGCTCCGCTGACAATCCCGCCGGGTGCGTGGGTCAGGCAGGCGGCTCGCCCAAAACGGAAGCAAAGGGAAGAGCACTGGAGCCACCCTGACCCCGACTTCGATCAGCACTTTGCGAAAGACGTAATCCGCCACTTTCCAATTGAAAGTTGGGCTGCGTCGGCCGAGCACCGCGAGGCCCTGCTCCAGTACGCCGACGAGCTCGTCCGTTGGACGGCTGATCGGCTTTTCCCCTCATGGTTAGAGCGCCGGGAACGTGAGAGCTGCGGGACGCAGCTTTACGAATGGCTTTCAGCGCTCGCGACCTTCGTAGCCCGAGTGGCGACGCTAGTGCCGGACGGATATGCACGCTTTATCGAGCCCATTGCCAAGCATGACGACCGGGAAGTGCTCACCTTTGTATCGAACATCACCGAGGCGGTGACGACACGTCATATCTACGATGCGTCGACAGTTAGCGACGAAGCACTTGGTCTGCTCGGGAACTGCATGGATAGGATGCTGACCGAGTCTACGTTCAACCCAAACAGCCATCGGGCCGGCGACATCAACACGAACAACCTCTCTCGGATGGTGAAATCATTTCTCCTGATCTCCGTAAAAGATGCGCCCGGCGCCGCGCGGTTCGCGAATGGAGAATGGGTTGATCTTCCGCGGCTTCTGCCGTTGATCGAAAAGCTGATGATGGCAGCCGGTTGGTCCTCCGGTGTGATGGACGCCTATCTGCTCCTTTGTGAAAGGGCCAAATCTAACTTCCCCGTCGAAGCCTTCACACGGCATGCCTCTGCCAGCATGGACGCCACCAGCTTCCGGCAGGAAAGCTGGAATAGCTCGGGAACCTCGGCTGGGGTCTCCACAGCGGTCCAACGTCTTGCCGAGGCTCATTACCCGCTGACGCGGAATCAGGCGCGCGATCTGCTGATCCTGCTCGACCGGCTCGTTGACATGGGCGACCGGAGAGCGGCTGCCTTGCAGCAGTCGGAGCACTTTCGAAGTATTCAACGCGGGTGGGTGACCAGTTCGGTGCGGGTCTTGCGCTGATTGTCGGCCAGGGCCATCGCGGGTCTTGCGCTGATTGTCGGCCAGGGCCATCGCCGAGCTTGTGCGGCCCTTGGCGGTGGCCTTCTCGATGGCGCCCCAATGTCGCTCGACAACATGCGAAGCCTCGGCGTGATGTCGCCCCGGTCGATTGCGCTTGCGCCGTTGCAGCCCGCCGTTGCTAGCATGGCGAGCGCTCGGCGTTCGACGCCGAGGTGTGCCGTCGCGGTAAAGTGCTCCCTGAATAGCTCGTTGCGATAATTGCGTCGCCAAGCGCACACAGCTTCGACGCAAGCTTGATCGCTCGTCTGGTCAACCGAAGCATTGCGGCCATCGCAGCCGAAAAAGTTCCGGGCTGGCCGAAGACGGTCGATGTCGTCGAGGTGGTGGATCACCGACGCCGGTCCCGGGCGATCAGAGCTTGACCCAGGCAGGTGCGTTCAGTTCTCCGGTCGATCTCCCAATCGATAACCTGGATCGACCGGGGTCGCCTTCAGCATCACCCGCCGAAGGAAGGCGAGTTCGTTATCGCTCAGGACCGAAAGGTTGATAGGCGGAGCGTCGGTGTCGCCCCCAATGGCTAGACGCTGCGGGATAAGGCTCGCGACCACCCTGAGATAGGCGGCAGGGCTCGACTTCCGCACCTTCGCGAGCACAGCCGCACCATGCTGCACCCAATCATCGTGTACCGCTGCAATGAAGTCCTCGCCCAATTTGTTGCGCGATCCGGGCCGTCTGCCTGGGCCGCCGATATTCCCCGTTACAAAACGGCCGCCTGCGTCTCTGTCGGGCTGACGGACGGGGTGCCGTTTCGTTTTTGGTGTTGCGGAGTTCATCATTCGGTCGCCAGTGTTGGAAGTTCTGCAAAGCGGTGCAAAACCTGCCGGTTCTCCGCAAGGCCCTCTCGGCCGTCAACGACAATTATCTCAGCGTGCAAGCAGGACATCCTGGAGACCTTTATCGCGTGGCGAGCTACCATTCTTGCAGAACCGACGGTGACGGCAGCGGGAAAGCGCATTCCCGGTCTCAAGCTCGACCATCCACGACAACTCGCCTAGACGCTCTCGTGCGCTTTGCTCACATCGCGGCCGGCAGCACCTTCACCACCACGGAACTCTACCCCCATGTCGTTGAGGCACTTCGCTGCCGTCCGCACGAGTATACGCTTGCCCCGCTGCGCTACGGCCTCTTGGCGATAAGCCGCAACTGATCGAGGGAGTCAAATTCTGGAGCCGCTGTGGCGATAGCCGCCTTCATGCGGCCGATCGACAGCTTGTTCAGGCTGCCTTTCTGACGGCCGCCTCGACGCTCTCCAGGCTTCGAACCACGTGGCATTGCTATTTTTGCTATCCGAGAGTGAGACTTTCAGCGTATCGACCAATACGCCGGCCGCAATGCTGCTGCAACGAGATCGTTCAGAAGGCGCAGGCTGGATTGAGCAGACCCAAAGAGAGGGATGGCCGTGCAAAGAACCGCGAGAGCGAACACGGTGCGATTTCGCGGATTTCATGTGAAGGCAGATTCCCTACCGTCGGCCGCAGCGTGGTCCGGTTACGGATGTAATCGTGGTGATGTCGCGGTTTGTCAGCGTTAACTTCAATTCGAGGAAGAAATCGGGGACCTCTCTGGTTCGTCGCCCTCGCTAGCGTTCGGCCGGTCGCCGAACGAAGACCTCTGTCATCCGATCGGCGAGTTCGTCAAAATTAACGGGTTTCCTCACTCGCGGCGCACGGTTCAGCACGGGCGGGTCTCCCTTATGACCGCCGTAGCCGGTGACCAGAATAAACGGCACTTCGTGGACGAAGAGCTCATCGGCCACCGGAGACGAATTCTTTCCACTCAAGTTGGCGTCCAGCAGCGCCCCATCGAGACGGTTTTGGCGTACGGTCGCGACAGCATCTTCGAGGGTAGATACCGGCCCGACAATTTCGCAGCGAAGGTCCTGCAACATCTCCTCGACCAGCATGGCGACTAGGAATTCGTCCTCCACGATGAGAATGCGCAGACCGGCGAGTGCGTCACGTCCTGTCTCCACGGCTCAGGCCTCGGACCCCCCCGGAGGGGACGATTCGTCCCATGGGAAGGTCAGTTCCCCGTGCAATCCTTCCTCTCGATAATCCAGTGTTGCCTGACCGTGCAGCTCGTGGGTCGTGCTGCGTTCGATAAGCTCGCTACCGAATCCGCGGCGGGACGGCGTCTTCACCGGCGGACCGGCCGCTTCGATCCAGCGTAGGCGGATTTGAGGCCGTCCGCCGCTGTCCTCCCGCTGCCAGTTTACGTCGAGTGTTCCGTGTGGTGTGGAAAGCGCCCCGTATTTCGCAGCATTGGTGGCCAACTCGTGCAGGATCATAGTCAGCGCGACGCCGGCTTGCGTCCTCAGGGTGAGCCTCGGACCGTCCACCGTGATCCGTCCGCCAACGTCACCGGCACGA
>WNFR01000536.1_pt1 | contig 38483 bp, 41 predicted proteins | sample 5400221 | NCBI WGS metagenome assembly WNFR01 (sample SAMN13153357, study PRJNA577476) | soil metagenome | isolation source: 40 cm soil under Madrone tree | place: USA:California | collected 2016-06-14 | reverse complement strand
GACGAAACTCTGATTTCGGGCGCCGGCGTTTTTTGGTTAAGAGACCGTCGCCTCAATCCTCTCCCTGAGGGAGAGGCGGACACGAAGCGCCAGGTAAGGGCCACTTCAACGCTTTAACTTTTCAACGCTTTAACGTTGCATTAGCGTTCTGGGAAATGTCCTGCTCGAAAATCGATCCTTCGTTGCACCAGCCGAACAAGCCGCCTTGGATCAAGGTGCGGTTGCCGTCAAACCCGGTTTTCTTTTCCACCAAGGCGCTCATCTCCGATTTGCGATTGCATACAGTTTGCGAAAGCGCGCAGTGCCCGAACCGCTGGGAATGCTGGAGCCAGGGCACGGCCACGATGATGATTGCGGGTGATCGTTGCACCCGCGCATGTGGGTTTTGCGCGGTGACAACAGCGAAACCGTTTGCGCTCGAGGAAGACGAACCGCAGCGCGTGGCCGAAGCCGTGCGGCGCATGAAATTGAAACATGTCGTGATCACGGCGGTGGCGCGCGACGATTTGCAAGACGGCGGCGCGGATCATTTCGCCCGCGTCATTCGGGCGATTCGTGAGATGGATCCGTCGATCGTGATCGAAGTGCTCGTGCCGGATTTCCACGCGCAAGATTGGTGCATCCAGATGGTGCTCGATGCCGCGCCCGAGATTTACAATCACAACATGGAGACGGTCGAGCGCTTGACGCCTGTCGTTCGTTCGCGCGCCAAGTATCGGACATCGTTGCGAGTCTTGCAGCGCGCAAAAGAATTGTCGTCCCGCGGTCGCGGGATCGTGACCAAGAGCGGCGTTATGCTCGGCCTCGGCGAGACCGAACCGGAATTATTTCAAACGATGGACGATTTGCGCGAAGCCGGCGTGCAGGTTTTGACGATGGGACAATATCTTCGCCCGACGCCGAACCATTTGCCGGTGGTCGAATACATCACGCCGGAGCAGTTCGATCTTTACGGGGAAATCGCGCGCAAGAAAGGGTTCGCGCATGTTGCATCAGGTCCGCTCGTGCGCAGCTCGTATCACGCGGCTGACTTTCATCCGGTCGTCCGCTGACGATGGAGACGGCCGCCACGCCGAAGCCGTCGGCAAGATCGACAAGCATAAGATCGACAATCGCCACGGTCATTCCGGCCTATCAGGAACAAAAACATATCGGCGATGTTGTACGTCGCACCCGACAGTTACTCGAGCACGTTCTCGTCGTCGATGACGGATCTAGCGACAAGACCGCCGCACGTGCGCGCGAAGCGGGCGCGGAAGTGATTGTTCATCCGCAAAACCGCGGGAAGGGCGAAGCAATCAAGACCGGGCTGCGCCATTGGCACGAACGCGACTTTATCTGGGTCTTTATTCTCGACGCCGACGGTCAGCATCGACCTGAGGAAATCGTTCGATTCATTGCCGCGGCCACGTCCGATGGCGCGTCACTTCTGATTGGCAACCGCATGAAGAACGTCAAGTCGATGCCGGTGCTGCGCCGCGCTGTCAATCGTTACATGAGCACCAAGATCAGTCGCGCTTGCGGACAGGACATTCCCGACACGCAATGCGGTTTTCGCATGTTGCATCGCTATCTCATTCCCGAGGTGCTCGGCGGCACGAAGCGCTTCGATTACGAAACCGAAATGCTCATCATCGCGAGCCGCAAAGGTTTCCGCATCGAGTCAGTGCCGATCAGTACGGTTTACTCCGACGAAGTCAGCAGCATCCATCCTGTGCGCGACACGCTCCGCTTCTTCAAGTTGATGCAGCGTTATCGGAAGTTGTAATGACTATCTGTGTGCCCTACAGCCGCAGATAACTGTAGCCGCCCCGCTCAGCCGGGGCGTTTCCCAGAAAGAACACGGCGACAGAGCGCCGTGGCTACATGGCCGACGAAGTCAGCAGCATCCCGATTGTCTGCAAGCATTTCAAATCAGTCCGCGCTTGCGAAAGTCGCCGATGTTGCCGCCGCTCGAACGCTCGATCATGTCGATGGTGAACTTGAGCAGGCAAACTTCCCACGCGTCGTCCACGCCTTGAATGACGGCACTGAGCGGTTCGTTCGCGTTCTCGACCTGGTGTTTCGTGCGGTTGATGACGGAGCCGAGCGAATCGCGCAGCGTTTCTTCGGTCACGTCGGTTTTACGAAATTGGAAGCCGTAACGCAGGACCGCGATGTTGCGCAGATTTTCGCGAAGTTGCTCGACATAACGCTGCGCTTTTTCGCCGAAGCCTTCGAGCAGGAGGCGCGTGTAATGGTCGGGCGTCACGATCTGCGGACGTTCGGCGTGAATCTTCCCGTTGCGCACCCGGACCTGATCGACGCGGTCCATCAACTCGGAGATAAGATAAAAATTGAAGCTCGTGCTGCCGAAGGTCGCGATCTGTTGTTCGGGCGCGAGAATTACCTGTGTGTTCTCAATCGCGTAATCGAAGTCGTCTTTCTTCACCGATTAAACGATAGAAGATCGACATCTTATCGCAAATAGCTGTAGCGGCGGTCTATGACCGCCGTGCCTAACAAGGAGCGGCGATTTTGAAATCGCCCTTCCTTGATTTCGGCGCTCATAGAGCTGCCGCTGCAGAAGAGCAATCACGCGGGCGTTTCGCAAACGGCGCTTTCGATGTCGTCGCGGACTCGGCTAAAACGCCAGCGGGTGAGCGCTTCCCAGGTGAAAATGGCGAGCGCGATCCAGATAAAGCTAAAGGTGATGAGATGACCGCGCGTGAACGGTTCGTGATAAAGAAAGACGCCGAGAAAGAATGAGCCGGTCGGCGCGAGGTATTGCAGGAACCCAATCGTGGTGAGCCGCAAATAACGCGCGGCGTAACCGAACCAAAAGAGCGGAACGGCGGTGACAACACCGGTGGAGATGAGCAAGATCGACAACCACAAACCGCCACGATCGAAAACCAGTGTGCCGTTCGTCTTTAACAAGAACAAATAGGCGAGCGCCGCCGGCACGAGCAACACAGTCTCGATAAACAATCCGGGAATGGCGGCGGTGCCCGATTTTTTGCGGAGCAATCCGTAGAGACCGAACGTCGTGCAGAGCGTAACCGCGATCCACGGGAACCGGCCATAACCGAAGGTGAGATAGAGAACGCCGCTGGTCGCGAGCAAGACAGAGACGATCTGCCAGCGCGTGAGGCGTTCGCGCAAAAGGATGGCGCCGAAAAGGACGTTAACGAGTGGGGTCATGAAATAACCGAGACTGGTTTCGATGACGCGCCCGATATTGACGGCGTAGATGAAAAAGAACCAGTTGGTCGCGACCGCCATGCCGGCGGCCAGACAATAAAGCGTGGCTCGTCGCGAGCGAACGACTGCTTTCACCTCCGGCCAACGGTGCTGCCATGAAAGCAGTCCAACCAAAAACAAACTCGTCCAGACGAAACGGTGGGCGATAATTTCCGATGCCGGTACCTTGACGAGCAGCTTCCAGTAAATGGGAATGAGTCCCCAAGTGGTGAAGGCGGCAATGCCGGCGATGAGCGCGGAGGTCTCGTGCGACTGGCCGGAATGCTTGCGCAAGTCCGCCGATTGGACGGACTCATCCTGTGGCGAGATCGACATGTTGGATAAAAGGCAGAAAAAGGGATCAGAAAAGCAGGAAAAAAGGAAAAGAAAAGGACAAGCCCAGGTATCGAATGAAAGATCCTTCCTGCTTTCCTATTTTCCTGATTCATCTCTGAAGTAGGTTCAAGAATGCGAGGCTTCTTCTCCGAGCTCAAACGCCGCAAGGTCTATCGCGTGGCCGTGGCTTACGCGGTTGGCGCCTGGCTGATCGCACAGGTGGTCACGCAGATTTTTCCGGTGTTCGAAGTTTCGCAGTGGGCCTTGCGCACGATGATCGTTCTCCTGGTCGCCGGTTTCCCGGTCGCGCTCATTCTCTCGTGGGCCTTCGACATTACGCCGCAAGGAATTAAGCGCACGGAGGATGTCGATCTTGCCCAGTCACGTTTAAGTCGCGCCGAACCGATTCCGGAAAAAAGCATCGCGGTTCTCCCGTTTGAAAATTTGAGTGACGATCAGCAGAACACGTATTTCGCCGACGGTATCCAGGACGACATTCTTTCCAGTCTGGCAAAAGTGGCGGATCTCAAAGTGATTAGTCGCACGTCGGTGCGACAATTTCGCGGGACGGATCGGAACCTGCGCGAAATCGGTCGGGCGCTGGGCGTAGCGCACATTCTCGAAGGAACAGTGCGGCGCGCCGGCAGCCGGGTGCGTGTCAACACACAGCTGATCAACGCGCGCACAGACGCGCACGTCTGGAGCGATACCTTCAATCGCGAGATGACTGATCTGTTTGCGCTACAAAGCGAGTTGGCCGAACAAATCGTGGCGGCGTTGCGCGCCAACATTTCGCCGCAGGAAAGAGCGAGCCTCCAAATCCATCCGACGGCGCATCTCGATGCCTATGATCTTTATTTGCGAGCGCGCGATCTGTTTCGCTGGAGTGGAGCGGGAGACCCGCGCGAAAGTGGCGAGAGGGCCCTGGATCTTCTCGATCAAGCGATCGCGCGCGATCCGGAATTTTCTCTCGCTTACAGCCTGGCGTCGCGATTTCACAGCGAGCTCTATTGGTTTGGCTACGATAAAACGCGTTCGCGTTTGGCCAAAGGAAAGGCGGCAGTCGATCGCGCGTTACAATTGCGTCCCGAACTTGGGGACGCGCATCTCGCGCTCGGATATCATTATTACTATGGCTACCGCGATTACGAGCGCGCGAAGAGAGAACTCGCGATCGCGGCGCGAGCGACTCCGAACGACGCCGAAGTTTGGGACGGCCTGGCCGCGGTTGGCCGGCGCGAAGGAAAATGGGACGATGCGGTTGCGAATTTTGAAAGAGCGCGCCAACTCGATCCGCACAACGCGGCTGTAATCTGGAATTTGGCGGAAACTTATTCGTCGCGCGGCCGTTTTGATGATGCCAGGCGCACATTTGCGGAGGGATTGTCGATCAAACCGGACGCCCATTTGTTCGCGCTGGCCCAAGCTGCGATCGAATTGAAACAAAATGGCGACCCAAGGGCTTTGCGCGCGGCCGTGCGCAAAATTCCGGGTGAGTTCGACCCGGGCGGCGCGGTCACAACGATCGCACTCCGACTGAGTCTGATCGAACGCGATTATGACGAAGCCGAACGAGTGCTTCGCGTTTCGTCGCGCCACGAATACAACGATCAGGGGATAGGCGGAACCGCGGCTTGCCTGGATGGCTATGGCTTTCCGAAAAGTTGGTATGAAGGATTGATCGCACGCGGTCGTGGTCAGGCGGATCTGGCGCAACAGATGTTTGAGTCGGCCCGCCAAGCAACCGAAGCGTGCGTTTGGCGGTCGCCCGAAGACGCCAAAGCAAAAGTGCTGCTTGGATTGATCGACGCGATGCTTGGCCGCAAAGAAGAGGCGCTGCGCGAAGGGCGGCGTGCCCTGGAGCTGTTGCCGATTGCGAAGGATGCGTATGACGGACCGATCATCGCGACCAATCTCGCGGTAATTTACGCGCAAGTGGGCGAGCCCGATCTGGCGATTGCGCAACTCGCGCCGCTTATGGAGATACCCAATGGTCCGACGCCCGCGTTGCTGCGCCTTGAGCCGGAATGGGACGCGTTGCGCCATGACGCGCGATTCGAGAAACTGGCGACCTTGTAGCCGTCGCCCTCTGGGCGATGCGTCGCGTGTGAGCGATTCAAATCGGCGCCGCGCTTCGCAGAGCGAAGCGGCTACAATTGATTGATTTCTTTGCCGCACGCGCCAGCGGACGGCAGCGATTATTTCTTTTGCTCAAAGAGAGGCAGAAATTCGCTGTATCCTTCTTCGCGCATTTTTTCGAACGGAACAAAATGCAGAGCTGCGGAATTGACCGTGTAGCGCTGACCGCCGGGCGGAGGCCCATCGTTAAAGAGATGCCCGAGATGCGAATCGCTTAGGCTGGCGCGAACCTCGATACGGTCTAATCCGTGAGAAGCATCCCTCTTTAAAACGACGTGCTCTTTCCCAATCGGCTTGGTGAAACTCGGCAAACCGACCCCGCTGTCGAACTTATCGGTCGAGCTGAAAAGCGGTTCGTGCGTAATGAGATCAACGTAAATTCCGGGTTTCTGATTATCGTAATATTGATTATGAAAGGGAGGCTCGGTGCCGCCTTCGCGCATCACGTTGTATTGTTGCTGGTTTAATTGCGTGCGCAGAACACTGTCGCTCGGCACCGGTTTCAAATAACTGATTTCCCCGCTCATTTTTTTCTCGGCGCGCGCTTGCAGGTAATAAAAGGTGCTCACCGCGACCACGACAGCACCCAACAACCCAAGCCAAAGAGTGAGATGGGTGGAGTGTTTGGGCGGATGTTTAATTCTGGTCATCGGAAAATCCCTGGAAACAGCCGGTTTCTCAAAAAGAGAGGACTACTTCTTTTTCTCGAAGAGCGACAGATACTCGCCGTAGCCTTCTTCTTTCAACTTCTCCACGGGAACAAACCGCAAAGCGGCCGAATTGATGCAGAAGCGTTGTCCAGTTGGCGCCGGTCCGTCGTCAAACAAGTGGCCGAGATGCGAATCGCCCTTGCTGGAACGGACTTCGGTGCGCTCCATGCCAAAGCTACGGTCGGATTTTTCCGCGACGTTCTTTTTCTCGATCGGCTTGGTGAAGCTGGGCCAGCCGCTGCCGCTGTCAAATTTGTCGAGCGAACTAAAGAGCGGCTCGCCGCTGACAATATCGACATATATGCCGGCACGATGGTTGTCCCAATACTCGTTGTGAAACGCCGGCTCAGTTCCGCACATCTGGGTGACGCGGTATTGTTCGGGCGTCAGCTTTTTCTTGAGATCCTCATCGGACTTCTTCCCGTTGCTGTTCGTATTTGTGGCTGGTGTGGTCATAGATGTTGATTGCGCGCCCGGTTCTTCCTTCTTTTGCGCGCCGGCCCGGTTCAAAAATATCAGAATCCCGCTCAGCGCTATGAAAACAATCGCGCAGAAGACCAGCATTGCGCGGGAAGATCTTTGCGGGCGTTGCGGTAATTCGATCACACGGAAAAATAACGCGAATTGGGGCGTGGCAACAGCGGAATTTGCCTACACGACATCAGACCGCCCGGCTTCGGGAATACGAATATAGCGACGGAACACGAGCAATCCAATCGGCGCGACCGAAGCAGCTAAGGCAAAGATTAGCCACATGATTCCGGAACGTCGCGGACCATGTTCGGGACAAAACGCGGCTAACAACCAGCCGGCCGTTCCAACGAGAAATTTTCCGACGAGAAATGGGAGATAGGCCAGCGCGCCGTAGGAAGCTTCCTGCCCCTTCGGCGCAATCGCAGCCGCATACTCATACACTCGCGGCGAGTAAAACGCTTCGCCGATAGAGAAGACCGCCAGATACGCTGCTGCCATGACATAGTAAGGATGGATGTTTCCTTTCACTCCGAGATAGCTATGCCCAAGCCATTGCCCCAGGGCGCTATTGACCGCAGGCTGGAACCACCAGGTCGGCAACGCCATGATGAATACTCCAGCGGCACAGATCGCTCCCCCGATGATGACCATTCGATAAGCAGAGAACCGTTGCGTCAGCGCGCCGATAGTTGGCACCAGGATAATAATCAGGATCGCGTTGATGTTTGAGAGCTTACCGACAGGCGCATGTAGCCCCAGCTCTCGATCACCAAATTTCGGGAAAACGTAATCCATCTGCAGAAAAATCGCTTTCAGAAATCCGATGAGGAGGAAGAAGACAAGGATGCGAAAGAATGCAGACTGGCCGAGTAGCCGTCGAAAGAGACGGATCGTTTCGACCGCACTTTGCTGCACAGTCTGTGCGATGCGCATCCAGAATGGGGCGGCGCGGTTTGATTGAGGCGCAGACGCGGGTGTTTCCTCGCCACGACGGAGAAAATAGATCGCGGGAAAGAGCAACAGCTCGAAAATAAGACTAACGAGGAACAGTTGCTGGTGCGTAGTTGGTTCGAACCCCAAGAGGCTTGCTCGCAGATCCAATTGCCGGACGAAATCGAAAATCCATCCAGCGGCGACGTAGCCGATGTTCATCACCATGTAAATAATGGAGAAAGAAATCGAGCGTTGTTGCGTGGTTGAGTAGCGCCTGGTCGCGGCCAGCAGCACCGGCGTCCCCAGTGCCTCGCCGACAGCCAGCGGAAGAACACCACACGCCAGTGCGAGTGATGGGATAGTTGTCGTCACCATCACCGTTCGCGCAACCGTGCAGATACCGACGCCAAGGAAAAAAGTTCGGCGCAACCCGATCGCATCCGTGAGCGAGCCGGCGAGCAACGTGAACACCGTCATGGCCGGCGCCCAGACCCAACCGACCAACGCGCCGGCGGCCTGGTCGTTAAAGCCGAGGTCCTTGGAGAGCCACAAAACCATCGTCTTATTTGTGACTGAGTAGGCGGTGTAGATAAGGAACTTGATCAGGAAGGTCAGCCACAACTCACGTTGCGCTCCCTTCAGGACGGTGAACTTCGCGATAAAACCGCGTAGTCCTGTCGCGACCACCGGAGGGACGCTCTCTTCCGGCACAAATGTCTCTTTGCCTGTTTCTCCCACGGTTTTCAACTTCAGCTAGAACATCTTCGCGACAAATTCACGCGCGTCGAACGGCAACAAGTCGTCGATCTTCTCGCCCGTGCCGATGAAGCGCGTGGGAATGCCGAGTTCTTCTTGAATGGCGACGACGATTCCACCTTTGCCGCTGCCGTCAAGTTTCGTCACAATCAAACCGGTCAGTCCAATGGCCAGATGAAATTCGCGCGCCTGACTGAGCGCGTTGCTGCCGGTGGTGGCATCAACCACGAGCAAGGTTTCATGCGGCGCTTCCGGGTCGTGTTTGGCCAGGCTGCGTTTCATTTTGTTCAACTCGGCCATCAAATTGGTTTTCGTGTGCAGCCGGCCGGCGGTATCGCAGAGAAGAAAATCGATCTTACGTTTCACGGCGGCCTGGTACGCCTCGTAACAAAGCGCCGCGGGATCGGCGTTGTATTGGCCGCAAATCATTTCGACGCCGAGACGCTCGGCCCAAATTCCAAGTTGCTCGATGGCGGCGGCGCGAAACGTGTCGGCGGCGGCGAGCAACACAGTATGTCGATGCTGCCGCAAATAGTGGGCAAGCTTTGCCGTCGATGTCGTTTTGCCCGTGCCGTTGACGCCAACGATCAAAATTACTTTTGGTTTTCCCGGGAGTGGAAGAATCGGTTCCGAATGTTTTGGCAAAATGCTCAGCACTTCTTCGCGCGCGACTTTTATGACCTCGCTGATTCCCAATAACGACCATGCTTCGCGGTCTTGCAGCTTCTTCAGAATTCGCGTGGTGATCGGCACACCGATGTCAGAACGGATGAGCTCTTCTTCAAGCTCGTCCCAATCGATTGGTTTGCCGGCGAATGTTTGGGCGAGCGCTTCGAAAAACTTCATTTTGTAGACAGGATTTACAAGATTAAAAAGATTACGAACAGACAGCGTCGATCTTTTCTAGGTCCAAGAAATCCGGTTAATCCTGTCCAGATTTGTCCGACGAAGGCGCTGCTTCACGCAACGGTCGTGTCAGGTCGTCTTTCACGCGATCGAGGATGCCGTTTACGAAACGGCCGGATTCGCCGCCACCGAAAGTTTTGGCGAGCTCGATGGCTTCATTGATGGAGACAACCGGAGGGATATCGTCGCGAAAAAGCATTTCGTAAATGGCCAGGCGCAGGACGTTACGATCGACGGCCGAGATGCGGTGGAATTCGTAGTTCTCACAATACTTTCGGATGCGCTCGTCGATTTCGGGGAGATGGTCGACCATGCCTTCAATGAGCGGCTTGGCGAACTCGCGGACATTCGGTTTCACCGGACAAAAGTCCCAGAAATCGTCGATGCGCTCGGGTGTTTCGCCGTGCTGAAGGTCGCGCCAAAAATGATATTGGACTGCGGCTTCGCGTGCTTTGCGCCGTTTACCCATCGGACTATTTGGCGCGTAAATCGGCCATGATGTTGGTGATTTCAATGGCGGCGCGGGCCGCTTCCGTCCCGCGATTGATTTTGTCTTCGAGACAGCGCTCACGCGCCTGGGCCTCATTGGTCAGACTAAGGACGACGTTGATCACTGGAACGCCATGTTCGATGGCGATTTGCTGTAACGCGTTGGTCACGGAATGACTGAGATTTTCAGCGTGACCGGTCTTGCCTTTTAGAATCACGGCCAGAGCCATAATGGCATCCGCTTTTTTTTGCGAAGCCAATTCGCGCACGACGATCGGAATTTCGAAAGCTCCAGGGACCTGGTAGAGCACGAGGGCGGTGTTGGGAGCAAGTTGTCGCACTTCGTTGGTCGCATGCGTGACCAACCCCTGCACGTATTCCGCATTAAACTGGCTTGCGACCATGGCGAATGTGCGTTTTGCGCCATGAAAGCGAGGACGCGGCGGAATGATGTTGGACATGTTAATGCCTTAGTGGCTCAAGCTGCCGGTACGGGCAAACCAGTCTAATTATTCCGGCTTCTGATTTAAAGCAGGTGCCCCATCTTCACTTTCTTTGTCTCGAGATATTTTTCGTTGTGCGGATTGGTTTCTGTGCGAATCGGGACCTGCTCCACCATTTGGATTCCGTAACCTTCAAGGCCGACCACCTTCTTGGGGTTGTTCGTGAGGAAGCGGAACTTGCGCACGCCGAGATCGAACAGAATTTGCGCTCCCAGACCATAATCGCGCAGATCGGTCGCGAAACCGAGTTTCTTGTTTGCTTCCACCGTGTCGAGGCCTTCCTCCTGCAATTTGTAGGCATGGATCTTCGCCGCCAGACCGATGCCGCGCCCTTCCTGTCGCATGTAAACGAGCACGCCGTTGCCTTCCTCGGAAATCTGTCGCAGGGCGGCGTGTAATTGATTTCCACAATCGCAACGGCGCGATCCGAACACGTCGCCGGTAAGACACTCGCTGTGCACGCGCACGAGCGTCGCTTTCGTCCTGTCGATCTTGCCCTTCACCAGCGCGAGATGGTGCGCGCCGTCCAGCTTCGACCGATATAAGTGTAAATCGAAATCGCCGTACTCGGTCGGCAACTTCACCACTTGCTCGAGCTCCACCAGTTTCTCGCGCACACGCCGGTGCGCGATCAAACTTTGGATCGTGCAAATGCGCAGCCCGTGCTTCTTGCGAAACTCCATCAGCTCCGGCAAACGCGCCATCGTCCCATCGTCGTGCAGAATTTCGCAGAGCACGCCGGCCGGTTCTAATCCGGCCATGCGCGCAAGATCGACCGCTGCTTCCGTGTGTCCCGTGCGCCGCAACACGCCGCCGTCCTTCGCCCGCAACGGAAAGACGTGGCCGGGTTGCACAAGATCGTCCGGGGTCGATTTCGGATTCGCGATCGCTGCAATCGTCCTGGCGCGATCGTGCGCGCTGATTCCAGTCGTGACTCCTTTGGCCGCGTCCACCGAAACGGTGAAATCGGTCCGATACATCTCGCGGTTCTGCGCTACCATCCGTTGCAGGCCCAGTTGTTCGGCGCGCTCGTTTGAAATCGGCACGCAAATCAGACCGCGCCCGTGCTTCGTCATAAAGTTGACCGCATCCGGCGTCACTTTCTCCGCGGCCATGACCAGATCGCCTTCGTTTTCGCGATCGGCATCATCGGTCACAATGACGATGCGTCCTTGCGCGACGTCCTTTACCACATCGTCAATCGTGTCGAACTGAATCGCTTCCGCCATCTCGGCAATCATAAGGACAATAAATTAACGGCGGGGCGAGGCTCTGTCGAGCGCGTCGGATGAATTTCCCCCACGATGCTCACCGCGAAAATCATTAGACAAGATTAACAGGATTTGTCGGATTGGGTCTCGTTCCGCTAAGCGGGATCGGGCCAATCTTGTCTAGAAAGTCTATTTTTCGTGTTCTCCGCGGTTAGTCCAATCGATCGCTATTCGGAAGCGATTCGAAACGGGGCAACTCAAGCATCTTGCCTAAACCCGAAGAACAAGCGCGACGCCTATCTTACGTGGGCCGTCTGTTTTTTCTTCTCACCAGGTGTGCCACCCAGGGTAGCGCCAAGCGCATCGCGAACAGCACGAGAAGGCGACGCACTGCCGGATTTCTTTACAGTTATCTACTCCAGTTCTAAACCCTTTGTGCGTAGGCTGATTTAGCGGTGAAACTTTGTTCGGGGCTAGGGAACACTGTCGGGTTTTCTTACACTTTTCCACGAGCCAAACGAACGTCAAATCTCGTAAGTTCCTACTTTCCAACGACTAAAGTTTGATGGCATCTCTTATGCTGACAACTCTAAGTTACAAAGAGAGATACCTGTTTAATGGAGAACCGAGGGAAATAATGAAAATCTTCAAATCCAGTTTAGCAATAGCGATTATCACCGTCCTGATGACAGCCCAGCCGATATTCGGCGCTACCGGCCGTGCTGCTGGCGTCGTCGTCGGAACGCCGGCCGGCGCCGTCCCGGAGACCGGATCCACTTTTGCCCTGCTCTTGCTGGCGTTTTTAGCCTTAATCGGAGCGACTCGTCTCGCTTCCTTCAGGCAGCGTAAAGGGCTTTGATCGTTAGGCTAACTGTTTCTTACGCGAGAAATCTTCGGACAGACTCAGATACTCGAACTGCGTAATTCTGTCGCGAATCCACAATACGCCGATTTGCCGCGAACGCGGTTAATGTGCTGATTCCTGCGGTTTTGCACAGAAATCGAAGCGTCGCACTAATCTGTCTCTGCAGCCTTCGCAAGCATCAGGACCATAAATTAACGGTGGGCCGAGCCGTCGAATGAAATTTCCACCACGAAGCTCACCGAAAAAATCATTTAGACGGGATTAACAGGATTTAGTCGGATTGGGTCTCGTCCCGCCAAGCGGGATCGGTCACGACATCCCGAAAATCCTTGCGTGAGGCCCGGCAAAAGTTGGCCAGGGTCGTGCCGTTATTGCCTCGCGCCGGCAGGACCTGGCCATTTTCGCCTCGAACAAACTTCCCGCCGATGAAAAGCCTGTAGGTCTTTTGCACGGGCAGCCGCGATAAAGCCTTTCTCACGAAGTCACGATTTGCGTAAACCGCAAAAGAAGAAAATGCTAAACACCTGGGCCTAATGGAAAAATCCGAAAAGATATTCGTTGCCGGCCATCGCGGCTTGGTTGGGAGCGCGCTGGTTCGGCGACTCGAGGCAGGCGGCTTCACCAATGTGCTCAAACGCGATCGAGCGCAGTTGGATCTGATGCAGGAACAAGCGGTGCGGGATTTTTTTGTTAAGGAAAGGCCGGCCATTGCTATCCTGGCCGCCGCGAAGGTCGGGGGGATTAAGGCGAATAACGATCAACCGGTCGAGTTTCTGCTCGATAACTTGCGCGTTCAGGACAATGTGATCGCGGCCGCGCATGAATCGGGGGTGCGCAAGTTTCTTTTTCTGGGAAGCTCCTGCATTTATCCGAAGCACGCGCCGCAGCCGATTCCGGAGAGCGCGTTGCTGAGCGGGCCGCTTGAGCCAACCAACGAAGCCTATGCGATTGCCAAGATTGCGGGCGTCAAACTTTGTCAGGCTTACGCGCGCGAGTATGGAAGCAATTTCATTTCCGCGATGCCGACGAATCTGTACGGGCCGAACGACAACTTCGACTTGGATACCTCGCATGTTCTGGCCGCGCTTTTGCGCAAGGCGCACGAGGCCAAGACAAGCGGCGCTCGGGAACTTGTCGTTTGGGGAACGGGCCGGCCGCGCCGCGAATTTCTGCACGTAGACGATCTCGCTTCCGCGTGTCTCTTCCTGCTCGAGAAATACGATTCGCCCGAGATCGTCAATGTAGGCTGGGGCGAAGACGTCTCGGTCCGGGAGCTGGCGGAGTTGATCTGCGAGGTAGTTGGTTTTGAAGGAAAACTGGCGTGGGACCCGACCAAGCCGGACGGCACGCCGCGCAAACTTCTGGATATCACTAAGCTGCGCAATCTGGGGTGGCAGCCGACGATCTCGCTTCGTCAGGGCATTGCCAGCACCTACGATTGGTTTCTGAAAAACTGCGCGCCACGAAAGTGATCCCGTCTTGATGAAAACATTGCGCGTTGGCGTGGTCGGTGTCGGACACATCGGGAGCAATCACGCCCGGTTGTATGCCGAACTGGGCGCGGCCGAATTCACCGCCGCCTACGACGTCGATCTTGCGCGCGGCCGGCACATCGCGGGAAAATACGGCGCTTTGGCCGCGAAATCGCTCAAGGAATTTGCCGAGACGGTGGACGCCGCTTCCGTGGCCACGCCGACAAACACGCATTACGAGATCGCGAAGGAACTTCTCGCCGGCGGAAAACATCTCCTAGTGGAGAAGCCGATTACCGAGAATACGCCGCACGCGAGCGAGCTGGCGAAAATTGCTGCGCAAAAGGGACTCATTCTCCAGGTCGGTCACGTCGAGCGCTTCAATCCTGTTCTGGCCGCGCTCGAAGCGCGATTGACTCATCCGCGTTTTATCGAAGCGCATCGGCTCTCGCCTTATCCCGATCGCAGCACTGATATCGGTGTGGTTCTCGATCTGATGATCCACGACCTCGAAATCATTCTCCACCTCGTGCGCTCCCCGATTCAGAACATCGACGCGGTCGGCGTTCCGGTGTTGAGCCGCAGCGAAGACATCGCCAATGCGCGGCTGCGTTTCGAAGACGGTTGCGTCGCGAATATCACGTCGAGCCGGATCAGTCCCGAGCGCATGCGTAAGATTCGTGTCTTTCAGGAAGACGCTTATCTCTCGCTCGATTACCAAAATCAGAGCGGCGAAATCTATCGGCGCGTGGACGGGAAAATCGCGCGCTCGGAGGTCGAGATCGAACACGGCGAGCCGCTCAAGCGTCAACTCGCTGCCTTCATCGAATGCGCCAGGACCGGCCGGCAACCGAAGGTCTCGGGATTTCAAGCCGCCGCCGCGCTCGAGTTGGCCGTGGAAATTACAAAGCGAATCGCATCGAGTGGCTAAAAGCATTTACTTCGTGGCGGGCGAAGCGAGCGCGGACAATCACGGAGCGGCCTTGATGGAGTCGTTGCGCCGGCTCGATGTCGATCTTGACTTTCTTGGCCGCGGCGGTCCGCGCATGAAATCGATTGCTGGAGAAAATTTCAAGAACTGGGTCGGCGAAGCTGCCGTCGTCGGATTGTGGGAAGTGATCAAACGTTACAGTTATTTTCGGAAACAATTTCGCGCAACGCTGCGTGAAATTGCCGAGACCAAACCGGACGCGGTTGTGCTGATTGATTATCCCGGATTCAATCTGCGACTGGCGCGCGCGTTACGCGCACGAGGGCGCGCCCCGAAAATCATCTACTATATCAGCCCCCAGGTCTGGGCCTGGAACCGGGGGCGCGTCAAACAAATGGCACGCTGCCTTGATCTAATGCTCTGCATTTTTCCGTTCGAGACCGATCTCTACAATCAATCCGGATTGCGCACGATCTTTGTCGGCCATCCCATGATCGACAACCTGCGCGGGCACAAAATCGACGTCGAACGCGATCCGAATCTGGTTGCGCTCTTTCCGGGGAGCCGTCGCCGCGAGGTGCGCAAGATCCTGCCGATCTTGATCGACGCGGCGAACGAACTTCGAAAACAAAAACCAAATCTGTGTTTCGAGATCGCGGCCGCTTCGCCGGAGCTCGGTGCGGAAATCGAACAAAGACTAGGTGGATCCGCCTCAGGCGGACCATTCGAGGTCAGGGTGGGGGGATCAGCCGCGATCATGCAGCGTGCCATTGCGGGAATTGTTGCGTCCGGATCGGCCACACTCGAGGCGACATATTTTCGACTGCCCTTTGTCCTGGTCTACAAAGTTTCCTGGCTCACGTATTTTGCCGCGCGTCTCGTCGTGAAGGTGAAATATCTCGGCATGCCAAATGTCCTGGCCAACAAAGAGGTTGTTCCCGAATTCATCCAGCACCGCGCCAGGCCGGGGGCCGTCGCCAAAGCGGTTGCGCGATCGATTGACAATCCCGAAGGACGCGCGCAGATGATTTTTGAATTTGATTCCATTGTGAACAAGCTGGGCGAAGGGGGAGCGAGCGAAAGAGCAGCGCGAGCCATCTGCGAATGCGTAAACGGCGCTTACAAAGCGCCGCGCCTTAGCTGATGGCGTTTTAAGGCTGGGCTATTTTTCTCTCCGATTCCAAGCGACCGGTCTGTCGAAAAATGCTGGCTCGACTTTCCGGCGTGGAAAATTAGCGTTCGTAAGGCACGATGGAATTTCCAAAGAAAGAAATCGAAACGCTTTGGGCACCGTGGCGTTTTGAATACTTCGAGCGCGAGAGGAACTCAGACTTTCTCGCAGAGGCGGCGCGTGCGAGCGACGACGCGGCGCACTTTGTCATCACCCGGCGCAAGAACGCGTTCTTGATGATGAATCGGTATCCGTACACGGTCGGACACTTGATGGCGGTGCCGTACCGCAAGATCGCTGATCCGTCTGAACTTGGAGACAATGAGATCATCGAGTTGTGGAATCTGATCTCGCATGGCCAAGCCTTACTCAGAACGGCGGTGAAGGCGCACGGATTCAACGTTGGACTGAATCTGGGCGAATGTGCGGGCGCGGGTGCGGTTGATCATCTACATGTCCACATCGTGCCGAGATGGAATGGGGATACGAATTTCATGCCGATGCTTGCCGGCGCTCGCGTGATTTCGGAAGGATTGCGCAGTCTTTACGACAAGTTGATGGACGCGCAGGTTAAGATCGACATGGAAAAACACGCGCAGATATGACGAATACCTGGATCGAACCGCCGCCGCCGCAAAGAGGAATGGGCTGCTTTGCCAAAGGCTGTCTCATTCTGATAGCATTTTTCATTGTTCTCGGAATCGCCTTCATTGGCGGCACTTACGTCGCCGTCCGTTATCTCAAGAGCGAATATTTTCCGACAAGCGGGGTCCAGTTGCCGGCCAATGTCGCGACCGAGACGGAGCAACAGACAGTGCGTGCGCGCTGGACCGAATTTGAAAACGCGGCCCGCGCCCGACAACCAGCCCACGTCGAATTCACGGCGGACGAACTAAATGCCCTCATCGCTTCCAAGCCAAAGTTGCGCGGCAAAGCCTACGTTTCGATCGACAATAACACCGCGCAATTGCGGTTAAGCGCTCGGCTCAACGACGTCCGATGGCTAAAAGGTCACTACGTCAATGCCGAGTGCGCGATCCAATCGGCTCCGAGCAAGGATCCGCGCGATGCACGAATTACCCGCATCGTCGTGAACGGCCGACAGCTGGGCGACGAGGTCTTGAGATGGCAATATCGCTCCTGGTCGCTAAGATATTATCTCACCGAGTGGATGGAGGAAAACGATCTCAAGACGTTCGAAATCGCGGACAACAAGATAATTCTCGAAACCAAAGGCAGTGGCGAATAGCGCTACTGCATGATCTCGCGGACGAAAACGTTGAGCTGTCCGTCATCCTGCTTGCGAACTTCCGTGATCTCATAAGGACGCGATTCATCCCGGTTAACGACCGAACCTTGCGCGGGCGGCATGTAACCGGCGGGGTAATCGACAATGATGCGCGTGGACGAACCAGCGCCAAAACGCAGAACGGTATCGGTGAGTCTTTGCCGCGGACGCAAGACCGCGCGATTCGCATCGGCAATATTTACGACGAATTGTCCCTTCAGATAAACGCGTTCGCCGGCGGTGCCGCGATCAGCCAGGTCTTTTAGATCGCCGGTCGTGATAAGTCGGCCCAACGGCATTTTTCCCGCCGGAAAAGTTTTCCATGTCCCGCCCCCAGCGGTGGAAGCGAGCGCGTTACCGGATGCATCCGGCGAAACCGGTTGCGCAGGTAAAGCTGGAACCGGAGTTGCGACCGGCGGCGGTGGTGCAACTGTCACGCGCTCCGGTGGAGTGGCCACAGCTTTGGCGACGGCCGGCGCTTGCGATTCGACTGGCGGCGGGGGGGGCGGCCTCTGTGGCGCTGATGCGGCCGCCATGGCGATCGGTGTTGGTGAAGGCGTTGCCGATTGCTTGGCAACGACTAGCGGTGGCGACGCAACCGGGGCCGCTTTCGGAGTCGGCGCAGCTTTTTGCCCCTTCGCCAGCTTTCCGCCCTTCGGAGCCGGTATAGGTTTTCCGTGCTTGTCGAGCTTGGGCGGCGTAGCCGCTGGTGGCTGGACTGCCACGGCTTGTTCTATCCGGACCAATTCGTTTTCGGCCGGCGGAGGAGTTACACTGGGCGCGAGACCTGGGACTGGAAGATTTGCGGGAGCGGGCGCCTTTTGTTGTCGATAACTAGCGAAACGAGCCTCTGCTTTGACTCGAAGCGACTGCTTAAATAACGGCCAGCCCGCTTCGAGATTGAGATCAAGCGGTGGCTCGAGAGTGAAGGTCCCAGGCCCGCGCGTGACCATGTATTGGCCATAAAGTAATGGCAGCGCCGTGATCATGAGACGGCCATCCTCGAGACGTTCGACATGAATGACCGCGGAAAGATCATGCGTCCGCTCCAGTTTAACCTCCAAACCAACGGTGAGCGCTTGTTTCATGAGCGGCACGGCTTGCGGATCGGCGGGATAGACATGTTCCATGAGAAGTTCGCCGTGCTCGACGGCATTGGTTAAGGCGACCATGCCGGAAGTGAAAACGTCGTGCGGTCCGAGTTCGCGCGCTTCCATAATCGTGTAGCGCCCGATCACGTACGGGACCAAACCGCGCACCTGTTGAAAATTGCGAATGTAATTGCGCGCCAGCTCGCCGTTGACTTTGGCGAGTTCGGCTGCGCCCATCGTGGAATAACGTTCGAAAACTTGTTGTGCGGTCAGAAACTCTCCCGCCGGCGCGGCCGTTAATTCAAAACGTTTGGGCGGATCGACCTTGTGCAGCTTCTGCAAAATCCGGTAGCTCTCCGGACGTTCCGGTTGACCAATGATGTAGAAGCTTCCAATCCAGGCCGCGATAGCGAGTCCAGTCAGGAGCAGAATCGCGACGGTCCAGGCGAAATAGTTGGTGCGACGGCGCGGCCGTCCGTAAGTGTACGGCTCGTCATAGCGAAAAAGTCCGGGATCCATCTAAACGATCGCCAGAAAAACCCGTGAGTTCACGCCGGGCGTGCCGCTTCAAAGGACGAACCGCATCCGCAAGTGCGTGCCGCATTCGGATTCACAATGTGGAAGCCCACCGCGGTTAATCCGTCGCGAAAATCCAAAGTCGCGTCCCGCAAATATCCAGCGCTTTCCGTGTCGACATAAAACTCCACGCCGTCGCGTTCTACGACCGCGTCGCCCGGTTTTTTTTGGTCCAGCGCCATTTCGTAATGGAGGCCGGAACAGCCGCCCTTCACGATCTGCACACGCAAACCTTTCTGCGCGGCGTCGGCCTTGTCCTTGAGGAGAACATGCAGTCGCCGGACAGCGTTGTCCGTAACGTTAATCATACCCCCTAAAGCTACGACCCCGCCCTTTCAAGTCAACCGAACGAGCGGTTGTTGTAGGGCAAGCGCTCGGCTTGCCGCTGATAAAAATTGGCAGGCGATGACGCGGCCCTACAATATCAAACATCCCCATGAGCCGTATTCGACTACTGCCTGAAACCGTTGCCAGCCAGGTGGCGGCCGGCGAAGTGGTGGAACGGCCCGCTTCGGTGGTGAAGGAGCTGGTCGAGAACAGCATCGACGCCGACGCGCACAAAATCGACATCTTGATTCGTCGCGGTGGCATTTCGTTCGTGCGCGTGATCGATGACGGCTCGGGCATGGATCGCGATGACGCCCTGCTCTCGCTCGAACGGCACGCCACGAGCAAGATCCGCTCGGCTTCGGACCTCGAAGCCATCGGCACACTTGGATTTCGCGGCGAAGCCCTGCCGAGCATCGCCAGCGTTTCGCGTTTTCGCCTCACGACGCGCGAGGCGGGTGCCGTTGCCGGCACGGAGATCATTATTAATGGTGGCAAGATCGACATCGTGCGCGAAGGCGGGGAGGCACCCGGCACGCAAGTGGAAGTGCGCTCGCTTTTTTACAATTTGCCGGCGCGCCGGAAATTTCTGCGCTCCGAAAATACCGAGAGCCGGAACATCGAGCACCAGATTCACCTCCAGGCCATCGGTCATCCGCGGATTGCCTTTACCTTTATGCGCGATGATCGACTCGTCCTTCAACTTCCCGTCGCCGCAAATCTCAACGATCGCATCCGCGATTTGTACGGAAGCGAGATGCTCGAACGTTTGCTTGAAGTGAACGGAGAAGCGTCCGACAACATCGACATCGGGGGATTGATCGGTCGCGCCGGAGTGAGCCGGCAGACGCGCGATCAGCAGCTTACCTTTGTGAATGGGCGTGCCATTGAAAGTCCGGTGCTGAACGCGGCCTTGCGGGAGGGTTACCACACCGGGCTCATGAAGGGGCAATATTCGATCACATTTCTTTTTCTGAATATCGATCCAACTGCGGTCGACGTGAATGTTCATCCCGCCAAGCGCGAAGTGCGTTTCCGCGATCCGAAAGGCGTGCGGGAAGCGGTCGTTCGTTCCATCCGGCAAACGTTGGAAAGGGGGCGCGAAACCTGGCGGGAAAAATTTAGCGCGCCAACTTTAGTTTCCCCGGAAGCTCCGGGACAACCGGTTGCCGATCTAACGTTGCGTCCGCCGGTAAGTTTTCCGGAAGTCACGCATCGCGAATTGTCAGGATTAGGACGCGTGGTCGGCGACCGCGGCTACAGCGCCGTCGGCCTTGTCCCACCAAGTGTGGTCGCGCCCAATCGCGATGAGGTTGTAGCGGGGGCCGCTGACCCCGGCCGTGCGCGACAGCCAATTTCTTCTACCGCTGCCAATTCCCAGCAATTCCAAATCATCGGCGTGCTAAACAAGCTTTATGTTCTCATGGAAAACGCCGACGGACTCGTGCTCGTCGATCAACACGCTGCGCATGAGCGCATTCTCTTCGAAGAACTGCGCGGACGAATGGAGGAGCAGGGCGTGCCGACACAGCGCTTGCTCATTCCGCAAACGTTCGATCTGCCGCCGCGCGACGCCGATTGGATCGAGCGCAATATGTCGATCTTGCAAATAATGGGGATCGGCATCGAACGCTTCGGGCCAAATACATTCAAGATCGATAGTCTGCCCGCGTTTTTGAATACGTCCGATCCGGTTCATTTCATGCAGCGCGTGATCGACGATTTGAAATCCTCGAGCGCGAGCAGCTCGCCCATGCGGCTCGGCGAAGAGATGATCGCCAAGACCGTTTGCCGTCACGCGGTCAAAGCGAACGATCCGCTGCGCTATCTCGAGATTGAAAAATTGATCCAGGATTTGCTCGCCTGCGATCTGCCCTATTGCTGTCCGCACGGGCGCCCGACCATGATTCAGATCTCACACACCGAACTTGAAAAGAAATTCGGGCGGAAAGTGTAATGCGAGATTCTTCGACTTCGGACGGAATGACAGACGAAGAGTTGGAGAGAGAATTCGGGCGCAGGATGTAGTGGCCCCGCTAAGCGGGGCCGGAACTATTGGGTTCGACGGGTCATAGATCGCCGCTACAGAAAAGGACTTTGTGATAACCTCGGCGACGGCCATGGAGATCGAGCAGTTCCGTTTTCGTTTCGAACAGTATTGTTCTAAGAATGAGTATTCTGATAAAGACAGGTAGGAGTTCCCGAAACTGCCAGAAGACCGACACGTGCCTATGCGCATACTAATTAGCGGCATTTGCGGTTTTGTCGGAAGCACAGTCGCACTACGTCTTCGCGAGACTTCGGATAAAGCGGAGATTTTTGGGGTTGATAATTTTAGTCGTCCGGGAAGTGAATTGAACCGTCTGCGGCTGCGCAATGCAGAAATCGAGGTTCGACATGCCGATCTTCGCAACGCGAGCGACATGGAAGTTTTACCAAAAGCGGACTGGGTTATCGACGCGGCCGCGAATCCGAGTGTGCTGGCCGGTGTGGACGACCGAACAAGCAGCCGGCAAGTCGTCGAGCACAATTTGATGGGCACGGTCAACCTGTTGGAATACTGCAAGCGACATCGCGCCGGCTTCATTCTTCTAAGCACGAGCCGCGTTTATTCCATCAAAGCGTTAACCCGCATAAAGCTCGTGGTGAAAGACAACGCCTATCAGCTCGTTCCCAATGGTTCGATGCCGTCCGGATTCTCGAGCACGGGAGTAACGGAAGATTTTTCTACGGCGCCGCCGCTATCACTTTATGGATCGACAAAACTGGCTTCGGAAACTCTCGCCCTCGAGTACGGAGAGTTGTTTGATTTTCCAGTGTGGATCAACCGCTGCGGAGTGATGGCCGGCGCCGGCCAATTTGGCCGCACCGACCAGGGGATCTTCAGCTTCTGGATCCACTCCTGGGCGCAGCGGCGGCCGCTCAAATACATTGGATTTGAAGGACACGGTTATCAGGTGCGCGATTGTCTGCACCCGCGCGATCTTGTTTCGCTCCTGCAAAAGCAGATATCGACCAGATCGGCGGCGTATCGCATTTCGAATTTTGGCGGCGGGGTGGCCAACAGCATGTCGCTGGCGCAATTGAGCGATTGGTGTGCGAAGCGTTTCGGTCCCATGGAAGTCGTATCCGCTCCGAAGCCGCGTCCATTCGATCTCCCGTGGACGGTCCTTGATTGCGCGCGCGCCGCAAGCGAATGGGGCTGGCAAGTCGAGACACCGATCGAGACGGTTCTGGAAGAAATCGCGACGCATGCGCAAAGTCATCCCGATTGGTTGGAAATATCCGCCCCATGATCGCAGAGCCGAGTGAGCCGCCTCTTTCTCTTCTTTCGGTTGTGATACCCGCTCGCGATGAAGAAGATTGCATCGCCTCGACAGTCGAACATCTCCATGTCGAGCTGAGCCTTCGTGGCGTGCCGCATGAGATTGTCGTCGTGAATGACGGCAGCAGGGACAAGACGTGGAACGTTCTGACGAACCTTGCCACGAAGATTTCAGAACTCCGGCCTGTCCAGAATGCTTCTCAACATGGCTTCGGCAGAGCGGTTACATGCGGTCTCGATCACATGAAGGGTGATGCGGTTGTGATTATGATGGCGGACGAGTCAGACGATTGCCGGGATGTGGTCCGCTACTGGCAGAAGCTGAATGAAGGGTATGACTGCGTTTTTGGCAGCCGGTTCATGAAAGGCGGCGGCGTCATCGATTACCCGCGCCTGAAGCTTCTTATTAATCGCATGGCCAACTTTTTCCTGCGGGTGCTTTTTCGGGTCAAACTCAACGACACGACCAACGCGTTTAAGGCGTATCGAAAAGACGTTATCGAAGGCTGCCGTCCGTTGATCGCGCCCGAGTTCAATCTAACGGTCGAGCTGCCGCTCAAAGCCATCGTGCGCGGATATTCGTGGGCGGTCGTGCCGATTACGTGGCGAAACCGTCGCCACGGCATGGCCAAGTTGAAGATCAAAGAAATGGGCAGCCGCTATCTGTTCATCTGTCTGTACATCTGGCTGGAAAAATATTTCAGCCGCGGCGATTACCGCAAACGATGAGTGCTCAGAGCGCGAGAGAGCTGCAAAACATTTACGAAAAACGCTTCGCCGGCACTTTGACGTACCGCAAAAAAATCTGGAACGTTCTCGTGCACGATTTTTTTCAGAAGTACGTGTCGCCTGATGATGCAGTTATCGATCTTGGCTGTGGCTACGGCGAATTTATCAACACCGTGCAATGCGCAAAGAAGTTCGCCATGGATCTCAATCCGGATGCGCCGAAATATCTCGCGCCCGCCGTGCAATTTCTCGATCAGGACTGCGCTTCGCCGTGGCGGTTGGAAAGCGATGCTCTGAACGTTGTCTTCACGAGCAATTTTTTCGAGCATCTTCCAGACAAAGGGGCGCTGGGCCGGACGCTCGACGAGATTTTTCGTTGCCTGGCCCCGGGCGGGAAATTAATTGCGATGGGACCAAACATTAAATATTTGGCCGGAGAGTACTGGGATTTTTGGGACCATTACCTTGCGCTCACCGAAAAATCTCTAAGCGAAGGACTGATCAATCGCGGATTCGAGATCAGCGAGTGTGTCGGCAAATTTTTGCCCTATACGATGGTTGATCAGCGAACGTATCCCGAGGTTTTTCTCAAGCTCTATCTTCGTCTGCCGCTCGCCTGGCGGATTTTCGGAAAACAATTTCTGGTTGTTGCCACCAAACCATTGCGGCCGAAATGATAAGGACGCGCGGTTGCTGATATGAATTCGTCAGGACGTTGAATCAGAGCGCATAACGTTCCGCACCGAGGTAGCGGTAAAACAGCGGAACCGATACAATGTTGACGACAGTAACGAGGAGGAACGGCGCTGCGCTCCACAGCGTTTGTTTCCTCAGGCTTGTCCTGCGTTAAATTTCGATGGCAACTTTCGAATAGGAATCCCGGGCATAGCCCATTTGCCCGGCAAGTTCTCAACAATATCAACATCTCAACTTCCTAAACTCCCCCTCTCGTGATTAATTCGGCGCCATGAATCGCGATCGCACTGCTTTGATCACCGGCATCACCGGCCAGGACGGTTCGTATTTGGCCGAGTTGCTTCTGACAAAAGGCTACACCGTTCACGGGATCGTGCGGCGAACGAGCAATCTGTTTCGCTCGCGTGTCGAACACCTTCGTCGCGACGACAAGATTTACGGCAAAAGATTGTTCCTCTCTTACGGCGATCTTTCCGACGGCACGACCTTGCGACGCATTTTTCACGAGGTGAAACCGACCGAGCTTTATCATCTCGCCGGCCAAAGCCATGTCGGGCTCAGTTTCGAGATTCCCGAATCGACCTGCGAGGACGCGGGCATGGCGACGCTGCGCCTGCTTGAGATTGCGCGAGATCAACCCCAGTCCATGCGATTTTATCACGCTTCAACCTCCGAGATTTTCGGGAATACAACCGAATCGCCGCAAAACGAAAATACGCCGCTCCTTCCTTCGAGTCCGTACGGGTGCGCCAAGGCATTCGCTACTCAGCTGGCCCGCGTTTATCGGCAATCGTACGGACTGTTTGTTTGCAACGGGATTCTCTATAATCACGAGTCGCCCCGACGCGGGGAAAATTTTGTCACGCGCAAAATCGCGCGAGCGGCTGCGCGGATCGCCCGCGGTTTGGATGCCGATCTGACATTGGGAAGTCTGGAGAGTCGACGCGATTGGGGGCGGGCCCAGGATTATGTCGAGGCCATGTGGATGATGCTGCAACACGAGACGCCGGACGACTATGTTGTGGCCACGGGAGAAGCGCACTCCGTTCGCGACTTTGTCGAAACAGCTTTCGCCGTTGTGAATCTTCCGTGGGAAAAATATGTGAAGCGCGATCCCGCTTTCGATCGACCGGCCGAGCCGAAACAACTGGTGGGCGACGCGAGTAAGATTCGCAAGACGCTGGGATGGAAACCGACTGGAAGTTTCGAACAACTTGTGCGCGAAATGGTGGAAGCGGAAATGGCGGAAGTTGAGACGTTGAGGGGTTGAGGAGTTGTAGTGGCGGCCGTGCCGGCCGCAATTAAAAATGGATGTGCCGGCGACCCGCATTCGCACAGCTTCGGCGTGGCAGGCACGCCCACCTCTACACCGACAAAGCCTTGCGCTTTGCCTTGCTGCTTTTAGCTTGCGCGGATGTCCGACTTTCTCTTGTCGATCTTGCTCGGAGTGGTGGAAGGGCTCACGGAATTTCTGCCGGTCAGTTCGACGGCTCATCTGCGCATCGTCGAAGCGCTGCTCAATCTCGATCTGCACGACAGTTTCTGGAAGATGTATACGATCGTCATTCAACTCGGCGCGATCCTGGCGTTGCCGGTCTATTTTTGGGAACGCATCATGAAGTTGCTGCGCACGTTTCCGGCAGGCGAGCGCGGCGACCGCACGATCCTGACGCATCCGCTTAGTTTGACGATGATCGCGTTTGTCATCACCGCGATTCCGGCGTGGGCGTTGAAAAAACAGATCGGCCAAAATTTGGAAAATCTTTGGGTGATATCGTGGGCGATTCTGATCGGCGGCATCATCATGTGGATTGTCGATCTTGCCTTTACGCGGCCAAAGATCCAGCAAATGGACGAGATGAATTTTTGGCAGGCGGCCTGGATCGGCACGGTGCAAATTTTGTCCGCGGTCTTTCCCGGAACTTCGCGCTCGATGAGCACGATCGCCGCCGGACAAACCGCCGGGCTTTCACGACCGGCCGCGCTCGAGTTTTCGTTTTTCCTGTCGATGCCGACGATGGCGGTGGCGACCCTCTACGATCTTTATAAAACGATTGCGCCCAATCGCAACACTCCCGCGGAAGGCAACCTCGCGCCGCTGGCCGTGAGCGGTCATCAATGGATTGTTCTTATTATCGGCTTCGTCATTTCGTTTATAGTCGCGCTCGCGGTCGTCGCCTGGTTTATGCACTGGGTGCGCGCACGCGGCTTCGCGCCCTTTGCGATTTATCGGGTTATTTTGGGCATCGTGATGTTAATCTCACTCGCGCGCGGGCTGATTTAATTGTCGATGGAAAACGAAGTCATTCTTCCGGATTTACAAAGCGCGGTGCTGTGCGAAGACGTGCGCTGCGAATTCAACGGCATGCAAACGTTGGTCGGCGTGATCAATGTCATTCCCACTCCGACGCTTCCGATCAATTACATGAGGCTTTGCATTTGGACACGATGGTGCAGCGGGTCCGGAACGTTCCGGCAAAAATCGCGCATCGTGGGTGTGGATGAGCAACAGGTGATCGCGCAGGCGGAAGTCGAATTTCAGCTGAAGGAAATGGAAGGCCACGCCACCAACGTTCATTACTTTGGCGGTGTGCAATTCCAGCAGTTCGGAATGCATCATGTTGAAATCTACCTGGCCGACGAACTGCGGCTGCGCTTTCCCCTGCCGGTCGTGCAGGTGAAGAATCATAAGAGCTAGAAATCCACGACCCCCTGTGAATAACTGCTTGTCAGAAGAGGTGAGTTTGACTAAAACGGGCGCTCTTCATGGCTCGCCTGGTTTCCATCGCGCTCGTGTTGCTTGTGCCATTTTTCGCGCGGAGTTACGGGCAGCAAGTTGAAGTTCCTCGCGATCCGCACCGCGAGCCGGTGGCAGCAACGAAATCGGGCAAGGCCGTTGCGGAAGCGTTCCAAGCGCAATCCCCACCGTTGAACGAACAAGCGCCTTTGAAGGCTCAAGCGGTCAAGACGCAACCTGCCATTACGCAGGCCATGAAAGCGCAGCCGCTAAAAGTTGCGATTGTTAAAACTGAACCGGCGCTTACTTCACCAACTTCTCAGCCCTTTATTTCATCCTCCGATTCAGCCTTTACCAAACTGGCAAATGGTTTCGATTTCCCCGTCGGCAAACCTGATGCGCAAGGTTATTACAAGGCGCGCGGATTCCGCACAAAGGGACATCTGGGCGAAGACTGGGACGGGATTCGTGGTGGCGACACCGATTTGGGGGATCCGATTTACAGCATCGGCGAGGGGATTGTTGTTTTCGCGCGCGATTGTCACACGGGGTGGGGGAACGTGGTTATCGTGCGACACGCATATCGCGAGAACGGCGACCTCAAATATATCGACGCTCTCTATGGACATCTTAACAGCATGTCGGTTCGGCGCGGCCAATCGGTCGCGCGCGGCCAGCAGATCGCGACCATGGGCACGGCGCATGGTCTCTACGATGCGCATTTGCATTTGGAGATTCGCAAGAACCTGGAGATCGGTATGAGCCGCGCCAAGTTTTCGCGCGACTTCAGCAACTACTACGACCCCTCGCAATTCATCGCCTCGCATCGGCACTTGCAAACGAGCCGAGAAAGGTTTCGCGTCGCAATGAACACTTTCACCTACGACTCGCAGACTAATTGGGCGTCGAAAAAGAATTATTCAAGCTATCGCGGCGGAAACGCTGAATCGGCCGCCGCTTTAAAAAGAGCGGTCGCTGCGCAGGGCGGCAGCCACTGATTGTAAAGCATTCTTGCCACCGCACTCTGAAAACACGGCGACACATTCGCTTCGCTTAGTGCAGGCGCCGCGTCGTGGCGACAGCAAAGAAGCGACCGGATTAAATGCGTCCGGTTAAGACCAGAATCAGTACGATCAAGAGGATAATTCCAATTCCGCCGCTCGGATAGTAACCCCAGCCCGAGCTGTACGGCCACGCCGGGAACGCTCCGATTAATAACAGAATTAGAATGATCAATAGAATGGTGCGCATCATAAAGCTTACGCCGGTGGCCGGCGACCTGGATGTATGGATGGTTGCTTGTCATCGCGTTGGAGTAATTATCGATCTTGTGCTGTAGTCGCCTCGCTCTGTCGAGGCGCTTTGGGACACGGCGATCCCGTAGGCGCGGGACCGTGGCTAAAAGATCAAAACCTCTTGCAGCCTCTCTCGCCCTTCCTATCGTTCGTCGGCAAGTCCCGATTGCGTCTTGCCGGATGCATCGGGAAAATTTTTTGCCGTCTCAATTATGGCGAACACAATCCTGGTCGGCGCGCAATGGGGCGATGAAGGCAAGGGAAAGATCATCGACGTTCTTACTGCCAACGCCGACATCGTCGTGCGCAGTCAGGGCGGAAACAACGCCGGTCACACGGTCATTCACCGCGGCAGGAAATACATCTTGCATCTGATCCCCTCTGGAATCTTGCGCCGTGGCAAAGTTTGCGTGATCGGCAACGGGGTCGTGATCGATCCGATATTTCTGGCCGGCGAAATCGATGGGTTGCGCAAACTTCGAATCAAGATCGACCATAACTTGTTGATCAGCGACTGTGCGCATCTCGTCCTGCCTTATCACCGTTTGCTCGATGAACAGCGGGAGCGGCGCAAAGGCCGCGCCAAAATTGGAACAACCAAGCGCGGGATTGGTCCCGCATATGGCGACAAAGCCGCCCGCACCGGTTTGCGCGTGTCCGACTTGATGCAGCCGATTTTGTTTTCTAAAAAACTCGAAGCCAAAATTCGCGAGAACAACAGCATTCTGCAGGCGCTCGGCGCGCCGCCCATCAGTTTCCGTGAGGTCAACGAAAGTTATCTGGCGGCGGGACGCAAATTGCAGCCGTTCGTGGCCAACACGGTGGTTTACTTGCATCGCGCGCTGCAACGCGGCAAAGAAATTCTTTTTGAAGGCGCGCAAGGCACATTCCTCGACATCGACCACGGCACTTATCCTTACGTGACGTCGTCGAACACGACAGCTGGCGGCGCGTGCACCGGTTCAGGAGTCCCGCCGCATCGAATGGATCGCGTGCTCGGGGTGATGAAAGCGTACACGACGCGCGTGGGAGAGGGGGCATTGCCGACCGAAGATCGACAACTAGCGGCGAGGCTTCACAAAATGGGCCGCGAGTTCGGCGCCACCACCGGCCGGCCACGGCGTTGCGGTTGGTTCGATGCGGTCGCCACGCGATATGCGACCATGATTAACGGCATTGATGAGCTGGCCATCACGAATCTGGACGGCTTGGATAATGTCGATCCGATCAAAGTTTGTGTTGCCTATCGATTAAACGGCAAACGACTCGACGTGCCGCCCTGCGACGCTGCGCAATTGGATAATTGTGAACCGGTCTACGAAAACATTCCCGGCTGGAATAAATCTACACATTCAGCGCGTAAACTCTCGCAACTACCTCCTGCCGCAAGAGGTTACGTGAAACGAATTTCGCAGCTTACAGGTGCGAAGCTATCCATCGTGAGTGTTGGTCCGGCGCGTGGAGAAACCATTATCTTGTAGGTCATGGCCTCGAGCGTGAAATCAGTTCCGCGCCATGTCGCCATCATCATGGATGGCAATGGCCGATGGGCAAAGGCGCGCGGCCTCCCTCGCATCAAAGGTCATGAGGAAGGCGCCAAAGCTGTGCGCGAATGTGTCGAGGGCTGTGGCGATCTGAAGATCGAATACCTCACCCTCTACGCATTCTCCGCCGAGAATTGGCAGCGCCCCAAGACCGAGGTCTTTGCTCTGATGCTTTTGCTCGAAAAGTTCTTGAAGGAAAAGACGCCCGAGCTGCTCGACAAAAATGTCCGCCTCCAGGCCATCGGACAATTGACCGATTTGCCGGATGCGTGCCAACGGCAGCTTCACAAATCAATCGAAGCGACCGCCGCAAACAATGGACTTACGTTAATTCTAGCGCTGAGTTATGGCGCGCGTCTTGAGATCATCGATGGGATCAAGAGTCTGCTTCGAGCCGTCGAACTCGGCCACATCGACAAAGCGATGATCGATGTGGAGATGTTCAGCAAACACCTGTACACGAGATATTATCCCGATCCGGATTTGCTCATCCGCACTTCCGGTGAGATGCGCCTGTCCAATTTTCTTCTCTGGCAACTTTCCTACACGGAAATGTACGTGACGCCGAAACTCTGGCCTGACTTCACAAGAAAAGATCTCTTCGCCGCGGTCGAAGAGTTCGGACGACGGCAGCGCCGCTACGGATCTGTGTAGCCGCGTCCCGGTGAGTCGTTGAATGGAGACGCTCCATAGGAGCGTGGCTGCAGTTACACAAACGCTTCCGCCACGGAGTCTGCCAGAGATTTTCCGGCGGCGGTCAGGATGAAGTGTCCATTCGATTGTCGAAGTAAACCAAGTTCGACAAATTCGCGCGCCTGTGTCCTGAACGGTTCAAGCGTGGCGGCGGACACGCCATTGTTCGTCCGCAGAGAAAGCGCAATTGTCTCAGCGCGCTTCATTTCTGGCGTCAGTTCTTCCGTCGTATCGATGCAGGATCGACCATCGCATACGCGGCCGGCGTATTCGCGATAATCCGCGATGTTTTGCCAGCGTTGCATTCTCACCGTGGAAAATGCGCTCGGACCGATTCCCAAATACTCTTCGCCCGACCAGTAGGCGCGATTGTGCTGCGACGAAAAACCGGGCCGGGCATAGTTCGAAATTTCGTAGTGATCGTAACCGGCTTCCTGCAAGATCGACATCGTCTCTTCGAAGAACTCGCCGTCCGCGTCGGAATCCTGCCGGAACTCACCCCGCGCATGCCGCAGGAAGAATTCCGTGTTCTCCTCGTAAGTCAGGCAATATGCGGAAACATGTTCTGGTCCCAGCGCGATTGTTTTTTCCAAAGTCGCCCGCCATTGTTCGATCGTTTGCCCGGGCAAACCAAACATAAGATCGACATTCATATTTTCGAAGCCAGCTTCGCGTAGAATTCGAAACGATTCTTCAGCTTGCTTGGAATCGTGCTCGCGTCCGAGCAATTTCAATAAATCGTCATCCCACGATTGCACACCGAGGCTGAGACGGTTGACGCCGAGTTTCTTTAAAACGCGTGCTTTGCGCGCCGAGACGCTCCCCGGATTCGCTTCCACCGTCCATTCACGGAGCGCGGAAAGATCAAACTGCTCGCGAAATCCGCGCAACAATAGTTCCAGTTGCGGAGTCGTTAGCGCGGTCGGTGTGCCGCCGCCAAAGAAAATCGTTTCCGGGACGATCTCGAATTCGTCGGCTTTCTCCACAAGCTCGCGCACGAGCGCATGGCAAAAGCGCTCAGTTTCCGAATGATTGGCGCGCGCTTTGTAAAAAGCGCAGTACGGACAGATTCGGGCGCAGAACGGAATATGAACATATAAGTGGCGGATCGGCTCTGAGACAGATGTAGAGGCGGGCGGGCCTGCCGCGCCGAAGTTGTGCGAAGGTGGGTCGCCCGCAAAAGTAGATGAAGCGGCCGGCACCCCGCTTAGTCGGGCCCCTACACCTCCGCAGTTGTGATTGGTCTTCTTCCTCATAAACTCGTTGCCACCGTCCCAATTACCTTGTCGATCTCGAAGCTAACTCTTCTTTTGTTCTGCGTCATCACGCCCGCGCTCGCGCAAGCTCCGCCCCCGGGCCCGACGCCGTCGATCGTCTATGTCGCCCACGATCCGGATGCGATCAGTGAATACCGCACAAACCCGCGCGTCGTGCACGTGATGGTCGATCGGCTCGTTTTGGCGGCCACCGGACAGCCGACTGTGGCGAAAGCTTGGGGATCGCTGGTTTCTCCTGGTGACAAGATCGGCATCAAGATTTCGGCGGCCGGGGGCGAACTATTCACGACGCATCATGACGTTGTGAATGCGATTGTTGATGGACTCGTGGCGGCCGGTCATGCGCGCCAGAGTATCATCGTTTGGGACCGGTCGCTTGGCGGAATCAAAGAGGCCGGCTACCGGGCCGCTGATGGTTATCAACTGCGAGCGATTCCTCCTCACGAAGGATACGATGCGAAGGCCGTATTATCCGCGCCCTTGCTTGGAAAACTGGTTTGGGGCGATTTTGATTACAAGCGCGATACCGGAAAATCTCTACTTTCCGATACCGAAAACACGAGCGATATCAGCCATCTTTCGCGCATCATTGCGAATGAGGTGACGAAAGTCATCAATGTCCCCGTCATGTGCAATAGCGAGGCGAACGGCATCGCCGGTTGTCTCTACAACGTGACGATTCCAAACATCGACAATTGGCGGCGTTTTGCCGAAGATTCTGCTTTCGGCGCGTCGAGCGTAGCGCAGATTTACTCTGATCCGAGGATCGCAAAGAAAGTTGTGTTCAATCTCATGGATGGCTTAGTCGGGCAATTCGCCGGCGGTCCGCAATCGCAACCGAATTATGCCGAGCATCACGCCACCCTTTACGCAAGCAAGGATCCCGTGGCGGTCGACGCCGTGGCCTTGAAAAAACTCGGAGAATGGCGAGCGCGCGCCAGCGTGCCCCCGATCCGGCGGACCGCGGCGTATGTCCAGGTGGCCGCACAAATGGGCCTGGGCAATTCCGAACCAAATCGCATCGAGATCAGGAATGTCGGACGCTGAACATTGGGCTTACCGTTGAAAACAAAGTTCTCTGTCCGGCGTTTGCATGGCTCGATCCTGCGCTCTGTTTCGCGATCGTTTTATGTTTCCGTGCGTTTGCTGCCCCGGCGTCTGCGCGAGCCCGTCGCGCTTGGCTATTTGCTCGCGCGCTCAACTGATAGCGTCGCCGACACGATCGAGATTTCTCCGGCGGTTCGTGCCGAGAAACTGGCCGTCCTTTCGGGCGCGATCCGGGGGAAGGCTTCGCCAAATGCAATTGCCGATCTGGCCGCGTCGTTTGCGCCGCGACAAAGAAATCCGGACGAGCGCGCGCTCATCGAATCGCTGCCGCGCTGTTTGGAATGGCTCGAAAATCTTGATCCGATCGATCGCAATGAGATTCGCGCTGTTCTCGAGAAAATAACGCGCGGTCAAACGCTCGATCTGGAGCGGTTCGCTGATTCAACCCAAGTGCATGCTCTCCCTACCGCAACCGATCTCGATGAATACACCTACCTCGTAGCCGGTTGTGTTGGTGAATTTTGGACGCGCCTTTGCTTTCGGCACCTTCGAACATTTACCAAGCTAAGCGAAATAGAAATGTCCGGGCTCGGAAAGCGCTACGGGATGGGATTGCAACTGGTTAATATTCTGCGCGATGTCGGTTCCGATCTTCGCAAAGGCCGCTGTTATTTTCCGGAGGAAGAATTGAATACGGTTCGTATGAACGGGGCCGACATTCTTCGCGAGCCGGACCGGTTTCGGCCCATCTTTCGAAAGTGGCGAAAGAAAGCGGAGGAAGCGCTTGAGTCCGGGATGCAATATTCTCTCGCGATTCGCAGTCGACGTGTCCGCGCTGCGACCGTCCTGCCGGCATTGATCGGCGCACGCACGCTTGCCCTTTTGCGCGATGCCGGCACGACGGCGTTACGGCGCAATATCAAAGTTCCGCGCAAAGAAGTGCGTTCGATGATTTCCTCCGTGGCGATTACGCTGGCCGCGCGCTCGGAGCTCGAGACAATGTTTGCGCGTTACAAAAAATAATTGCGCTGTTTGTCCGAGATGGGCCGTTCCAATCGCTCGAGAACCAGGAGCATGTCTTCCCAGACTTTTCGTTTCTCCGAGGGCGATTGATTGCGCAGCAGGTAAGCAGGGTGATAAGTGATCATCAGCGGCGTGCCCTGATATGAATGCCAGCGGCCGCGCAAATCGCGCATCGTTCCGCGAGCGCCGAGTAAGCCTTCCACTGCGGCCGCGCCGAGCGCCACCAGAACTTTTGGTTGAATGATTTCAATCTGTTCGATCAGATAAGATCGACATGTTTGCATTTCGACCGGCGTGGGCGGCCGGTTTCCAAACGACCCCGGTGGCATATCGGGTCGACACTTCAAAATATTAGCGATGTAAACGTCGCCCCGCGCAAAGCCCATTGTCCGGATGATTCGTGTGAGTAATTGACCGGCTTTTCCGACAAATGGCTCACCCTGGGCATCTTCATCCGCGCCTGGCGCTTCGCCGATAAACATGATTTCGGCATCGGGGTTGCCGACGCCAAAAACCGTTTGCGTGCGCGAACTGGCGAGATGCGGACATTTCGTGCAAACGGCGACGCGCTCGCGCAACGGCGCAAGCCGCTCGAGTTTACTGCCTGCAGGGGTCGGACGGATTTCATCGAACGGCGTGGTTGACGATGGTGTTTCCAATAGTCGCTTAAGCGATGCGCGATTGGCGCACGGCGTTCGATCTGTTCGTTCGCGAATCTCTTCCAGCGCAGCGATAACAAGATCGAGAGCCGGTTTCCGCATGACGAATGATGTAGATTTTTGCGGGGCAGCGCAATTTTTTTGATTGGGGAGCGCGGGTCGACGACAAAGTTCGATGTTGTTGTCTCCGTGGTTGGGTTTCCGAGTTCGCGGCAAAATGCCGCGAACGGCGAACTGCAAGCTCGCGCTCCCCTTTGCACACAAGCGCGAGGATGTTGAAACGTGAATCCGTGGGTAAGTTCGAGGCAGGAAAATGAGTACGCGACTCAGCGATTACGATTACGCGCTGCCATCAGAGCTAATCGCGCAACGGCCCCTGCCCCGGCGTGAGGATTCTCGCATGATGGTGCTGCACTGTGACGCGCAGACAATCGAGCATCGAAAGTTCACGGATCTACCAAGCCTGCTTGTTCTCGGAGACTTGTTTGTCCTGAACGACACGCGCGTTGTTCCGGCGAGAAAATTTTCAGACGACGACGCGATTGAATTCTTGTTCATCGAGCGGCTCGGACCGTTGCGTTGGAAATGTCTGGCCAAGCCCGGGCGAAAGATGCGACTTGGCGCGACAGCCAAGATCGACGACGTGACGGCGCGCGTCGAAGAAATTCTGGGCGAAGGCGAGCGCGTCATCTCACTGAGTGAAGATGTCGATCTTTACGCGGGCGGTTCCATGCCGTTACCGCCCTACTTGCATCGGGAGAGCGACGCGAACGACGAAACGCGTTATCAAACTGTTTACGCGCAGAGGCCGGGCGCGATCGCCGCGCCGACCGCGGGTCTCCACTTCACGCAGGAAATTCTGAACGCGGTGCCGCACGCGTTTGTCACGTTGCACGTCGGCACCGGAACATTTCGACCGGTCCACTCCGAAGACATACGCGAACACCATATGCATCCCGAGCGATTTTCGATTTCAGCGGAGGCTGCAGACAAGATCGACAAGGCGCGACGCGTGATTGCCGTGGGGACAACCAGCGTGCGTGTGCTGGAATCGGCGCGTCGCGAAAATGGAAGATTGATTGCCCAAACGGGAATGACGGATATTTTTATTTTCCCGCCTCACAAATTTCAGCACGTCGATCTTTTGTTCACGAATTTTCATCTCCCGCGCTCGACCTTGCTTATGCTGGTAAGCGCGTTCGCCGGCCGCGAATTTCTACTCAAGGCTTACGCGGAGGCGATTTGCGAGCGCTACCGCTTTTACAGTTATGGCGATTGCATGTTGATCTTGTGATCGCGCTTCCGCTGTATATTCTGCGCGCAAATGTCTGATAAGCCTCAGGGCGAACTTGTTGTCCAGACAATCGCCATGCCGAAGGACACCAATCGCGATGGCGACATTTTCGGCGGCTGGTTGGTTGCGCAAATGGATTTAGGCAGCGCCATTCTCGCCGCCAAAGTCGCCAAAGCGCGCGTCGTGACCGTGGCGATAGAAGCGATGGCCTTCCTCCAGCCCGTGCGTGTAGGCGACACGGTTGCCTGTTACGCTCGGGTCGAGAAAATCGGACGGACATCGATGACCATTCCGGTCGAAGTGTGGGTGCACCGATACATGACGGGCGATGAGATTCGCGTTACGCGCGCGGTGTTCATCTACGTCGCAGTCGACGCCGCGGGCAAACCGATCCCCGTGAAAGGCGATCGCGCTTAAGGCGTCGGTTGGGTGTCGTCGTTCACCACGACCGGAGCCGCTACATTCTCGGATGGCAACGGTCCAAGGGTGACATTTGTCACCGGCGCGCTCATCGACGGTGGTTCGCGGAGCGGCCGGTTGGCCTCTTCGGCCGCTTTGGCCGCTTGTTTTGCCTGTTCGTGACGAACTTTGCGAGCGTACTTGCGATTGGCGCGTTCCATTCGCGCTTGTTTCGAGAAAGAAGAACAGCCGGGCAGAGTAAGGCCCACGATCAAGAGCATGGCCAGGACTTTAGCGATTTGTTGCACACCTTCTTTGGAGCAGGACTTGTGCGAAGCGAGAAATGAGTTTGTGAAGCGCGCTCTTTCCAATAGTAAATTTCGCCGTTAATTCGGAGCGATGCCGCGCGTCGCCTATCTTTTCGAAAGGTTCCCATCGTTCTCGCAAACGTTCTGTTATCGCGAAGTCGCCGAGCTGGATCGGCAAGGTAGCGAGATCGACATCTACTCGATTCGCAAGCCGCACGGTGAGCCGCCGCAGGATTGGAACAAGACGATCGTCGCACGCGTCCATTATCTTCCGGAGGAAGCGCAGTTAACGGGTGAAATCGATGGCGCGCTCAAACGGAGGCAATTAGCCAACGAAATTGTCGATCTTGTCACAGAGTGGGGGAGACGGTCTGATTTTCTTCGGCTTTATCAGGCGATTTATATTGGATCGCGTCTGAAGCGCGCTGGGATCAGTCATGTGCATTCGCATTTCGCCGGCTTGGCCGCGCGCACAGCACTTTGGATAAATAAATTCTTCGGAATTCCTTTCAGCTTCACTGCACACGCCAACGATATTTTCGCGTCCCCAGAATTCGAGATCAGTCTCGAAAAACTGATCGCTGCCGCCACCACCGCCATCGCTGTGAGCGATTACGCGTCGAATTTTTTGAAAGGACGGTTCCCTCAAAGCGCAGGCAAGATCCATCGCGTATATAACGGTCTCGATCTTTCCAAATTCCAGCGCGCCACTTTTTCGAATGCAATTCCAACGGTCGTCGCCATTGGCCGTTTGATCGACAAGAAGGGCTTCGCCGATTTGGTGCGCGCCTGCGAGTTGCTCAAAAAACGCGGACGGGATTTTCGCTGCCAGATCATCGGTGAAGGACCGCTCCGAAGCGAATTGAATGTGCAAGTTGCGGAACGCGAATTGAAATCGCACGTCAGTTTGTCCGGTCCAAAAGCGCAGAAAGAAATTGTCGAGCAGCTTGCCTCCGCCCGGGTCCTGGTTTTGCCCAGTGTTGTCGATCCAGATGGGGCGCGAGACAACCTGCCCACCGTGATTATGGAAGCGATGGCGGCCGGTCTGCCAATTGTTTCAACTTCCGTTGGCGGAATTCCGGAAATGGTTGTGCCCGATGAAACAGGGTTCCTCGTCCAACCGGGCGACGTCACCGCGCTCGCCGATGCGGTCGAACGAGTGATTGTCGATCTTGCATTGGCGAAGAGATTTGGGCAGGCCGGGCACGACCGTGCTCAGCAACTGTTCTCGATCGAAAAGAACGTGCGCGAGCTGCGGCAATTCTTCTGTAGCGACGCTCTATGAGCGCCGGAACTATTGGATCCGGCGGTCATCCGCTTTCGCCAAGGCTACAGCGCGATAAATAGACCGCCGCTACAGTAACGACCGCACGCAGTTGAATGCCCGCAGATAAACGCGGTGCGGACCGCCGCGCATCAACTCGTCGCTCATCAAAACCACCGGATCGTTGCTGCCCGCCGGCATCATTTGGCGAGCGCATTTTTCTTCACGCTTCCCCCGCCAGACTTCGAAAAGGTCCGCGCCCTTTGCGTGTGCCACGACGAACTCAATCCCGCCTGAACTCAAAACGATTCGGCTGACCGCTTCACCCGCGCGCTCGCTCAGGACGATGTCGATCTTGCGCCCTTGCGAATCTGTAAATGCAAATTCGTTTGCATTCTTTGTGGGTTCAGCGCGCCAATTCAATTGCGCGCCCAGCCATCCGGCCAGGAGAACGGCCGTCGATCTGAAGCCCAGCGCGAAATCTATCTGTGCGCTTTCGATTTCATTGAAATGATGATGTGACGCAGGGTGGTCGAAGAATTGCGCGACGGCGATGCGCAGCTTGTCCAGTCGCGTCCAATTCAAATCGCAAAGAACGACGCGCTGTTTGGCTTCCTCTTGTGCGGTCTCCACCAAACGCATTTGCGCGTCGAAGTCTTTCCACTCGTGGCTGTCGTAAATTAATCGGTCGACCCAGGCCCAAAGCTGCGGATCCATGGGATCGTGAAATTGGCCCTGCCACCAGAGATGGAGCGGAAGATCGGAATCCAAATGCGAGAAAACGATGCTGGGC
>WNFR01000782.1_pt1 | contig 38491 bp, 33 predicted proteins | sample 5400221 | NCBI WGS metagenome assembly WNFR01 (sample SAMN13153357, study PRJNA577476) | soil metagenome | isolation source: 40 cm soil under Madrone tree | place: USA:California | collected 2016-06-14 | reverse complement strand
CGTTGCGTCCGACCTTTTGGCCACCGCGCACGAACGGCTGAACTTTGGTTTCGGCGTTTGCCCTTTCCAGCGCCTCGTCGTGATCGGCATGCTGGTACTGCACGTTCTTGAGTTCGACCTGTTCCTTCTCGGCGACGGCTTGCGCCTCCTCGGCAGTCCTGATCTTCACGGTCATCAGGATGCGGCTGACCTCGGTGCGCACGGCTTCGAGCATCAGCGAAAACAGCTCGAAAGCCTCGCGCTTGTACTCCTGCTTCGGGTTCTTCTGCGCATAGCCCCGCAGGTGGATACCCTGGCGCAGGTGATCTAGTGCGGCGAGGTGCTCGCGCCAGTGGCTGTCCAGCCGGTCCAGCATGATCGCGCGCTCGTACTGATGCACGGCTTCCGCATCCACATTGCTGAACTTGTCCTCGTAATGCTTGTTGGCGGCCGCGACGATGCGGGCGCGCAGACTTTCCTCGTCGAGGTTCTCGTCCTGCTTCAACCATTGCTGCAACGGCAGTTCCAGGCCCAGTTCGCCTGCAAGCGTCCGTTCGAGGCCGGGAACGTCCCACTGCTCCTCCACGCTGTCCGGCGGAATATGCTGCGATACGAGCGATTCGACCGTGCCTTCGCGCATCGAACGGATGGTTTCCGAGATGTCGGTCGCTTCGAGCAGTTCATTGCGCTGCTGGTAGATCACCTTGCGCTGGTCGTTGGAGACGTCATCATATTCCAGCAACTGCTTGCGGATGTCGAAGTTGCGGGCCTCGACCTTACGTTGCGCGTTCTCGATCGCGCGCGTGACCCAGGGATGCTCGATTGCCTCGCCGTCGGGCATTTTCAGCCGGTCCATGATCGCAGCCACCCGGTCCGAGGCAAAGATGCGCAGCAGCGGATCCTCGAGGGCCAGGTAAAAGCGGCTCGAGCCCGGATCGCCCTGGCGGCCCGACCGCCCGCGCAACTGGTTGTCGACTCGCCGCGACTCGTGCCGCTCGGTGCCGATGATGTGCAGGCCGCCGGCGCCAACCACCTGCTGATGCAGCTCCTGCCAGCGGTCGCGCATCTCGGCGACGCGCTTTTCCTTTTCCTGATCCGGAAGGCTGGCGTCGTTGCTGACCTTGTTGATCTCGGGTTCGGGATTTCCGCCCAGCACGATGTCGGTTCCGCGGCCCGCCATATTGGTGGCGATTGTAACCATCTTGGGCCGGCCAGCCTGGGCGATGATCTCCGCTTCGCGTGCATGCTGCTTGGCGTTCAGTACCTGGTGCGGCAGCTTGGCTTTTTCGAGTTGTGCGGCCAGCAATTCTGAGTTCTCGATCGAAGTGGTGCCAACCAGAACCGGCTGGCCGCGCTCGTAGCAGTCCTTGATGTCGTTGATCACCGCCTGGTACTTCTCGCGCGCAGTCCGGTAGACCTGGTCCATGCGGTCTTCGCGGATCATCGGCATGTGGGTGGGAATGATCATCGTTTCCAGCCCGTAGATCTGCTGGAATTCGTAGGCTTCCGTGTCGGCGGTGCCGGTCATGCCCGCCAGCTTCTTGTACATCCGGAAATAATTCTGGTACGTGATCGAGGCGAGCGTCTGGTTCTCGCGCTGGATGCGCACACCCTCCTTGGCCTCGATCGCCTGGTGCAAGCCATCGGACCAGCGCCGGCCGGGCGTCAACCGTCCGGTGAATTCATCGACGATGATGATCTCATCGTTCTGCGCCACGTAGTGCTGGTCGCGATGAAACAGCGAGTGCGCCCGCAATCCGGCGTACAGATGGTGCATGAGGGCGATGTTGGCGGCGTCGTACAAGCTGCCGTTCTCCGGCAACAGCCCGGCCTTGGTCAGCAGATCTTCGGCGCGCTCGTGACCGGTCTCGGTCAACAGCACCTGATGCGCCTTTTCGTCCACGGTGAAGTCGCCGGGGCCGTTCTCCTCCTTGACCCGGGTGAGCTTGGGAACGATCTCGTTCATCCGGTAATACAGGTCGGTACTGTCATCCGCCTGGCCGGAAATGATGAGCGGCGTCCTTGCTTCGTCGATCAGGATCGAGTCGACTTCGTCGACGATCGCATAGGTCAGGCCCCGCTGCACCCGCTCACTGGCCTGGAACACCATGTTGTCGCGCAGGTAGTCGAAGCCGAACTCGCTGTTGGTGCCGTAGGTGATATCGGCAGCATAAGCCTGCTGCTTCAGCTCGTGCTCCATCTGCGACAGATTGACGCCGACGCTCAAGCCAAGGAAGCGGTACACGCGCCCCATCCACTCGGCATCGCGGTTGGCCAGATAGTCGTTGACCGTGACGACGTGAACGCCGCGGCCCGAGAGCGCGTTGAGATAGGCCGGCAGGGTTGCCACCAGCGTCTTGCCTTCGCCGGTGCGCATCTCCGCGATCTTGCCGTTGTGAAGAGCGATGCCTCCGAGCAACTGCACATCAAAGTGGCGCATGTTGAGCACGCGCCGGCTGGCTTCGCGCACTGTCGCAAACACTTCCACGAGGAGATCGTCGAGCGTTTCGCCGTTCTGCACGCGTTGCTTGAATACCTCGGTGCGCGCGCGAAGTTCGGCATCGCTCACCTCGCGCAATCCGGGTTCGAGCGCATTGATCGCCTGCACGGAGTGCGCATACTTGCGCAGCAGCCTGTCGTTGCGGCTACCGAATATTTTCTTGAGAGGGTTCGTGAACATTCAACAGAGCTTCCTCAAAGCAAGAGGGGTGGGGACGCCTGCCCCCACCCCTCCGCTGAAATCGTCTAGCAGTTCGTTCAGCCCGGCACTTGAAGGAAGCGCGCGGGATTCTGTGGGGCTCCCCATTGACGCACTTCGAAGTGCAGATGTGTTCCGGTCGATCGGCCGGTATTGCCGACCTCGGCAATCTTCTGGCCGCGCAGAACGACGTCTCCGACTTTTGCAATCAACTTGGACGCATGAGCGTAGCGCGTGACCAAACCGTTGCCATGATCGATCTCGATCATATTACCATACTGAGGGTGCGGGTCCGAAAACACCACGACGCCGCCGGCAGCAGCTGTGACCGCCTCGCCTTCCTGCGCCATGAAGTCCATTCCTTCGTGGAAGGCATTCCATCCGGTGAATGGGTCGATGCGCCAGCCGAAGTTCGACGAGTACCAGCCGGTGTTCACCGGAAGCTGGGTAGGCAGCAACTGCTGTTTCGCGTGCACCAGCGTCAGCATCGATTCAAGGACACCGAGCTTATCGGATCGGTCATCGACCTGTTGCGCCAACCGGTCCAGATTTTCGCCAAGCTCGCCCATCGAGAGTTCCTTCGACGGGATGGTGGACACCGCGCCGCCGCGCGCTGGCGCCTGGTCGAACATGAATTCCTGCGGCTTGATGCCGGCAAGTTTGGTGAGGCGCTCGCCCAGCGTGTCGAGCCGCTGCAGCTTCGCCTGCATTTCCCCCAGCCGTGCGGCCATGGTATTCAGGCTTTCGCGCAGGTAGGACTGGGTCTTGCGGGTTTGTTCGGCTTGTACCGCCTCCAGCAGGGACTGCAGATACGGGCTTTGGTTGGTGACTGCATAACGCAGCGAGAAGTAATTCATCAGGACGGCCAGCGACACCACCAGAAGGCCGAGCAAGAGCCCGAGGAAGATGACCTGGGGCGTGTTGACGGCGAAGCTACGCGCCTGCGCGAATTTGTTGGAAACCAGAATAATATTCATCCGTTCCCCTTCTGTGCCTTCAAGGCCTCAACCAGCCGTGACCAGCGAACGCATTGGACTGCTCATCGACAGACTTCCGCAACTGCAGAGCCTCAATCGCCAGGTTCGGCGGCTTATTGCCCTGCAAGACCTACTGACTGAAGTGTTGCCCGACAGCCTGGCCTCTTCGACCACCGTGGCTCTTTCAGCTGCCGAAGAACTGGTTCTGTTCGCTGACAACGGCGCCGCTGCCGCCAAACTGAAACACCTCGCGCCGCGAATCCTGGTCTTTTTCCGACAACGGAGACATGAGGTTACAGCAATTCGCGTACAAGTGCAAGTAAGGATCCGTCATAACCCTTTGCTACAAAAACGAATTTCTTTAAGCCAGACAGCCCGCCAGGCGATTTCCGAATTGTCTGCGACGCTGGACGTCTCACCGCTCAAATCTGCCCTGGAGCGCCTCGGCCGTCGCAAGACGCCCTTGCCAGACCGTCACGACTAACCGCTCAATAGCATATAAAGCCATAAAAATCAGAGCTATAACGAACACAACCAAAAGCGCGAGGGCGGCGAAGCGCAGCCACTGGCGAGATCCTTGGTCAAAACATATCCGACCAAGGTTTCGCCCAAGGTATTCAACAGCAGCGCACCGAAGATTCTAAGGAGCAACATGGTATTCGGTTATCCGCCTGGCCGCAGCAGTACGGCCGAAAAAACCAACCGGAGCGCCAGCTCGGCCGCAAAATCAGGCAGCCTGAATCTGCAGCCGCAGGAAAGCGGGCGCCTCTTCAGGACTAAGGAAGCTGACGAACTCCCACGCCGTGGCGTCCTCCATCAGCCGACGCAACAGCCCGTTGTTCAGCGCATGGCCGGACTTATAGGCCGTGTAGGCTCCGATCAGCGGATGTCCCAGCAAATAGAGGTCGCCGATCGCGTCCAGGGCCTTATGCTTGACGAATTCGTCCTCGTAGCGCAGGCCGTCCGCATTCAGCACCCGGTATTCGTCCATGACGATGGCGTTGTCGAGGCTGCCACCCAGAGCCAGCCCCTGTGCCCGCATATTCTCGACGTCCTGCATGAATCCGAAAGTCCGGGCGCGGCTGACTTCCTTTATATACGAAGTGTGTTCGAAGTCCACGACCACGCGCTTGTTGGAACTGGCGAACACGGGGTGTTTAAAATCGATGCTGAAATCGACGCGGAAACCGTTGTAAGGCTCGAACCGGACCCACTTGTCGCCCTGCTTCAATTCGACCGGCTTCTTGATGCGAATGAATTTCTTGGCGGCGGCCTGTTCGTCGATCCCCGCTGACTGCAGCAGGAACACGAACGGAGAGGCGGAGCCGTCCATGATCGGCACTTCGCCGGCGGTCAGATCGACATAGACGTTGTCGATCCCCAGGCCTGCGAGCGCCGACATCAGATGCTCGACGGTTTGGACCCGGGCACCGGCCCGCTCCAGGCAGGACGACAGGCGAGTGTCCCCCACGGCGTAAGGATCGGCCTTGATGTCCACCACTGGCTCGAGGTCCACGCGTTGGAACACGATACCGGTGTTGGGAGCAGCGGGGCGCAGCGTAAGGTAGACTTTTTCACCGGTATGCAGGCCGATCCCGGTGGCACGAACTATGTTCTTCAACGTGCGTTGCTTGATCATGTCGATGCTTCTCGCGGTGCGGCCTCGTAAGCCGTCGTCTGCTGTTAAAGATAAACGGTTGATTAGACTACCATAGCAACGCACGAAGTACCAGCACGGCAGCAACGATTGCTGCGTTGCAAAGGCGCTTCATCTGCGCCGGATTCTAGTCCGCCTGTTTGCGAAGAAACGCCGGGATGTCGAGCATGTCCACGCCCGATTGCTTCATCGCCTCCACCGCCGCATCGCGCGAACGCCGGCGCATCACGGCGGGAGCATCGAGCTCCCCGTAGTTCACCGCCAGCGGTCCGGCATCGGTACCGGTTTTTACCATCGTCAACGGCTTCTGATGGTGGCGGTTGACTGCAGCGGCCCCGCCCAGGCCGGTCGCCACCATGGTAACGCGCAGCCGGTCATTCATGGCTTCGTCGATCACGGTACCGACGATAACCGTGGCATCCTCGGCGGTGAAACCCTTGATGGTGTTCATCACTTCGTGCACTTCCTTCATCTTCAGGGTACCGCTGGCAGTGATGTTAACCAACACGCCGCGCGCACCCGCGAGATTCACGTCCTCGAGCAGCGGGCTTGCCACCGCCTGCTCCGCGGCACAGTGCGCGCGGTCCGCACCCGCGGCCATTGCCGAACCCATCATCGCCATGCCCATTTCGGACATCACGGTGCGAACGTCGGCGAAATCGACGTTCACCAGTCCAGGGCACTTGATCACCTCGGCAATACCGGCCACCGCGCCGTGCAACACCGTATTCGCTGCCTTGAACGCATCGAGCATGCTCACATCCTCGCCGAGAACCTGCATCAATTTGTCGTTTGGGATCACGATCAGCGAATCGACGTGCCGGCACAGCTCGTCCAGCCCCTGCTGCGCGATCTTCTGGCGCTTGCCTTCGAATGCAAATGGCTTGGTTACCACCGCGACCGTGAGAATTCCGAGTTCGCGCGCCGCTTCAGCGACGATGGGCGCCGCACCGGTACCGGTTCCGCCCCCCATGCCCGCGGTCAGGAACAACATGTCCGCGCCTTCGATCAGCTCGATGATGCGCTCGCGGTCTTCCATCGCCGCTTCGCGGCCGATGTCGGGATTGGCGCCGGCGCCCAGGCCCTTGGTCACATTCGGCCCGAGCTGCAGCAGGGTCTTCGCCTTGTTGCGCTTGAGCGCCTGTGCATCGGTGTTGGCACAGATGAACTCGACGCCTTCCACGCCTTCATTGATCATGTGATCGACCGCGTTGCCACCGCAGCCGCCCACGCCTACCACCTTGATCACCGCTTCCTGGGGTTGCGTATCCACGATTTCAAACATTTCTCATCTCCTCTGTGAATGATCACGAAAAACCGAAACCAGACTCACCCTTTGAATCCTGCCGATTAAAAATTCGTCTCGAACCATTTCTTCATGCGCCCGAAAATCTGCTTGAACGAGCCGCTCTGCATCTTCTCTATCTGATGGCGGTGGTGTTGGTTCAGCCCGGCCATCAACAAACCCACGCCGGTCGAGTAGCGCGGGTTACGAATCACTTCCGACAGACCGCCGGCATAGCCCGGCAGCCCCAGCCGCACCGGCATGTGGAACACCTCCTCGCCCAGTTCCACCATGCCCTGCATCGAGCTGCTTCCCCCGGTGATCACGATTCCCGATGAGAGCAACTCCTCGAAGCCGCTGCGGCGCAATTCCGCCTGCACCAGCGAATAGAGTTCCTCCACCCGCGGTTCGATCACCTCGGCCAGCGTCTGCCGCGACATCTTCCTGGGTTCCCGGTCGCCCACGCCGGGTACTTCCACCATCTCCTGCGCATTCGCCAGTTCTCTCAGTGCGCAGCCGTAGCGGCGCTTGATTTCCTCAGCCTCCTTGGTAGGGGTGCGCAGCGCCATCGCGATGTCGTTGGTGATCTGGTCACCCGCAATCGGGATCACCGCGGTGTGACGGATCGCGCCCTGGGTGAACACCGCGATGTCGGAGGTGCCGCCACCGATGTCCACCAGACATACGCCCAGGTCGCGCTCATCCTCGGACAACACCGCGGTGGCCGACGCGAGCGGCTGCAGGATCAGGTCGTTGACCTCGAGCCCGCAGCGGCGCACGCATTTCATGATGTTTTGTGCCGCCGAGACCGCACCGGTGACGATGTGCACCTTCACCTCCAGCCGCACACCGCTCATGCCCAACGGCTCGCGCACATCCTCCTGGCCGTCGATCACGAACTCCTGGTTGAGTACGTGCAGGATCTGCTGATCGGTCGGGATCGGGATCGCCTTTGCGGTCTCGACCACGCGGTCCACGTCCGTCTGCGCCACCTCGCGGTCCTTGATCGCCACCATGCCGTGGGAGTTGAAACTCCTGATATGGCTGCCGGCAATGCCGGTCCAGACCTCGCGAATTTTGCAGTCGGCCATCAGCTCCGCCTCTTCCAGCGCGCGCTGAATCGCGTTGACAGTGGACTCGATGTTCACCACCACACCCTTCTTCAAGCCGCGCGAAGGCGAACTGCCCATGCCAATCACCTCGAAGCCGCCTTCCGGCTTCATCTCCGCGACGATGGCGGCGATCTTCGATGTGCCGATGTCCAGCCCCACGATCAGATTCTTGCTTTCCTTCCTTCCACTCAGTGCCATTGGTCTCATATCACCGTTTCATCAGGCTTTCCTGGCGTCCCATTTCAGTCTCGGGGTGCGCACGGCAAAACCGTTGCTGTAGCGCAGGTCCACGTGCGAAGGCGGCTGCGGGAGCCGTGCCACGGTGCGCGGGTAGGCCGATACGAAACCTGCGAGTCGCGCCTCCAGGTTTTCGCGTCCGAGCTGCAGCACCGTTCCGTCGTCCAGACGCAGTTGCCATGCACGCCGCGCGGAAAGCGTGATGAGCACCACTTTCCTTCCGATCGGCGCGAGCAAACGATCGAACTCGGCATAGCGGGCCACGACTTCCACGGCCGTGCCTTCCGGTCCGAAAAACACCGGCAGCTTGCTGCTGATCGCGGCTTCGAACACTTCCCCGTGCGCGTTCACCAGCGCGGTCGAGCCCCAGCGCGCCAGCGGCTGGTGCTCTTCCACCGCGACCTCCAGGCGATCCGGCCATTGCCTGCGCACGTTGACCGTGCGCACCCAAGGCAGTTTTTCGAACGCTTCGCGCGCCTGTGCCAGATCGACGGTGAAGAAATTGCCCCGCAGTTCGCGCGCTGTCACCGCCGCGACCTGTTCGTTGGTCACGTGGCCGACGTCGCCGATGACGCGAATTTCGCGCAACGGGAACACCGGCAGATGCACTACGTAATGGATGCAGCCGTAAACAATCAGCAGCGCGGCGGCGCCGTAAAGTAAATTGGCTGCCCGGTTCAGCACGGCGGCGTTATCCCACATGCGCGTCCTCCAGAATCCGTACGACCAGATCGTCGAACGGGATGCCCGCTCCCTTTGCCGCCATCGGCACCAGGCTGTGACCGGTCATTCCCGGCACCGTGTTCACCTCCAACAGGTAAGGCTCGCCTTTGGCGTCGAGCATCACGTCCACCCTCCCCCAGCCTCGGCAGTCGAGGATGCGGGATGCCTTGAGAGCGAGGTCCTGAATGCGGCGCTCCTGTGCGGGAGGCAATCCGGACGGACAGAAGTAGCGGGTCTCGTCGGAGAAATACTTCGCCTGGTAGTCGTAGCGGCTGTCCGGCGCCTCGATGCGGATCAACGGCAACGTCTGCTCTCTCAGGATCGAGGCCGTCACTTCCGCGCCCGCGATGAATTCCTCGGCCATCACCATGTCGTCGTACTCCGCTGCCTTTAGATACGCCGCCTGCATGCTCTGGGCGCCGGTGACCTTGGTCAGGCCGATGGTCGAGCCCTCGCGCGAAGGCTTCACGATCAACGGCAGCCCGAGTTCATTCGCCACCGCCTTGAAGTCGGAACCCGCCTCCAGCATCACGAACCGCGGAGTAGGAATGCCGGCGGCGATCCAGACCAGTTTGGTGCGCCACTTGTCCATTGCCAGGCTGCTCGCCATCACGCCGCTGCCGGTGTACGGGATGCCCATCAGCTCGAGCGCGCCCTGGACCGTGCCGTCTTCCCCATAGCGTCCATGCAGTGCGATGAACGCGCGGTCGATTTCCTGGCTGCGCAGCTCGTGCAGATCACGGTCGCGGGTATCGAAGGCATACGCGTCCACGCCCCTGCGAGTGAGCGCCGCAAGCACGGCGTTTCCGCTCATGAGAGAAATCTCCCGCTCGGCCGAGCGACCCCCAAGAAGCACCGCCACCTTCCCGAAATTCTTTGCCCTCACGCCTTTCGCCCCTCGCCTCTCGCCTCACCGACTATCTGCACTTCGCGTTCCAGCTCGACGCCGGTTTTGCGCTTCACGGTTTCCTGAACCAGGGTGATCAGTTCTTCGATGTCCTTCGCAGTGGCATCGCCCTTGTTGACGATGAAGTTCGCGTGTTTGAGCGATACCTCCGCTGCGCCGATGCGTTTTCCCTTGAGTCCGCAGGATTCGATCAGCCGCGCGGCATGATCGCCGGGCGGGTTGCGGAATACCGAGCCCGCGTTGGGTTCATCGAGCGGCTGGCTGGCGATGCGGCGCGACAGGAGATTCCTGATCGTCTGGCGGCCGCGGCCACCGTCGCCGTGACGGAGACGGAACCAGGCCGCGACGAAAAATTCGTCCTGCGCCTGTAACGGAATGACGTGGCGGTAACCGATGGAGTATTCGTTTGGCGAACGGATCTGCAATCGTCCGCAGCGATCGACCGTGCGCACCCTCGCTACCACATCCCAGGTCTCCGCGCCGTAACAGCCGGCATTCATCGCCAGCGCTCCGCCGACGGTGCCGGGAATGCCGGCGAGAAACTCCGCGCCTTCAAGGTTGTGGACGGCCGCGAAGCGGGCCACTTTCGGGCAGGCCACTCCGGCCTCGGCGCAGATCTCCGCCGCGCCGGCCCCCTCGTCGAGGAAGAATCGCCGCAGCGCTGCATGCGTGAACACCACCGTGCCGCGGATGCCGCCGTCCCGCACCAGCAAGTTGCTGCCCAGACCGGCGAAGAAAACCGGCTCCGCGCCCGGCAAGCCCCGCAGGAACACGCACAGGTCGTCGAGATCGGCCGGCAGGTAAGCGCGATCCGCGGTCCCGCCGGCGCGCCAGCTGGTGCGCTTGCGCATCGGCTCGTCGCGTCGCAGTTCGCCGCGAAGCGCGGGTGTCCCTAATCGCTCCTGTTCAGACATATCCATATGTGTCAGCGATGGCGGTAGTCGGCATTAGCTGCATCCTTCATCCTTGCCATTTTTCCCGGCACGCCGCCTATGGAACCGGCGCCCATCGTGATCACCACGTCCCCGGGCTGGACGGACGCCAGGATTGCTGCCCCCAGTTCGTTCACGTGCTCGACGAATACCGGCTCGACCTTTCCGGCGACGCGCACCGCACGCGCCAGCGCCCGGCCGTCTGCGGCAACGATCGACGCCTCGCCGGCCGGATAGACCTCGGTAAGCAGGAGCGCGTCGACCGAGGACAGCACTTTCACGAAGTCCTCGAAGCAGTCACGCGTCCTGGTGTAACGATGCGGCTGAAATGCCAGCATCAGACGCCGGCCGGGAAAGGCGCCGCGCGCTGCGGCGATGGTCGCGGCCATTTCCACCGGGTGATGCCCGTAGTCGTCGATCAACGTGAAGCTGCCGCCGTTGCGCAGCGCCACGTCGCCGTAACGTTGGAAGCGCCGCCCGACGCCGCGAAATTCCGCCAGTGCCTTGACGATCGCAGCGTCGTGCGCACCGATCTCCATACCCACCGCGATTGCGGCGAGTGCGTTCTGCACGTTGTGCAGGCCCGGCAGATTGAGCGTGATTCGCAGGTCGGGCGCCGCCTGCGCGTGCCCGTTGAAGCCGATCTTGCGCACCACGCGGAACCGCATCTGACCCGCCGCCGCCTCCACGTCCACCGCGCGAATCTGCGCGCCGTCGGCCAGGCCGTAGGTGGTGACCGGCCGGGTGATGAGCGGCATCAGGCTGCGGACGTTGGCGTCATCGATGCACAGCACCGCCATCCCGTAAAAGGGCAGGTGCTCGATGAACTCGAGGAAGGCCTGGCGCAGCTTGCTGAAGTCATGTCCGTAGGTCTCCATGTGGTCCGCGTCGATATTGGTGACCACTGCCAGCACCGGCTGCAGGTAAAGAAAAGAAGCGTCTGACTCGTCCGCCTCCACCACGATGAAATCGCCGCTGCCGAGTTTGGCGTGGGAACCGGCCGCTTCGAGCCGGCCGCCGATCACGAAAGTCGGATCCATATCCGCCTCCGCAAGCACGCTCGCGACCAGGCTGGTGGTGGTGGTCTTGCCGTGCGTGCCGGCGACCGCGATGCCCTGCTTGAGCCGCATCAGTTCCGCCAGCATCATCGCGCGTGGCACTACCGGGATACGTCTGGCGCGCGCGGCAGCCACTTCCGGGTTGTCCGGCTTGACGGCGGTGGAGGTGACGACAGCGTTTGCTCCGCTGACATTGGCATCGGCGTGGCCGATGTGCACTTTCGCGCCCAGCGCCTTGAGCCGCTGGATCGCGGCGCTGTCGGCAATGTCGGAACCGCTCACCTCGAAGCCCAAATTGAGCATCACCTCGGCGATGCCGCTCATCCCGGCGCCGCCGATGCCAACGAAATGCACGTGTTTGACCTTGTGCTTCATCTATTCCTTATTCATCGCCGTGCAATTCGGCGGCAGGCGCCATAAGGGCTGCGCTTCCGCACGCTGGTTCTGTTCAGACTCGAATACTCTCTGTGCCTCTGCGTCTCTGTGGTTCATGTTTTTCTAGCCGGCCGCGGCCATGCAATGCTCGGCGACCACGCGCGTGGCGTCCGGTTTTCCGAGCGAACGCGCAAGCTTTGCCATTTCCATGAGTCTTTCGCGGGTGAAGCCGAGCAGCAGGTCGGCAAGTTTGCGTGGCGTCAGTTCTTTCTGCGGCAGCAGCACCGCGGCCGATTTGTCGGACAGGAAACGGGCGTTGTGGGTCTGGTGGTCGTCCACCGCGTGCGGGAATGGCACGAGAATGCTGGCCACGCCCGCGGCGGCGAGTTCCGCCACCGTCAAGGCGCCTGCGCGGCAGATCACCAGATCGGCATCGGCGTAGGCACCTGCCATGTCGTGAATGAAAGCAAGCGAGGTCGCCTTCACGCCCGCGTCACGATAGTTCTTCTCCAGCGTGGTGATGTGCTTTTCGCCGGCCTGATGCGTGACGTCTGGCCGTCGGGTCTGCGGTATCAGCGCCAGCGCCCGCGGCACCGTGTCATTCAATATCTGCGCACCGAGACTGCCACCCACAACCAGCACTTTGAGATTGCCGCTGCGGTCGCGGAATCGCTGCTCGGGCGCCGGCAGTTCGGCGATTTCGCGGCGCACCGGATTGCCCGTCCACTCGGACTTCTTCAGCGCGCCCGGAAACGCCACCAGGATGCGGTCTGCAACCTGTGCCAGCACCTTGTTGGCAAGGCCGGCGATCGAGTTCTGTTCGTGCAGTACCAGCGGCCGGTCGAGAAGCGCAGCCATCATTCCTCCGGGAAAGGCGATGTAGCCTCCCATGCCCAGCACCACGTCGGGACGCACCCTGAAGATGGCGCGGGCGCTTTGCCAGAACGCGATCAGGAGATTCAACGGCAGCAGAGCCAGACGCACGATGCCTTTGCCGCGCAGGCCGGAAAACCGGATCCACTCGACCGCATAGCCGTGCTGCGGCACCAGCATAGCTTCCATCCCGCTGCGCGCGCCCAGCCACACCACTTTCCAGCCCTGCTGGCGCAGGAAATCGGCTACTGCAAGAGCTGGATAGATGTGGCCACCGGTCCCGCCGGCCATCACCAGGATGGTTCGCGCGTTGCCTGAATCGCTCATCCCGCTCACAACGAAAGGCCTTTCATCATCTGGCGGTTCTCGTAATCGACCCTGAGCAGGATCGCCAGCGCACAGCAGTTGGCGACGATGCCGCTGCCGCCGAACGAGAGCAGCGGCAAGGTGAGCCCCTTGGTCGGCAGCACGCCCATGTTCACGCCCATGTTGATGGCCGCCTGCGCGCCGATCCACAGTCCGACACCCTGCGCAACCAACGCCGAGAAGTAGCGCTCCAGCCGCGCTGCCTGATTGCCGATCGCAAAGGCACGCCAGGTCAGCCAGCCGAACAGCGCGATCACGGCGATCACGCCTGCAAATCCCAGTTCTTCGGCGATCACCGCCAGCAGAAAGTCGGTATGCGCTTCCGGCAGGTAGAACAGTTTCTCGACGCTGGCACCCAGACCCACGCCGAACCATTCACCGCGACCGAAGGCGATCAGCGCGTGCGACAACTGATAGCCCTTGCCGTACGGGTCGGCCCAGGGATCCATGAAGCCCATGACGCGCTGCAGGCGGTACGGCGAAGACCAGATCAACAGCACGAAGCCGATGATCAGAAGCATGATCAGGACAGCGAACAGCTTCCAGTTCATCCCTCCCAGGAACAGAACACCCATTGCGATCACCGTGATGACCACGAACGCGCCGAAGTCCGGTTCGCGCAGCAACAGTCCTCCGACCAGCAGCATTACCAGCAGCATCGGCAGGAAGCCCTTGCGGAAACTGTGCATCAATGCCGCCTTGCGCACCGTGTAATCGGCGGCGTACAACAGCACCAGCAGTTTCATCAGTTCAGAGGGCTGCAAGTTGAACATCCCCAGCGAAAGCCAGCGCTGGCTGCCGTTGACCTCCTTGCCGATGCCGGGAATCAACACCAGCAACAGCAGGAGTACACCAAGCACGAAGAGATAGGGTGCGGCTTGCTGCCATACGCGTGTCGGGAACTGAAAGCAGATGAAGCCGGCCATTACTCCGACGAAAACGAACACGCTGTGGCGAATGAGGAAGTACGCCGGCTGGTTGCCGGCGTAGTGGCCTGCCTCGGCAATGGCGATGGACGAGGAGTACACCATCACCAACCCGGTTCCGAGCAGTAGCGCCGCCAGGCTGACTAGCGCGTAGTCGAGTTCGGCTATCGGCGCCGGCGGGTTCGCCACGTGGCCCAGCACGCCGTTCATTGCGCTCCTTCCAAGGCCCTGACCTCGTCGACAAACACCTGCGCGCGGTGCTCGTAGTCGCGAAACATGTCGAAGCTGGCGCACGCCGGCGACAGCAGCACGGCATCCCCGGCGTGCGCCAGGGCAAGGGTGGCGCGCACCGCCTCGTGCATGTCGCTGGCGCGCACCAGCACCACTCCCGTGGACTCGATCGCCGCGGCGATCCTGTCGCGGTCGCGCCCGATCAGCACCACCGCGCGGGCGTGACGCGCAACCGCATCCCGTAGTGGCGAGAAATCCTGGCCCTTGCCGTCGCCGCCGGCGATGAGCACAACCTTCCGACCCATGGCCTCGAGCGCGGCGACCGTCGCGCCCACGTTGGTACCCTTGGAATCGTCGAAGAAAGCCACGCCGTTGATATCGACAATCCGTTGAACGCGATGCGGCAGGCCGCTGAAGCTGAAGAGCGCATCGAGCAGCGCTTCATAGGGAAACCCGACCGCTCGGCACAACGCCAGCGCCGCCAGCGCGTTCGCGGCGTTATGCAGGCCCGTCACTTTCAATTCGGAAACTTTCATCAGGTTGGCCCGCCCTTCCGCGAGCCAGAGTTCTCCGTCGAGGCTGCGCAATCCCCACGCACCCTTTTCGCGCGGTTCGTCGAGTCCGAATGTGAATACGCGCCTGCCCGACCCGGCCATTTCGCGCGCCCACGCGTCTTCGCGGTTTATCACCTGAGTGCCGTTGCCGAAAAAGATGCGCGCCTTCGCCTGTGCGTATTCGCGAATGCCCGCGTAGCGGTCCAGGTGGTCCTCGCTCAGGTTCAGGACCGTGCCGGCGTCGACATTGAGGTTCTCCGTGGTCTCCAGTTGAAAACTGGACAGTTCGAGCACGAACACGTCAGGGCGCCGCCGCCGTCCGGCTTCGATTTCCCAAAGCGCTTCCAGAATCGGTAGCCCGATGTTTCCTGCCACCAGCGTCCTGGTCCTGGCGGCGCGCGTCATCGTGCCGACCATCTCGGTTACGGTGCTCTTGCCGTTAGAACCGGTAATCCCGATGACTTTGGCGCCGGGAAATTCGTCGCGTACGCGGGCAAACAATTCGATATCGCCGATCACTTCCAAGCCTCGCGCCAGCGCCGCCTGCACCAGTGGTTCGGCGAGTGGTACGCCGGGGCTGATTGCAATCAGCTCCGCGTCGGCGAAACTTTCGGGGCGAAACGCTCCCGTGTGCAGGTCGATGCCCGGCAGCTCCTCGCGCAACTGGTCGGCATTCGGCGGCACGGGGCGGCTGTCGGCGACGTGCACGCGTGCGCCTCGGCCCGCCAGCCAGCGCGCCATCGACATTCCGCTTGAGCCCAGACCGAGCACCAGTACGCGCCTATTTTCCAGCTCGAGCGGCACGCGTCTCCTTCATCGCAGCCTCGATTCGGGACAAACGCAAGGCGCCGACGTCCTCGGTTTGTTCGGGATGCAAGTTGGCGAGCGGCAGTTGTTTCGGCCCTTTGTTGGGGGCTTGCGCGCGCATTTCCCGCATGAACAATTCGAATTGCAGACGGCTAGTCATGTGTTACCTCAGTTTCAACGTTGATAAACCCACCAGTACCAGCATCATCGTGATGATCCAGAAGCGGACGACAACCTGGTTTTAGTTCCGGCATCACGCACTGCGTGCATGAGCCTCCACTGAAATAAAGTGGTCGTCTCATCGCAGTTTCAATGTTGAAAGTCCGACGAGCACGAGCATCATGGTGATAATCCAGAATCGGACGACCACTTGATTTTCTTTCCAGCCTTTTAGTTCGTAGTGGTGATGCAGCGGCGCCATTCGAAAGATGCGCTTGCCCGTGAGCTTGAATGAGGCGACCTGCAGCATCACCGACAACGTTTCGACCACGAACACCCCGCCCATGATGAACAGCACGATCTCCTGCCTGACCACCACGGCAATGGTGCCGAGCGCGGCGCCGAGTGCCAGAGCACCAACGTCGCCCATGAACACTTCCGCCGGGTACGCGTTGAACCAGAGGAAGGCGAGCCCTGCTCCGGCCAGCGCCGCGCAGATCACCGTGAGTTCGCCGGCGCCGGGAATGGAAGGAAATCCGAGATACTTCGAGAACACCGCGTTGCCTGCGACATAGGCGAACACGCCGAGCGCACTGCCGACCATCACAGTGGGCAGGATCGCCAGCCCGTCCAGTCCATCCGTCAAGTTCACCGCATTGCTGGTGCCGACGATGACGAAGTAGGTCATCACCACGAAACCGATGATCCCCAGCGGATACGCGACCTGCTTGAAGAAGGGAACGATGAGCTCGGTTTGCGCCGGCAGCGTGGCCGATGTTGCCAGGTAGACGGCCGCGGCAAGACCGATCAGCGATTGCCAGAGTAACTTGCCGCGCGCCGACAGCCCTTTGGGGTCGCGATGCACGACCTTGCGGTAGTCGTCCACCCAGCCGACCATGCCAAAGCCCAGCGTTACCGCCAGCACCACCCACACGTAGCGGTTGCGCAGGTCCGCCCATAACAACGTGGTGATGGTGATCGAAACCAGAATCAAGGTGCCACCCATGGTCGGCGTGCCGGCTTTGCTCAGATGGGTCTTCGGTCCGTCGTCGCGCACTGACTGGCCGATCTTGTAGGCGGTGAGCTTGCGTATCATCGCCGGACCGACGACGAAAGAAATCAGCAACGCGGTCAGCGTGGCCAGCACAGCACGCAATGTGATGTAGTTGAATACGTTGAAGGCACGTACGTCCTCGGCCAGCCACTGGGTGAGCAGCAGCAGCATCAGGCGCCTCCTTTCGCAGTCTGTTCCCCGTTCACTGCGCCCAGGGCCTCGACAACGCGCTCCATCCGCATGAAACGCGAGCCCTTTATCAGCAATGTCGTATTGGGGCCGAGCACGCCGGTAATTGCCGCGACCAGATCTTCGATGGTCGCGAAGTGGGCACCGCCTTTGCCAAAGCCGCGTACCGCTTCCGCGCTCAGCTCTCCTAGCGCGAACAGGTGCTGCACGCCGGCACGCTTTGCGAATACGCCGATTGCCGCATGCATCGCGGAAGCCGCATCGCCGAGTTCGCCCATGTCGCCCATCACGAAAACATTGCGGCCGGCATGAGCCGCCAGAACGGCAATTGCCGCCTTCATCGATTCCGGATTGGCGTTGTAGGTATCGTCGATCAGCGTAGCGCCGGATGGGAGTCGCTTGCGCTGCAGCCTGCCCTTCACGCCGCGATAGGCCGCGATACCGGCGGCGATGGCTCTGGATTCGATCCCGAGCGCATAGGCTGAAGTTGCCGCCGCCAAGGCGTTCTTGACGTTGTGGAGACCGGGCACGTTGAGCGTGGCGACGAACTCGCTCTCCGGCGTGACGATGGTGACCAGACTGCCTGCCTCGGCGAGTTCGTAGCGCGCCAAAACCGCGGCCTTCCTGTCCAGCCCGAAATCCACCACGCGCCGGGGTTTCGCAAGGCCGCGCCAGAAATCGGCAAATGCGTCGTCGCTGTTGATGATCGCGGTCCCGGCCATATCCAGGCCTTCGAATATTTCGCCCTTGGAGCGAGCAATGGCCTCGGTGGAACCGAGTTCGCCGATATGTGCGGTTCCGGCGTTGTTGATCAGTGCCGCAGTAGGCTTGGCCAGCCGCGACAGGTAGGCGATCTCGCCCAGGTGGCTCATGCCCATTTCGACTACGGCGTAACGATGCTGGGCGCGAAGCTGCAGCAGGGTGAGCGGCATGCCGATGTCGTTATTGAAGTTGCCGACCGTGGCGAGCACGCCGCTTTCGCCGGCCGACTGGCGCAGGATCGCGGCAAGCATCTCCTTGACCGTGGTCTTGCCGTTACTGCCGGTGATCGCAATCAGCGGCATCGCAAAGCGCGCGCGCCAGTAGGCCGCGAGCTGCCCCAGCGCAATGCGCGTATCGGGAACCACCAGCAGCCTGGCGCCTGCGACCGCGTTGCGGGAACCGTCGCTCACCATTGCCCCGACCGCGCCGGCTGCGAGCGCCTGCGCAGCGAACTCCTGGCCGTCGAAACGTTCGCCTCGGATACCGACGAACAGATCGCCCGGGCGAATGTCGCGGCTGTCGGTGGTCACGCGCACGAACTCCGCATTGCCGCCGACTCGACGGGCGCCCAGCGCCTGCGCTGCGCTGACGAGGTCAAGCATGGCCCAACCGCCGCGGCAATCGCTGCAGGATTTCGCGCGCGACCTCGGCATCGTCGAAAGGCAGCCGCCGGCTACCGATTTCCTGATAGGTTTCGTGGCCTTTGCCGGCGAGCAGCACCACGTCCTGCGGCGCGGCGCTGCTGATCGCCTGCAGGATCGCCGCTGCACGATCCTCTTCGATCGCGTATTTCGGGTGCGCGCCGGCGAGAATCTCGTCGATGATCGCGCGCGGATTCTCGGACCTGGGGTTGTCGCTGGTAATTACCACGCGGTCGGCCAGACGGGTCGCCACTTCCCCCATCAGCGGACGTTTGCCCGGATCGCGGTCACCGCCGCAACCGAAAACGCAATGCAGTTTCCCTTCGTTCGAAAGCGCGAAGCGCAGGGTCTCCAGCACCTTCCCCAGCGCGTCCGGGGTGTGAGCGTAATCCACCACCACCAGCGGCGCACCGGGTTCGCGCACCATTTGCAGCCGTCCCGGCACCGGCTCGACCCGCGACAAAGCCTGAACGGCGTCTTGCAGCGGCACATCGGAAGTGATCAGCACGCCTAGCACACCCAGAAGATTGGAGGCGTTGAAACCACCGATCATGGGGCTTTCGAGTTCGGCGGCGCCCCACGGCGTGGTGATCTCCAGCTTGAGACCGCGCGTTGACAGATCCAGCCGGTGTCCGGCGATCTCGCCCCTGCCCAAGCCGTAGCCGAGGACATTGACACGGGAGCGATCGATCGAACCGGCAAGTTGCTGGCCGAAGCGGTCGTCCAGATTCACGATCGCGTGCTTGAGTTGCGGCCAATGAAAGAGCTTGGCCTTGGCGGCCGCGTAGTCCTCCATGGTCTTGTGATAGTCGAGATGGTCACGCGACAGGTTGGTGAATAGCGCTACGTCGAACTCCACGCCGCCAACCCGGCCCTGTTCGATTCCATGCGAAGAAACCTCCATCGCGCAGGCCTCGGCGCGGTGCATGCGGAAATCCGCAAGGCGGGCGTGCAGCGCCACGGCATCCGGAGTTGTGTTGAGTGCCGGTTCAAGCGCCCCGGGAAAGCCGCTGCCGATGGTTCCGATCACCGCGGTCTTGCGCCCGAGGCGGGACAGCGATTGTGCGATCCAGTGCGCGCAGGAGGTCTTGCCGTTGGTGCCGGTCACGCCGGCGATCCACAGGTGTCGGGACGGATGCCCGTAAAAGTCGCTGGCGATTTCTCCTAGGTGCGCGCGCAACTTGGGCACGCCCAGGTTGGGCAGCTTCCATGCGGAGTTCCACAGGAAGCTGCGGCTGTCCCACAACACCGCGGCGGCACCGGCGCCGATTGCCTGGTCGATGAAGCGGCGGCCGTCGGCATGCTCACCCGGGTAGGCGAGAAACAGGTCGCCGGGCTTTACCTTGCGGCTGTCCACCGCCAGGCCGGTGACGGGCACGCCGAGCGCGTCGATGTCACGCACGTCGAAGGCGCGCTGGCCCGGCTGCGGCGAGCGCGCTGCGGCGTTCATACTTCCTCCCCGATCAGCGGCGCAGACCCGGGGGGAATCACATTGTCAGGCGGCGCGTCGGGTGTGACTCCGAGCAGCCGCAATGCGCCCGCCATCACGTTGCTGAATACGGGTGCGGCCACTTCTCCGCCGTAGTAATACTTTCCACCCGGCTCGTCGATCATCACGGCAATGACCAGGCGCGGGCTCGAGGCGGGCGCGAAACCGACGAACGAGGAAACGTAGCGATCCGCTGCGTACGTAGCACCGTCGAGTTTATGCGCAGTGCCGGTCTTGCCGGCAACTCGGTAACCGGCGACCTGGGCGCGCGTCGCGGTTCCTCCCGGCTGGGTCACCATCTCCAGCATCTTGCGCACCGCCTGCGCGGTGCGCCGCGATACCACCCGCTTGCCCTCGACCGGCTGGTCGCGACGAATCAAGGTCAGTTGCTTCAGTTCGCCGTCGGTGGCGAATACCGAGTAGGCGCGCGCCAGTTGCAACAGGCTGACGGAAACGCCATGGCCATAAGACATGGTGGCGTGCTCAATCGGCTTCCAGCTTTGATAGGCACGCAGCCGCCCCGTTGCTTCTCCGGGAAATCCGACTCTGGTCTGGGTGCCAAAGCCGACTGCGGAAAAGATTGCCCAGAGCTTCTGCGGTGCCATCGCCAGCGCGATCTTCGCCGAGCCCACGTTCGATGACTTCTGGATCACCTGGGAGACGGTGAGAAAGCCCTCGGGATGTACGTCGCGAATTGTGCGCTTGCCGATGGTGAAGCGGCCATGCTCGGTGTCGATGACGCTGCCCGGACCTACCAATCCGGACTCCAATGCGGCGGCGGCGGTGAACGGCTTCAGGGTCGATCCGGGCTCGAACAGGTCCACCACCGCGCGGTTGCGCGACCGGGCCATCTTCAAGGTGTCACGGTTGTTCGGGTTGTAGGTCGGCCAGTTCGCCAGCGCCAGTACTTCGCCCGATGTCGCATCGAGCACCACGATGCTGCCCGCCTTGGCCTCGTGCTCCGCGACCGCGCTCTTGATCTCCCTGAAGGCAAGATACTGTATGCGCTGATCGATGGAGAGCGCCAGATCGCGCCCCTGCTGCGGCACGCGGATGCTTTCGATGTCCTCGATGATCCGCCCTAGCCTGTCCTTGATCACGCGCCGGCTGCCGCGCTTTCCCGCAAGCCATTCCTGGTATGCCAGCTCGATGCCTTCCTGCCCGTTGTCGTCCACGCCCGTAAAGCCGACCACGTGCGCAGTCACTTCCGCTGCGGGGTAGTAACGGCGGTACTCGCGCTGCAGGAACACGCCGGGAAGATTGAGCTGGACGACTTTCGCCGCCTGCTCGGGGGGTAACTGTCGCTTGAGATACACGAACTCGCGCTCACTGTCGGAAAGGCGTCTCCTCAGTTCCGTTGCATCCGTGCCGAGCAGGCGCGCGAGCTTCACTCTTTGCTCGGTGCTGAGGTCGGCGTCCGCCGGAGATGCCCACACCGATTCCACAGGTGTACTCACCGCCAGCGGTTCGCCATTGCGATCGGTCACCATGCCGCGATGCGCGGATATCTCGACTACGCGCGCATAGCGGGTTTCGCCTTTCTGCTGCAGAAAATCGTTATGCAGCCCTTGCAAATAAAAAGCCCGCGCCGCCAGCAACATGAGCCCGCAGAAAACCAGCAGCAATAGCAGCCGCGCCCGCCACACAGGCAGGCGCACCGATAGCGCAGGATTCAGGGAGGGTCTCATGGGTTGGACGGCGCGGGAGGGGGAGGAACGAGATGCACGCGCGCCGCCGGCGGTACACGCATGCGTAGAGTGTCGGCCGCGATCTTCTCGACGCGGGAATGCATCGCCCAAGTGCTTTGCTCCAGGTGTAACTGTCCATATTCGACTTCGAGCTGCTTGGCGACTTCCTGCTGCTTCTGCAACTCGACGAAAAGTTTTCGTGCCTTGTGCTGCGAAGTCACCAGCGCCAGCGCGCAGACCACCAGGATTCCCGACAGCACGAGATTGAGCTTGATCACGCCGCGATCCTTTCCGCGACCCGCAGCACCGCGCTGCGGGCGCGCGGGTTGGCGGCAATCTCGGACTCGGAGGGGAAGACCGGTTTGCCAATGAGCCTCAGGTACGGTTTCGGCAATTCGCGGGCGCGCAGCGGCAGACGCGCCGGCAGTGCGCCGGGCAGCGAATGCGTGCGCATGAACTGCTTGACGATACGGTCTTCGAGCGAATGGAAACTGATCACCACCAGTCTGCCGCCGTCACTGAGGACCTCGAGGCACCGAGGCAGCATCACCGCCAACTCTTCAAGCTCCTGATTGACGTGAATCCGTATAGCTTGGAAGGTACGCGTCGCCGGGTCCTGAAGTGGCTCGCGCGTGGGAACGGCTTTTGCCACGATCTCGGCAAGTTGGCGTGTGCGGTCGACAGGCCCGCGCGATCGAGCCGCAACAATCGCTCTTGCAATCTGTTTAGCAAACCGTTCTTCGCCATAGCGCTTGATGACCTCCCCGATCTCCCGTTCCGAAGACTGCTCCAGCCATTGCGCCGCGGTTTGCCCCCGGCTCCTATCCATCCGCATGTCCAGCGGCCCGTCGAAGCGGAAGCTGAATCCCCTGTCCGCCTCGTCAAGTTGCGCCGAGGACATGCCGAGGTCGAACAACACGCCGTCGACATGCGCCACACCCGCCAAGCGAACTACTTCCCGCAATGCGCCGAACTGCGCATGAAATACGGCAAGGCGCGGATCGGCTATTTCCGTTGCCGCGGCAATCGCCATGGCATCGCGATCCATAACGATCAGCTTTCCCGAGCTGCCGAGGCGCGCCAAAATCGCCCGGCTGTGTCCTCCGCGGCCGAAGGTTCCATCTACGTAGATGCCATCGGCCTTGATGCGCAGGGCCTCGATCGCTTCCTCAAGCAGTACCGTCTGATGTGAGCGCAAGTGGTGATCCGCTCGACCTCACAGCGCGAAGTTCTCCATTCCCAGGGGCAGCTTGTCACCGCCAATTGCAAGTTGTTCGAGCTGTTTCTCCCAGGTGCTCTGGCTCCAGATTTCGAAGTGACTGCCCTGCCCGACCATCATCACTTGCTTCTCCAAGCCGGCGAATTTGCGCAATTCCGGTGAAACCAGCAGCCGCCCGGAGGCATCCAGTTCGACTTCCTCGGCAAAACCCACCAGAAGCCGCTTCCATAAACTGGTCTGGGGATCGAAGCTGGAGAAACCCATGATTTGGGCGCGGATCGGCTCCCACGCCGGCGCGGGGTAGAGCAAAAGGCAGCGATGCGGATGGGCCGTAAGTACTTGCTTACTTCCATCCCCTGATTGCAAGCCGTCCCGATGCCGTGTTGGAACGGCAAGGCGGCCCTTGACATCGAGGTTTAGTGCTGTCGCCCCCTGAAACATTTGTTATTCCGCCGGAAGTATTGGAATTTCCAGGTTTTCCCACAAAACCCTACTTTTCCCCACTCTAGTGGAAAAAAAATAGCAGGTCAAGGGGAACCCGCCGGCTTTTTTCAGTTACGACAAAGACTTACAAGCGACTCTTGAAACCACCTGAGACTGAAAGTGATTACATTTTAAAAATAATATAGTTAAGACATATTGTTAATGTTATTTCGATCAATTGGCAGAGGGCGTCACGACATAGAATCCGGGGAAACAATTTCTTGGCGGGAAACCGACGTGCGGGAAAGAGCGAAGCTGGCCTGTAAGCCGGGTTCTGTGGAGCACCTTGCGGCACCCCGGCAGCCATTCATCTGGGCCGGCAGTTGCCTGCCGGCTCAAGCGACCTACCCGGGAGCAGCGCGAGCCGCGCTATCGCCCCCCTATTTGGTCTTGCTCCGGATGGGGTTTGCCGTGCCGTTTCTGTTGCCAGAAACGCGGTGGGCTCTTACCCGACAGCCTCGCGACCGCCAACGCTCCTTGCGGAACGCACACCGTTTCACCATCGCCTGATCCGACGCCCTTCTCGCTACAAGAGCGAGACTTTGCGGCCTTACGGCCACAAAGTCGGGCGTCGGCCATCGGCAGTCTGTTCTCTGTGGCACTTTCCATCGCCTCGCGGCGTCCGGCCGTTAGCCGGCATCCTGCTCTGCGGAGCCCGGACTTTCCTCTGCGCAAACGAATTGTGCAGCGACTGCCCGGCCAGCTTCGGGGTGGATTATCGCATCGGAAAGCCGGGGTCCACGGACTTTAGTTGCGGCGTGACTCTGATCGGACAAACCCCGCCAAGAGTCAGCCTTCACAGCAAGAGCGCTCGATTCGCTGTGCCGGCGCCTCATCCGCGATGTTGTCCTCTGCGCAAGCGAATTACGCAGCGACTGCACGGGGCTCTCGTCGAAGACCTCGCGCGACGAGGGCTTCGTTCCGTCTGCTTTAACTGCAACGCAGCATTGCCAGCATGGCAGGCAAAAAAAGAGGGGCGTTTGCCCCTCGGGTAGCCAATTTTCTCTTGCTTGTTGAATCTTATTTCCTGCCGTTGACGGCCGACTTGAGTTTTGCGCCTGCCGCAAACTTCGCCGTCCTGGCTGCTGGGATCTTGAGCGCCGCACCGGTTTGAGGATTGCGGCCCGTGCGTGCGGCACGCTTACCCTGGGAAAAGGTTCCAAAGCCAACTAAGGTCACGCTTTCGCCTTTCTTTAGAGATACGGTTACGGCGTCTATGAATGCATCGATCATGGTGTCTGCCAGGGCTTTGCTGGCGCCTGTTTTTTTTGCTATTGCTTCGACGAGTTCTGCTTTGTTCATTTATCCCCCTGTCATCTAAACGTACAGCGGCCGCAAGCTTAGGTTTTGGTCGCCATCCGGTCAACGCACACACGCATTGAGCGAGACGTCCGCGGCGATGCACCACGAGTGTTGATGCAACCGCACGGGCATTGTTCTTGCCCCCCTCGATGCCTCCTCACACCCTGCCCCATTATCCACGACTCGCGCCGTGCACCATAGCCCCACCTGTCATGACGCCCGATGCGCGATACGTCTCAGTTCCGAAATGAACCGTTCGCGCGCTACAACCGGCAGTGCTTTCAAGGTCTTTGCGTCACGCAACCCGCCACGCGATCGTAGCGCCGCCTCGCAACGGCACCAGGGTGTCAGCCCCGTAGCGCAGTTCCGCCGGCACCGGCCAGGCTTCCTTATTGAGTGTGATGCGCTCGCGATTGCGCGGCAGGCCGTAGAAGTCTGCGCCGAAGAAAGCGGCAAAGCCCTCCAGTTTGTCGAGCGCTCCGGCCGCCTCGAAGGCCTCCGCGTACAACTCGATCCCGCCGTGTGCGCTGTAGATTCCGGCACAGCCGCAGCCGGTCTCCTTTGCGTGGCGCGCATGTGGCGCACTGTCGGTACCGAGAAAAAACTTGGGAATGCCGGAAGTTGCCGCCTTCACCAACGCCTGGCGGTGCTCTTCGCGCTTGAGCACCGGCAGGCAGTAGTGATGCGGGCGAATCCCGCCGCGAAATAGGTCATTGCGGTTGAGCAGAAGATGATGCGCCGTGATGGTCGCTGCCACGGTATTCGGCGCGCCCAGCACAAACTTCACTGCGTTCGCGGTGGTGATGTGCTCCACGACGATCTTCAGTCGCGGGAATCGCTGCACCAGTGCGATCAGAGTGCGCTCGATGAAGACCTTTTCCCGGTCGAACAAGTCGACGTCCGTGTCGGTCGTTTCACCATGTATCAGCAACGGCATTCCGATTTCGGCCATGGCCTCGAAAGTATCGAAGCACTTCCGGATGTCAGTCACCCCTGCATCCGAATTGGTCGTTGCACCCGCCGGGTAGTACTTCATCGCGTGCACGAACCCGCCCGACTTTGCTGCGCGGATCTCCTGCGGCCGGGTATTGTCGGTAAGGTACAGCGTCATCAATGGCAAGAAACTGCTGCCTGCAGGCAAAGCGGCGAGGATACGGTCGCGATAAGCGCCGGCCGCAGCGGTCGTCGTTACCGGGGGTCTGAGGTTAGGCATGACGATGGCACGGGCGAAGCGCTGCGCTGTGTCCGGCAGCACCGCCTTCATTGCGTCGCCGTCGCGCAGGTGCAGGTGCCAGTCGTCGGGCTTGGTGATGGTGATCTGCATGAAGTCAATGGCGGATAGTCGGGAAGAATTCCTGTCTTATTCCTTCTTGAGTTCAAGCGCGCGCTGGTAGAGCGCGTTTTTTCTGGCACCGGTGATTTCTGCGGCGAGCTTCACCGCCTGCTTCAACGGCAGCTCGTCGAGCAGAAGTGCGAGCACGCGCGACGAATCGTCCTCCGGCTGCGCGGCGTCTTCGGCGCAACCTTCCACCAGAAGCACGAACTCGCCGCGGCGGTGATCCTCGTCCTGTTGCAGCCAGGCGCTGGCTTCGGCAAGCCGGCAGACGTGAACTTGTTCGAACAGCTTGGTAAGCTCGCGTGCGATACCGATGCGACGCTCACCGCCGAACACGGCCACCATGCTTTCCACCGAGGCCTCGATCCGGTGCGGGGCCTCGTAGAACACCAGCAGGCCGGTTTGGCGACCGAGCCGCGCCAGCGCAGTTTCGCGATCGCCCTTTCTGGCCGGCAGGAAACCGTGGAAACAGAACGTTGCCGCCCGCATTCCCGATGCCGCAATCGCGGCGATGGCCGCGTTCGGCCCTGGTATCGGCACCACGCGAAAGCCTGCTTCGCGCACTTGTGCCACTGCCACCGTTCCAGGATCGCTGATTCCTGGCGTGCCAGCATCGGATACCAACGCCACCGATTTTCCCTCCGAGAGAGCCGCGATCAGACGCCTGGCGGCATCGCGCTCGTTGTGTTCGTGCAGCGCAAACAGCTTCACATGGATGCCATGGTGGCCGAGCAATTGCCGCGTGACTCGCGTGTCTTCGGCAGCAATGCTGTCCACGGACTTCAGCACGTCAAGCGCGCGCAGCGTCATATCGCGCAGGTTCCCGATCGGCGTGGCCACCACATATAATGTGGGTTCAGTCAGTTTGGTGTCTTCACTATGCAACTTCGCCCGGCCCTTTCGCTGTTGGTACCGGCGTTACTATACTGGGCGCTCATCGCCTTATCCACCGGCCTAGTCTTCGCGCAGGAATCCGAGAACACCGGCGCCCCATCCGCGCACGCGCATATCGCGGTAATACTGCCGCTACAGTCAACCTCTTTCGGCAAACACGCCGACTCGGTGCGTCTTGGAATTCTCGCCGCCGCCGGATTGATGCAGGAAAACGGACCGGGAGTAACCGTCTACGCCACCACAGAGGAAACGGACCAGATTCTCACCGCATACCAGCGCGCGGTAACGCGCGGCGCCCGTGCGGTAATCGGGCCGCTTACCCGCAACGGCGTCACTGCGCTCGCACTAAGCGGCGTGGTCAGCGTGCCCACGCTGGCACTCAATATTCCCGACGGCGACATACTCATGCCTCGCGACCTGTACTCGTTCGGCCTGCAGATCGAGTCGGAGGCACGCCAAGTTGCGCAGCTCGCATTCAGTAACGGCGTGCGCAGGGCCTTCGTCGTGGCCGGCGAGACCGCGCTCGGCGGCCGGATCGCGCAAGCCTTCGTCGACGAATGGAAGAAACTGAAGGCGGAGATCGCGGGGCAGTTCGTCTACAGCACGGAAGGTGCTGCGCTTATCAGGCTGCGCGAACAAGTGACGACCTCGAAAGCGGACGTCGTTTTCCTCTCTCTCGACGCGACGCGGGCGCGCTTCATTCGTTCGTATCTCGGCGGCAGCCTGCCCGTTTATGCCACTTCGCTGGTATTCGCGTCCAACACCGATACGCTGGCCAACTTCGATCTGGAAGGTGTGCGTTTCCTCGACATGCCCTGGCTGCTGCAGCCGGACCATCCCGCGGTGATGAGTTATCTGAAACCCGACGTGCAAAGGTCGGGGCTCGATCAGGAACGGTTCTACGCGCTTGGAATAGACGCATACCGGATCGTGCAGGAATTGTTGCGCCCGTACGAGCCGATGGTTTCTCTGGACGGTGTAACCGGCACGATAACGCCCACCGACACCCAGCAATTTACCCGCTCACTGGTACCGGCGCAGTTCTCCCAAGGCCGCGCCAAACCGGTTGAAGCGCCCACTATGCGATGAGCAATCACGGAACTTGGGCCGAAGATGCCGCTGCGGCTTTCCTGGTAAAGCGCGGTCTCAAGCTTCTGGAGCGCAACTACCGCTGTCGTTTCGGCGAAATCGATCTGGTACTGCGCGACGCCCGGACACTGGTTTTCGTCGAGGTGCGATACCGCAGTAGCCACTCCTTCGGCGGGGCCGGCGAGAGCATTACCACTAGCAAGCGCAAAAAACTCCTGCGGGCGGCCCGACATTACATGGCGGCGCACGGCGAGTTCCCGGCCTGCCGTTTCGATGCAGTGTTGCTGGACGGCGACACCCCGGAGGTCGACTGGGTCGTGGACGCATTCGGAGAGTGAACATCAGCAGCAGCGGCTTCGCACGTGCTTTGTGCAATAATTCGCCCGTAACGGGAACGCGGGCTATTTTCAGGATGGACCTCAAGAGCCGGATCAACAAACATTTCACCGACAGCGCCCACTTGAAACTGGAGGCGATGGATGTGCTTGCCGAGCCGCTCGCGCACGCCTCCGAACGCATGGCGCATTGCCTGATGAACGAAGGCAAGATCCTGTCCTGCGGCAACGGCGGCTCCGCCGCCGATGCCCAGCACTTCGCGGCCGAGTTGCTGAACCGCTTCGAGACTGAGCGCCCGCCTCTGGCGGCGATGGCGCTTTCCACCGATACTTCCACGCTCACTTCGATCGCCAACGACTACAGCTACAACGACGTTTTCTCGAAGCAGGTGCGCGCGCTTGGCCAATCCGGGGACCTGTTGCTGGCGATTTCCACCAGCGGCAACTCAGCCAATGTCATGGAAGCGATACATGCTGCTCACGACCGGCAGATGGGCGTGATCGCACTGACCGGCAAGAAAGGCGGAAAGATGGCCGGAGTGCTCGGCCCGAACGACGTGCATATCTGCGTGCCCGCGGACAGAACGGCGCGCATCCAGGAAGTCCACCTGTTGTGCCTGCATTGCATGTGCGACGCCATCGATTGTTTGTTGCTAGGAGTGGAATGAATGAAACTACCAATCCGATTCATCGCGACGATTCTTGCCCTTTCTCCCCTCTTGCAGTCTTGCCTTCCGCTGATCGTCGGTGCCGGTGTGGGTGCCGGCGTCATGATTGCCGATGACCGCCGTACCAGCGCCACGGTTCTCGAGGACCAGACCATCGAACTCAAGATCAAGAACCGCATCAACGAAAAGTACGACGATCAGCTTTACGTCAACGTTACCAGCTTCAATCGCTTCGTGCTGCTCACCGGCGAAGCTCCCACAGAGGAGATCAAGCAGGATCTGCCCATCCTTGCTCTGGAAGTGCAGAACGTGCGCAACGTGCAGAATGAAGTGATCGTGGCCGGAAATAGCTCATTCACTTCCCGCAGCAGCGATGCACTGCTCACCAGCCGCATCAAGGGGCGGCTGACGCAGAACAAGGACGTCAGCTCGAACCATGTGAAAGTCGTGACCGAGAACGGCACCGTGTTTCTCATGGGGCTCGTGACCCGGGCCGAAGCCGAGTCCGCGGCGCAGACCGCCGCCACCACCAGCGGCGCGCAGAGAGTGGTCAAGGTTTTCGAATACATCGACTGAGGTTCCGGTAGAACAGCAATGAAGAAAGTCCCTCGCGGGGCTTTTTTCATTTTGGCCACGGCCGGTCAACTCTTTCAGCCCGTCCGCGGCGAGCACGGCCCCTTCACCCACCTGTATCATGGCGCCACCTGGAACAGGCACCATGGCCCACCGCCCTTCCTTCGATAAAAAAATATGCCCGCCTGGCAAACTGCCCGTGCGGGTAAGCGCGCTGTCGCGCCCGCTGGTGTTTACCAACGGCGTCTTCGATATGCTGCACCGCGGGCACGCAACTTACCTTGCCGAATCGCGGGCACTCGGCTCCAGCTTGCTCGTGGCGCTCAACGCGGACGCATCGGTGAAACGGCTGGGCAAGGGGCCGGACCGGCCGATCAATACGCTGGAAGACCGCCTGGCGGTGGTGGCTGCGCTGGAAAGCGTGAGCCTCGCCACATGGTTCGAGGAGGACACCCCGCTCGAGCTCATACTCGTTTGCCGTCCCGATGTCCTAGTGAAGGGTGGCGACTGGCCGGTTGGTAAAATCGTGGGCGGCAGCGAAGTGGCCGGCTGGGGCGGTAAGGTCGTATCCATTCCGTTCCGGTACGATCGTTCCACCACATCGCTGATCTCCCGCATTCGCAAACCCTGACTCGTCATCTTTTCTGAAGGAAGCTTCCATGTCTGCCAGACCGCGTTTCGTGCGTGACACGTGGGGACTGATCAAGCCTTACTGGTCCTCCGAGGAGCGCTACTCCGCCTGGTTATTGCTCGCCGCGGTCATCGGCCTGACACTCGCCATGGTCTTCATGAACGTCCAGTTCAACTCCTGGTACAACGACTTCTACAACGCGCTGCAGGAAAAGAACAAGGAGGAGTTCTTCCGCTTGATGATCCGTTTCGCGATCCTCGCGGCCATCTATATCACGATGGCGGTTTACGCCTTCTACCTGAACCAGATGCTGCAGATCCGCTGGCGGCGCTGGATGACCGACGTTTACCTCAAGCGCTGGCTCGCCGAGCGCACCTATTACCGCATGCAGCTCACCGGCAGCCCGGCGGATAATCCCGACCAGCGAATCGCCGAGGACTTCAAGTTGTTCGTGGACGAGACCCTCAGCCTTTCGCTCGGCTTCCTCAACGCCGTGGTCACGCTGGGCTCCTTCGTCGGCATATTGTGGGCGCTGTCCGGACCGTTCGCGATCCCCTATAACGGCGCCGAGATCGTCATCCCGGGTTACATGGTATGGGCGGCGCTGGTCTACGCGATCGTCGGCACCTGGATGACCCACAAGATCGGCAAGGCGCTGATCGGGCTCAACTTCAACCAGCAGCGCTTCGAGGCCGACTTCCGTTTCGGGCTGGTGCGCTTCCGGGAAAACACCGAAGGCGTGGCGCTATACGGCGGCGAACAGGACGAACTGCGCAATTTCCGCTCGCGCTTCGCCAACGTGGTCAACAACTGGTGGCTCATCATGAGGCGCCAGAAGATTCTCAACTCTTTCACCATCGGCTATAACCAGCTGGCGGTGATATTTCCGTTCGTCGTTGCCGGCAACCGCTATTTCGCCGGCACCATCCAGCTCGGCGGTCTGATGCAGATTTCGAACGCTTTCGGACAGGTACAGGGTTCGCTGTCGTGGTTCATCGGCGCCTATAACAGCTTCGCCGCCTGGAAAGCCACGGCAGACCGCCTGCTTGGCTTCCACTATGCGATCGAGAAAGCTCGCGAAGACATGCGGCAGCAGTCCGGGCTGCGACAGGCGCAGGATGGCAACGAAGATCTTGTCATCGACAACGTTGCCCTCAGCCTGCCCAACGGCCAGCCGCTGATTTCAACTTCGAACGCGACCATCAAGTCGGGCGAAAGCCTGCTGATCTGCGGGCCTTCCGGGTCCGGAAAGAGCACGCTGTTCCGGGCCATCGCCGGGATCTGGCCATTTGGAAAAGGACGAATGCGCATGCCGGCGGGCTTCCGCGTGCTGTTCCTGCCGCAGCGGCCCTACCTGCCGATCGGCACGATTCGCGACGTCGTAAGCTACCCCGCGTCGCCTACCGAGTTCTCCGACGAGCAGATCAAAGGGGTGCTCGACGTGGTCGGGCTGCCGCAACTCGTGGACCGGATCGACGATGTCCAGCACTGGTCACTGCAACTCTCGCCCGGTGAACAACAGCGCATCGCCTTTGCGCGTGCGCTGCTGCAAAAGCCGGCGTGGTTGTTCCTCGACGAGGCGACTTCCGCGCTGGACGATTCCGCGGAAGAAAAACTCTACCGGATGCTGAAGGAAAGTCTGCCCGGCACCACCATCATCAGCGTCGGCCACCGGGCGGCGCTGATCGCATTCCACTCGCGTCGGCTGGAACTGAGGGAAGACGGCGACGGCACCCGCGTGCTGGTCCCGATCTAGAACCACCAAAGACCAATTCAAAGGCGGCGACGCAAAGGGCGCAAAGGAGAAAGGAAAGTACGCAAAGGAATGCCTGACTGATTACGTACGAGCAAACCGCGGTCATTCAGGGTTCTCGTTGGTGCTGAGGATCTTTGGCTCTTCTCCGTGGTCTCGGTGCCCTCTGCAGTTCGGGAATCGGACTTCAGTGGCATTCGACGGCGCGCAATTCGGTGCCCGGGAATTCGTTTTTCAGTTCCGCAAATTTCGCCGATTCCTCTTCGGTCGGCACCGTCGCCGAACGAACGCCCTTTTGTCGCAGCTGCGCAAGGTACCTGGCCGCGCCCTCCTCACTGCGAAACACACCCAGTGAAATCGCATAGCGCCACCGGCCCGGGTCCAGAAGCGGAAAGTATTCGCTGACCCGCAGTTCTTTGAGCTCGGTGAGCTTGCGCTCCATCGCCGCCTGCGATCGCTGCGGCGGAATGAATACCCAGTAGCCCGCGGTCACGCTGACCTCGACGCGGCGCGCGCGTGCTCCGAGCGCAAGACGATCCAGGGCGTTCTGCGCGCGCGCCAGTTCGCCTGCGCCAAATCCGCCCCATTCGGCGCAGGCTACGCGCGCCGATGCCGTCACCGGCGCAGGTGCAGGCGCCGGCCGCGGCGGCACGATGCGCACCTTGTCTGCATTCATCTGCAGCGCGATGAGCTGCGCATCCGGATTCGGCGCCTTGTCTCTGAGGTAAACGAAAACGCCGAACCCGATGTTGACGGCAAGCAGCACCAGAAAGACCCACCTCATCGCCATTCCTGCGCGATCCGCACCAGGCCTTCGAGCACCAGCTTGTCCGCGATCCTGGCCGGCCTGCCGAGCCGCCGCGCCATCAGCTCCGCCGCGCCGCCTCCGATCAACAGGGTCGGTTCCCCGTGACCGTCCGCCACCATCGCTGCGCGCACGCGTTCCACCGCGCCGCACAGCGCCTGTATCGCACCGCTGGTGATGGCATCGCGCGTGCTGCGCGGGAACGAGGCAAAGCTGCCGCGTTCGGAGGACAGGCCTGCCGTGTTCGCAGCCAACGCTTCGTGCATCAGATCGAAGCCGGGAACGATGATACCGCCGAGGAACTCGCCCTGCGTGCTAAGAGCGTCCACCGTCATCGCGGTGCCCGCGTTAACCACCAGACAGGAACCGGAAACCAGTTGCCGCGCGCCGATCAGTGCCGCCCAGCGGTCCGCGCCAAGTTGCGACGGATCGTCGTAGCGGCTGACAACACCGCACTGGGCTCCGGTTGCGGCGACCCATCGAGGTTCGGCCTCCCAGCGGACAAATAATTTCTGCAAACCTGCGCGCACCGCCTCGCCAGCCACGTTGGCCACGACGATTGTATCCGCGGCAGGCAGATGCGCCCACGCCCGCTCGAGCAGGGCGAGGTCGGCCCGCGCCACCCTTCCTTCATGGACGAAGGCGTTGCGGTCATGGAGCGCCCATTTGATTCGGCTGTTGCCGGCATCGACGGCAAGGATCACGGTTCGAGAGACTTTCGGGTTTGGATAGGAATCTCGTACTCACGCGGCAGGTCGCAGACTCAGCTCTCCGCCGTAGAACTTGCGCGTACCGGAGCGGGTCTTGATCATCAGCGCACCGTCCTCGGCGACCGCTTCGACCTTGCCTTCGAGTTCGGTCTTGTCCGGCATGCGCAGACGTACCATTCTATCTTGGTACGCGTGCATCCGGTCCCATTCATGGCGAAACGGCGCAAAACCCTTGCCGGAGAATTTCCTCAGAACCATATCGAGTTCGGCAAGAATCTCCGCAAACAACCGGTTGCGGTCCATGTCTATGCCGATCTTTGCCAGGTCCACCACCGGCTGGTCAATGCGTGCCTTCACCGCCTCCGGCAGGCGCAGATTGATTCCCACGCCGATCACCGCCACGGTGGGTCCCATTACGTCGCCGGCAAGTTCGATCAGGATGCCGGCAAGCTTGAGGTGACGCCACAGCACGTCATTCGGCCATTTCAGCATCACCTCTTCTGCTCCATGCCTTCTCATCACTCTTGCAAGCGCGATACCGACCGCGAGACTGAGCCCGGAAAGAAACCCCGCCCCCTGTTCGAAACGCCAGAGGACCGAAAACGTGAGTGCGCCCCCCAGTCCGGAATGCCAGTTGCGCCCGCGCCGTCCGCGCCCATGGGTCTGCAATTCGGCCACGAGCACGGTACCCGACGGCGCCCCCTGCGCGGCGCGTTCCAGCAGGTCGGTATTGGTCGAGCCGGTTTCGTCCACGACTTCGATGTCGAAGCGCGCCTGTCCGCCGAATTGCGCCAGGATCTGGTCACGGGACAACCACTGCACCGGCGTTACCAGGCGGTAGCCGCGTCCATGCACCTTGTGGACCGTGAGTCCGAATGCATCGATGTTGGCGAGCGCATTCGACACCGAGCCGCGCGTGATCCCCAGCGCCTTGCCGATGGCTTCGCCGGACCGGAATTCACCGTTTTGCAAAAGGCGCAGGACTTCGAGCGTATGCGGAGTCACGTCAAAAGAGTACTGTGAGTCGGGCGAACTATACCCGAAGCATCGCCGGTAGAATGACCGGAAAACCTCGGAGGAGACGCAAAGTGTCACGACCTCAACTCGGGCACATCCGGCGCGCGTGCCACCTTTATACCGCAGCGCTGCTGCTTGTTTTCTTTGCGGCCTGCGGCAAGGAACAGGACTATCCGGCGCGGCCGGTCAACTTGATCGTTCCGTTTCCCGCCGGCGGGTCTTCCGATCTGATCGCGCGCCTGGTGTCCGAGCGCGCCGGGCGCGCTTTGGGTCAGCAGATCGTCATCGAGAATCGTCCCGGTGCCGGCGGCAACATCGGGACCGAGGCGGCGGCCCGGGCCGCGCCGGACGGCTATACGCTGATCCAGTGCACGATCGGCACCTGCGCGATCAATCTTGCGATCTACCATGACCTTCCGTACGACCTGGAACGCGATTTCGCACCGATCGTATTGTTCGGTTCGATGGCGAACGTGCTCACCGTGAACCCGGCGGTGAAGGCCAACAGCGTCGCGGAACTGGTCGCGCTGGCCAGAAAGCAGTCCAGCAAGCTGACGTTCGGCTCATCAGGCTACGGCTCCAGCCCGCATCTGTCTGGCGAGCTGTTCAAGCAGGCGGCCGGCATCGACATCCTCCATGTGCCGTATCGCGGCTCGGCGCCGGCAATCACCGATCTGCGTGGCGGACAGATCGACATGTTCTTCGACAACACTCCCTCCATCCTTCCGCACATCAAGGCGGGCGCATTGCGCGCGCTTGCGATCACCGGCGCGCAACGTTCGCCCCGCCTCCCGGACGTGCCGACGATGCAGGAGGCAGGCTTCCGGGATTTTGTGATCGCTCCGTGGTTCGGCGTGATGGCGCAGCAGAAAACCCCGGCGCGCATCATCGAGCGCTTGAACAAGGCGTTCAACGAGGCGCTGTCCGATCCCGCGGTCCTCAGGCAGTTCGCGGACATGGACGTGAAAGCGGGCGGCGGAACGCCCGAGGAGTTCCGCGCGCATATCCGCGCGGAAACGAGGCGCTGGGGCGACCTGGTGCGCGCGCGCGGCATAAGGGCCGAAGAATTGAGATAGGGAATGGACCTGCAATGAAAATCACGGCAATCGAAACCCTGCGCCTGCCGGAACGCCCCAACTTGTTGCTGGCGCAGATCCATACCGACGAGGGGCTGGTGGGTCTGGGCGAAACCTCGCGTGGCGCGCAGGCGGTGGAAGCACAACTTCACGATCTGGTTGCGCCGTACCTGCTGGGCAAGGATCCTCGGGAGATCCAGAAACATAGCAAACACCTGATGGGAAGCTATCTGGGTTTTGCCAGCAGCAGTACCGAGATCCGTGCCGCATCCGTGGTGGACGTCGCGCTCTGGGATATCCTCGGCCAAGCGCTCAATCAGCCTATTCATACGCTGCTCGGCGGCCTGACGCGCGACCGCATCCGCGCCTACAACACCTGCGCCGGCTACAACTACAACACCCGCAGCGTGGCGCGGCGTTCGCTGCGCGTGGGCGACCCGGCGCCGAAGTCTGAAGGCCGCTACGACGACCAGATCGCCTTCGTGCATCGCGCCGACGAACTGGCGCAAAGCCTGCTTGAAGAAGGCTACACCGCGATGAAGATCTGGCCCTTCGACCCCTACGCCGAGGACAACGGCGGCGGCTTCATTCCGGAGCGCGATCTCGACATTGCGCTGGAACCCTGGCGCAAGATCCGCAGGGCCGTCGGCGACAGAATCGAGGTCATGGCGGAATTTCATTCACTGTGGAACCTGCAGCAGGCGAAGCAGATTGCCAGGGCGCTGGAACCTTACCGGCCGTACTGGTCGGAAGACCCGGTCAGGATGTGCGACGTGGACACACTCGCCGAGTACGCGCGCTCGACCACGATCCCGGTGTGCGCCAGCGAAACGCTGGGTGGGATGTATCCGTTCCGCGACGTGCTCGCCAACCAGGCGGCCGACATCGTCATGCTCGACATCGGCTGGTGCGGGGGCTTGACCGAAGCGCGCAAGATCGCCGCGCTTGCCGAAGCCTGGCAGCGCCCGGTGGCGCCGCATGACTGCAACGGTCCGGTGGTCTGGGTCGCCTCCATCCATTTCATGGCGCACATCCCTAACGCTCTGATCATGGAAGTGGTGCGCGCGTATTTCTCCACCTGGTACAAGGACATTCTCACCGAGCTGCCGCTGGTGAAAGACGGCTACATTCGTCCGCTGAACGGTCCGGGGCTGGGCACGCGGCTGCTTCCGGATTTGGTCACGAGGCAGAACTCCATCGTCAGGCGCAGCGGCGCCTGATCGCTCGACCGCGCCGGTCGCCGGGGAACGGCGTTACAATCGCGGCGGGATGCGCGCTGCCGGTACAGCGGATGGCGCGCAAACGGCAACCCGGCAAGAACTATCCGCCGACGCAATACTCAGACGTTCCATACAACCCGACAATCTGATCTTCATGCGCTGGCTCGCAATCTGCCTCATCCTCCTGATTACAGCGCTCACCTCGATGGCGCCGGTATCGGCGACGCCGGTGCAGCGTCCGCACATCGAAGCGGAACTTATCCCCGAAAAATCCAGTCTGCGCCCCGGAGCGCCACTGACCGTGGCGCTGCGGCTGAAGATGGAGAACCGCTGGCACACCTACTGGAAGAATCCCGGCGATTCGGGTCTCCCCACCAGAATCAGCTGGACGCTGCCCCAGGGTTTTTCGGCCGGGCCGATCCAGTGGCCGGCGCCACGGCGCATCAATGTGGGGCCGCTCACCAACTTCGGTTACGAGGGCGAAATATTCCTGCTGACCGACATTCAGGTTCCTGCCGGACTTGCCGCCGGCACCGCCGTGCCGATCACCGCGAAGGCAGACTTGCTGGTGTGCGAGGAAATCTGCATCCCCGGCGATGCGACCTTCAGCTTCATGCTGCCGGTGAGCAACGAGCCGGCGGCGGCGGCCGACCCGAAGTGGGCAAAGGCAATCGAGCGCACCCGCCAGCAGTTGCCGCGCCCGTTGGAAGGCTGGAACCTCGATGCCTACCTGCGCGGCGATGATCTGGTGCTGCGGCTGTCGAGCGGGCGGGCACGGGTGGTGCGCATTCACAACCTCACGCTCTTTCCCGACCAGGACGGCTGGATCGAAAACGCCTCCCCGCAGCGGATGATCAGGACCACGGGCGGCTATGAGCTGCGCGTTGCCTCCGCACCCGCGATCCGTTCGAAGTCCGGCCCGTTGACCGGCCTGATCGTCGCCGAACCCGGTCTCGCGCAGGGTGTTGCTGCCGCAGTGGTGGAAGTGCCGGTCGAGTCTGCCTCGGCACTGGCCGACGAGATCCTCGAGCAACCGGCCTTGAGCCCGTTCGCCGATGTCGGACTGTTGGCTGCGCTCGGACTGGCGTTCCTGGGCGGTGTGATTCTCAATCTGATGCCCTGCGTGTTCCCGGTGGTTTCGATCAAGGTGCTCAGCTTCGTCGAACAAGCGCGCGGCAATCCGGCAAGGCTGCGCGCGCACGGGTTGGCATTTGCGGCAGGGGTGCTGGTGTCGTTCTGGGTGGTGGCTGGAATGCTGCTGGCGCTGCGCGCGCAAGGTGAGGCGCTGGGCTGGGGTTATCAACTGCAGTCGCCGTCGGTAGTGGCCGCGCTGGCGTTGCTGTTCTTCGTGCTGGCGCTCAACCTGAGCGGCCTGTTCGAGGTCGGGACGTCGCTGCAGTCGCTGGCGGCAAAATTGCGGTTGCGCAACGATTATGCGGACTCGGCGTTGTCCGGTTTGCTGGCGACGCTCGTTGCCACGCCGTGTACGGCACCATTCATGGGCGCGGCGCTCGGCTTTGCGCTAACGCAACCGGCCAGCGAGGCGATGCTGGTGTTTTCCGCTCTCGCGCTGGGCATGTCCAGTCCTTACCTGCTGTTGTGCTTCTGGCCCGCCCTGATCAGGCGCATTCCGCGCCCCGGGCGCTGGATGGAGACGCTGAAGCAGGTGCTCGCCTTTCCGCTTTTTCTGACGGTGGTCTG
>WNFR01000535.1_pt1 | contig 38507 bp, 37 predicted proteins | sample 5400221 | NCBI WGS metagenome assembly WNFR01 (sample SAMN13153357, study PRJNA577476) | soil metagenome | isolation source: 40 cm soil under Madrone tree | place: USA:California | collected 2016-06-14 | reverse complement strand
CGCGTGGTGATCACCACCGGCGGTCTCGGCCCGACTGAAGATGACATTACCCGCAAAGTTGTAGCGCGCGCGCTGAAACGCCGGCTGACGCTTAATGAATCAGTGCTCGCGGAAATTCGCGAACGGTTCAAGAGTTTCGGCATGAACATGCCCGAGCGAAATTCGCGGCAGGCCATGGTGATCGACGGCGCTGAGGTGCTGCCAAATCCCAACGGCAGCGCGCCAGGCCTTTATCTGGAACACGAAGGTTGTGCAGTTGCTTTGTTTCCGGGCCCGCCGCGAGAGCTGAAGCCGATGTTCGAGAATCATGTAGCGTCGCGTCTGGAAAAGCTGGCCGGCGATATCCGTTTCGCGCGACGAGTGCTGCGGGTGGCGGGCATGGGCGAATCCGCGGTCGATGAGCGGATCGCGCCCATCTATTCCAAATACGAGAATCCGCAAACGACGATTCTTTTCAACAGCAGCGAGATCGAAGTTCATCTGCGAGCGCACGGGCGCACCGAAGCGGATGCTGAAGCGCTCTTGGATGATCTCTCGCTGAAGATCGAAACGGAATTAGGCAATGCAGTCTTTTCGTTTCGCGGTGAAAAGATGGAAGAAGTCGTGGGGCGGAGTCTCGCAATCTCCGGTTTTACACTTGCGGTTGCCGAGAGCTGTACCGGCGGTTTGATTGCTGAGCGGCTCACCAACGTTCCCGGCTCTTCAAAGTATTTCGTCGAAGGTCTCGTCACCTATTCAAATGAGTCAAAGCAGCGTCTGCTCGGCGTCGACAAAAAATTGATTCGCGAATTCGGCGCAGTCAGTCAACAGGTTGCCCGAGACATGGCGCGCGGCGTACGTCATCGCGCGAAGACCGATTTCGGATTGGCGGTCACAGGAATCGCCGGCCCGGACGGCGGCACCGAAGAGAAACCAGTTGGTTTAGTTTTCATCGCGCTCGCCGACGACGCGCACACCGAGCACAAGCGTTTTGTTTTGCCGGGCGATCGGGAGTTGATTCGGTGGCGGGCTTCGCAGGCGGCGTTGGATATGTTGCGAAGGCGGTTGATTTGATTGAGTGATTTCTTGACGTCAAATGGTATGATCTCGCTTTTCATGCGGGGGCACGTACGGAGTGATGCCACACACCAAAGGACCATGTCGATGGGCATTCTTAATAGATTCAAGAAGAAAGACAACATCCCTCAGGGATATGTAGAGATTAGTCTTGAATATACGCAAGAGGAAACGCATGCAATAAAAGAGTTCTTAGCACTTTACACTGACCAATATGAATTAGCCCCACGCGCTGTAAGTTCATTCTCGGCCCAAGCTCTGATTGCCTATGCAGATTATTTAAAAAACGAAACACAGGCTAATAAGTACGTAGAACGAGTCTGTTATGAATTGATCGACAAGGCGCGGTAAAGGCAAGCATGAAAGCGTATGCCTTACACAACCTACCAGTGTACCTCTACAAGATAGCCTGCCTGCATGTAACCAGCGGGAACCAGCAACAAGCTACGAATTTCTTCAAGAGATTTGTGAAAGCCCAACGCGAGTTTCATCCTGATGAGGTAGATAATTCATGCGTCATTGCGAGTGGGATTGATATAGATGAAGCTATTTCAGTTGCGAATCAATATCTTAGCCGTCAAGCGTCCTAACACAATACCGCGACCCTCGCGCACAGGTGGAGTACGGGAGGTGCGCGGGTTAGGATTTATTTGCGGCAAGCAACATTTCAACAAGCGAGCGTAAAACTCATCTCTTTGCATATGTAGATCAGTAGTAGTCTCAATCATCTTTTTCATTCGATTTTCTTGGAAGAACGGGTTAAAAAGCACAGGCTGATTCTCAACCACAAATTGGCCTTGATGCGCGCATAGATGGTTCAAAACTCTTATGTCATCTTCCGACAGTTCGTCTATAACACGTATGAAATATGCAGCATCCTCGAGTGCTTGCTCATCGCCGCGTGCCTTAAATTGCGGGGCGAATATTGCGGCGAATTGTTTGGCTTTTTCCCTGGACGCTCCCCACAGAATTCGTTCAACAGCCACTGCGGCAACACGAGTGAGCTCAGGAGTAAATTGCTCCGGTAGATTATCAATTCGTTGGTCCAGGAGCTTAAGGAAATCAAGCACCCAATTATTAAACTCCTTGAGGATTTGCTTCTGTTCTGTGGATTGCCAGAATGAAAAGACTGCGCCGAGAATGGGAAAGCTCTTCTTGAACGCTTCCTCTGTTAAAGCATTAGCTAGTGTAGTGCGTCTAACAGATGGCAACTTATAAATTGAGTCGATTAGATCGTTTTCTTAGACTATTGCGTCTTTTTCCATATGACGTTATATGCGACGCACTACACTAGTGGGTCGGCTCCTCCCAGCCACTGGCTACGCGCCTGTTCAATTGTGTCATCACTCTTCGGCATCGCTCGGGTTCCTGTTGATAACTCTTGCGAGTTCAGCTTGGTTTAAGCCTGATTCTATCCGGGCTATCATGCTCTTAGGTACGCCAGCTCGCGACCATCGGAAACCGTTCCGGATGCTCGATTGAGTCAACCGCGAGATCAATATCCAACTCGGGCCAATATAGATGGTGTGGCTGAGGTAACTGAACATTTAGAACTGCCGAAACCGGCGCGTTCTTGAACCAAGGGAAGTCGTGGTACGACAGAAACAGTTCTCGTTCGCGCAGCGATAGCCAAATGCCGTGTTGGGAAATGTGACTGACCTCGGCGATCACGCGCCTGCCTCGATCAGTTGCAGAGTCTTAGCCTGAATGGAGTCGAGTACCGCATCACGCAAAAAGGAGCTGGCGTGGAGAATCTCGACTCCGATCATTTCATTCTTTTCATTCAGTTCCACGGTGATGTTCGGATTGAGTTCGACGCTTCTGGATTCTGGCTCTTCGGTGATGAGCAGATGAAGGACATCTTCTTGCTCGAAGTATTTGATGCGCGGGTTATTCATGGATAAATCTCCGTGTGTTTAGTCGGAACTTTACTTGCTGCCGACTGATCGTATGCACCGTCACAGGTGTAATGTTCTCACTATCAACGTCGTAAGGAATAATCACGAGCTGCAGGTTATGTCTCCCAACGACCACGTGACGTTCCGTCTCAGTATCAAAATATCGCTCGTTAGAATACCGGACGATGGCCTCAAGCTTCTCCAAATCGAAGCCTCTGAGCGCGGTACCTGAGGTAGTCCGTCCAATTGATCATCGGCTGGATCACTTTACTATGTCATTCGGTGATGCGTCTATGGAATTAATGTAGCGCAACGAGCAGGCCCGTTCCCGGCCCGCTCACTCGCTCCTTTACCATTTGTCGCCCGCTGAAGCGGGCTCTTGAGGATTGTGCGTGACGCGATCCTGGGGCGGCGCGCTTCGCGCTCTGCCCCAGGCTATTTTATTTCATGCCTTCAGCGTGAAGAGGGTGAGCCCTCCCTCACGGTCGGGCTACTGCCCCGTGAGCATGACCGCGAACTCTCTCACGGTCGGGCTACTGCCCCGTCCCTACGAGCGAGCCCTCCCTTACGGTCGGGCTACTGCCCCGTCCCTACGAGCGCGCCCTCCCGCACGGTCGGGCTACTGCCCGGTGAGCATGACCGCGAACTCTCTCACGGTCGGGCTACTGGCCCGTTGTGAACGCGGTACACCCAGATATCCATTCGCAGAAACTGCGAGCGGCTATGCATTACCGGTTGGAATGTTTCGGTGCCTGTTCCGCTCTTCAATTCCGGAAACAGTTTCGCCGGGGTTGAATCAGCCTTGCTTACAAAAACCAGGTACTCGACATGCTTCGCTGTCAGAAAAGCGAGGAAGCCGGCGCGGTCGCGGGGCGCGTCGGATGAAGTCAGGAACTTTTCTTCCGGGATTCCCGACATTACCGTCGCAGTTCCTTCGTCGCTAAAGATGGTGGCATTGGAATTCGGAGCGAAGTTGGCGTGGAGATAATCACCCACCGCGCGCTGGGCGGAGGTTTGGTTAAGTGACCCCACGGAGCCAACCAGTTGGATGCTCCCATCAAAAATGCAGAGTGCGACCATCGAAACTAAAATGCGTCGCGCCCACAGCGGTCGTTGCTGTCGCAGTCTAAGGTTTGTCCACATCAGAATTGGAATGCCAAGACTGAAGAGGATCAAACCATAGCGAGGGAAAATCATCGGCTGCTGATGGGTGAGATAAGCCGTCACCAGTAGAATAAAGAAGGCGAAGAAGAAAACCACCGCCGGCAGAACCTGTCGCAAATCCTGGGGCAGATCCAGTCTGGTCAAACCGCTTGGCAAACCCTTCAAAATGATCCAGCCGGCGACGAAGGCCGAAACCATCACTGCAATGTCTGTCGAGATGATGAGAATGGCGCTGTCACGCAGGACGCTCGCCAGAGTGAAGTGAGCCAGCGCAGGATTCATAGCCAGCAGCCAGTCATGATAGTTCTGACGAGCTTGAAAACATGCGAGCCAGTTTCCAGCCGCTTCCCATGAAACGTAGAACCAGAACAACGGCGGACTAACGAGAATGAGCAGCGCCGCGATCGAAATGCGGCGCTCCTTTAAGAACTGAATCGCGGGAAGCAGGGCCAGAAACATCCAGCTTTCAATGCGTGTCAGCCCGGCGAGCGCGGCGAAGATCGCCGCAAAGATCCAACCTCTCCGCAGAACAAAATAAAGGCTGGCCAAAACGAAAAACGCGTGAGGCACGTCAGTCATCGCCGAAGCTGAGTAGGTGATCTGAAGCGGATTCAAAGCGATCAGCGCAAATCCGAGCAGCGCTGCCTGAAGACTCGCGGTCAAACGCAGAGTAATGCTGTAAATCAGCAGACACGAGCCTATCCCGAAAAGTGCCGAAACAATTTTGCCCGCATAGAAACCATTCCGAATGAAGACGTTCGCTGCGGCCGCAATAAGCTGATAGAGCGGCAGCCAGAATCCGTAGAGGTCAGTCAATGCAAACGTTCCTTTTGACAGCTTCGTGCTCATCTCGCCGATGACGCGAATGTAAACGTAAGCGTCGCCAAACGCGTTGGGAAGAAAGAAGGCCCCGGCTAATCGTGGGACCCCTGAAACCAGGACCAGCGTCGGCCACAGTGTTCGCGGATTTTCTTGAATGTGCATTTCGATCAGGTGAAGATTATCAGCAAACCTGGACCACTCGAAGTGATCGTACTCGTTGGCGGGTCTCCGATCGGACTTTTCCGCTGGGAGAAAACGATCCACGAACAACACGAACGGATCTCGTTGCGGTTTCGTGTGATTTCGTGGATCGATTTACTTGGCATGGCAATCTCTCACAATAGGGCTAGTGTTGCCAAAGAAGCGCGGGTTACGGACCGGGAGGCGGTAGTGACTGGATCCTCCATTCAACCTGCGGACTGGTTTTCCATCTGCAGAAAACCCGTACTTCCAAGATTGAGTCTTGGATCCGGTCGCTACCGCTCCCGGTTCTGTAACTGCTCGCCCGGGCCACGTAATGAGCATCGACTCAACGAAAATGCAGCAGTACCGTGCTTGTTCCGATTGCACTTGCTTGTTATAGTCGTTTTCGTTTCGCGGAACTTGATAATGACAGCGGCGACGCAAGAAAAAGTCCTGGCGACGAACCGCGCGGCATTCCACAACTATCATATCTCGGCCAAGTACGAAGCCGGTGCGGCGCTCCTGGGGACTGAAGTGAAGAGCGTCCTGGATGGCCGCATTCAATTGAAGGAATCTTACGTGGGAGTTCGTGAGGGCGAGGCGTGGTTGTTCGATGCCCATATCTCGCCCTACACACACGGCAATCTTGCGAATCACGAGCCCCTGCGCACCCGCAAGCTGCTGCTTCACCGACGCGAAATTGACAAGCTTGATGAAGCCGCATCGACGCAGGGAATGACCCTGGTCATTACGCGCGTCTATCTGAAAGGGCGCAAGATCAAGTTCGAAGTGGGCGTCGCAAAGGGCAAAAAGTTATACGATAAACGTGAAACTGAACTGCGACGCATCGTTGAGCGTGAAACCCAGGCACAATTGAAGGAACGCAATCGATAAGGCAGGAGACGCACGAATGGAAGCAATCGGAAGTTCGCAATCATGCAAGGATGTTGACGTTGAAGCCCTGGCGGTGGCGGTTTTCAAAGACGAGAAAGCCGGTGAGGGCCTTTTGAAGACTTTGGATGAAGCGGCTGGCGGCTTGATCACCAGGGTAATTCAAACAGAAGAGTTCGCGGCGAAAACAGGCGAGACTGCTTATTTCCTTTTGTCAGGTAAAGGTCTCAAGGCCGGACGGCTTCTGCTAATCGGTTGCGGCGAGCGGGACGCGTACCAGGCTGCACAGATAAGCAGGATGGCCGGAACCGCTTCGCGTTTTCTTAGAAGCAAGAGGGCCAGCTCGATTGCGATCTTCCCTCGTGCGGATGGGGACGCCGGCAAAGTCGCGCAAACCGCGATGGTGGGCGCAATCATGGGCCTGTTTGAGCCTGATAAGTATCGGACTAAAGACAAGGAACAACGGGAGCTGCTACGAATCGCGGTGGTGATTGAGAGCGGTGACAAGAAGACTCTACAACAGGGCGCGGAACGGGGCCGGATTATCGGCGAAGCAGTGAACCTTACCCGTGACCTGGCGAACGAGCCTGGTGGTTATCTGACGCCGACCATCCTGGCAGAACGCGCGCAGAAAGTCGCGAAAAAGTTCGGGCTAAGCATCGATGTGCTCGATCAACGGCAGATGGAGAAGTTGGGCATGGGCTCGTTACTGGGTGTCTCTCGCGGATCGGATGAACCACCAAAACTGATTGTAATGAAGTACGAACCGCGCAAGGCCGGCCGGAAGAAAGGGCTGCTGGCTCTGGTCGGGAAGGGAATTACTTTTGACTCGGGCGGCATCTCCTTGAAACCGGGCGAGAATATGGAATTGATGAAGTACGACATGACTGGCGCCGCTACGGTTATCGGCGCGATGCAGGCGATTGCTCAGTTGAAGCCGTCGATTGCGGTGCTGGGCGTGGCCCCGTGCTCAGAAAATTTGCCTTCAGGAAAGGCAACCAAGCCAGGCGATATTTTGAAAGCGATGACCGGCAAGACCATCGAAGTCATCAACACCGACGCCGAGGGCCGGCTGGTGCTCGCAGACGCGATTGCCTACGCTAAGAAATTGGGAGCCACACAGATCATCGATATGGCGACGCTGACCGGTGCAGTGTCAATCGCGCTGGGCGACGTTAATACGGCGATTCTCGGAACGGACCAAGTCTTAATCGAACAGGTAATCGAAGCCGGCAGGGAAGTCGGCGAAAAGTTTTGGCAATTACCACTGGACGATGAATATACGAATCAGATTAAGAGTGATATTGCCGATATCAAAAATATTGGTGGTAAGAAAGCCGGCACGATTACCGCGGCTGCCTTTTTAAAAGAGTTCGCCGATGACACATCGTGGGCTCATTTGGATATTGCCGGTACCGCCTGGAGCGACACAGCCCAACCCTATCGTTCGAAAGGCCCGACCGGTGTCGCATTGCGGACATTGGTTGAATTCATCGAAGGTTCGGCCCGCCAAAACGGGAACTGATAAAAAAGCAGGTAGTACCGGGAGTAGCGACCGGGTTACGGCCCTCGCTATCTTGACCATCGCGTTGGGGGAGACCCGGTCGGTACCGCTCCCGCAACTGACCCCATTCCGCAACACCAACGGTGGCGGCACCCTACATGCACTCAAGCCAAATTAGCACTACCCACGATCTAAACTGCTCGCTCTCACCATTCCGGAAGTGCTAAAATTGTGCTCGGATTGGATCACGAGACGGGCCGTCTCCAGTGACATTGCCTTCGTCCTCGTTACATTGCCCCCTTGCAATGACCGACTATTATCACGTTCTGGGCGTCAAGCGGAGCGCGACCGCTACCGAGATCAAATCCGCTTACCGGAAGCTCGCCCGGAAGCGTCACCCCGATGTCAACCGAGGTTCAGAGAAGGCGGCCCGAGAATTCGCGCTTCTTTCCCTTGCGTACCACACCCTGATCGATCCTCAAGAGAGAGCATTCCACGATCAGCAACTCGACCAGGGCACTCGCGCGGCGCCTTTCCTTGGCATGGACAATAACCCCCACGCGCAGCGGGCCGGCAATATAGCCGCCCAGGCCCGGTGGGATCGGGTCGTCAATCAGATACTCGAGAATGACCGGCGCGAGAACATGGAAAGACAGCGCGCCGTCTTTACCACCGTTTCGCTCTTTCTCTCGACGTTCTTTGTGGCGATGATCAAGCCGCCCCTGTGGGAGTCGTTTGGGATGGCAGGCAAGGCCATTCTGGTGACGCTCTTCATGATGGGTGTGTGGCATTTGATTCGCCGGCTGCGGGAATACATCGCGCATTACACGTACAAACCTGACGACGTCAATTACTCGATTACGCGCGAAGAGAGTGAGCCGGATCAGCCGTTCACTCGATTTTCGGCGTACGCCTTTCTGCTCGGGGGCTATTTTATTAGCCTGGGAGTGGGGCTGTTCATTGGTTGGCATGCGCAGGACTTCTTTGCGGATTTGACTCTCCTATTCCGACATCACGCCACAGTGGGTGGTCCCGCTGGTTTCTCGCCGACGGCCATGGTGATTTCAGATCTTCTCTTCTATCCTCCAATTGCCGTTTTAATTATCGACACTTTGCACGGGGTAGCTTCGCGGATAGATACGGGTTGAAGTCCGTCATCAGGTGGGGTATTTTGCGCTACATGAGATTGCTTCTAAAGCTGATTTCCCATCGCAGTCTGCTGCACTCTAAGGCAGTATCTTTTGTTCTGCTCGCGGTAATGTTTGGAGGCAGCGAAGCCAGAGCCCGGCATTTTACCGCTGCGCAAAGCAACCAACAGCTCACGCCGATACAGCGCGAACTTGAGCGTCAGCGTCAGCTTTTGAAATCGGACGACATCGAAGCTCGTCGCGCTGCCCTGATGCGGCTTGCTAACTTGAAACGACCCGACGCGTCGCGCATCGCCGCGACCGGATTGAGCGACGTGGCACCGATCGTTCGAGTCACCGCTACTCATGCCATCCTGTCGCTGCCGCAAGCCGAGGCGGCCGCGCTTTTGATTCCGCTACTGCAGGATAAAATGGAATTCGTCCGTCGTGAGACAGCCTACGCTCTCGGCGAGACACGCAGCCATTCCGCGACGGCCCCGCTTGAGAATGTCCTGCTGAACGATAAGGAAACCGGTGTTCGTGCAGCAGCCGCCGTGGCCCTGGGCGAAATAGGTGATGAATCGTCGGTTCAATCTCTGTCGCAAGTTCTGAGCGGTCAACCCGAGAAAAAAAAGAAGAAAGCAAAAGCGGGATCAAGTGAGTTCGTAATGCGCGCCGCCGCGCGATCGCTGGGCCAGATTAAAAGCCGTTCGAGCGTCGGCATTCTCATTGCGACTTTGACAAACGACGCCAACGACAGCGACGTAAGGCGAGAGGCGGCGACGGCTTTGGGACTAATCGGAGACCCTTCTGCAGTGCCGGCTCTTCAGACCGCATTTACTTCGAACGATCCTTATCTATCCGAGGCCGCACGCCTGGCGCTTCGCCGGCTCAGAGCCGCGAAGAACTAAGCCGGTAAAAATAAGAGGCGCCGAAGTCCTTGCTCCGGCGCCTATAGTTTTTCGTTAACCTTGAAGTTGAATTAGCCTTCGGTTTTTTCGCCCCGACCCTGGCCCTTTCGCGCAGCCTTGGTTTCCTTTGCCTGGGGTATCGGTACGCCGACGCTGCCTGATCGGGCTGCTAACGGCTCTTCATCCGGAACCGCGGCGGGAACTTCCTGGATTAACGCGCCCCCCGATTTCTTCGAGAAGGTTAGTTTACCCGCAACAGTGCCGAGGTCGACCTGCACCAGGTCGCCCAAACCGATTTGGCCCGTCGCAACTAGATTCGACAACGGATAAACGAGAAAACGCTCGATAGCGCGTTTCAAGTGTCGCGCGCCGTATTTGTAATCGATGCCCTCCTGCAACAGCATGTCTTTCGCTGCGTCAGAGCACTGGAAGACGAACTTCGTGCCCGCGGACATCATGATGCGATCCTGCACTGATTGCAGTTCGAGATCGAGAATGGCGCGCAGATGATGCTCTTTCAAGGAGCGGAACACTACGACCTTATCGATTCGGTTCATGAACTCGGGCGAGAACTTACGCCGCGCCGCTTCCACCGCTGTGCGATAGATTTTCTGATCTACTTCTGAGTCAGGATTCTTGACGCCCTTGCCCGGAGCAAACCCGATACCGCCGGAGATCAATTCCGACATCTCGCGCGCGCCGAGGTTTGAGGTCATGACTACCATGCACTTGGAAAAGTCGACCCGCCGGTTGTCCCCCAAAGTCAGCGTGGCTTTGTCGAGAATTCCCAACAGCAGTTGCCAGAGCGAGTCTGAAGCCTTCTCGATCTCGTCAAACAACACCAGGGTGACCTTCAGCTCTTCATTGTGCATCCGGTCGAGGTTCTCCTGAGTCAACATCGGCGATGTCTCGCGATGACCCAGGTATCCTGGAGGCGAGCCAATCAGCTTGGCGATCTCATGTGAATGCTGAAATTCCGCGCAGTCGATCTTTACGACTCCATTCGGATCGGCGAACAGAACCTCTGACGCCGCTTCGATTACGCGCGTTTTTCCTGAGCCGGTGGGACCGAGGAACAACATTGTGCCGATTGGCCGGTTGGGCGGATTCATGCCCGCCAGAAAAATCTGGTAGAGGCCGCTGACACGGCGCACGGCACGTTCCTGGCCAACGATGCGGGCGCCCAGCCGGTCTTCAAAATCCTGTGCGCGGGGGCTTTTCTGATCCGGGTCAAGAAAAACCGTTTCGCTAATTTGTTTTTTCGGGGCGTCCATCGCGTCTCTTTTCAATTCGGCAATCATGGTTGTTTCTCCTTGCCGCGGCGACTGTCAATAACAGCCTTCTCGCCGCTCGGGATCCTCCAGGTTATCCCTTATGCAAAGAACGATCCGCTCGGTCAGTTGATGCGCGACGGAGCTTCCGCGTTTCCTCCTTAAGGAAGCTGAGCTAAACGGCGCTCTCCACTGACACTCACGCTATATATACGACCAGGAAAGAAATGTCACCCAAAATATTAGGGTTGGTTCTGGAAATATTGTGGCGGCCGTGTTACGTCAAATAGATATACGTGACATTTACCGGCAGAAACGCCCTGACATTTTGTTGCTCTTCGACCAAGGCGCTCACGAGCAGACGAGAAGGCTGCACGGAAAGAGGGGAGCCTGGCCCAAAACGTTGGGAGACGAAGTTGTAAATTGGCGGCGCCTGTTGGAATAGACGCAGAGACCTTGCTACACGCGGACTAGTGAAACGCGATTGCGAAGCAAGAGATTCGCTGCCAGCTGCCTTGTTGTCGGAGTATGGTCGCCACCGGGTCAGTCGTAATACTCCAGGCCCAGGTGAGTGATCAAGTCTTCGCCCCTGAGATGCCGCAGAGTGTTTTTGAGCTTCATTAACTGGATGAAGATGTCGTGTTCGGGATAGAGGGTGGGCGCGGTCATGGGCGACTTGAAATAGAACGACAGCCATTCCTGAACGCCTTTCATGCCGGTACGCTGTGCCAGATCGAGAAACAGGGCGAGATCGAGCACAATAGGCGCCGCCAGGATCGAATCACGGCAGAGAAAGTCGATCTTGATCTGCATCTTGTAGCCGAGCCAGCCAAAGATGTCGATATTGTCCCAGCCTTCTTTGTTGTCACCGCGCGGAGGGTAATAGTTGATGCGGACGACATGCGAGAAGTCTTTGTAAAGCTGTGGGTACACATCGGGCTGCAGGATGTATTCAAGGACAGAAAGTTTGGACTCCTCTTTTGTCTTGAAAGACTCAGGATCGTCCAGCACTTCACCGTCCCGATTGCCGAGAATATTTGTCGAGTACCACCCGTGCAATCCCAGCATGCGCGACTTCAAGCCAGGAGCCAGGATGGTCTTCATCAAAGTCTGCCCGGTCTTGAAGTCCTTGCCGCAAACCGCGAGGCCTTTCTCGTTCGCCAGATCCATCAGGGCCGGGACGTCTACGGTCAGGTTGGGGGCGCCGTTAGCGAACGGGATTCCTGATTTGAGTGCGGCGTAGGCATAAATCATGGATGGCGGGATCGCTTTGTGATTTTCACGCATCGCCTGCTCAAAGGACGGCAGATTGCGATGCACCGCATGCGGCTTCATGAAAATCTCGGTTGAAGCCGCCCAAATCATTACCAGGCGATCGCACTTATATTTCTTTTTGAAATCGGCTATTTCGTCGATCAACTGCTGCGCCAGCTGGAGTTTGTGCTTGCCCTTTTTGACGTTCGTTCCGCTCAGCCGCTTTACATAGTTTTGATCAAAGACCGCCTTCATCGGCTTGATCTTCTGCAGAGGTTTGCGCAACTGCCCGAGTAATTCCTTTTCCAGGACGCCGGCATGCGTCGCCGCTTCAAACGCGGAATCCGGAAAAATGTCCCACGCACCAAAGACCAAATCTTCCAGCCTGGCGAGCGGCACGAAGTCCTTGATGGCCGGGACGCGATTATCGGTGCGTCTTCCCAGACGCACGGTTCCCATTTGCGTCAGACTGCCAATTGGTTCGGCCAAGCCCTGCTTAATCGCCTCGACGCCTGCGATAAAAGTCGTACTCACAGCGCCAAGTCCGACCAACAACACACCCAGCTTACCTTTTGCCGGCGCGATATCCGCGCCTTTCTGTACCGGCATCCTTACGCTTTACCTCCGAGAAATAAGAACGTGATTAACGGGACGGACGATGATACATGAGACGTGATCGATTCGCACGTCGGGACTGGTTGTCGTGGTCCCTAATTAAGGCGATGAGGTCGGTACCTGGAGCGGTAGTGACCGGGTTGTTGTTTTACCAAGTTCGACGGGCGCGCGGATTGATCCGGTCGCTAACGCTCCAGGTACTGACCTCATCGCTCAGAACTGGTCGCCATTAACGCTGGATTGTTGGTAATCACGGCGTGAATCCTGAGATCGGTTGAACGTCGAATCCACTTGGGATCGTCAACAGTCCAAACCACCGGGAGCAGATTATTTTCTCCCGCCAAATTCACGAGCCGCTGAGTCGCAATCGACCTGTGCAAAAGAATCTGCTCCGCACCGCATTCAATAGCCGCGGTAATCATCGGATGTCTGCGAAACGCTTTCACTGGGTTCCGCCGCGGCTCAAATAGGGCCCCGGTAGCAATAGACGTGTCGATTCGCTTGATTTCGGCGAGTGCTTGCAGGTTGAAACTTACGACAACTACTCGGCTGCTTAAGTCCCGATCATCGATGAGCTGAGCTACTGCGGCGGCAAGTTCAACGTAATCATCCTCAGCTTTGTCGGTCTTCATTTCTACGTAAATCTTTTCTGCATCCCTAAAGAGATCGAACACCTGATCCAGAGTGGGCACAACCTGGCCGCTGTATTCGGCTTGCGCTAGAAGGGGATGATTGAAATTGAACCAGCTGCCCACATCCGTCTGACCAAGTTCAGCCGACGTGATCTTCGCGACCACTCCTTCGCGGAGTCCCGTTCGCCGCAGCGTCGCATCGTGAATAACTACGGGCACGCCGTCACTGGCCAAACGAACGTCCAACTCGACACCGGCGGCCCCGTCCTCAAGGGCTCTCTTGAAAGAGGCCAGCGTATTTTCCGGAGCCAGCGCCGAAGCGCCGCGGTGGCCGATTATCAGTGGCGGAGTTTTCGAGATTGTTTGGGGCAAGGAGCAGTCTGCCATCGCGGAGTGGATTACCTCTTTGCGGCCTGGCGCCTTTGCGTGAAACTTGCCCTCTAACGAAAGACTCAAATCTCTCACACAAAGGCGCCCAGCCGAAACGAGAGTCGCCGACAGCGCTATTCCCGGGCCCGGCCTTTCTCGTCGCCATTAGTGACTCGCTTTAGTTTGATGTCGAAGGTGCCAATGTCGACTTTCAACTGGGCCTTTACCGGCAGCCGGCGGTTGTCGTCGGTGATCCAGATTGAAAGCGAACCGCGGCCGCGCACCAGGCCGTTTTCACCAAATAAAGCGGGGTCGACTCGTACCGCGCTGACCCGGCCAAGAACTGTGTTGAGTTGCTTTCTTTCGACTACGGCCACTGAAAAACGAAACACCCGGCCCGAGTCACTCAACGGAACTTCAAAGGTTTTTCCTACTTCCAATTTCTGGGTCCGCAGAAAATAGATCACCGTCAGGACGTCCTGGATCGGTTCTGAGAATGCCACCTCGCTCGTGCGTGGTTGTAACTGGTTAGGATCGCGTTCGGTCCAGGTTACTTTGCGCGCTTCGTGATCGAACACCGCCTCGCTGGCGCGCACGCGCTTGCCCTGTTCCTCGAGTTTGCTGGTTCGCAGCACCGTAAACGGATCCGGATCAACCGACGATTCTACGTGTTCATGAAAACGGAAACCGGCAATTCTGGGAAACAGTCCCTTACTGACAACATCGCCAACCAAACGAAGTGTGAATGGATCATCGGGTGGCACGCCTCTGGCGGAAACACGTTCAGTCGTGGCCTTAAACCGAAACTCGGCCACATCGACTCCATGCAAAAGTCCTTTATTGAATTCGCCTTGATAGACGAGTTCTTCGCCGCTGGAAAAGGGAATTACCGGGCGCTGCTGACTAAAAACGATATTCACAGTCAGGCTGAAAAAAACGGACGCAACGATCGTGCGCGCCAGTAAGATTCGTGTTGAGTTGAGCTTCAGAACGGCCTCCGGATTTAGAGCCTACTTGAGATAAAAGCCTTCAAAGCAAGTAGCGCCCAGGCTATTATCAGTCCCATCGCAGCCTGGTACTCACGATAGCGCTTATATAGCGCGCCGTCGAACCTGGCTAGCTTGTAAGTTCCGTCGCGATAAGGGGAAAGCCGCGGTAAGAATAACGGCACTGCTTCCAGGTATCCCTGGTAACTCTCGCCGAACAGTTGCGCGAGCGTTTCCGATTCGACGCGCATCACGGGAACATAGATGCCCAGAAATAACGCCGCGAAGAGAAACCCTAGAACAAACCTTCCGGAAGCAATCGTGAATCCGACTCCAATCAGAAAGCTGCCCAGGTAGAGCGGATTGCGTGTATAGGCGTAGGGTCCGGTGACAGCCAGGGCATCATTCTTCCTTAGATGACCGGTTGCCCAGGCGCGCAGGGCGAGTCCCGGCAAAGCGATCGCGCCCCCGATGGCCAGCGTAAGCGGCCGCGGCCGGCTTAGCAAAAAGAAGATTGCCGCGCATAAAAATCCCAGCGGCACGCGCCAGCGCTGCATCCATGTCCCAGGTTTAGCCAATCGTTATTAGTTCCACGGGTGCGATTCGACCGGCCCTGCTCAGACGATCCGTTACGGCGTGAATTACTCGCTCGACATCGATGTCCATGCAGATCCAATTAGAGCAAGCACGCCGATGGCAATCGACACGGCAGTCGATGTCCGTCCGCTCAACACACACGTCGTCAGGGTTAGGGCTCCCATTGCGCCACCATTCAGTCGGACCAAACAAGCCGACCACCGGTGTTCGCGCTGCTACGGCCAAATGGGTTGGACCCGTATCGCCGCCGACATAAACATGGGCGTCCCTGGCGAGCGCGAAGAACCCCTTCAGAGACAGACAAACGCCCCGCGCTTTCCCTGAATGCGAAGCTGCTAGCGCCTGTTCCGCCACGCCTGCTTCACCCGGGCCATAGGTCACGAGCGAATGCAGACGAAAACGATTCCACAGCTGGTCTGCCAGTGCACCAAACTTGTCCGCGCTCCAAAGCTTTGTCGGCCACCCGCCGCCCGGATTCAAAATCGCATATCGACCTTCCGTTCCCGCCGCAGCTGCCTCCGCCTCGAGTTCGTGCTCTGAACTCACCCCGATCGGAAAATCAAAATCCGCCGGATCATCCGGGACAGAAATCCCCAAGGCTGACTTTACCAGTGTCAGATTCTTCCGAATCACGTGTAATCCTGCGGGAACGGGGACTGTTTGATGAACGAGAAAGCGGCTGGCAGGCTCGCGCAGTGCGTCGCGGGCAAACCCATAGACCCGCTGCGCCCTTGAAAGGCGCGCAGCCAATGACGATTTAAGTAATCCCTGGAAATCGAGAGCAAGATCGAAGGCCGAGGCGCGTAGCAGACGTAACTGCTGGCGCGGTGCCCGCAGCGTCTCCCCAGACATCAGCCCGCGCCTCAGCGCCTTCGTGTCGACTTCGATGAGGCGATCCAGAAGCGGGTTGTCCTTCAATATTTCGGATGATCGACGCTCGACCACCCACGAGATCTCGGAATCGGGCAAGGCCCTGCGCATCGCGGCCAGCGACGGGAGGGTGTGCACGATGTCGCCGATGCTGCCGAGTTTGACGATGAGAATACGCATGAATCGGTGAGCGGTGAGCGGTAAGCAGTGAGCAGTCTTGCTAAGTTTTACTGCTTACGGTTCACTGTTTACTGCTTCAATCATTGAGGACGATGAGTGATCTTTTGGGTCGCCCACGATCGCCACTCGTCCGCCGAAGGATCGTACCACATCGCGCTCGGGAACCGAGTCTTCGGTATAGTCGGTGCCCTTGGCGTGAATGTCAGGTTTGAGGGCTAGCAGGAGTCCCTCCACCGTGGGTTCTGAAAAAATCGTGACCAGATCAACCATCTCAAGCGATGAAATGATTTCCGCCCGATGATCCTGCGGCATTAGGGGTCGGCCTTTGCCTTTCAACCGTCGGGTCTGTTCGTCGGAATTGATGCCGACTATTAACAGATCGCCGAGCGCCTTCGCGGCTGCCAGGTAGCGGACGTGGCCGACATGGAAAACGTCGAAGCAACCGTTGGCGAGGACAATTCGCTTTCCGGATCGCCTTTCCTTCTCGACTATTGTGATTAGGTCACTTCGCTTTACGACTCGTGACAGAGCCGGGGAGTTGAGCTGTTGCGATTTGAAGGTCATTCACTTGTCGCCTGAGTTATGACTGAAACGAGTTCATCAGCACTGACCGTCGCCGTGCCGCGTTTCATTACCACCAGACCGCCGGCGAAGTTTGCCAGTCGCGCGGCTTCGGCGAACGAGGCCCCTGACGCCAGGGCCAACGCGTAAGTTGCGATCACCGTATCGCCGGCCCCGGTAACGTCGATCGGTTGGCGTGAACCCACGGCGTCAATATGCAGCGGAGCAGTGTCGGCCTCAATGAGCGTCATTCCGTTTCCACCTCGGGTGACCAGGAGCGCTTTGTAACCGAGACGCTGTCGCAACTGCTCGGCCGCCGATTCCAATGCGGCCGGATCGGCATGCTTGACGCCCAGGAGCTGCTCGACTTCATCCTCGTTTGGTGTTGCCGAACTGAAACCAGAAAAAATGGAAAGCCTAAAGCGAGAATCGACCAAGACTGGAACGGTGGGCCCGACTGCGTCACGCACGAGTTCAGCAGTCTCGGGATTCGCGACGCCGTAGTTGTAGTCGGAAATGATCACGGCCTCAGCCCCAGTCAATAACCTGGTAATATCACCGCTCAATACTACCTTGAGTTCGGGACTGAAGTCGGGCTCGTTGTCATAGTCGATACGTATTACCTGTTGCCGAGTTGAGTGGGTCTGACCGGCCAGCACGCGCACCTTGGTGGTGGTTCGCCGATCGGCGGATACCGTCACGCCATCGCAGCCCACGCCCGCCTCGCGAAGCTTGCTGTAAAGAATTTTCCCCGGCTCATCACTGCCGAGTACCGATATCAACTCGACCTTCGCGCCCAGCGCCGCCAGATTGGCCGCGCAGTTGCCCGCGCCGCCGGGAGTTGTTTCGGTGTGTTCGTGACGCAGAATGAAGACCGGAGCTTCGCGCGACACGCGACTGATTTCGCCATAGATAAACTGGTCCGCGATGGCATCGCCTATGACCACGATGCGTTTTCCCAAAAAGCCTGCGACGATCTTTGCGAGACGGTTCATGCGATCACCTCGGGTTGCGACATCATGATCGAGGCGCGCTCGAAAACTTCTTGCGCGCTGATTGCGGTCATGCAACGGTGGTCGATCGGGCAATCTCTCAGCATGCACGGCGCGCAATCCGGCGCGCTCCGAATAATCTCTGCACCGGGCGACATGGGGAAGGTTGTCAGCGGGTTTGTCGGACCAAAGATTACCAGCGTAGGTGTCTGTAGAGCCGCGCCGATATGGGCCGGCCCGGTGTCATTCGTAATCAAGACGTCTGCGATGCTGATAATTGCCGTGGCTTCGGCGACACTCGTCTCTCCCGTCAAGACAATTGGTTGAGAGCGAGCGTGCTGGCAAACCTCGTTTGAAATATCCACTTCAGCCGGCGAGCCTATCAAGGCTACATCCGAGCCCGACTTGGCCAAACGATCGGCGAGCTCCGCATAACGCTCCGCCGGCCAGCGCTTCGCGCGACTGTTAATCGAGCCGGGGCAAAGTATTGTCAGCGGCGCGTTCAAACGAGCACCGCGTTCACGCAGAAAGCTTAAGGCCTTTCGCTTTCGATCTTCAGAGACGTGAAGATCGAAACGTGGTTCGGCGGTTTCAGTTCGTTTCCGGGACAGGAGGCGCTCCAATTCGCCGATGATGTTCAAGTAGTAGAAGCTCTCGTGCCTTTCGTTCTTCCACGCGGGCAAGGGAAGGGAACTCGTCAACAAGAGCCCGCGGCGCTCGGTGTTATAGCCAATTCGCGTTGGAATACGAGCCATGAAAGCAATGGCCGCCGCTTCAAAAGCATTCTGAAACAGCAGTGCCAGATCGAATTGTCGCCGGCGCCATTCGCGCGCCTGATGCCAAGCGGAGGCTAAGCTCGTGCGATCGTAAACCAGGACTTCATCCGCAAAATCTGCGTCGACAAAAATATCGGCGCTGCCCGGACGCGCAACCAGAGTGATGTGCGCCTGCGGCAATATTCGTCGCAATTCGCGCAAAGCGGGCACGGCCATCACGGCATCGCCGACCCAGTTGGGGACGCGAACGACGACGCGTTGGATCGCATTCGGAGATAGTCTTTCAGCCTTCAATTTGGATCTGGCTCGCGAGCAGTATTCTTAAAGCGCGTTAGTCGCGCAATGTTTATAGTATTCCGCACCACACTGACTGCTAAGCTCCTTTAGGAGCGAAATACAAAATGTGACGCTAGTAAAGGAGCGGGTTGTTTCTACTACCGTCGGTGCCATAAACATTCGGCTCCGCCGGAGCCTCAAATCAATAGGTCCATTCGGGAAACGTAACTAAATCAAACTCTTGAGTCCCTCTTCGATCCCAATTTGCGGCTCCCAATTCAATTCCTCGCGAACGCGCGTCAGGTCCGTGACGTAATTCAATGGAACCGGCGTCGGCAAAGGGGCGCCTTCATCAATCACCGGGTTGCACTGAATAATCTCGGCGATCCTGTCTATTATTTCGCGGAGTGACAAAGCATTCCTGGGACCGCCTCCCAGATTATACAGACCGCGGGTCATCGAAGAGTCGATGAATGCGCGGCAAGCACGCGAGAAATCATCAACGTGCAAGATGTCACGCACCGGCTTACCTTCGAGCGGCAGGCGCAAAGGCCACCCGCGCTTGACCGCCTCGACATAATGCGTGACGAAACCATTCTCATTTCCTTCCGACGGGCGCGCATAGACAGTCGATAGACGAAAAATACAGGCCCGGATATTTCGTTGCGCGGCGTAGTATTCAACATATCTCTCCGCGATTAGCTTTGACCATTCCAGTGCAGACTGGTCTTGATATTCGGTGCCGCAAGTCTCCGGCACTTCATTGAATTCGTCGGCGTGAGGTCCATAAACATCCCTGGTTGACGCAAAGATGAACATAGAGTTCGGCTTCATCTGTCGCAGCAGGTTAACCGTGCCCTCGATATTTGTGCGAAAGCAATTCTCTGCATCGGCGGGGTTCTTGCTCAGGTGGGCAGCGAGATGGATTACGACTTCGTAAGATCCTGCCCGCGCCGTGTCGAGCGAGTTGAGCACATCAAGCCCTGATCGCCGCGAAAAATCTTCGGCCTGAAAGAAATGACGCACGTGCGTGCCGAGATACCCACTGCCGCCGGTGACTAAGACTCTCAAAATTTATAGGTCAGAACCGCCTGCCGTAGCGGGGCGGTTGATCTCTGCGAGCAACGCAAGGGTAAATCCTGGGCTCAGCCGCCCGCTACCGCAGGCGGTTCTGACTGAGCGATCGCGCAAGTTGACAACTTGCGCTACACAACACCGCGCGCCATTTCATTGAGTTTGGTCAAAGACTCGGCCCGGCCGATAGCAATCAGGGTATCGCCATTTTCAATCGTCGCATTACCGGCGGGATTGAAAACGAGCTGGCCATCCTGCCGCCGAATACTAATGATCACCACATCAAGTTCCGCACGGATGGAAGTCGAGCGCAGCTCTTGGCCAACCAGAGATGAGGCAGCGTCGATCTCGACTTGTTCGAAGCCCAGGCCGAGTTCGTTGGCGGTAATCGAATCCATGAACTCGCTGACCGCGGGTTTGGTCAGGGCGACTGCCATCCTGTGCCCACCAATGATCGTCGGCGCGACTACGTGATTCGCGCCGGCGCGTAACAACTTGGCTTCCGCTTGTTCTTCGGCGGCGCGCGCGACAATTCTCAAATTCGGATTCAAGTCCCGCGCCGTCAGCACGACGTAAACGTTGTCGGCATCGTTGGGCAGACAAGCAGCCAGGCCACGCGCACGGTCGACCCCAACATCGCGCAAACTTTCTTCCAGGGTCGCATCGCCCACCAGCACATCGACGCCGCGCTGGCTGAACTCAGCCGCGCGCTGCTGATCGTTTTCGATGACCACGAATGATTCGTTCGCTGACAGAAGATCACGTATCAGGTGTGAACCGACTCTGCCTGAACCGCAAATGATGTAATGGTCGCGCAGCTTGCTCATCTTTTTCGTCAATCGCCGCTGGCCAAAAGTCGAAACCAACTCCCACTTAACCACAGATTGAACTATGGTCGAGACGGCCAACGCAACCCCGCCCGCTCCGATTAGCATCACCAGCACTGCAAATGAACGGCCGGCGCCGCTGCGCGGAGTCATATCGCCATAGCCGACCGTCGTCAGTGTCTGCACGGTTACATACAGAGAATCAGCAAACGCCCAACCTTCGACGAGATGAAAGCCAATGGTGCCGAAGACGATCGCCGCTGCCAGAGCCAGGACGGCGTAGCGAATTCGAAAGCCTCTTCCGGGCCGCGTTAGAGTCGCGAAAGGCATTAGTGTGTCGGAAAGAACAGCCGTTTCACTGGTTTCAGAGAAGACGGCGAGACATCGTCCGCGCAGCGGACGAATTGAAAATAGCCCAGCGATTTATCGCTGGGAGCGTAGTACCATTTTAGATCAAAGTCCGTGAAGCGGACGGCTGAAGTTTTATGAACGCGACAAAAGAGCACACCTTCCGCCGCCCGCTGCACGGGCTGATTTTAAAATCCTTGTTCCGTAACCCAGCACTGAAGTGCTGGGCAATTTTCGAATCGTCCGCTGCGCGGATGTCTTCGGAACGCACGGACCGGAGCTACTTTCTCTTCCAGCGCACTCCGTCTCTAGTGTCTTCCAGAATGATGCCTCGTTCGGCGAGTTGATCGCGAATCTCATCCCCGCGATCAAAGTCGCGGCGATGACGGGCTTCCTGACGCTCGTTAATGAGCTCCTGAACCTCTGCATCGACAAGTTGAGGTTGCGGCTCGCCGAAGACATTCAACACGCTGTCAAAGCGTTCGATCGCCGCGATGACTTCACGCTTGTTGTCTGCGCGCAGACTCCCTCGCGCCAGCACTGTATTCACGGCGCGCGTGAGATCGTGGATTGCAGCGAGGGCGACCGAAGTATTCAGATCGTCGTCCATTCCGGCTTCAAATTCCGCCAGTGCTCGCTGGGTTGCCACAGCCAGAATGTCATCCTGGCCGGACTCGGTTTGGGCTTCTCCCAACCGCGCGCGAAAGTCGCGCAGGCTAGCGACGGTTTTTTCCGCCCCGCGCAAGGCGTCGAGAGTAAAGTTAAGCTGCTTGCGGCAGGGAACACTCAGCAGGAAATAGCGAATCGCTGCTGCGGAAAAGCCCTGCTTGGCGAGATCGCGAAACGTGTAGTAGTTGCCCTTCGACTTTGACATCGTCTCGCCTTCGACTTTCAGATGTTCAAAGTGCAGCCAGTAGCGGACGAATTGCTTGCCGGTGGCGCCTTCGCTCTGCGCGATTTCGTTTTCGTGATGCGGAAAAACCAGATCGATGCCGCCGGCGTGCAGGTCGAAAGTCTCGCCCAGATATTTCATGGACATGGCCGAGCACTCGATATGCCAACCTGGCCGGCCGCGTCCGATGCCGGCGTCCCAGGCCGGTTCTTCGGGTTTGTTTGGGGCTTTCCAGAGAGCGAAGTCGCGCGCATCTTCCTTCTCGTATTTGTCTGTGTCCACGCGTTCGCTGGCGCCATCAATATTGCCGGCGAGATTGATCTTGGAAAGCTTTCCATATTCAGGGAAGGACTTGATCCGGTAATAGATCGAACCGTCTGATTGATAGGCGTGGCCGCGCTCTTCCAACTTTTCGATCAATGAAACCATTTCCGGAATGTGCTGCGTGGCGCGCGGCGCGACCTCCGGCCGTTCACAGCCGAGCGCGTCAAAGTCTTCCCAAAAGGCTTCGATGTACTGCGCTGTGTAGTCGTCGATCGGCTTTCCGTTCTCCTGCGCCTTGGCAATGATGCGGTCGTCGACGTCGGTGAGGTTCATCACCTGCGTCACCCGCAGTCCTTTGAATTTGAGATAGCGGCGCAAAACATCCGCGGCAATCGCGGAGCGGAAGTTTCCGATGTGCCCATATTCCCAAACCGTCGGCCCGCAGTAATAGAATTTCGCTTCACCTTCAACCATGGGGCGAAACTCTTCAAGCTTTCCAGAGAGGGTGTTGTGGATGCGAAGCATTGGAAGCGAGTCTAAGAAAGGACTGAGAGCGAGTCAAACCCGCGATGGTCCAGGGCAGTAGCCCGACCGTTAGGGAGGGCGAGTTACGTTGGCGCTGGTGAAATTCTCAAGCGCCCTTTACACATCTTCCCGATGCGACCATAATTTCACCAAACTGGAGAGCTTTTACGATGGACATAACAGCGATCTTCGCGCAACTCGAAGAGTACGAAAATAAGTGGATTGCGATCGACGAATCCGAAGAAAAGATCGTCGGCGTGGGCGACAATGCCTTTGAAGCAACGGAGGACGCCGAGCGCGGCGGGTATCAAGATACGATCTTATTCAAAGTGCCCTTATTCGATGCTGCCCTTATCCCACTAGCATGAACTCATCTCGCAGAGAGTGCCGTAGGCACGAAATATTTATAGAGATTACAACCCTCCGGATTATGCAACCTCCGAGCTCCGCTCGGAGGTGAGTTAAGGAGAGAGCGCTGATCTATAAGTATTTCGCCGCTAACGCGGCTGCCTTCCTTGCCATGGGAAGGTCGCTGCTTTTCCTTGATCAGATCTCTCATAGCGAAGCGAGCAAAAAGGTTCGCCCAGTGATTTCGACTCTTGCCGAATTGCATTCGGATTTCGGTCGAGTTCATCACTCGCTGTCTTACTCATCTTTAGGAGCTCGATAGTTACTTTAGGAGTTTGATAGTTACCTTTGGCCCTTGAAATGCTCGAAGCCCCCCGGCTGCAAATCCCACACGCGATTCTTTTCCGCAACCCGAACCTTTCCGGTTTGGTCAGTCACTTCGCCAATGCGTGAGACAGCTACGCCGTCGACCCTCTTTGGTAATCGCGTCACGTCCTCGGGACTGACGGTGAACAGCAGTTCAAAGTCTTCGCCGCCGTGCAGGGCGAGCATCAGCGGATCAAGCGCGCGCCGGCCGCAGAGCTTGATTACATCTCGATCGATTGGCAGAGACGATGCATCAATCAAGGCGCCGGCGTTGCTCTCTTCGCAGAGATGAGCGAGATCGGAAGACAAGCCGTCGCTAATGTCGATCATCGACGTCGCCAGCCGCTCTTCGCCTAAGACGATGCCCCAGCCGACGCGCGGAGAAGGGCGAAGTTGGCGTAACAGCAGATTTTGGATCGCATTCAACTCATCACTGTCCGCTGCTGTGTTAAAGCCCTCCCTGACGGTCGGGCTACTGCCCCGAGGTGACCCGGTCGCTACCGCTCCCGGTTCTGACCCAGAGCCTTTCCCGACGGTCGGGCTACTGCGCTGTCTTCCCGCGTGGGGTAGGGAAGTGATGCCAGTTTCGTCCAGCCTCGCGCCCATCTCGATCAATTTCAATCCTGCGGCTGCCCCGCCCAGCGTTCCAGTAACAAAAATCTGATCGCCGGGCTGAGCGCCTGAACGTAGCACCGCGCCACCCGAGGGGACTTCGCCAATCACAATCGAATCGATCACAATCCCTTCCTTTGCTTCTGAGACATCCCCTCCAGAGAGCGTCACGCCATATTGATCCGACAGCGCGAAATACCCGGTCCAGAACTGATCCTTGAAATCCTCCTGCCAGATTGCTCTCGGCATGCCGATCGACAAGAGCGACCAGAATGGCCGCGCCCCCATTGCGGCAATATCTGAAAGAGAAACAGCCAGGGCTTTATGACCGAGTATGTGCGCGGGCGCGGCGTTGCGGTAAAAGTCGATGCCTTCGATCATTAAGTCAGTCGTAATGATCAAATCGCGATTGGCAGATTGGCTGATGACGGCCGCATCATCGCCGATCCCGGTAACCAGCCGAGCTGAATGCTTTCGCGATCGTGCCTGATCGCGAAGACGGCGAATGAAATCGAATTCGTTCATGCGATCAGTTCAGAGTCTAAAACGGCAGACCGCTCAGACTGATCTGAGATCCATGAAATCACATTAAGCAACACGAGGAAGAATCCCATTTCGATTATTTCGTGTGATTTCGTGGATGGTCTTACTGCCCTTAACGGTTAATACTCTCGCGCATCCCGCTAGAGATTGCGGCGCATGGACTCGAGGCCGCCCTGAATAGTTTCAACCGACGTGGAAAAGGAAAAGCGAACGCGGCCTTCACCCTGCCGGCCAAAGACCACGCCAGGCACGGTGGCCACCCGCGCTCGACTGAGCAACAACTCCGCAGCCTCGCGGCTGTCTTTGCTGATACTCGAGACGTCCGGGAAAGCGTAGAACGCTCCGGCGGGTAGCGCGCAAGCCAAACCGAGTTCGTTCAGACCTGGCAACAGCAAATCGCGCCGCTCACGATAAGCGGCGCGCGATGTTGTCAGGAAATCTGACGGAGTGGTAAACGCGGCCAGCGCGGCCCACTGCGTCGGCGTCGAGACGCCGTTCGACGAATAGAGTATCGACTTGGACAAGCCGGTCATCCAGGGCTCGGTCGCGACGGCATAACCAATGCGCCAGCCGGTCATCGCATATGATTTCGAGAGCGTGAACGAAGTAATCGTGCGTTCGAACATGCCCTCCAATGAAGCGATTGAAACATGTTCGCCATCGTAAACGATATCTTCATAGGCTTCGTCCGCGATCACAATCAAGTCACGATCGACGGCGAAATGCGCAACGGCTTCGGTTTCCGATCGAGTGAAAACGACACCGGAAGGATTCACCGGCGTGTTGAAATAGATGGCGCGGGTCCGTGCGGTTGCATAGCGAGCCAGCGTTTCGCGGAACCCGTTGGCGCGAGCTTCGTCGGCCGGCACGAGCACGAGCCGGCCCTGACAGTGCGCGACGAGGTCCTTGATCGGAGTCCAATAAGGAGAAAAGATCAGCACGTCGTCGCCCGGATTGACTACTGATTGGAAAGCGCCGAACAACCCCTGCATGCCTCCATTAACGACGAGGACATTCTCTTCACCAGCGGGAATCCGATTACGATCCTGCAGCTTGTCGGCAATGGCGCGACGAAGTTCCGATATTCCAGACGACGGCGCATAGCGCGTCTTGTTCTCTCGTAAGGCGGAGCTGATGGCTCCCTTGATGTAATCGGGCGTCGCGCGATAGGGTTCGCCGCCTTCGAATTGATAGACCTGCTCGCCGCGGCTTCGCAACTCCATCACGCGATTCCGAATTTGCACGATGTCGGAAAACCCTACGCGATCAAGACGCGATGCAAGACGAAAACCGGCTAAAGATGCTGGCACTTTTGGCGTGAACCTCCGAACGGCTGCAGGTTATATCAGGATAAGGCGCGATTATAGCTTGCGGATTTGGTCGAGTCCATCAAAGAAGGACCAATACCAAGGTAGGATTTCTCGCCGCCACCTCTTGCTCAATCAGCAATTCATTACCTCAGATTTCACGTTTAACCTCTCTGCTTAACTCCGGCCGCCTAAATAGTAGTGTTGACACCTAAATCTCCGCACAGTAACATGCGCCTCAGTTCGCGTGAGCGCTAAAAAGTCGGCCCGGCGACGGCATAGATTTCTTCTCTCTCTCTTTTCGATTAGCATGAGCGTATCAGCCGCAGCAATCCCTGAAAAGCTGTTCTTCAAAATCGGCGAAGTTTGTGACATCGCCGGCGTACAGGCCCACGTGCTGCGTTATTGGGAGACAGAGTTTCCGATGCTGCAACCGCAAAAGAATCGCGCCGGCCAACGTACCTATCGCCGGCGCGACGTTGAGATGGCCCTGCGAATCAAGGAACTGCTCTATGACGAGCAGTACACAATCGCCGGGGCGAAGAAAAAGCTCGCCGGCGAGCAGCGCGGACCGAGCCGCGACAGTGGGCAACCTGTTCCGTCCAGGCCGCCAGGTCGTAGCTTGCAGCGGCCTCCTTCTCTGGCCGCGCGATTGGGCCAGACCGCGAACTCTGAACAGCCGGCGACAGCAGCAACGTCTACTAGCGAACAAAGTTCAACACTGAGAGAGATCGCCTTGCAGCTTCGCGAGGTTCTTGACCTGCTCGATGAAGGGGACGCTGAAATTGCCGCGGATCAAGCGGAGCGAAAATGATCAAAGCAACCTTTCCCCGCTTTGACATCGCAAATTTTCCGTTCATACTGAATTTGCTTTGACGGGACGTGGCGCAGCCTGGTAGCGCGCACCCTTGGGGTGGGTGAGGCCCCGAGTTCGAATCTCGGCGTCCCGACCAAGAAGAAAAGGCTTCCTGCTATTCAGCGGGAAGCCTTTTTCGGATCGCACTTCAACTGACGTAGCCAGGCTTTCGGTGATCTCGCGCGGTCTTCTTAACCGTTTTCGACTTGGTGGCTGGCGTGACGGTTTTGCTGGCAGGCGTTACGGGCTTGGGCTGCGAAGTAGTTTCAGTCTTTGCCGGTTGCCCCTCGACAAACCCGCCAGCGAGCGTGATCACACACATGCTTTGGAATTGAGGATGAGGTCCGCAGCACACTCCGGCCACTTTGTAATTAGTACTCATGAGGCGAACACGATGGCCGCGGGCTGGGAAACCGTCATCGATAAGCCACGTCAGCAGTCGTTCGCGCGCTGACTCGTTGCCATACGTAAGATTCTCACCGATGCCGCCCTGCCACGAGCCAAAAGGCTTTACCCGCTGTTCGATGAAACTACTATCGTTTCCCTTGTGACCGGTGGCGCCGGTTCCGCTTTGATCTTTAACGTGACTCATGGCAGCCAGGCAAAGACCATGGGAGGGACTAAGCGGCCCCAGTGGTTTGGCGGCCCTAAGAAACTTGATCGCGTCCTCTACAGCGGTCCACCCTTCCTGAGTCGTAAACGAATCCTGGTTAGACGGCTGGTACTGCTTGTCGTGAAAGAGAGGCTTCAGACTTTCAAGATAAGATGCGTACTGTTGAGGGTTTGCCCGGGCCAGGTTGACTTCGTTCAGCAGATCTCGTTCGTCTTTCGACAGTCCGTCGTTAACGGCGATCTTGGTGGTCTGAGATTGGCCTCGATCAGAACCCGAAAAAGATACAAAGATGCCAAAGGCGCAGCACAGCGCCACAAGTCCAACAAATCTGACTTTCATCTGGGGGATTCCTTTCACTTTGGACAGCTAACCAACCAAGGATTGTTGTGTCCCGCGCGCGTCGGGAAGACACCGGTAAATTAACGAAAGTCCGTCGATGTGTCAATTGATTGGTAGACAGCATGATGATAAGCGTTTAGCATCTGAACTGACGGCGTCCCCCCTGGCCGAGAGGGTTATCTGTTTTTCATGGCTATTCGGCATCCACCGGAAGACCAAATCCCCCGCGTTGTTCATGGCGGTCGTGTGCCACCTCCGCGCATCGTTCGTTACGAAGAGCCACAATCAAGCTTCCTCCGCCGCATCCTGAGATTTCTTTGGCGACCATATTTTGTTATTCCGCTCGTGCTTTGTGCCGTGCTGGTGGTAACCGTTCTCTCCTATTATTGGATCGTTTTTTCCGCGCGCATAGACAATCTTTTGAAGGGCGAAGTCTACACTCGTTCGGCTGGTATCTATGCCGCGCCGAAACAGATCCGCGCGGGTCAGAATATCTCTCAGGACGACCTGCTGGCTTATTTAAAGCGCGCCGGATATGTTGAACGCGGACAGCAGGGGGATAGTGCGCGCGGGCGTTATGTGATTGATGGAACAACAGTGGAAGTAGATCCGGGCCAGGATTCGGTGCTCGATAACGCCACCTTTCAAGCCTTAAAGGTTCAGTTCGCGCGGGGCGGAAAGTCTATCGCCTCAATTTCTGACAAAGACCACAACGCGCGCCGTGACAAAGCACAGCTCGAACCTGAATTGATCAGCTCAGTCACCGGCCGTGAACGCGCCAAGCGCCGCGTGATCGGCTATAACGATTTAACGCCTGATCTGGTTAAGGCGATCACGGTCACTGAAGACCGGTCTTTCTTTGAACATCACGGCGTCAACATTCGCGGCATCATCCGCGCGCTGCTGCGGCGTTACGATTCTGATCCGAATTCGCCGATCGCGCGTCAGGGTGGCTCCAGCATTACCCAGCAGCTCGTCAAGAATCTGCTCCTGTCGCCTGAACGCACGATGAAACGCAAGCTGGCCGAAGCTTACATGTCGGTCATTCTGGAAACGCGCCTTTCGAAGGAAGAGATCTTTGCTCTTTATTCTAATCAGGTCTATCTCGGCCAGCAGTCGGGTTTTTCAATCAACGGGTTTGGCGAGGCCGCCAGCGCATACTTTAATAAGGACGTGACGAATCTCACCCTGCCCGAATCAGCGTTTCTGGCGGGATTGATTCGCAGTCCAAATCGCTATAATCCGTACCACGACATCGACACGGCGACCGCGCGACGAAATCAGGTGCTCGAATCGATGGCGGAAACTTCCGCGATAACCCCGGACCAGGCAAAACAAGCTGAAGCAGTCGAGCTGAAGATGGCGCCGGCCAAGGGCCGGATAGACATTTCTGACGCGCCTTACTTTGCCGATTATGTACAGAACCAGCTCGGCGATCTGATCTCCGGACAAGGCGCCGACCATCTGCGCATATACACTTCGGTGGACATGGATTTGCAACGCGCGGCCTACGCTGCTGTTACCAAACAACTGGCGTCGCTCGACAAGATTGAAGCCAGGCGCGTTCCCGAAGGCACGGTCCAGGCGGCATTGGTGGCGATGAACGCGCACACCGGCGAGATTGTAGCCATGGTTGGCGGTCGCGATTATTCGAAGAGCCAGCTTAATCGCGCCGAGGCTTTGCGCCAGCCTGGTTCGGCCTTCAAGCCGTTCGTCTATGCGACGGCGCTCAACACTGCTTACGATCCCATCCCGCGCGTAATTACTCCGGCCACGGTTTATAAGGACGAGCCAAAGACGTTCACCTACGACAATCAGGAATACTCGCCGGGCAACATGGGCGATAAGTACTCGATGCAGCCGGTTACGTTGCGCGACGCGATGGTGCACAGCCTCAACGTAGTAACAGTTGATGTGGCGATGGAAGTTACGATCGGGCGCGTGATGAATCTGGCCGCGAAAGCCGGACTGCCGCGAGTTGCGCATGCTTATCCCGCGATGGCCCTGGGCACTTCTGAAGCAACACCGATCCAGATTGCTTCGGCTTACACGGCGTTTGCCGCGAATGGAACACGTACCGCCCCGCTGGCTATTGACCGCATCACCACCGGCACCGGAACGACGATAGCTCAACCGACAGCTCAGAAGAACGAAGTGGTGCGTCCGGAAATCGCTTATCTCATGACTTCAATCATGAAGGACGTGGTGAACCGCGGGACGGCCGCACCGATACGCGCGCGCGGATTCAAGTTCAATGTTGCCGGCAAGACCGGAACTTCACGCGACGGTTGGTTTGCCGGTTACACACCCGATCTGGTGTGCGTTGTTTGGGTCGGATTCGATGATGGATCGCAATTGGGCTTGACCGGGGCGGCGTCGGCGCTTCCCATTTGGGCCGACTTCATGAGCGCGGCGCTCAATGCGCATCCCGAATGGACTGGAGACTGGCAGATGCCGGAAGGCGTCCAGCAGGCCGATATCGACCCAACCACCGGCCAATTGGCCAAGGCTGATACGACGGCCAAGCGGGCCGAACTTTTTATTAGCGGGACCTTGCCGGGATCAGAAAAGACCGACGCAACCGACGAGACGGCCCAGGAGCCGCCGGCCCAAATTGACGGTGACGAAAACAGCAAGAGCCCTCAGACTGAGCCGGCGACCTTGCCGGAGCCGCTACCTACTGAGCCTCCGCGGGCAAAGCCAACGCCCCGATCCAGGAACGATTCGCGCGACTTTTACGATGGTGATCCCGCGCCAAAACTGCAGGGCACGATTACGCTCGACATCGATCCGACCACTGGCTTAATCGCCGTCGATAGTTGTCCGGTAATTCGCACGAAAACATTTATCATCGGCCAGGAACCAAAAAAATACTGTGGGCCCGAGTATCACAAGAAGTCCCAACCCTCGCCGTCGCCCGTCACCAGATCGCGTTTGGCCAATCCTCAATTCAGATAATCCAGCGTGCAATCGCCGCGCGCAACGTTTCAATCGCCAGAGCCGCGGCATGTTGCTTCCGAGACGGCAACCCTCCGACCGCGGTGATGATTTCCTTGCGCGTCAATTTCAAAGCGTCTTCAACCGCCATCCCTTCCAGCATCTCTGCGAGCGCGGAACCACTGACAAGCGTCGGCGGACAGCCATAAGCGAGGAATCGCACGGCCTCTATGCGGCCGTCACGAATTCGCAGACTGAGCCGCAGACGATCGCCGCACACTGGATTCGTTTGTTCAGCTACGGCATTGGCGCTGGATAGCTCTCCAGCATTGCGTGGGTGCGCGAGATGATCTTTGAAGGTTTCTGAATATGACAAGGTGGTTAAGTTAACGGGTATCGTTCCAGTTTTGTTCCTATCCTCCCCGCGGAAAAAGCGATCCACGAGGTCACACGAACGACACGAACAAGACGAATTCCGCTTGGGTGATTTCGGGGACGGTTTTGTCTATCGTAATTGTTGACCACTAACTCGCCGCAACTGTTTGTCGCGACAGTGGCGAAAGTTTACGAAGGCTCGCAACCGCGTCTTGCAACGCTGTCAAAGCGTAATCAATGTCATCATCGGTATTATCTTTACCAAAGCTGAAACGAATCGCCCCACGCGCCAGTTCTTCGTCGCGGCCGAGCGCGCGTATCACCGGCGAAGGCTCGAGTGTTCCTGATGAGCACGCCGAGCCGGTAGAAACAGCGACGCCTTGCATGTCCAGATGAATCAACAAGCCTTCGCCTTCAATAAAACGAAACGAAATGTTCGAAAGATGCGGCAGCCGTCTTTCACGATCGCCGTTTAAGGCTATGTCGTCGATGGATTCCGCAACGGCGCGCTCAAATCGATCGCGTAAGTGCCGGGTGTGTTCGTTGCGCTCAGTGATTTCTCGGCTCGCTAGTTCCGCGGCCGCTCCAAAGGCGACGATGTTGGCAATTGGTTCTGTGCCGGCGCGGCGCTCTCGCTCCTGATGACCCCCCACCAGCTGGGGAGTCAAACGCACGCCCCGCCGCAGAAACAGCGCTCCGGTTCCTTTCGGCGCATAGATTTTATGCGCAGAGATCGAAAGCAGATCGCAGCCGAGATAATCGACGTCGATTGGAAGACGTCCGGCGGCTTGTACGGCATCAGAGTGAAACCATAAATACCGATGACCACGCCGGCGTTCTTCCTTAATCACTTCGCCGATTTCTTTGATCGGTTGAATCGTGCCGATCTCGTTATTGGCCATCATCACGCTTATTAAGATCGTCTCCGCGCGCAAGGCCGAGCGCACGTCTTCGGTGCGGACAATTCCGTCCTCATAAACCGGCAAGCGGGTGACGGACCAACCGCGCTTTTCAAGTGACTCGATCGCGCCGCGCACGGATGGGTGCTCAATTGAAGAGGCGATGATGTGCCGGCCATGCGATTCGGCGAGTTCGCAAACCCCTCGAATTGCCAGGTTGTTGGCTTCCGTGCCGCCGGACGTGAAGATAATTTCGTTGGCGCGCGCGCCGATTAACCGGGCGACCTGGCGGCGCGCACGGTCGGCAGCCGCTCGCGCTTCCTGACCGAAGAGATGGACACTCGAAGCGTTGCCAAATTTTTCCGTCAGGTAAGGCAGCATCGCCTCGACGACCCGGCGATCGACTGGCGTGGTGGCACTGTGATCGAGATAGACTTTGCGCATCGCTCGGTATTACGCGGGCAGTTTAGAGCCGGGCTACTGCCCGCCGGTTTGCAACCATAGAGTCCCATGCATCGCACGGCGGGTGGTAGCCCGCCGCTAAACGCGACAACTGCTTAGAGACATATCGCATCTGAAACGCGTGTGCCTGGCGTATCCGAGTCTAGGTGCGGCAACCATGACGGTCAAGTTTCGGGTTGTTGATGACTGAACTCAGTGTTAGCATTTTGATGAAAGCTCTCCCTTTCAACGGTGTCGGCGCTCTGGAACTTATCCTTTGCAAACCCCAGGACGATCGGCAGGAAAGGCTGAAGAATGAAGAATCTCAGATTTGCTCTGACCCTATTTCTCCTGGCAACTTTTGTGACGGTTCCGCTGGTAGCGGCTCCGGTGAAGGCGCTGGATCCCCAAAACCAAAACCAGGCGAGCGCCCTTACGCGCGGCTATCGCACCGGTTACTCGGATGGTTATCAGGCCGGCGTCAATGACGTGGCCGGCAATGCCGCCCGCGATTTTCGCAACAAGACCGAATACGAACACGGCGATCGTGCGTACAATTCAAACTACGGCCCGCTGGCCGAATATCGCGACGGATATCAGCAGGGATTTGAAGTGGGCTACAGCGCCGGTTTTGATCGGAAGCCGTTTGATTCGAGCATCCCGCAAGACTTGAGGCGCAAGAGCGACGAGTCCTCAGTAGGCTATCCGAAGGATCCAAAGACTCCCGATCCTACATCGCAGCAGTCACAGCCCACTCAAACTGTCACGGTCACTGACGCGATTCCTCGCGACACGATCATGCGGGTCGAGCTGTTGAGCAATCTCTCGACCGATGCTTCACAGAAAGGCGATCAGTTCCAGGCACGCGTGATCGAGCCGAAAGAATATGAAGGCGCTACGATCGAAGGCCGGGTAGTTAATGTGAAGCGGGCGGGTCGGGCACGAAGCACCGCGCAGTTGCAACTGGCTTTTGAGGAAATCCGATTCACTGATGGCCGCACCTCAAAGATGAGCGCCCAGGTGATTGAAGTCATTCCGGGCGGCGGGAGCCAGGGCGCGGGCAAAGTCGATTCGGAAGGCGGAGTACAGGGAACGAATTCTACCAAACGTGACGTGACGAAAGTCGGCGGCGCAGCCGGGATCGGCGCAGTGATCGGCGCCATCGCAGGTGGCGGGGCCGGTGCTGCTATAGGCGCGACCATCGGGGCCGGCGTCGGCACCGCCGGAGTCCTCAGTGAACGCGGCAGAGAGATTGAACTAAATCGGGGTCAGCAACTGCGCATTCGCACTGCTGGCGATGTGACGATCAGGTAAGAGAAATAGGTCGCGCGCACCGTCAACCACAAAGACACAAAGACACAATGGTAAGTATTTCTCCCTCTCCCTTTTGGCAGAGCGCCGGGGAGAGGGCCTGTGCCGCGTCATGCCACGCACCCTCCCCAATCAAAGGGAAGCGAAGAAACCTTTTTGAGCTAACCTGATGACTAATCAACTTTGTGACGTTGTTTCTTTGTGGTGAACGTCAATCATGCCGCTCATCACCCTCCTGACTGATTTTGGCTCGCAGGATTATTTCGTTGGCGCGATGAAGGGCGCCATACTCTCCCGCAACTCTGACGCGCATATCGTTGACATAAGTCACGAAATTCCGCCCCATGATATTCGAGCTGCCGCATTCAATCTGCTCGCCGCGTACCAGGAATTTCCCGCCGGCACTATCCATGTCGCAGTCGTCGACCCAGGCGTTGGATCCGCGCGCAGAGGGATCATAGTTGAATGCGCCAGGCAGTTTTTTGTCGGGCCCGACAATGGAATGTTTAGTTGGATCTGCGAACGAGAACAGAGCTTTGTCGCCGTCCATTTAACCAACGAAAAGTTTTTCCGCCATCCGGTGAGCGATACTTTCCACGGGCGCGACATCTTTGCACCCACAGCGTCGGCGCTGTCCAGTGGAGTCGCGCCCAACGAATTCGGTCCCGTGATCGACGACCTGATCCAGCTTGAGTCTTTGGAACCTAAGAGAGTCGACGGGCGCGTGATCGAAGCGACCATAATTCATATCGATCGCTTTGGAAACTGCATTACGAATCTTACCCGTGATCATTTTGCGGCGGGAGCTAAGCTGGTGATCAATGGCCGCGAAGTCTCTGCCTTTCGCCAGTTCTTCGCCGATAGCGCGGAGAACCACGACGAGTTGTTCTTACTCTTCGGCAGTGCGGGGTTTATCGAGGTTGCGGCCCAAGACACTTCGGCCGCGAAAATTCTGGGCGTGCGACGTGGTGATCGAGTGACTCTGCATTCTGGCGGTTTGTACTGAACTTGGTTTCGGCGCGTAGCTTCCAGCGCGATGGGCAGTGGGTCGGTTTTGCTTTCCTGTTGCTTGAACAAGAACGATCCACGAAATCACACGAAAACAAGACGATCTCCCCTTCGTGTATTTCGTGGATCCTTCTTTTTGGCAACGGAAGACCTCGAGGACAAGATCGACCGCGCGAGGGTACCGGGTCAGTTTGAAAAAGTGGCACGGGCATCCCGCCCGTGAGGATGCGCGTGACAGTTCAAAATGAACCAGCACGCGCGCGAGTGCTCGCTTGTCACGTGGAAACCTGTTTGCTATCTTCAATTCATCCAAAACTTCGAGGAACCCAAATAATGGAAAAAGCGAAGGACAGCGGGGCGGGAGCCGCAGTCTCAACCGGACTCAGAGGTGTCATTGCCGCCAGCTCTTCGATTGGCGATGTAAACGGGGAAAAGGGCGAGCTGATTTATCAGGGTGTGAATATTCATGACCTGGCTACGAAATCCACGTTCGAAGAAGTTGTGTTTCTGCTCTGGAACGGAAGACTGCCAAAACGCACCGAGCTTGATGACCTGAGGACGCATATCGCCGCGTCTTATGAAATTCCGCAATGGGTTCGCGGACCTATCGAGTATTTTCCAAAAGACGCCGAGCCAATGGACACCCTGCGCACGGCGGTATCAGCATTGTCATTTTTCGACAGAGAGGCTCGCGACCTCTCGCGCGAAGTAAGCCTCAGAGTTGCGACACGCCTTACCGCCCAGTTTCCTACTATTGTGGCGGCGATCGACCGCGCACGGAACGGTAAACCTCCAATTAAACCGCGACCCGATCTGAACATCGCCACTAACTTTCTTTACATGCTGACGGGCGAGATGCCCGATGAATTCGACGCACATGTGCTCGATGTGGCGCTGATTCTACAGGCCGATCACGAACTGAACGCATCGACTTTCACGGCGCGCGTAGTCGCCGGCACGCTGGCTGACATGTATAGCTGCGTGACCGCGGCGCTGGGCGCGCTGTCTGGTCCGCTGCACGGCGGCGCCAACACTGCCGTGATGAAACTCCTGTTGGAGATCGGCAGCGTCGACAACGTCGAAAGCTACATCAAGGACGCTTTGTCGAAGAAGAAGAAGATCATGGGTTTTGGCCACGCGGTCTATCGCACAGAGGATCCGCGCGCTACTCACCTGCGCCGGTTTTCGAAAGAGATGGGCGAGCGCAAGGGCGATACCAAGTGGTATGAGATGACGGCAAAGGTCGAAGAAGTGATGAAGCGCGAGAAAGGCCTTTTGCCGAACGTCGATGCCTACTCAGCCTCGACCTATTACATGATGGGAATCCCGCTGGATCTCTACACGCCAATCTTTGCGATTAGCCGCATCAGCGGGTGGACCGCGCACATCCTCGAACAATACGCCGACAACAAACTCATCCGCCCACGCGCCGAATACGTCGGGCCGCGCAATGTGCCCTACGTGCCGATTGATGAGCGGTGAATCGACGAGTATACTTTCGCCTACGATGCCAACGCTTACAGTTAATTACAATCAGTTAAGCTACGCCGGAACATTTGTGAAGCCGGCGTTTGATCTGCTTGGCGGCAAACCTCCTGGAGGAGGACTTTACGACGTCTTCTCGCCATTTGGCATTGGACTTCACAGTATCTCCGAAGAAGGTGCTATGAACAGCCCAGGGTCCCTTGCCATAAACATCTATCTAGCGAGCCTCGGTAGCTTCAAGTTAAAACTAGATGGCGTTGAATGGAAGGTCATAAATTTTAACGATGAAGTTATCCCAAAATTTCCGGACGTGCTCAAGGCCGCTGCAGATTGGCTGCGATCGTCCGTCTCCAATTTCTCTTTCAAGAGTCACGTTTTTATTTATAACGGACACTGCGCAATGTCCGAGAGTAATTCTAAAGAATTCCTTCTGAGTTTGGGACATAAAAGTCCCCTGATTCTGGGCGAGGAACTAGGTAACGGTCTGATTCACAACTGGTTCAGTGATGAACTAGGCGCATCTATACAGTTCATGCTTGATAGGTCGACTCCGGTCAAAAATGGTCTGTTTGTTCAATTCATAATTATTTCAGATAAAGATGATGTTGACTATCAAGTGCTTTCGGAAAAGGGTTATGGGATACTCCTTGAGGAATTGAAAGCGCTAGGACTCGATATTGAAGGCGAGCAAGAAATCAAATGATGAATCTATTGGAGAACCAACCTCCACCCCAAGTTTTTCTTAACTCGAATTTCTCAGCGCTTATTCAGGCCGCCAACGAGCAATCTGGGTTCGCAATGCCGAACGCGTTAGTTACACCTCGATATGGGGCAATGCCGCAACGCCAGCGCACTGCTGGCACGTATCCCAGTTACCCCGCCTTTCAACCATTTCAGCTTTTCGTTGAATACGAACAGTCAGTCCCAAGGATCAGCATTCGCATTGCTGAGGCAGTTAAGTCCTCGCGACGAATACTAGACTTGCCAGAGAACTGGGACGAAGAGGGTAGTCCAGCATACTCAGACGAAACTTGGGAGCGGGCGACTCAGTTCGTTTTGAAGAACGCAATTGGGCAGCGAAGAGACAGCGGTGTGTGGGTTGCTCCACCCAAGATTACACCAGGACCGGACGGTAGCATCGACGTTCGTTGGAAGACACCGACCAGATCGGTCTTGATTAATTTTCCTCACGCGGAACAAGAACCCGTCCAATTCTTTGGAAGTGATGGAGATGTTGAGACCATCAAGGGAAATTTGGATCTAACCTCCCCAAATCAATGGATTCTAGTTTGGTTAATGAGATAAGCCGTGAATGGGAAGCGGAAGATGTACCCGATCCAGACTTCCTATTTATGCGGGTACATTATCGATTCTTAGATCAGGATGGCGAACCAATGCCGGGTGCCTTCCGCAATCGTCCAGATGAATCTGGAGGAATGTCCGTTGATTGGCAGAAATATTCCACTCCCCAAGAAACGCGAGCGAGGGCCCGGGATCCGTCGGCCAACATAGTCATCGAGTTTCTTGCCGGCGCTGTGAGGAAAATACCCAATCAGACGGTCGTTCACACGCCCGATGCTGACCGTTACAACCGCGCGCACACAGATATTCGCGGAGAGAAGAAAAGACCAGTCGAGATCCGTGAGAGATTCATGGAAGTTTATCGTAAGGTCGCCCTCTAGATTTCCAAAAATCCTTACTTTCTAACCCGCGAACTTTGAGTTTTAATCTGATTCGGTCACTGATCATCCGTCACGCGAATGAAGTCGCTTCCGGGAAACTGATCAAATCCTTCCGTACCGCCCGCGTCGATGATCGATCCAATCGGTGGGTGAAACGGATGGACTTCCGGGGCCGGAATCTCAGGCCCGGCGCAGGGCGGCAGCGGCGCGGGTTCAATGAACGCCGCGGGCGGCGGCGGCTGTTGCGAGATGTGCAAATCGCGCTCCTCGTACTTCATGCCGTGCACAACTTCTTTGCGGACTCTCTCGGCGATCTCTCCCAGATCGATAAAGCAATCCGCTACATCGATCAGTTTGGGCGCGGTGTTTGATCGGAAGCCCACTACCTCAACGCGACAGCCTTTATAGGCGACTGAATTTACCGCATAGACAAAGTCCTCGTCGCCCGAAACCAATACCGCGGTATCGTAACGGCCGGCCAATGAGAGCATGTCAACGGCAATCTCAACGTCGAGGTTTG